>Ga0302314_10001260_pt1 | contig 47351 bp, 43 predicted proteins | sample III_Palsa_N2_3_FD_200533 | JGI IMG/M metagenome (GOLD analysis project Ga0302314, IMG submission 200533) | Peat permafrost microbial communities from Stordalen Mire near Abisko, Sweden - III_Palsa_N2_3 | ecosystem: Environmental > Terrestrial > Soil > Palsa > Peat permafrost | place: Sweden...
TACAATGAGCTGTTGAATGACCGACCGCGCCGCACGCAAAAATATCCAGGGATTTATCGCAACGGGGACCCTGTGACCGACACGGGCAACGCAGTGTTCCTGAGCTACGCGTCCCAGGACGCGGAAGCCGCCCAGCAACTGTGCAGTGCACTTCGCACTGCGGGCATCGAAGTCTGGTTCGACCAAAGCGAGCTGCGCGGGGGCGACGCCTGGGATTCATCGATTCGCCGCCAGATCAAAGCCTGCGCCTTATTTATCCCAATCATCTCGCGACATACGCACACGCGCGATGAAGGGTATTTTCGCCTCGAGTGGAAGCTGGCGGTTGACCGCAGCTACCTGATTGTGGCAGACCGGCCATTTCTCCTGCCGGTTGTCATCGATGACACATCGGATCAAGACGAAAAGGTGCCGGATCGGTTCCGCGACGTGCAGTGGACGCGACTGCCGGGCGGCAGGAATGCCGAGGCCCTTGTCGAGCGGGTGCGCCGAATACTGTCTGCAGACGCCACCATGCCCGCTGCGACCAGCGTCGGGTCTTCGGCGCTGCTCACCTCATCGACGGTCGCTGCGTCTACCCGATCGACGCCCCCCGTCTCTCGCTCGCTGGTGCCGTGGATCGTGGGCGGCCTGCTGTTTCTGGCAATCGGCTACATCGTGGTCGACAAGATCATGGCGTCGAAGCACGCGATGCCGACGACGCAAATAGCGGCCACGCCTCCCACGCCAACGGCGAACGATAAATCGATCGCGGTCCTGCCGTTCACCGACCTGAGCGAGAACAAGGACCAAGAGTACTTCTCCGATGGCCTGTCGGAGGACCTGATTGATCTGCTGACCAAAGTACCGGAGCTACACGTGCCGGCGCGAGCCTCGTCTTTCTACTTCAAAGGCCAGCACGTGACGATTGCCGAGATCGCCAAGGCGCTGAGCGTCGCCTATGTGCTTGAGGGCACCGTCCGCAAGGCCGGCACCACCGTACGGGTGAGGACCGAACTGATTCGTGCGGATAATGGCTACAACGTCTGGTCCGAGACCTACGATCGCGACCTCAAGGACATTTTCAAGGTACAGGATGAGATTGCCGGTCGGGTGTTGGTAGCCCTAAAGGAGGCGCTACCGGCGGTCAAGATAAATGATGGCGATCGGACGGACAATATTGAGGCCTATAACGAGTACCTTCTGGGCCGGAACTTCTTAGATCAGTTTACGCCGACCGCATTTCAACACGCGGTGGAAGCTTTCAAGAAAGCCATTGCGCTGGATCCGCGCTACGCTGGTGCCTACGCGGAATTAGCCTCAGCCGAGGCCCAGTTGGCTGACAGGATCGGCGATCCGGCGGGCCTTCCGCGTGCCATCGCGGATGTCGATCGCGCGATCGCGTTAGCGCCCCACGCCGAGATTGGGTACCGCGTTCGCGGCTTCCTGCGAACCATCTTTATATGGGATTGGGATGGGGCTCAGAAGGATTTCGATCAGGCGCTGTCTCTCGACCCCAACGGAGGAGCTCTGAGTTCCGCGTCGGACTTGGCTTTCGCACAGGGTAGGCTGACGGATGCGATCGCCCTTCGGCGCAGATCCAACCAAAGCAATCCGTTGCTACCCGTCGGGTGGAGTGCCCTGGGATCCCTCTTACTTGAGGCTGGCCGCGTGCCGGAAGCGCGTGCGGCGCTTGCTCGAGCCCTGGAAATCAATCCGAATTTCTCTATCGCGCACCTGAATCTCGCACTTGTGGAGTTGCACGATGGTCGGCTGGATCAAGCGCTCGCCGAGACCCGGGAGATCCAAGAGCGGAATTGGCAACTCATGGGGATTAGCCTGGTCGAGTATTCGCTGCATCATCCACAGGAATCCCAGCAGGCGCTGGATGAACTGATCAAGACACAGGCTTCTGATATGGCCTTCCAGATCGCCGAGGTCTACGCATGGCGCGAAGAGAAGGACCAGGCGTTCGCATGGTTGGACCGCGCTTTCGTACAGCATGATGGCGGCCTTATCGGGCTCAAATTGGATGAGCTCTTGGCCTCGGTCCGCACGGATCCGCGCTACGCGGCGTTGTTGCGAAAGATGAATCTACCTGAGTAATGGCCTGTCGAGCGGTTATGGGGGCCAAGCGAGTGTTGTCGAGCGAGCTGGACTCTTGCCTCAATCAAGCCTTCCATGAAGCGCGCAGCGCGCACCATGAATTCCTGACAGTCGAGCACCTATTGATTGCGATTCTCGATACTCCGACGGTGCGCGAGCTGCTTACAGGATGTGGCGCTGACCTCGATCAGCTCGGCGCGGACCTGCGGCAGTACGTCGCGGCGAACACTCTGAGGCGGGTACCGGTACCAGGCGAGCAGCACTCGGTGCAGCCGCAGCTCGGCTTTCAGCGCGTGCTGCAGCGCGCTGTGTTTCAGGCAATTACCAGCGCCAAGAAAGAAGTCGGAGTCGACGACGTCCTGGTGGCGATCTTCAGCGAGAAGCAGAGCCACGCTGTATTCCTGCTGCAGCGTGCGGGGGTCACGCGTATCGACGTGGTCAATTTTCTCAGTTACCGTAAGTCTGGCGCATGAAACAGCTTTACGCATTGGTTCTCGTCATTCTAAGCGGCGCGCTTCCCGCGTGTGCGGTCTACAGAAAATGCGGCTTCAACGGTTGTCCAGGAGATGCGAACATCACCGCCAACGTGCTCTCATCGCTCAAGAATTACCCGGCGTTGGAGGCTCCCAATTCAGTCCGCGTGCAGACCATGGATCACGTGGTGTATCTGAATGGTCAGGTCAATACCTACCTCGAGCGTGCCACCGCGGAATCGGTAGCGCGCGCAGTCCCGGGCGTCACGCGCGTCGTCAATTCGATCAATTTCGATTATGGGGGCCGATAGAATCCGATGGCCGATGCCGCGCTACCGCTCGATATCTGGAGCAACTTCTACGTCATCATCGGCTCCTCTGCAGGCGGCCTGACTGGCTTGACCTTCGTGGTCATCGCTCTGATTGCCGATCAAACCGCGGTACGGCTGCCGGGCCTGCGCGCATTCATTACCCCGACCATAGTGCATTTCTGTTCAGTGCTGGCAATTGCCGCGGTGTTGAATGTGCCGGGGCAGACGCCATTCAGTGTGGCGCTTTGCCTGGCCGCCGCCGGATTGATCGGCGTTATCTATAGCATCGGCACGGCGCTGAAGCTCAACAGCAGCCAGCCCGAATACGTGCCGGTGGCTGCGGATTGGATCTGGAACGTGGTACTGCCGACGCTGAGCTACCTGGTACTGCTGATGGCAGGAGCGCTGGCGTTCTCGCATGCACCGATCGCATTGTACGTGACCGCCGGCGTGTCACTGCTGCTGCTGTTCATCGGCATCCACAACGCCTGGGACATCGCCGTGTGGTTTACGGCCGAGCGGCCGGCACAACAGCGACAGGCAGCGGCACCGCCCGAACCACCGCCGGTACCAGCAGCCACGGCACCACCAGCCACCGCACCGTCTACGACGGCACCGTCTGCGAAGCGCTAAGCGCTCGCGGCTGCGATCATTCTGGCTTCCAGATCGTAGGTGCCCGCGGCGGTGATCTGTACCTCGGCGAACTCGCCCACTTTGAGCTTGCCGCCGCCGCGCACGCGCACTATGCCGTCGATCTCGGGCGCCTCACCGGCGCTGCGCGCGATCGCCGCACCGCGCTCGACCGCATCCACCAGCACGCGGACGCGCTGTCCCACCCGCGCATTTAAGCGCGCGGCGCTGATGGCGCCGGCTTTTTCCATGAATCTCTGATAGCGCTCTTCTTTGACCGGCTCCGGCACGGCCGCAGCGATCGCATTCGCCGCCGCCCCCTCGACCGCCGAATATTTGAAGCAGCCGACGCGATCGAGCTGCGCGGCATCGAGCCAGTCCAGCAGCTGCTGGAACTCGGGTTCGCTCTCCCCCGGGAAGCCGACGATGAAGGTGCTGCGCAACGTCAGCTCGGGGCGTTGCGCACGCCAGCCCTCGATTCTGCGCAGTGTGTTCTCCGCGTGTGCCGGGCGGCGCATGCGCTTGAGCACTGTCGGACTGCCGTGCTGGAACGGGATATCGAGGTAGGGCAGCACGCCTTGCTCGCTCATGAGCGGAATCAACTGATCGACGTGCGGATACGGATAGACGTAGTGCAGCCGTGCCCAGATGCCCAGCTGCGAGAGCGCGCGCGCGAGATCCACCACGCGCGTCTGGTAACGCAGATCGCGCCATTGCGCTTCGCGATAGCGGATGTCGCTGCCGTAAGCGCTGGTGTCCTGCGATATGACCAGCAGCTCGCGTACGCCGGCCGCTGCCAGCGCTTCGGCTTCGCGCATGACGTGATCGAGCGGCCGGCTGACCAGATCGCCGCGAAGGGCCGGGATGATGCAGAAGCTGCAGCGGTTATTGCAGCCCTCCGAGATCTTGAGGTACGCATAGTGACGCGGGGTCAGCCGGATGCCCTGCGGCGGCAGCAGATCGATGTAGCGCGCATGCGGCGCCGGCAGATGTTCATTTACCGCGGCAATCACGCGCTCATAGGCATGCGGCCCGGTGACGCCTAGAACCTTCGGGTGGCGTTCGAGAATGCGCTTCGGATTGGCGCCCAGACAGCCGGTCACGAGCACCCGGCCATGCTGTTCAATGGCCTCGCCGATAGCCTGCAGCGACTCATCGATGGCGGCCTCGATAAAGCCGCAGGTATTGACCACGACCAGGTCGGCATCGGTGTAGCTCGGGGCTATCTGGTAGCCGCGCGCGCGCAGCTCAGTGATCAGGCGCTCGGAGTCGACCAATGCCTTGGGACAGCCCAGGCTGACAAATCCAACGGCCGGCGCGCGCCCTTTTACGGGCTCTGGTGTGCGCAGGGATGCTTGCGGAGGCGTCATAAGCTTGTCGGCGCTCGCCGTGCGGCCGGTACAATGTCCGGCCAGTACAATGGAGGGCCGAGTAGTGTACATGAGCGAGCGTGCCGGATCGACGCATGGCCTTTGACCGCGACTATTACCAGCGCTTTTACTTCAATCCCCGCACCGCCGTGACCTCGCGCGCGGAGATGCACGCCCGTGCGCGCCTGATCGCCGGCTGCGTGCAATATGTCGGCTTGCCGGTGGCCAGGATTCTCGATGCCGGCTGCGGCGTCGGGCTGTTGCGCGCTCCCCTGAAACGCTCGCTGCGCTCTGCCGACTACGTCGGTCTCGAATTCAGCGAATACCTGTGCCGGCGCTACGGCTGGCGCCAGGGCTCGATCGAGACCTTGCGTACCCGCGAACGCTTTGAGCTGGTGATCTGCTACGACGTGCTGCAGTACCTGTCAGCGGCGCAGGCGCGGCGCGCAATCGCCAATCTGGCGCGAGTGTGCCGCGGCGCTCTCTACTTCGGTGCGCTGACGAGCGAGGATTGGCGCAACAACTGCGACCAAACCCGGACCGACCGCATCCCCGGACTGCGTCCCGGTGCCTGGTATCGGCGCGAGCTCTCACGCGCCTTCCGGCCGATGGGCTGCGGCATGTGGCTCAAGCGCGATCTGAATCTGACACTGTGGGATCTGGATACGGCCGCGTGAGCGCCGAGCCCCCCATGCGCGAGTTGATCGCCTTCGACGGCGCGGTTGAGTGCCGGCTCGAGAGCGGTGCGATCAATCTGACGCTGCGCGGCTTTGAACGGCCCGGTGGCGCGGATGCCGCGCGCAGCCCCGCCGAAGCGCTATTTGCCGGCGCAGCGAGCACGCCGGAATGTCTGGAGGCGCTGCCGGCGCGGTTGCACGCGGTGCGTATATTCGAACTCGCCGCGGCCCCGCGCGCACGCCGCCTGCTGATCAGCGCCCAGACACTGCAGCTGGAACTGGTGTGCCATAGCATGCAGCTGCACCGCGACGTCGGCCGGGTGTTTTTTCGCGCCGTGCCGCCGCCGCGTGTGTCGTTGAGACGGCGCCTGGGCTGGACGCTGCTGTTGCTGGTATTGCGGCTGCCAGGAGCCGGACGTCTGCTTTCCCGGCTGCGAGGTACTCGATGAGCAAACGCATTCCCGTCACTGTGCTGACAGGCTTTCTAGGCGCGGGCAAGACCACGCTGGTCAACCGCATTCTGTCGGAACAGCACGGCAAGCGCATTGCGGTCATCGAAAACGAATTCGGCGAGATCGGTGTCGATCACGAACTGGTGATTGGCGCCGATGAGGAGATCTTCGAGACCAGCAACGGCTGCATCTGCTGCACTGTGCGCGGCGACCTGATCCGGATCCTGACGCAGCTGCGCAAGCGCCGCGAGCGCTTCGATGCCATCTTGATCGAAACCACGGGCCTCGCGGATCCCGGGCCGGTGGCGCAGACGTTCTTCATCGACGAGGAGCTCAAGGAGTATTTTTCGCTCGATGCCATCGTGACGCTGGTCGATGCGCGTCACATCGAGCAGGAGCTCGAACAAAACCCGATCGCTCGCGAGCAGATTGCGTTCGCGGACATCGTGCTGCTCAATAAGATCGATCTGGTGGATAGCAGCACACTGGCCCGCATCGAACAGCGCGTGCGCGGCATCAGCGGCACGGCCACCGTGCTGCGCACGCGCAACGCCGACGTGCCGCTCGATCGCGTGCTCGATATCGGCGCCTTCGATCTGGAGCGCGCACTCTCACGAGATCAGGCGTTCCTGCAGCCCGTGCGGCCCTTTGAATGGGCTGGCCTGTATGAGCTCGGCACCGAGCAATACGCGCTGCGGACCGGCGCGCACGATCATGGGCACGATCATGTGCACGAAGCCGATAGCCAGGGCTTACAGCGCGTCGACGTGCTGCTGCTGCCCACCGAGGCCCCGCCCGGAGCCGCGATCGAATCACAACTGGATGCGGCCACGACGCTGTTCAAGGCCGAGCCGACGGTACTCGAGCCGCTGGCCATGCTGCCCTTGCGAGAACTCGTGCGTCTGCCGCTGCAGGGCGGCGTGCACTACCAGCTGCAGCTCGAACAGGCCGGCCGGTGCGTGTTGTTCAGCGAGCATGCGCCCGAGGAGTTCGGACTGCAGCTCAAGGGTGCCGCATTGCTGGAGGAGCGCCGTTACGGCTCGCATCACCACGATGCGCAGATAAGCTCCGTCGGCCTCGAGGATATGCGGCCGCTCGATCCCGTGAAGGTCAACGATTGGCTCTCCTATCTGCTGCAGAGCCGCGGCCAGGACATTCTGCGAATGAAAGGCGTACTGAGCCTCAAGGGCGAGTCACGGCGTTACGTCTTTCACGGCGTACACATGGTGTACGACGGACAGCTCGAGCGGCCGTGGCCGGGCTCGGGGGCGCGGCGCAGCCGGCTGGTGTTCATCGGCCGCGACCTGGATCGCGGTGAGTTGGAGGCCGGCTTCGAATCCTGCATTGCATGATCGCCGCGCCCGGACAGCTGCGGCTTCGCAGCCGCATCGAACTCGGTGACTATCCGGTCGATGCGGCCTGGTCGCCCGACGGCAAGGCCATGATCGTGGCCTGTGGTGCCGGCGGCATCACTCTGTTGCAGATCGAGCCAGAGGCAAGCGCCCGCCCCGTCGGCGCGCATGCCGGCGGAGCCTTGGCAGTAACCTGGCAAAAGGCGGGGAATTTATTCGCCTCATCGGGACAGGATGGCGCGGTGCTGCTGTGGGATGCGCGCACGCTCGAGTCCCGGCAGATTCATGCCGGCACGCAGTGGAGCGAGCATCTGGCGTTCGCCGATAACGGGCGCCTGCTGGCCGTGGCCACGGGCCGCACGCTGCAGCTGTTCGATGCCGGCGGCGCATTGCGCCAGAGTTTCGAGCCGCATCCGGGAGTCATCGCGGCATTGGCGTGGCGCCCTAAATCCGCTGAGATCGCCGCGGCCGGCAATGGTGGTGTGCGCATCCATCGCGCTGAGCCGCCGCTGGAGTCGCGCGACTATGCCTGGCGCGGGGCTTGCCTGACCGCGAGCTGGAACGCGGACGGCAGAATACTCGCCACCGGCATGCAGGATGGCAGCATGCACCTGTGGTATGTCGCCAGCGGCACCGAGTCGCAGATGGATGGCTATGGCAGCAAAGTCAGCGCCACCGGCTGGAGCGGCAATGGGCGCTACCTGGCCTCGGCAGCGGGCAATTCGGTGGTTGTCTGGGATTTCAGCGGCAAGGGGCCCGAAGGCACGCGTCCGCTCGAACTGCGCTCGCACTCCGAGCGCATCAGCGCGCTGGCGTGCCGGCCCAGCGGCACCTGGCTGGTCTCGGCCGCGCGTGACCGCCGGCTGCTGCTGTGGCGAATGGGTGCCAGCGATACCCCGCAGGACGCGCATCTTTTGGCCGATGAATGCACGCTGCTGCGTTACTCTCGAAGTGGCGAGCGGCTCGCGGTCGGCGATGCACGCGGTGGGCTGTCGATATTCGCCTGTTAGGAGAAGCGAGCGATGTGGGTTTGCAGAGGGCTTGTCATCCCCCTGGTCATGGCCGCTGCACTGCTGCCCGGCACGCGCAGTTGGGCCGCCGACACGCTGTTGCTCCATGGCCATATCTACACCGCGAACCCCGGCAGTCCGTGGGCCCAGGCGCTATCCGTGAGCGGCGCGCACGTTGATGGGATCGGGTCCGATCGGCAAATGCTCGCTCGCCGGCGCGCGCGCACGCGTGTAATCGATCTGCAGGGCCGCACCGTCATTCCGGGCATTATCGACTCGCACGTGCACCTGCTGTTCGGCGCCATGGAGATCCACGGCTTCAACCTCTCGACGCCCGAGCGCAGTCTCACGCCGGCGCAGCCGGATGCGCTGGTTGCGAGCGTGAAGGCCTACGCTGACAGCCATCCCGACGAGCGCATACTGATCGGGCGCGCCGATTTCAGCACCACGCCGCCTTCGACGCCGAGCCGCGCGCTGCTCGACCGGGCCGTGAGCGACCGGCCGGTGGTGATTCACAACATGACCGAACACGCGTTATGGGTGAACTCACAAGCACTCGCACTCGCGGGCATTACCGATCAGCCGGTCGCCGACCCCGAAGAGGAGCGCAACGTCATCCGCGACGCCAGCGGACGGCCCAGCGGCGTGCTGCTCGAGGCGGCGCAGGAACTCATCGAGCGCGCGGTCCTGAAGCAGCTGTCGACGCAGCAGACGCTCGCGCTGCTGCGATCGGGCGCTCAGTATTTGAACGGACTCGGCATCACCAGCGTCGTCAACGCCACCGGCGATCTGCACGAGATAGAGCTGTATGCAGCCCTGCGCGATCGTGGTGAACTCACGCTGCGCACACGCACCGCCTTCGGCGCCGTTGCCGTGCCGCATAAGCTTACGGCGCAACTGCTGGCCGATCTCGATACCGCCAGAAGCCGTTATCACGACGAATGGGTCTCTGCCAATCTGGTCAAGTTTTTCGCCGATGGCAGCACCGGTCTGATTCCACCGCTGGTCTACGATCCGGCGGACTACAGAGCCCTGGTTCTGGAACTCGATCGGCGCGGCTATCAGCTCATGACCCATGCCGAGCGCGGCGACTCCGTGCACATGATTCTGGACGCGTACCAGAACGCCATTCGGATAAACGGTCCGAGGGACCGGCGGCTGCGGATCGAGCACGATTTCGTGGTCAACGACGTGGATGTGCCGCGGTTCGCGCAGTTGTCGGTGATTGCGAGCGCGCAGCCTTTGTTCTGCTGCTCACAGATTGGCACCAACTACGACCCGCAGGATCCCACCCCCACGGATCGTTGGCAGTCGTTGCTCGCGAGCGGCGCCGCGCTGGTGTTTGGCAGCGATTGGCCGTGCTCCTGGCCGCCCGACCCGTTCGTCAACGTGCAGCAGGCCGTGACTCGCCAGATCTGGCACTCAGCCGATACCGCCGGCATCGAAAGCCTGCCGCTGGACGGGGCGCAACAGGGCGGCGCCGTGGCCACCGGAGCGACCTATGTGCCGCAAGAGCGCATCACGGTGCGCGATGCCATCGACGCCTACACACGCGCTGCCGCGTATGCTGCATTCGCGGAGGATCACGTCGGCTCATTGGCGCCCGGCATGGATGCCGACCTGGTGGTGCTGTCGCAGGACGTGTTCTCAGTCGATGCCATGGACATCAGCAAAACACACGCGCTGCTGACCATGGTGGGGGGAAGGATAGTGTTCGAGGCAGCGCACTAAGGGCGCCCCGGCGCGCCGAATTCCATGACTGCGGTGACGCTCGGCTGCGCGCGCGCTGCGGCGAATACGCCGGCATAGTTGGCGAGCTGTATGTTCAGCGAATGCGACCAGGTAAAGCCCTGCAGCACCCGCTGCCGGGCCACTGCGCCAAGTTCTTGCAGGTTGCGATCGTACAGACGGCGAATGGCGGCAGCCATGCTGGGGGCGTTGTCCGGCGCGGCGAGTTCGCCGACGCGCTCGTCAACCAACTCCGGCACCGCCCCGGCGCGCACGCCCACTACAGGTCTGCCGCAGGCCATGGCCTCGATGATCACGAGCCCGAAAGTCTCACTGCTGCCCGCATGCACCAGTGCGTCGGCGGATGCCAGCCACTGCGCGAGTTCGAGGCTGTCGCGGCGGTAAGGCAATATGGTGATGTTCTCGCTCGGACGGGCACTGCGTCCGCCGCCGACCAGCAGCAGATGATAGGGCTTGCCCAGCAGCGCCATCGTCGTGTGCAGCACCTCGAGGTTCTTCTCCTCGGAGAAGCGCCCGGCGTATACCAGCAGGCGCGCATCGTCGGGCAATTCCAGCGCGCGCCGCAGATCGAGCGTGCGCCGCGCCGGCGAGAATATCTCAGTGTCGACGCCCAGCGGTTGCAGCGCCGTGCGTGGCACACCCAGCCGCGCCAGGTAAGCGCACATCGTGCGACTGGGTGCCAGCACCAGATCGAACTGCGCATATACCGAGCGCAGGTAACGAGTGACCGCGCGCTCGATGCCAACGCCGAAACGCCGACCCAATAGCTGCGCCAAATTCGAATGGAAAAACGCAATCAGCGGAACGTTGCGTCGGCGCGCCACAGTGGCGGCGCACCACGCCGGATGGAAGGCATCGCCAACTTCGATCAGATCCGGTTCGAGCGCGTCCAGCATCGAACGCCAGAGCCGCGGTGACAGCGGCAGGCGGTAGTTAAAGGTGCCGGGGAGCCGCATGCCGGCGATGGTGCTGACTCCCTCGGGTACCAGCCGGTACCGCGCGCCGGGCACCAGCATCGAGTGGCGATGCGCGGTGTGGGTCGTGAGCCATTGGTGCTTGGCCGTCAGATAGCGCTTCACGCCGCCGCTCGTGGGCGAGAAGAACAAAGTCGTGTCCACTAGATGCATTCGACCCCCCTGGAGCGAGCCAGCATTGCATCGTCATGTCATTTTGCTGTCAAGCGCGAACGCTGACTTGCGGCTCCTCCACGGCCAGCGCAGGCAGGTGTATGCGGAAGCGGGTATACAGGCCGGATTTGGTGGCAGCCTGAATGCGGCCACCAAGCCTATGCACGTGATCGCGCACGATTTGCATGCCCTGGCCGCGCCGCGCCCCGTCTTTGGCCGTTGACAGGCCGGTCTGGAAAATCAGGCTGGCAATCTTGGAGGGGTCTATGGCCTCGGCCGCATCCGCTGAAAGTAGGCCCTTTCTGACGGCGATTTCAGCAATGCGTTGGGCATCGAGTCCACCGCCATCATCCTGCATGTTGAGTTCGAAGCCTTCGGCGCCGCGGTCGACGAATTCCACCACCAGCATGCCCTGCTCGGATTTGGCTTGGGCAGTGCGCTGTGCCGGTGTCTCGATGCCATGCTCGATCGCGTTGCGCAGCAGTTGCCCGACCATGTCGAATAGCGCGCTGACCCAGGGCTCAGGAATGTCCTCGAGTCCGAGCGTAACCAGCGTAATGTGCTTGCCGTGTTCGGCCGCGAGCTTGTCGCCGAGCTGCTGCAGCGCTACCGCGAGTTTGGGTTGCGCGCGGCGCTGGCTGGCCTCGAGCTCGGCCGCGGCATGCTCGTCCTCGATCAACGGCACGTGCACCGAGGCGCAGTCGGCCGCAATCGTAATGTGACTGCACAGCTCTCCGAGCACGACCATGGCCGGCAGCAGATCGTTGCCCGTGATCTCGGCGCGTAGCTCGATCTCGCGCAGTGCGCTCTGCGCGCTCTCCAGCCGGCTGCTGATGGTGGGCAGGTGCAATGCCATCAGCGCCTCGGCCAGACCCTCGAGCTCAGCCAGCAGTTGTTCGATCTTGCCGCGAAAAGCCGTGGCATCGCGGGTCGGGGCGCGCAGCAGCGCGCGAATCTGTTCGACGCTTGCGAGCGCCTCATTCATTCCGATACCCAGAGCCGCTGGCTCGGACAGCAGCAGCGCGCGATACAGATCGCGCTGATCGCGCAGCGTCTCGATTTCGAGCTGATGCGCGGGCGACATGGAGTAGATCGAGGTGTCATTCATTGCAGGCTCACCGCGGCATCCGTTTGGCCGGCCGAAGGCGTCAGGAGTGCGAGTGTGATGGCGTCGCTGAGCGCCGCGTGCAGCGCGGCCGCATCAGCGAAGCGCCCGTCGCGATCGCGCGCCATCATGCGATCGAGCAGCGGCTCCAGATGGGCGCAGGCTGCCGGCAGCGGCGGTCGCCGTCCATTGACGTGCTGCTGCATGACTTCGACTGCGGTGCTGCCCAGGTAGGGTTTATTGCCGGTCAGCATCTCGAACAAAATTACGCCGGTGCTGTACAGATCGCTGCGTGCGTCGAGCGGCAGTCCTTGCGCCTGTTCGGGACTCATGTAATAGGGCGAGCCGCGCAGCACACCGATCATGGTGTTCAGATGAGCCGAATCGAGCTGCTTGGCGAGACCGAAATCGATCAGCACCACCGAGCCGTCGGCGCGCAGCATGACGTTCGGCGGTTTGAGATCGCGGTGCACGAGCCCGGCCTTATGCACCACCTCCAGCGCGGCGCAGATGCGCTGCGCGTATTCGAGGCTTTCGATCACCGTGATGGGCTGTTGCAGGCGATGCTTCAGATCGCCACACGGAAAATATTCCATGGCGATGAATTCACGGCCGTCGTGAAAGCCGTAGTCGTAGATGTCGACCACCGATGGGTTCTGCAGCGCGCTGATGGCGGCGTACTCGCGCGCAAACTCCTGGCAATCGTCGCCCGACTCGATCGTCGGCTTGCTGATCTTGAGTGCGACATTGCGTCCCAGGGTGGCGCTGTAGGCCAGGTACACGGCCGCGCGCGAGGAATCGCCCAGCTTGTGCAGCAGCGCATACTGCGGCAGATCGATTTGCGAGGAATCGAGATTGCGCCGCGGCGCCCTGGCCGGCCGAGCCCGCGTGGGTTTGGCAGGTCGCGGCGGCCGCAGCGCCAATTTCAGGGCGCTGGCCAGGCGCTGGGCGTTGATCAGGCTGCGCGGCAAATAATCGGCCGCGCCGGCGCGTATGGCCTGCACGGCGCTGAGCTCGTTGCCGCCGCCGGCGATCACCACGATCGGTGGACAATGGCGCGCAGCCTGTGCCGTGCGCAGCAGATCGAGGCTATCCCCGGGATCGGCGAGCGCATCGCCACACAGCGCACTGAGCACGACCAGGTCGAGCTCATCAGCGCTCAATGCCGGCAGGCGCGCCTCGAACTGTGCCGGCAGCATGTCCGAGACGAGGGCGTCGGGCCAGAGAATATCGATGTGATGGCGCAGCCAGTCGCGCAGCTCGCGCTCTTCGATGACTAACAGGATGTTGGGCTTCATTGCTGAAACCGCACGCGTATGCGGGAGCGCTCGGCGACGGCTGCGCCGTCGCGCTGCACCGGACTATAACGGCTGCGTGCCAGTGCCGAGCGCGCCGCTTCCTCGAATACGCCGCTGGGCTCGGCGGCCAGCACCACGACGTTCCTGACGCTGCCGTCCGGCGTCACCGTGAACTCCAGGTCCACCCAGCCCGAGATGCCGCGCGACAGCGCATCCTGGGGATAGACCGGCGGTACAAAGTGCTCGCGCGTGAGCGTCGCCTCGCTGACCCACGACGCTGTAGGTGCGGGTGCGGGTGCGGACACTGATGTCGCCGCTGCAACCGCTTCCGCTGGCGCCGGCACTGGCGTTGGCACCGGCGTGGCCGCCGGCGGCGTGCTGGACGGGGCACTATCGAGTGCCGGTTGGCTGGACTCGCGTTGGAATTGCGTGAGCTGTGCCGAGAGTTCATTCAGGGTCGCGCTGTTGATCCGGTAGTCACCGCAGGCCGCAAGCCAGCGTTGCGCCTCGACGCCATCGCCGGCCGCCAGCGCGCGGCGAAACTGTGCAATCAGCGCATCGCCCAGCGCGATCGAGGTGGCGCGTACCTCGGCATCTTCCGGCGCGATCGCCAGTGCCGAGGCCAGGTACGTGCGCGCGCTGTCATCGGCGGGCTCAATCAGCGCGCCGCTGGCCAGGCGTTTGCGCGCAAGCTGCAGATAGACGCCGAGCTGATCGGCGCGCGCGCCCAGCGCATTGCGCTGAGCCTGCTCGAGCGCCGAGGCCGCGCGCGCAGCCGCGTCTCGTGCCGCTTGCGCATCGGCCGCTGGACTGGTGTCTTCGGTTCGCTGTGGGGCCGCGGCGGGCGCCGGCGTGGGTGCCGTGGCGGCCGTGTCCGCCTGGGTCGGCTTTGGCGGCGCCGGCGAGGCAGCTTCGTGCCACACCGCCCAGGCGATGGCGCCCGCGGCCAGGGCGGCACCGGAAAGACCTGCGGCCAGCGCAAGCCCGCTGCGACCGCCCGCGGGCGCTTCTGGCGCTGCCGCGCGTAGTGTCGGCGCTTCGGGCCGCTCCGGCACGGCCTGCTGTCGCAATGCCGCATCGATGAATAGCTTGAGTCGCTGACTCGAAGCCGGCTTATGTACAAAACGGAAGATGGTGCCGTCGGCGATCTGGCTGCTGAACTGCGCCTGTAACGCGGCCGGCCCCGCGAGAATAAGCAACAATTGCGGGAACTGCTCGAGCAGTGTCGCGATGAAGCCTTTGAGCGGAGCGGAGAGACTCGAGGCGTCGATCAGCGCTATGCCGGCGCCGTTGGCAACCAGCTGGTCGATGAAGCGATCGGTCGTAGGAGAGGTGATTACAGCCGAGCCAGCCCGCGCCGCGCCGCTGAGCGCCTCGAGCAGTACCGGGTCGTCTGACAGCGCGATGATGGTGGCCACGGGCGCGCTGACCGGCCGGGGACTCGCTGGCGGCGCAACACCGTCGCCGGGGCTCGCCGAGTCTTGGGAAATGGGGTCTGGACCACGCAATTGCATTGCTTTTCAGTACCGCTCGATTGGCCGGACACAACGGCGCCTAATGCCCCGAACTCTATGCTGTCTGTCCAGAGGGACAATGCACTGATGTCTCAGTGGCGATAAAACTGTGATTCCCGTCGGGACGGCCTCGCGGATAATGTGACGTCGCTCACCTGTTTCGGAGACTGCAATGCTGCGCTTGCGGGCCGCGGACGAATCGGACGTCCCGGTCATATTTGAGCTCATCGGCGAGCTGGCGGACTATGAGCGGCTGCGCGCACAGATGGTCGGGTCGCTCGACAATCTGCGGCGCCACCTGTTTGGTGAGCCGCGTTTTGCGCACGTGCTGATGGCCGCTTGGAATGACAAGGTCGCAGGCTTCGCGCTGTATTTCTTCAATTACTCGACCTTTTTGTGCCAGCCCGGCTTGTATCTCGAGGACCTGTACGTGCGTCCCGAATTCCGCGGGCGCGGCGTCGGTCTGGGTCTGCTGCGCTCGCTCGAGCAACGCGCACGCGATATGGGCTGCGGGCGCCTGGAGTGGGCGGTGCTGAATTGGAATCAGAGCGCGATCGATTTCTACCGCGAGTTCGGTGCCCAGCCGCACGACGGCTGGACGCTCTATCGCAAGCTGCTGTCAGGTTGAGCGTCCCGGCAATGCCGACAATCCACTACATCGAGCCCGACGGCCGCGAGGTTACGCTCGAAGTTGCGCCGGGCCAGAGCCTCATGCGCGGCGCCATGGACGCCGGCCTCGAGGGGTTGGAGGCGCAGTGCGGCGGCAACTGCGCCTGCGCCACCTGTCACTGCTATGTGCGCTCGGAGTGGCTGGACAAACTCAGACCGCCTTCCGATGATGAGCAGGTCATGCTCGGCAATGTAGCGGCCGAGCGGCGGCCGAACAGCCGCTTGTCCTGCCAGTTGATCGTCGAGGATTCGCTCGACGGCTTGACGGTGCAGTTTCCGGATCGTCAGAGCTGAATCGAGGCTGGATCGTCGTGGATTCCCAGGAACCGATCATCATTGTTGGCGCGGGCCAGGCCGGCATACAGGTTGCCGAATCGCTGCGTCAGGAAGGTTTCGGCGGCGCGTTGATCCTGTGCGGCGAGGAGCCGCATCCTCCCTATCAGCGCCCGCCGCTGTCCAAGAAATGGCTCATCGATGCCGGCGCCGTTGGCGCGTTGACCCTGCGCGGCCCGGCTGCCATCGAGCGGCTCAAGATCAGCATGCGGCTCGACACGCGGGTGCGGGCCATCGATCGCATAGCCTGCGCCGTGGAGCTGGCCGACGGCACTCGCCTGCCTTACGGCAAGCTGGCGATTGCCACCGGATCGCTGCCGCGCACGCTACCGGTGCCGGGTGCGTCACTGCCGGGCGTGCTGGCATTGCGCGGCATCGCCGATTCGCTCGCGATCGGAGCGGCGATTCGGCGCTGCGCTGCCGAAGGGCAATCTGTGGTGGTGGTGGGCGGCGGCTTCATCGGCCTGGAGGTTGCGGCCAGCGCTCGCAAACTCGGGGCTGCAGTCACCGTGCTCGAAGGATTGCCGCGACTCATGTCGCGCGTCACGGCACCGGTGGTGTCCGAGGCCTTCGCGCGCTTGCACCGCGGACACGGCGTGCAGTTGGTCTTTGGCGCCCAGGTCTCCGAAATCGTCGGCTATGAGGGCCGCGTGGCGGCGGTGCGTACCGCGCAGGGCCAGGAGTATCGGTGCGGCTGCGTCGTGATCGGTATCGGCGTCGCGCCCGACGATCTGCTGGCGCGCTCGGCGGGCCTGCTGTGCGAGCGCGGCATCGTGGTCGATGAGTGTTCGCGCACCTCGGACCCGCTGATCGCAGCGGCCGGGGATTGCACCGCGCGCCGCCTGGGCGATGGCGAGCTGGTGCGGCTGGAATCGGTACAGAATGCCATCGAGCAGGGCAAGTCGGCGGCCGCCGCGCTGATCGGCCGCGCGCGGCCATTCACCAATACGCCCTGGTTCTGGTCGGACCAGTACGACATCAAGCTGCAGATGGTGGGACTGAGTCGCGGCTACGACCAGGTCGTGACGCGCGGCGATCTGGCAAAGCCGGCGTTTTCGGCATTTTACTTCCGCGCAGGCCGTTTGCTGGCGGTGGACTCGTTGAACCGGATTTCCGACCACATGCAGTCCAAGCGCCTGCTTGATCACGGCATCTCGCCGACGCCGGCGCAGGCGGCCGATCCGCAGTTCGAGTTGCCTAGTCTGCTCCAGGGTCCACGCGAGACTGCTGCGGATGAAGCATGAACGCCGTACCGCGATAGCTGAGCTCAACCCCGTCCCGATCGATGGCCACCACGCGCGGACCCTCGGGCAGCACGTCGCCCTCGTGTACCCGGTGCATGTTGATCAGCGCGTAGCGGTCGGCGGAACGCACCGCATAAACGTGCAGATCCAGCCGCAGATCGGGCATCCCGCCGATTTCTGACAGACTCGGCGGCTCGGAATGCCTGTCGGCGCCCGCGCTGTTCGCGCTGTTCGCGCTGTTCGCGGGCAACGCCGGCTCAAAGTCGGCCGGATTCTGGCTGCCCGACTCATCGGAGGTAGGCGGCGCGGCCGGCGCGATGGGCGCTGCCAGGGTCGGCGCGGCCGCAGGCGGCAATGGAATCGGGGCCGCGGCCGGGGCAAGCGGAGCCGGAGCGGGGATAGGTACCGGCGTTGCTGCGATGGGCGCGCTGGCCAGCGCGCTCGGCGGCGCGGTGGCAGCAGCGGGTCTGCGCAGCACAAAGGCAATCAGCACTACGATATTGATCGCCAGCAGTGCGCCGATGACGATGGTCCAGAGGGGGAAGCGGCGCCGGGGCTGCGTGACCCGCACTTCGAGCAAGGTTGGCCCGGTCTGACGTTGACGTTCGGCTTCGGCCTTTTTGAGCGCGTCGAGGATGAAGGACATCAGCTGCCCCGGGTCGCGGTGGTGGCGGTGTGCGGATCGAGCAGCGGCGAATCCGGTGTGGCCAGCGCCGCGTCCAGGGCGACCTGGGTTTCGATGCCGGCCACGCCATCGACCGTAAGTCGGTTGGCGCGTTGGAACTGTTCCACCAGTTGCATCAGATCCCCATCAAAGGCATCGCTCGCGGCGTCGACCGAATCCGTGCCGCGCCAGCGTCCGAGCTGCTCACGCAAGTGCCGCACCAATGCGCCGTGCATGCCCTGGCTCAGATCGCGCACGTCTTTGGTCTGCGGACGCCAGAGCAGCACGAAGTCTCCGAACCAATAACGCGCCAGCTCGGCGACGCCGACCGACGCCGTCTGCGCACCGATCTGCAGCCGCGCGCTGTCGTCGTGTAATCCGCGCAGCACCACCTGGAAAGCCGCGCCGCTGTCGTCGCTGAGCATCAGAATGGCCGGTCGATTGAGCAGACGCAACTGCGCGAACGATCCGCGCTGCACCAGGCAACGCAAACCCTGTGACATAGCCTGGCTGCAGCCGTCGATTTTTCCGGGCACGTAGCTGGCGCTCCAGAGTGACAGCAGCTGCTGGAAGGCGTTATCGGAATCGGTGCTGTCATGATTGGCTGCCAGCAGCTGCGCCAGCGTCGGCGGCGCAGCCGGAGCCGCAACGGGGGTCGCCACTGCCGGCGCGCTGGCGGCCGCCGCCGCTATCGGCGCCGGCGAGTGCTTCGTGGGCAGATAGCGCCACAGCAGCAATGCGCTGCCGCCCAGCACCAGCAGCGCCAGCGCGGAGGCGACCGCAGGCATCCAGCCGGGCATGAGTTCGTGGCCGAACACCTCGGCGCCGGCGCGACGTATCAGCGCACTGGGCACCTGATGCAGTTCCTGGGTATAAGCGCCCAGCAATGCCCGATCGCACACAATGTTGATCACGCGCGGTGTGCCGCCGGTCACGCGGTAGACTTCACGTAGCGCCGAGCGCGTAAACACATCGGTGGTCGCACCGGCCACGCGCAGGCGGTGCCGCACGTAGGCGTAAGTCTCCTCGCGCGAGAGCGGATCGAGGTGAAAGCGAGCGGTGATGCGCTGCGCGATCTGCCGCAGGTCTTCGCGCGCCAGCAATTTCCGCAGTTCCGGCTGACCGATGAGGATGATCTGCAGCAGCTTCTGCGTCTCGGTTTCCAGATTGGTCAGCAGCCGGACCTGTTCCAGCACATCGGGCGCTAGATTCTGGGCTTCATCGACCACCAGTACCACGCGCCGTCCCTGGGAGTGCGCACGCAGCAGGTAGCGGTTCAGCAGATCGACCAGATTCTTGGTCTCGCCCTCGGCGTGGTCGTCCGCACCCAGGCCGAGCTCCTCGCACAGGGAGCGCAGAAACTCCGAGGCCGACAGGCGCGGATTGAGGATCAATGCGATCTCGGCGCTCTTGGGCGCACGCGCGAGCAGCGAGCGAATGGTCGTGGTCTTGCCGGTGCCGACCTCTCCGGTTAGCTGAATGAAGCCGCCCGCCTCATTGATGCCGTACACCAGGTGCGCCAGGGCATCCGCATGCCGCCCGCTCAAATACAGGTAGCGTGGATCCGGCGTGATCGCAAACGGCTTTTCCGCAAGCCCAAAGAACTGCAGGTACATGACAAGTTAGAGTAACTGATCGGGCACTTGTTCAGTTGGGCGCCATGCCCAGTTCGTCTGGCGCGAAGTCGTCGACATTGACGATGGCCATGACCTTGCGATCGTAGTCGCTCAGGAACAGCGCCTCGTGCTCGCTCAGAATGCCCAGTGCCCGGGCCTGCTCGACCTGACCCGCGAGGTCCAGCGCCGCCACGCGCCCGGTCTTCTGGCCCTCTATGCGCACTTTTCTCTCGAGCGACTCGGCCATGGGGGCCATCTCGAGCACGTTTTGCAGCGCCGCGAGCACGTTACCGGGCTCATCGGTGCGGTACAGAAAGCGGCTCAGGGAGGCGCGCGTGGCGGTGTTGTTGAGCACCAGATCCGCGACCGCGCGCCCGAGCCGGTCGGCCGGAGCAAAATAGGTCAGGCCGCGCGGAAACACCAGCAGCCGCGCCAATGCCGCGACCGTGCGATTGGGGAAATTGCGCAGCACGCTGTGCAGCTGCTCCTGCGCCTGGTACAGCAGTTCGCGGCAGGCCCATTCGACTGCCGGCAACTCCTCGGCCAGACGCCCGCGATTGTCGTGATGCTTGAGCACCATCGAGGCCAGATACATGGCCGACAACACATCGCCGAGCCGGCCCGAGATGGTCTCTTTTTTCTTCAGATAGCCGCCGAGCGTCAGCATGGCAAGGTCGGTGACGAAGGCGAACGAGGCACTGAAGCGCACGATCTGCTGGTAGTAACGGCGTGTGGGACCGGTCTCGAGCACCTGTCCGAAACGCGCGAAGGTCAGCGCCATGACGAACGAGCGCACGGCGTTGGAGATGGCAAAGCCCATATGCGCAAACAAGGCGCGATCGAACTCGTCGACCGCGCGCCGGTGATCGGGATTGCGCGCCGCGGTCATTTCGCGCAGTACGAATGGATGGCAGCGGATTGCGCCCTGTCCAAAGATGATCAGGCTGCGCGTGAGTATGTTCGCGCCCTCGACCGTGATGGCGATCGGAATCGACTGGTAGCCGCGGCCCAGATAGTTGCTCGGCCCGAGCATGATGCCCTTGCCGCCGTGCACGTCCATGGCATCGTTGCCCACGCGCCGTCCCATTTCGGTCACGTGGTACTTGAGGATAGCCGCCGGCACCGCCGGTTTCTCGCCGGCATCGATGGCCGCCGTGGTTACGCTGCGCGCGGCATCCATGATGTAGCTGAGTCCGACCATGCGCGCGATCACCTGCTCGACGCCCTCGAAGCGTCCCACGGGCGTATTGAATTGGCGGCGGATACGCGCGTAGGCGCCGGTCGCCACCGTGGCCGCCAGCGCGCCGCCAGTGGCGTTTGCCGGCAGCGAAATGCAGCGGCCGACCGAGAGCTGCTCGACCAGCATGCGCCAGCCCAGGCCGGCCATCTTCAGGCCGCCGATGATGCACTCCAGCGGCACGAACACATCGCGGCCAAACAACGGACCGTTCTGAAACGGAATGTTGAGCGGCAGGTGACGCCGGCCAATCTCGATGCCGGGGGTGGCGCGAGGAATCAACGCGCAGGTGATGCCGATGTCCTGCCTCTCGCCCAGCAGCTGCTCGGGATCCAACATGCGAAACGCCAGACCCACGACGGTCGCGATCGGCGCCAGCGTGATGTAGCGCTTGGAGAAGTTGAGCTTCAAGCCGACGATCTCGCGCCCATCGTAGACACCGCGGCACACCACGCCGGTGTCGGGAATTGCCGCAGCATCGGAGCCCACGCGCGGCCCGGTCAGCGCGAAGCACGGAATATCCAGGCCCTGCGCCAGGCGCGGCAGGTAGTGGTTCTTCTGCTCTTCGGTGCCGTAATGCACCAGCAGCTCCGCCGGCCCGAGCGAATTGGGCACCGCGACCGTGGAAGCGCAGGTGACGCTGCGCGCGGCCAGCTTGACCAGCACACACGAGTGCGCATAGGTCGAGAATTCCAGGCCGCCGTAGCGTTTCGGAATGATCATCGCAAAAAAACGCTGCGTCTTGAGATAGTCCCAGACCGCCGGCGGCAGGTCGCCGCGGCGATGCGTGATGTCGAAGTCATCGAGCATCCGGCACAGCGTATCGCAGGGTCCGTCGATGAAGGCCTGCTCCTCGGCCGATAGCTGCGGCGGCGGCGCATCACGCAACTTGCGCCAGTCAGGGTTGCCCGTGAACAGCTCCCCGTCCCACCATACGGTGCCGGCTGCGAGCGCATCGCGCTCGGTATCCGACATCGACGGCAGCAGTCGCCGGTAGGTCTTGAGGAATGGACCGCTGATCAGCGCGATGCGCAGCGGCCGCAGATTCAACAGCCAGAAACACAGCAGCAGTATGAGCAGCAGCCCCAGCCATAGTCCGGCGGGGTTGCCGAACATGGCATAAGCCAGCAGCAATACCGTGAAAGCGGCCGTGAAGGACAGCAGCGGCAGTCGGCAATAGGCCAGATACATCACCGCGATGACGAACAGCACGGTGATGATCGCGCCGATCATGGCGTAGGCGGCTCCAGCAGCGCTTTGACGCCCTCGCGCTCCTCGCGCAGCTCGGCTTCGCTGGCGCTCATGCGCGCGCGGCTGAAGTCATCGATCGACAGATCCTGCACGATCTTGTAGTCGCCGTGATTGCAGGTCACCGGATAGGAATAGATCAGACCTGGCTTGATGCCATAGCTGCCGTCTGCAGCAATGCCCATGCTGGTCCAATCGCCCGCGCCGGTACCGAATATCCAGGTGCGCACATGGTCGATGGCCGCCGAGGCCGCCGAGGCCGCCGACGAGGAGCCGCGCGCCTTGATGATGGCCGCGCCGCGCTGCTGCACGGTCGGAATGAAATGTTCTTCGAGCCACTTCTGATCGACCAGGCTTGCCGCCGGCTTGCCCTTGATCAGCGCATGACTGACATCCGGGTACTGGGTGGCGGAGTGATTGCCCCAGACCGTCAGGCGCTTGATGTCGTTGACGTGTGAGCCGGTTTTCTCGGCCAGCTGCGACAGCGCGCGATTGTGATCGAGCCGCATCATCGCGGTGAAGTTGCGGCGATCCAGGTCCGGCGCATTGTGACTGGCGATCAGTGCATTGGTATTGGCCGGATTGCCGACCACCAGCACGCGCACCTTGCGATCGGCGGCTGCGTTGAGCGCCTTGCCCTGCGCCGAAAAGATCTGCGCATTGGCCAGCAGCAGATCCTTGCGCTCCATGCCCGCCGCGCGCGGGCGCGCACCAACCAGCAGCGCTACATCGCAGTCGTGGAAGGCGATGCGCGCATCATCGGTGGCGACGACTTTATTGACCGTCGCAAACGCGCAATCGTTGAGCTCCATGACCACGCCGGCCAGGGTCGGCAGCGCGGCAGTGATTTCGAGCAGGTGCAGGTTGATGGGCTGGTCGGCACCCAGCATGGCCCCCGAGGCGACGCGGAAGGCCAACGCATAACCGATCTGACCCGCGGCACCCGTAATCGCGACATTCATCGGCGGCTTCATGAGGGCTCCCAGGCAAAAAAGAGGGCTGATTTTAGTGAGCTTTCCAGACGGCAACCATTGGGCTTGACAGGGCTTTAGTGTTGTAGTTATATACAACACCAGATCAACAGCACAGTCCGACCACAAGGAGTAGACCATGAAAGCAGTAATTTGCGCCGCGCTGGCCGTGGCGATCACCGTTCTGACCACGCAGAGCGTCGCACAGCTGGCCGCGCACCCCCGCAACAGCGCCGCGCACGTGGTACCCGCTAGTTGCGCGCACCCAGCTTAAACGGTAACGCTGCGCGGATATGGAAACGCAATGGGACAACAGCCAGCCGATCTATCGGCAGCTGCGCGACCGGGTGGTCGCGATGATCCTCGAGGGCGTGCTCAAGGAAGGCGATCCGCTGCCGTCCGTGCGCAACGTCGCCGCCGAATTGCGCGTCAATCCGCTCACGGTGCTCAAAGGCTACCAACAGCTGGTCGACGAGAAGCTGGTCGAAAAGCGCCGCGGGCTGGGCATGTACGTGAGTGCCGGTGCGGCCGCCATGTTGCGCTCGGACGAGCGCCGGCGCTTTCTGACGGTCGAGTGGCCGCGCGTGCGCGCCACAATCAACCGCCTCGGATTGTCCGCCGACGAGCTGCTTGCCGACACCCCACCTCACGACGCCCAGGTTCAGGACCATGACCACGATCATTGAAGCCAAAGCATTGAGCAAGCGCTACGGTTCGCTCGTCGCTCTCGACCAGGTCAGTTTTAACGTCCAATCCGGCCGCATCGTCGGCCTGATCGGCCGCAATGGCGCCGGCAAGACCACGGCATTGAAAGCCATCCTCGGACTCACGCCCCATACCGGCAGCGTGTCGGTGTTCGGACTGGATCCGTCGCGCGAGCGCAATGCGCTGATGAAGGACGTCTGTTTCATCGCCGACACGGCTGTGCTGCCGCGCTGGCTGCGAGTGGCTCACGCCATCGACTACGTCGAGGGCGTGCATCCGCGTTTCCAGCGTGCCCGCGCCGAGGAATTCCTGTCGCGCACCGACATCCGCCTGCGCAGCCGCGTCGGCGAGCTGTCCAAGGGCATGATCACTCAATTGCACCTGGCCCTGATCCTCGCGATCGATGCCCGCCTGCTGGTGCTCGATGAGCCGACGATTGGACTGGATCTGATCTATCGCCGCCAGTTCTACGACACTTTGCTCAATGACTATTTCGATCACGAGCGCACGATCCTGCTCACCACGCACCAGGTCGAGGAGGTCGAAAATCTGCTGACCGACGTGTTGTTCGTCGATCGCGGACATGTGGTGCTCGACGCCAGCGTCGAGGCCATCGCCGAACGCTACGTGCAGGTCAATGTCGCCAGCGACCAGGTCGATGCCGCGCGCGCATTGCAGCCGTTCTATGAACGCCAGATTTTCGGGCGCGCCACCATGCTGTTCGAAAATCAGCCGCAGGCGGCATTGTCGGGCCTGGGAGAACTGCGCACTCCGGGAATCGCGGACTTGTTCGTCGCCAAGATGCAGCCGGAGGGCATATGAAATCGCTGCAGATTCAGATCAAGCGAGAATTCTGGGAGCATCGGGCGCTGTGGATCGCGCCATTGGCGATCACCGCGGTGCTGCTGACGGGCGCCGCACTGGTCGGCAACCCGCGGCTGCTCCACATGGCTGCAGGCGACGACGCGCCGCCGCTGTTCGAAATCACGCTGCTGGGTTGGGCGGCGCCGCTTTATCTGACCGCGATCATCCTGGCCACCATGTATCTGCTCGACTGCCTGTACGCTGAGCGCCGCGATCGCAGCATATTGTTCTGGAAATCCCTGCCGGTCTCCGACACCCGCACCGTGATGGTCAAGCTGCTGGTCGGTCTGGTGCTGGTACCGCTGGGCACCTTCGTGCTCGCCGCGCTCACCAGCCTGCTCGCGAGCGCGATTCTGGTGCTGCGCTTCTCGCTCGCCGGCCACGGCGCCGCTCCGCTTTGGGACAGCGCGACCTGGCTGCGCACGCAGGGCCTGATGCTGTATACGCTGGTCGCAGCGCTGCTCTGGTATGCGCCCTACGCCGCCTACCTGATGCTGGCGTCGGCCTGGGCGCGGCGCTGGCCATCCGCCTGGGCCATCATCCCACCCCTATTGCTGGCCCTATTCGAATACATGATCTTCGGCACCCACTATGTCCGCCAGATCGCGCAGCGCGGATTTGGCGAACTGATGGCGCTGATATTCCGCGGCAGGGGCGACCGCGCCGCCAACGCCGCCAACGCCGCCAACGCCGGTGATGCCGCCGGTGAGGCAATCGCCAATCACGTGATGTCCCAATACCCTGAGCCGTCGGCGCTGTTCGTGAGCCCGCAGCTGTGGTTGGGACTGGCCGCCGCGGCACTCATGCTGGTGCTGGCCATACGGCTGCGCCGCTACCGTGATGATTCATGAGACCTCGGCCATGACACGCATTTCCTCGCGCTCGACTTTTTTCTACAAGCGTCTGTTCCCACTGCTGTGGTTCGGAATTCTCGCGTTAATAGTGATCAGCATGCTGCTCGGCAGTCGACACAGTCACGGCGCGAGCCTGGCTGCCCCGGTGGTGCCGATCGTGATGGCAGCGGTGGGATACATACTTTTCCGGGCGCTGATATTCGATCTGGTGGATGAAGTGTGGGATGACGGCGATGCCTTGCTGGTCAGGAATGCCGGCATCGAGCAGCGCATATCCCTGGCAAATATCATCAACGTCGGTTTCTCGACCTTGACCAGGCCGGAACGCGTGACTCTGACCCTGCGCGAGCCTGGCGCGTTGGGCAAGGAGATTACTTTCAGCGCACCGACGCGATTTCTAGCGCTTGGGCGCAGTCCCATCATCGACCAGCTGATCGTGCGCATCGATCGCGCGCGACGCGCCTGAACCGGCGTTCGGGACCCGGCGCTGAGCCCATTTTGCTGCAGCGCGGCCCCCCGAGCTGCGGGCCAAAAATTGCAAAATCGTGCCGTTATAACTTTTGTAATAACACTCGATTTTTAAAAAAAAGGCCAACAAGCACGCCCCCCAGGCCCCAGGCCCCAGGCCCCAGGCCCCGGGTCCCGGCCCCGGCCGGCGGGCTGCCAATAGTCATGCCCACTGCGCCTGGTCCAGGAACAGTTGCCCGTTGGCGCTCGGGCGCACGCCGCGGATGCGTTTGGTCGTCACTGACAGCCAATCGTAGAAATAGGCGGCGATGACCGGAGTCTGGTCGAGCAGCAGGCGTTGGATAAGCCCGGCGGCCGAGCGCTGCGCTGCCGGATCCAGCGCCGCGATATACCCGGCCACCAGGCGGTCGTACTCGGGATTCTTGAAATGCGCGGCGTTGAAGGTGCCGTGGCTGCCCAGCGTGGCTGTCAGAAATATATTGGGTACACCGCGATGGGCGTAATCCTCGATCCCCATCTGCGAATCCAGCCAGTCCGATTGACCGAAGGTGGCGCGCCCGAAATAGGCCGACTGCTCCTCGACATTGAGTCTGAGCTGTACGCCGATCCGGCGCACTGCGTTTTGAATCACGACCGCGTAGTCGGGCATTTCCACGAAACGCTCGGTGGTCAGCGTCGCCGCGAAGCCGTCGGCAACGCCGGCTGCAGCCAGCAGTTGCTTGGCCTGGGGGAGATCCTGTCCGCGCTGCGGCACCAGCGGGTCGGTGGCGGCGAAGATGGGCGCAAATGGGCTGTCATTGCCAGGAACGGCCAGGCCGCGAAACAGGCCAGTGACCAGGTTTTCGCGGTTCAGGCACAGCGCCATCGCGCGGCGCACGCGTGCATCGGCGAACGGCCCGTTATCGCAACGCATATGCACCTGCTCATGCGCGCTGGATTTGAGCGTCAGGATGTTCAGGCGCGGGTCGGCAAGCAGCGCCTGGCTGCCCTGCACCGGCGCGTGCAGCAGTACATCGAGCTGCTCACCCTGCATGGCCAGGATCTGAGCCTGGATGCTGTCGTAGAAGATGAACAGTGTGCGATCGGGCAGAGCCTTTGTACCCCAGTAGTCCGGGTTGCGCACGAACGAGGCGCGCGCCTTGGGCGTGAATCGCTCGAGCCGGAACGCGCCGGTGCCATTGAAGTTTTTCTCGAAGCCGCCGTCGTAGTCGGCCGGCAGGATGATGGCGCTGTAATTGTCGGACGACACCAGATACGGAAAGCTGCCGTTGGGCGCATCCAGATGAAACTCCACCGTTGCCTCGTCGATGGCCCTGGCGCCGCCTTTCGACAACGATCCGGCGAAGGCCGAGAGCGCCACCGAGCCATTGGCCGGATCGGCCAGCCGCTCTATGGTTGCGACCACATCGGCCGCGCTGAGGGTTCGGCCGTCGTGGAATCTGACGCCCCGGCGGATCTTGAAAGTCCAGATGCTGCCGTCGCGGTTGGGTTGCCAGCTTTCCGCCAGCCACGGCCGCAGATGCAGATCCGGATCGGACAGCGCCAGATACTCTCCGGTCTGGGACAGCATGCAGACGCCGCCGGTATCGGCCACGGTCAGAGGATCGATCAAACCGGCCGGCACCGACATGCCCACGGTCACGGTGGCGCCGGGCGCGGACGCTGCTGGCGCCGCTGCTGCTTGCGCTGCGTGCGCTGCGTGCGCTGCGTGCGGTGTCAGCGCCCACCACAGCGGCGCCGACATGCCCAGCACGCTGGCGAAGCGCAGCAACTCGCGGCGTCCTATGCGTGCGGCCAGGAACTCATCGATGACGGCGTTGTGGATCGGGCTCGAGCGAGCGCGCAGGGCGTCGAACTTACGCGCAAACTGGTTCGGTCTTCTTCTCATCGACGCGGAAAACCTCGGCGGTGATCGCCTCAGCCAGGCGGCTGAGTTCCGGTCCGAGGATACGGTCTTCAATCAGCGGTGGCACGTGGCTGCGCACCAGCTCGGCAAATTCCCGCAATGCCGGTGGCACTGGGCGATCGGTGACGTGCAGGGCTTGTGATGCCACCACGGCCAGCATGGCCAGCGAGGCATCCAACAGGCGTCCCGCACGTTCCTCCTTGCCCCAGGCCAGGAACACCGGCGAAGCCACGTCGTCCTGACCCGACCCGGCGTCGCTGCCGTGGATGAAGGTGCGCTGCGCGGCGGCCTTGACCAGCTCGACGTATCCAGCGGCCGCCATGGGCACGTAACCGATATGGCCTCGTCCGTCGCTTTCGCCGGGCTGCCGGCCGACCATGAGCATGTCGGGCAAATGCGAGTTGTGGCCATTGAGCAGCTTGTTGCTATGGCGTTCACACAGTACGCAGATGTCGGCCCAAATCGCCGCCAGATCGTCGAGCGCCGGGGCTGCCATGGCATTGTGATAGCCGCCGGTGCTGATGCATCGGCCATTAGGGTGATTCGCGTCCGGAGGCAGATACACCGGATTATCGGAGATCGAAGCCAGCGACACCGTGGCGGCATGTTCGGCTGCCGCGACCGCGCGATGGGCGTGGCCCAGTATGCGCGGCACGATGCGATAGCTGACCGGCGCCTGGTAGTGCCGGCGCCCTTCAGCAGCGCCCACGAGCAGCCGGCGCAGACCCTGCAGCGCCGCGGCCTCGTCGTTGTCGCCCCAGAGCACCTCGAGCGCGGCATCGTAATGTTCCAGCGGGGCACGGAATGCTTCGATCGACAAGGCAAATGTCTTCAAGATTAGCTGCAGGCGCCGCCGTGCAGCCAGAGCGGCGTCGGCAATCAGCGCCGCGCCGCAAGGAGAGCCGTTGATCAGCGAGCCACGTTCCTTGACCTGAAGATCGAACCCGGTCGAGAGTTGGGCGAACAGCGGGTACAGCGCCAGGATCTCCCCGGAACCGCCCTGACCAGCCGCGGCCACCTGCGGCATCGGGCCGCCATCGAGCATGTGTGCGACTGCCTTGGCGATCCGTGGCGTGGTGGCAGCGTGTCCCTCAATGAAATTGGTCAGCCTGGCCAGGACTATGCCGCGCACCACGCGTTCGGGCAGCGGGTCGCCAAATGAGGTGGCGGCCGGAAACGGTTTGAGCCGCGCATGCCGCTCGCGCTCTGCGGGCGACAGGCGCTCGCCGGCGCGCTCGCCCATGGAGGTGGTGACGCCATAGATCACGACCGATGGGTCGCTTTCGATCAGGTTCAGAAACGAGCTGCGGCTGGCCGTGATGCGTTGCATCGCGGACTCGGAAATACGGACGTTTTCGCCGCGCCAGGCGACCCGATAGGTGGCCTCGAGCGAAACATCCCATCGCTTGTCGAGGATCACGGTCATCTGATGACCACTCCGACTCGTCGCGTGCGTAAGCGAGCTTAATTTAATTGATTCATATAGTACGGGATGTTTCCAAGGTCACATCTCACGAATTTTCAATGAGCTTATTCGCGCCGTTCATAGGCACCCGCTGCAGTACTGCGAGTTCAGCGGCGGGGATGTGGCAGCGGATGCAATGGCCGCCGCCCGCGGCCAGCAGAGGTGGCTCGCGCTGTTCACAGATGCTGCCGATCTTGCGCGGGCAACGGCTCTGGAACACGCAGCCGCTGGGCAGGTTCAGCGCGTTCGGGACCTCGCTGTGCAGCCGCACTCGACCGGCGGACAGCAACGCCTCGGTATAGGGATGGTGCGGCCCGGCGAATACCGCCGCCGTTGGGCCGATTTCCATGAGCCGTCCCAGATACAGCACGGCGATACGGTCGGACAGATAGTTCACGACATTCAGATCATGCGAGATGAACAGGTAGCTGACCTGCTGCCGGGCCTGCAGATCGACCAGCAGATTCAGGATGGCCGCTTGCACCGACACATCGAGTGCCGAGGTCGGTTCATCGCACACCACTATCCTCGGGCCGCCGGCGAAGGCGCGTGCGATGCTCACGCGTTGTTGCAAGCCGCCCGACAGCTGCCGTGGCTTATCGCGCAGATGCCGCTCGGGCAGACGCACCGAGGCGGTGAGTTCGCGCAATCGCGCCTCGGACTGCGTTCTGGATAGCCCCAGCAGACGCAGCGATCGCTGCATGAGCCGGCGCACGCTCTGCGAGCGGTTCAGCGCCACACCCGGATTCTGGAACACGATCTGCAGCGCTTTGCGCTGTGCCTGCGTGCGATCGCCGGCCAAAGCGCCGAGCCGCTTGCCGTCGAGCTCGATCGAACTGCCGGCATCGGGGGTCGATAGTCCGAGCAGCAACTTCGCCAGCGAGCTCTTGCCGCTGCCGGATTCGCCCACCAGGCCCAGGGTTTCTCCGGGCCACAGATCCAGTGCGATCTCATGTACGGCCTGCAGCGAACGGCCTGCCAAGGCATAACTCTTGGATAGGTTGCGCGTGCGCAGCAACGGCACCTGGGCGTGCACCATCGGCGCGGGCGCTGCCGCGCCACCCGCGCCCGCGGCCTCGGCAATGTGCGGCAGATCCGCTGCGCGCTCGGGATAGAAGCAACGGCTCAGGCGCCCGCCCAGATCGATCGGCGGCGGCGCCTGCTGACGGCAATGATCGGTCGCGTTGCCGCAGCGCTCGACGAATACACAGCGTCCAACTACTGAACCCGGTGGTGGCAGGAAGCCCGGAATCGTCTCGAGCCTGCCCTGATCCTTGCGCCGGCCGTGGCTGGGCATGCAGCGCAACAGAGCGACCGTGTAGGGATGGCGCGGGCCGCCGAAAATCTCGGCACTGGCTCCCTCCTCGACCAGTTCTCCGGCGTACAGCACGCCCACGCGATCGCACATGCGGCCGATCACGGCCAGACTGTGGCTGATGAACAGCACCGAGGTCTTGAGCTCGCTGCGCAGCCTGGCGATCAGATCGAGTACCTCGGCTTCGACCGTGGCGTCGAGGCCGGTGGTCGGTTCATCGAGAATCAACAGCGCCGGATTGCTCGACAGCGCCATCGCAATCAGCACCCGTTGCTGCATGCCGCCGGAGAGTTCGTGTGGATAGTTGCCCATCACGCGCCGCGGATTGGCGATCTGCACACGCTCGAGCATTTCGGCCACGCGCTGCTGCGCCGCCTCGCCCTTCAGAGCCTCGGTGACCTCGAACACCTCAGACATCTGCCGGCCGATGCGGATGCTCGGATTCAGCGCCCGCGCCGGATCCTGATAGACCATGGAGACGCTGTGCGCTCGCAGGCGGCGCAGCTCGGCCGGCGACAGCGCCATCAGATCGCGTCCATCGACCAGAATGCGTCCGCCGCTGACCCGGCCGTTGCGCGCCAGGTAGCGGATCGCAGCCAGCGCCACGGTGGATTTGCCGCAGCCGGACTCGCCCACCAGTCCATAGGCTTCGCCGGGCCGGATCGCGAAATTCAGGTCGCTGATCACGCGCCGCTCGCCGCCGGCCACGCGATAGACCACATCCAGATGCTCGATCCGCAGTGCATCCGCGCCGCTCATGGCTCGAACCGACTTTGCAGTCCGTCGGCGACCAGATTGACGCCGATGATCAGCGACGCGGTCGCCGCGGCATCGAACAGTATGGTCCACCAGTAGCTGCCGATCAGGCTGTAGTTCTCGGCGATGGCTATGCCCCAGTCGGCCGAAGGCGGCTGGATGCCGAAGCCAATGAAGCTCAACGAGGCCACGAAGAAGATGGCGTAACCGAGCCGTACCGTCATCTCCACCAGCGCCACCGGCAGCACGTTGGGCAGGATCTCGACGAACATGATCGCGAGCGCGCCGTCGCCGCGCAGCCGTGCGGAGGCGACGTAATCCAGTTCCACCTCGTTGAGCGTGGCCGAGCGCACGGTGCGCGCAATCAATGGCGTGAACACGAATCCGATCACCAGCACGACGCTGGTATTCGATGTACCCACGGCCGCGAGCGCCATGAGCGCGACGATGACCAGGGGCAATGCCTGCAGCGCCTCGATCACGCGGCTGACGATATCGTCGAGCGCACCGCGGAAGTAGCCGACCAGCAATCCCAGCGCCGTGCCCAGCACTGTACCGAGCAGCGTGGCCAGCGGAGCGACGATCAACAGGTCGCGGGCGCCGATGATGACGCGGGAAAACACGTCGCGGCCGAGCTGATCGGTGCCGAACCAATGCGCCGTCGAGGGTGCCGCCAGGGTGGCGAGCAGATCGTCGGCGTAGGGATCGAGCGGCGCCATGTGGCGGCCGAACAGCGCGCAGGCTATCCAGAACAGCAGAATCGCCAATCCGAGCCACAGCGACCCCGATCTCACGTGCGTGCGGTCCGGATGCGCGGATTGAGCGCTGAGCTCAGCAGATCGGCCAGCAGCGAGGCGATCGCATAGATCGCCCCTACGGTCAGTACGCCGGCCTCGAGCATCGGAAAATCCTTGGCCTTGGCGGCCGAGTAGATGAGACCGCCGATGCCGCGGTAATGAAACAGGGTCTCGACCACGACCAGGCCGCCGGCCAGGTAGCCGATCAGGCTTGCGGTCACGGCGACGGTCGGCAGCAGCGCGTTGCGCAGCACATGCCGCCGCAGCACCGTGCGCCAGGGCAGGCCCTTGAGTATGGCCGTGCGTGTGTAGTCGGCATTGAGCGCCTCGATGGTGCCCACGCGCGCCACGCGCGCGATGTAGCCGAAGAAGATCAGCACCGGCGGCAGCGCCGGCAGGATCAAATAGCGTATCTGGGTCGCAGCTCCCGCTCCCTCGGGCCAGTCTGCCGACATCGGCAGCCAGCGCAGCCAGACGCCGAAGATCAGGATCAGCACGATCGAGGAGATGAATTCCGGCACGATGCCGAGCGACTGTCCGAGCAGCACCAGGCCGCGATCGCTCCAGCTTCCGGCGCGCAGTGCCGCCCAGACGCCGCCGGCGATACCGAGCGGCACTACCAGCACGAACGCCAGCGTGGCGAGCTTCAGAGAGTTGAGCAGGGCATCGGCGACGAACGGGGCCACCGGCGCGCGGAAGCTGAACGAACGCCCCATGTCGCCGGTCACGAAGTGCCTGATCCAATCCCAGTATTGAATCGGCAGCGCCCGATCAACGCCCATCTGGTGATTGAAGGCCGCCACCGATCTGGCGTCGGCCAGCGGCCCCAGTACCGCGCGCCCGACGTCGCCCGGCAGCAACTGTCCGCCCAGAAACACCAGGACCGACAGGATGCCGAGCGTGATGAGCGACAGCAGCGTCCGCTTCATCAGAAATTTGAGCATACGGCGCGGGCGCTCCCGGGAGTTTGCAGTGCGCGACGCGCCATGGTAACCAGCGTTACCCCGATGTCATAGGAGCGCGGCCTTTTGTTTCAACCCAGACTGGAAATGCGTCATCTGCGCATGCTGCAGGCCATGGCACGCACGGGCAGCGTCACGCGCGCCGCGGCCATGCTCGGCTTGACGCAGTCGGCGCTGAGTCATCAGATTCGCGAGGCGGAGCGCAGGTTGGGGCTCGATCTGTTCATCCAACGCGACAAGCGCATGCAGATGACACCGGCCGCGCATAGTTTGAGCGAAGAGGCCGGGCGCGTCCTGGCGCAGCTCGAACGGATCGAAAAGGACATCGCGCGCGCCGGTGGCGTCATGCGGCACATCGTGCGCATCGGTTGCGGCGCCTACAGCGGCTATCGCTGGCTGCCGCGCTTTCTGAAAGGCTTTCAGCTGCACGCCGCCGACATCGATATCGAGGTCGTGGCGGATGCGACCCAACGGCCGCTGCAGGCGCTGGTGGACCGCGACATCGATGTGGCGGTGACTTCGGGCACGCCCGATAGCGCCGCGACGCGTTCGCTGCGGCTGTTTCGCGACGAGCTGATACTGATCATGGCGCCCGATCATCCGCTCGCGACCAAAGGCATCATCGTCGCCCAGGATCTCGCGGATCAAGTCTATATCTCATACAGCGCGATCGCCGAGAAAGGCCACGAGTACGAACGCTTCATCAAACCCGCACAGGTCTCCTATCGCAGTATGCTGAGGGTGGAGCTGACCGAGGCCATCGTCGAGCTCGTGATCAGCGGCTTCGGCATCAGCATCCTGTCGCGCTGGGCCGTGAACCATTATCTGCGCAGCGGTGCGCTGGCTTCGGCGCGGGTCACCCGCAAGGGCCTGCATGTGAACTGGTATGCCGCGACCCGCAAATCGGAAGCCGACGACAGCGGCCCCTGGCGCATGGCCATCGCGCTGAAGAATTGGTGCGACAGCGACCAGCACGGCTTCGCCCACCAGTCGCCACCCTGATAGCATCGCCGACCATGTTCATTACGGCGCGGCGCAACGCCGGGGAGTTGAGCCTCGAGTTGCAGGGCGACTGGCGGGCGATGCAGTCCGATGCCATCGAGGCCGAGCTCAATGCCATCGATTTCGCCGGCGCACGCAGTGCGCGTCTGGCGGCCGGCAACTCGCATCTGGACCTCTCGGGCGCCTGGCTGCTGCACGATTTCCTCGAGCGTGCCCGCAAAGCCGGCCTCGACCCGCGTTTCGATGGCGCCGCGCCCTCGGCGCTGACGCTGGTCGAGCGCACTTATGCCGGCGAGATGCCCGCGCGCGTCAGTGAGGAGGAGTGGCTCGATCCGGAGCGCGCGGTCGAGGATATCGGCCGGCGCGCCGTGAGCGGCTGGCAAAGCTTCGTGGCCGGTTTGGAATTCTCCGGCCGTGTATGCGTGGCGCTGATGCGGGCGCTGAGCAGCTTTCGCAGGCTGCGGCCGACCGCGGTGGCGCGTCATATCTACGACACCGGCATCACGGCCATTCCGATCGTATCGCTGGTGGGATTTCTGATCAGTGTGATCCTCGCCTACATGGGCGCCCAGGAGCTCGGCAAGTTCGGCGCCGACATCTTTGTGGTCGACCTGGTAACCGTGGGCGTGCTGCGCGAGCTCGGTGTGCTGCTGACCGCGATCATCGTCGCCGGCCGTTCCGGCAGCGCCTTCGCCGCCGAGATCGGCGCCATGCAGCTCAACGAGGAGGTCGATGCGCTGCACGCCATCGGCATCGATCCGATCGAGGCGCTGGTGGTGCCGCGAGTGCTGGCGCTGCTGATCTCGCTGCCCCTGCTGACCATAGCGGCCGATATCGTCGGTCTGGTGGGCGGCGGATTGCTGTGCCACACGCTGCTCGATATGTCGATGCTGCAGTTTCTGAACCGCGCCCAGAGCGTGATTGCCGCGACCACGTTCTGGACCGGTCTGATCAAGGCGCCGGTGTTCGCCGGCCTGATCTCCGTGGCCGGATGCGCCTGCGGCATGCGCGTGCGCGGCTCATCGCGTGAGCTGGGCCGCCTGACCACGCTGGCCGTGGTGGTCTCGATTTTCAGCGTACTGGTGGCCGACGCCTTGTTCGCGGTGCTGTTCATGAAGCTCGACATCTGATGGCCGCGATACTCGAAGTAGCGGGCATCGTGACCCGCTTCGGCACCCAGACCGTGCACGCCGGCCTCGACATGCAGGTGCAGCAGGGCGAGGTGTTTGGCGTCATCGGCGGCTCGGGCGCAGGCAAGTCGGTGCTGTTACGCACGATCCTCGGGCTGCGCCGGCCGGATGCAGGCACCGTGCGCTTTCTCGGGCGCGATCTGCAGCAGCTCAGCACGGCGGAACTGCACGCGCTCAAAGCCAGCTATGGCGTGACCTTTCAGGAGGGCGCGCTGTTCACGGCCCTGAGCGTGCAGCAGAACGTGCAGGTGCCCATGCTCGAGCATCTGCGGCTCTCGGAACGCACGCTCGATGAGCTGGCGCTGCTCAAGGTGCGGCTGGTCGGGCTGCCGCTGGACGCCGCGGTCAAGTACCCCTCGCAGCTCTCCGGTGGCATGATCAAGCGTACGGCGCTGGCGCGGGCACTGGCGCTCGACCCGCTGCTGCTGTTTCTCGATGAACCGACCACCGGACTGGATCCGATCAGCGCCGCGGCGTTCGATGAGCTGTTGATTTACTTGCAGCGCGAGCTGAAGCTCACGGTAGTGATGATCACCCACGACCTCGACACCATCTTCCGCACCTGCAGCCGGGTCGGAGTCATCGTCGATGGGCGCATGATCAGCGACACGCTCGAGGGCATCGTCAAGAACCCGAATCCCTGGATACAGTCGTACTTCAACGGCGAGCGCGCGCGTGATCGCGTGGGGCGACATGGAACGTGAGGCGAACTACGTCGCGGTGGGCATTTTCGTGCTGCTGATGGCGGTTATGGGCGTGCTGTTCGTCTACTGGTACTCCGATAGCCGCGATCATCGCGACTACGAGCGTTACGAGATTTATTTCGACGGCACGGTCAGCGGCCTGTCTGAGGGCGGCCAGGTGCGCTACCTCGGCGTCGATGTCGGCCGCGTGCAGCGCATCCGTATCGATCCGCGCGCGGCCAACCGCGTGCAGGTGGTCGCCGACATCGACTCGACCACGCCGATCTCGGATCGAACCCTGGCGCAGCTGACCCTGCAGGGCGTGACCGGACTGCTGTATATCGACCTGGAGCAACAGCGCGACGACGATAACCGGCGGCGCATCCTGGCCGCGGTGCCCAGCGAGCGCTACCCCGTGATCCGCTCCGCGCATTCGGATCTCGATCAGTTCCTGAGCAGCCTGCCGACGCTGACCGCGCATCTGAACGATCTGGTCGATCGCGCCTCGCGCATGCTGTCGGACGGCAATATCCAATCCGTGGGCCGCATCGTCGGCAATCTCGATCAGGCGTCGGCCGGATTTCCGCGTACCGCGCGCAATATCGACAGCCTGGTCGACGCGCTGAACGAGGATTCGAGCGATGCCAAGCGGCTGATCGACGATCTGCACACCTCGACTCAGACCGCGAGCGTGGATTTTCTGGCTACCGTGCAGAGGCTGCGTACCACCAGCGACAATCTGGCCAGCGCCAGCGGCACGCTGAGCGCGTTCGCCACTGAGAATCGCGACCAGCTCAGCTTCTTCGTCAGCGAGGGGTTGCCGCAGTTCGAGGCGTTCGTGCGCGACGGGCGCGCCGCCGCGCAGCAGATCAGCGAACTCTCGCGCAGCCTGCGCGAGAATCCCTCGCGCCTGATCTATCAGCCGCCCACGAGTGGCGTGGCCATACCGCCGTGAGCCAAATCATGCGAACCATGCGCACGCTGCCTGCCTTGCTCGCTGTGATGCTGGTCGCCGGTTGCTTCGGCGGCTTGAGCAGCAAGTTGCCGGCGCAGCAGCGTTATGTGCTGCGGCCCACGCTCGCAGCACCGGCCGACTCGGGCCAGCCGGTTACGCTGGCCAGCGTCAAAGTACTCCGGCCGATCGCGGCACCGGGTCTCGGGGGCGAGGGCATTGCCGTGCTGCGTCCCGGTTCACGACTGGACTTCTACAGCAGTGCCGGCTGGGCGGTCGATGCGCCCACGGTGCTGCAGAGCCTGGTCATCGAGAGCCTGCGCAGAGCCGGGCGCTTTACCACCGTCGAGTCAGATTCCGGACCGTTCGCCGCGCAGTACGTACTGAGTCTGGATCTGGAGCACTTCGAGGCTGACTATGCCGGCGACGGGCCGCCGACCGTGCAGGTGGCATTGGTCTGCAGCCTTGGCAGGCGCAGCGATCGCAGCGTGCTCGTGAGTTTTACCGCAAGCGGCACGATGCGGGCCGACGCCGATCGCATGCAGGCCGTGATGAGCGCCTTCGAGCAGGCCACCAGCCAGGCGCTGGCGCAGGTGGCCGCCAACATCGTGCCGCCGGCAGTGCATTAGGGCGCCGCAGCCGCCGACTCGAAACGCTCGCGCGCCAGCCGTATCTCGGCCAGATTATCCCGGATCCACTGCATGACGCCGTCGAGCTGTTCCAACAGCCGCGTACCGAGTTCGGTCAACGCGTATTCGACGCCGGGCGGATGGCTCGAAGTCACCTGACGCACGATCAGCCCATCGCGCTCGAGCGCACGCAGCCGCAGGGTCATCATGCGCTGAGATATCCGTCCCTCGATGCCCACGGCGCTGACCAGCCGCCGCAGCACCGCGTGGCGGTAACTGCCGGTGCGCAGCAGATGCAGCAGCAGCATGCTCCACTTGTCGCCCACGCGTGCAAACAGCTCGCGCATCGGATCCTCGCGCCGCGTGCCGTCGCGCGCCATGGCGCGCACCATGGCCTGCAGTTTCGCCAGCGCCTGCGCCGTGTCCGGACCGGCGGTGTTGTGCCGCAGAATGTTGCTCAGATTGAGCAGCACAGCATCGACGTCGACGGCTGGGGGTTCGTGCGGGAACACTATTGTGCCTTCTTTACTCAACTGGCGCGGGTGCTTATCGTGCCAAATCTTAACCACATAAAAATAGCCCTGGAGCATATTCGCGATGGGTGACAGTTACGACGTGCTCGTCATGGGGGCGGGTCACAACGGCCTGGTCGCGGCCGCCTATCTGGCCAAGGCCGGCAAGAAAGTGCTGGTGCTCGAGCGCAAGGCGTGGGCAGGCGGCGGTGTGGTCACGCGCGAACTCAATACCCCGGGCTACTGGCACGATGAGCATTCGAGCGTGCACATCATGATTCAGGGCAATCCGATGATCCGGGACGACGAGCTCGGGCTGATCGGAAAGTTCGGACTGAAGTATCGGTACGGCACGCCGTACGCAATGATATTCGCCGATCAGCGCACCCTGATCGCCCATAAGGATCTGGATCGCACCTGCGAGGGCATTGCCAAATTCTCGGCGCGCGACGCGCAGACGTACCGCGAATTCGCGCAGCGCGCCATCGCCATGCTGCCGATGTTCGGCGCCGGACTGTACGCGCCGCCCATGCCCATGGGCGCCTTCTTTGCCATGTTGGATCAGAGCGACGAGGGCCGCGAAGTGCTCGAGGCCATGCAGCGCAGTTCGCTCGAGATCGCCAATCAGAGTTTCGAGAGCGAGCACGTCAAGATCTGGCTGCTGCGGCTGATCAGCGAGAATCTGCAGGCTCCCGACGAACTCGGCACCGGCTTCGGCATGTACCTGATGCCAGGGCTCATGCACGGCTACGGTGTCTCACAGCCCGTGGGCGGCAGCGGCAAGCTCAGCGAAGCCCTGGTCCGGTGCATCGAGCATTACGGCGGCGAAGTGCGCTGCAACGCCGAGGTTCGCAAGGTGCTGACCTCGGGCGGCCGCGCGGTCGGCCTCGAGCTGGTCTCGGGCGAGCAGTTCAAGGCCAGGGACGCCGTGATCGGCGCGCTGCATCCGCACGTGCTGCGGCGGTTTGTCGATGGCGTACCCGAACGGGTGCTGGCGCGCGCGGAGCGCACGACGCTGGCCGCCTTCAGCATCATGGTCAGCCATTACGATCTCAAGCAGCAGATCAAATACCGTGCCGGCGAGGAAGTCGGGCGCGCGATCATGCTCGAATTCATGGCCAGCGACAGCATGAGCGACATGCTCGATGATTTCGACGCGCTCAAGCGCGGCCGCATTTCCGAGCGCGTGCTCGGCGCCGGCGGCGATGAGAGCATCAACGATCCGAGCCGGGTCCCGCCCGGCTGCGGCTTGTTCCACGGCATCACCTTCGCCCCCTACAATCTCGAACAGGGCGGCGCGGCGCGCTGGGACGAGATCCGCGAAGAAATGGGGGATCGCAGCCTGCGCCATTACCAGCGGTTCGTGAGCAATCTGACCAGCGACAACATCGTCCACCGCAGCATCGTCACGCCGCTGGATCATGCCCGCAACCTGCCCACCAGCATGGTGGGCGGGGATGTGCATGGGGTCGCGCCGTATTTCTACCAGATGGCCGGACACCGGCCGACCCCGGATCTGGCGCAATACACGGTGCCGGGCGTCGAGCGCCTGTATCTGGTGGGGCCGTTCCTGCATCCGGGCGGTGGCGTCTACGGCGCGGGCCGCGGCACCGCCATACGCATGTTCGATGACCTGAAGCTCAACTTCGAGAAAGTCGCCGCCGCCAAGGTCAGCTGAGCGCTCCCCTTCAGCGCAGGGTGACCAGCTCCTCGGCGCTGGTCGGATGAATCGCGACCGTATCGTCGAAGTCGCGCTTGGTGGCGCCCATGCGCAAGGCCACCGCAAAGCCCTGCAGCATTTCGTCGGCGCCGTCGCCGATCACATGGATGCCGATGATTTTCTGTTGCGGCCCCATGGTGACCAGCTTCATGGCCGTGCGCGGCTTGCGTCCCGTGAACACGTGGTACATGGGTATGAAGTTGGTCTGATACACCTGCACCGCCTCACCATAGCGGCGGCGCGCGTCCTCTTCGCTGAGGCCCACGGTGCCGATGGGCGGATGGCTGAACACCACCGTGGGAACATTCTCGTAGTCGAGTTTACGATCGCTCTGGCCGCCGAACAGCCGGTCGGACAAGCGCCTTCCGGCCGCAATGGCCACCGGCGTGAGCCCGGCGTGCTGGGTCACATCGCCTATGGCATACAGGTGCTCGAGGCTGGTGCGCTGGAACTCGTCGGTGATCACATGCCCGCCGGCGTCGCGTTGTACTGCGAGCTCATCCAGGCCCATGCCGATGGTGGCCGGAGTGCGTCCCACGGCCCAGACCACGCTGTCGAACGGGCCCAGCACGCGCCCGTCCTTGACGTGCAGCTCGAGCCCGCCGGCGGCGTTGCGTTCGAGCGCCCTGGGCACCGCGTGGGTCACGACGTCCATGCCGTCGTCGCGCATGACCTGCATGAGCGTCTCGCCCAGCATGGAATCGAAATGCCGCACGATGCACTCGCGCCGCAATACCACGGTGGTCTGCGATCCCAGGGCGGCGAAAATGCCGCTGAGTTCGGCGGCGATGTAGCCGGCGCCGACCACCGCCACCCGCGCCGGGCGCTCGGCCAGCTCGAAGAAGCCGTCGGAGGTGATGCCCAGAGTCGTGCCTGGCAGCTGCGGCATCATGGCGCGGCCGCCGGTGGCCAGCACGATGGCGCCGGCGGAAAACTGACGCTCCCCGACCTGCACCGACTGCGCCGACAACAGCTGCGCGTGTCCGCGCACCAGGTCGACCTTGCGAAGATCGAGGTTGCGCGCATAAATGTCGTTCAGTCGCGTGATGAACGCGTCCCGCTGGGCCTTGAGCCGGCCCCAGTCGTGGCGCCATAGCGTCAGTTCGAAGCCGTAGTCGGTGGCATCGTGCAGGGCGTGTCCGATCTGCCCGGCATTCCACATAACCTTCTTTGGCACGCAGCCTACATTGACGCAGGTGCCCCCCAGGCGATGCATTTCGATCAGCAGGGCGCGGGCACCATAGTCGGCCGCGCGCTGCGCGCAGGCCAGGCCGCCGCTGCCGCCGCCGATCACGATCAGATCGTAGTCAAAAGCCATGCCGTATCCCTGGGGTGCGACCCCTGTAACTTTTGTCGATGTTACACCGCGAACTACTGGCTAAAATGAGCGCTCCTGGAACAAAGGTGGATCAGATGGCGCCAGCCTCGAACGACAACCCGCTACTGCAGGACACGGCCTTGCCGCGCTTCGACGCCATCGCGCCCGAGCAGATCGAGCCCGCCATCTCGCGGCTGATCGCCGAGCAGCGCGCGCGCGTGGCGCAGATCGAGGCCCAGTCCGAGCCCAGCTTCAAGAGCGTGGTGGAGCCGCTCGAAGAGCTGCAGCACCGCCTGAGTCGCGTGTGGTCGCCGGTCGGGCACCTGAATGCGGTGATGAATTCCGAAGCGCTGCGCGCGGCCTATAACGCCTGCCTGCCGCTGCTGTCGGAATATCACACCGATCTGGCGCAGAGCGAACGGCTGTATCGCGCCTATGCCCACGTGGCCCAGAACGAGGCGAACGCGCTGGACGGCGTGCAGCGCGAGGTCATCGAGCACGCGCTGCGGGAATTTCGCCTTGCCGGGGTCGCGCTGGATGCGCCGCGCAAGGCGCGCTTCAAGGCCGTCATGATGGAGCTGTCGCGGCTGTCGGCGAAGTTCGAAGAGAATGTGCTCGACGCCACCAATGCCTGGTCGCATCAGGTGCGTGATCGCGGCCAGCTGGCGGGAATCAACGACGGCATTCTCGAGCAGGCGCAGCGCCGCGCGGCCGAGCAGGGCGCCGAAGGCTGGCTGTTCGGACTGGATCAGCCGACCTATGTCTCGGTGGTCACCGATGCCGAGTCCGCGCCGCTACGCCATGCCTTCTACGAGGCCTGGACCACCCGCGCTTCGGACCGCGGTCCCGGCGCCGGCAAGTACGACAATACCGCGGTCATGGAGGACATACTGCGGCTGCGTCATGAGGCCGCACGGCTGCTGGACTTCAGCAGCTTTGCCGAGTATGCGCTGGCCAATCGCATGGCCCGCACGGTGCCGGAAGTCACGGACTTCCTGCGCGAGCTGGTGCGTGCGGCCAAGCCGGCCGCCGCCGCCGAACTGGCCGAGCTCGAGCAGTTCGCGGGCCGCAAGCTCGAGGCCTGGGACATCACCTTCTACTCCGAGCGCCTGCAGCAGAGCCGCTATTCAGTGTCGCAGGAAGAGCTGCGCGACTATCTGCCGCTGCCGCGCGTGCTGACGGGACTGTTCGAGGTGGCCGAGAAGCTGTTCGATGTGCGCATCCGGGAACGCAGCGGCGTGCCGGTGTGGCATGCCGATGCGCGCTATTTCGAAGTGCAGGCGCCCTCCGGCGCGCCCCTGGCGAGCTTCTACCTCGATGCCTACGCGCGGCCGCACAAGCGCAGCGGCGCCTGGATGGACGATTGCATCGGCCGCAAGGCGCTCAACGGCCAGACCATACTGCCGGTGGCCTATCTGGTGTGCAATTCGCTGCCGCCCTCGGGCGATCGGCCGGCACTGCTCACGCACGATGACGTCGTGACCTTGTTCCATGAATTCGGTCACGGGCTGCACCACATGCTGACCCGGGTCAACTACCCGAGCCTTGCCGGCATCAACGGCGTTGCCTGGGACGCCGTGGAGCTGCCCAGTCAGTTCATGGAGAACTACGCCTGGCAGCGCGACGTATTGAACCGCATCTCGGCGCACGTGCGCACCGGTGAGCCGATTGCGGCGGAAAAGCAGCGGCAGCTGATCGCCACCCGCAGCTTTCAGGCCGGTCTGCAGACTTTGCGGCAGGTGGAGTTCGCGTTGTTCGATATGCGCGTGCACGCGGAATACGATCCGGCGCGCGGCGGCCGCGTGTACCAGACGTTGGGCGAAGTGCGGCGTGAGGTGGCCGTGCTGCAGCTGCCCGAATGGAATCGCTATCCGCACAACTTCGGCCACATCTTCGCCGGTGGCTATGCCGCCGGCTATTACAGCTACAAGTGGGCCGAAGTGCTGGCGGCCGATGCGTTCGGCGCCTTCGTCGAGCACGGGGCCTTCGATCGCACCACCGCGCGGCGTTTCCTGGACAGCATTCTCGCGCGCGGCGGCAGTCGCGATGCGCTCGAGTCGTTCGTCGAATTTCGCGGCCGCAAACCCGAGGTCGCAGCCTTGTTGCGCCAGTACGGCATCGCCGCCTGAAGAGCGGGGTGATTTGACAGCAACAACCGGCGTGCGTCCGCTCTGCGATCGGAACAAGCTGGATCCATGAGCTTTCAGATCACAGGTTTGCCGGCCGCGACGTTCGCGCCCCTGTTTGCGTTATCGGATCAGGAGCTGGCAGCGCGCGAGGCGGTGCGAATGATTGCGGATCGGCAACCCGGCTTTCCGTGCCGCGTGAGCCTGCGCGATGCCGAACCCGGCGAGAGCGTGCTGCTGCTCAATTACGAACACCTGCCGGTGGCGAGCCCGTATCGCGCGCGGCACGCGATATTCGTGCGCGCGAATGCGGTTGACGCACAGCTTGGTGTCGACCAAATCCCGCAATCGCTGCAGATCCGATTGCTGTCGCTGCGGGCCTATGACGGGTCCGGCATGATGCTTGATGCCGATGTCGTGCCGGGATCCGAACTCGCACCCGCCATCCATCGCATGCTGGAGCGGCGCGCGATTTCGTACCTGCACGTGCACAACGCCAAGCCCGGGTGCTTCGCGGCGCGCGTGGAACGCGTGGAACGCGTGGAACGCGTCTAGCGCCGCTACAATCCGCTCCACGATTTGCACCAGCCCGCGGCCTTGACCAGCTTGCCCGGAAACAGCGTGCACGGTCCCTGCTCGGCGCCGTCGGCGCCGCCATAGACCGAGCAGTTGGAGCACAGCGCGCCCGGGGAGGCGTCTTTGGCGCGCTTGGCGTCCGCCACGTATTCCAATGCTTTGGCCGCAGGGTCGTTCTCGCTGAGCAGCGGTGCCTCGGCCGCGAGCGCGACCGGTGCCAGCGACAGACCGAGCGCGAGCCTGCGCAGCAGGGTGCGGCGGCCGGGATGTGCAATGTCACTCATGGCGATGTTCTCCGTGCGAGAGTCTAGCCCAAGCCGAGCCCGGCGTAGCCCAGCAGCGTCAGCACACCGAGTACCGCATACACCAGCGCCGCCGCCACGCGGATGGATCTGAGCGAGACCACGCGCGTGAGCCGGTGGGCCAGCAGCACCGTGGGCACATTGACCAGCATCATGCCGATGGTGGTGCCGGCAACCACCGCGATCAGATTGTGATATTTGGCGGCCAGCGCCATGGCGACGATCTGAGTCTTGTCGCCCATTTCGGCCATGAAAAAGCAGGTCAGCGTCAGCACGAAGGCGCCATAGCCGTCGCGTGCTTTGGGCGCCTCCTCCGCCTTGTCTGGGATCAGCACCCAGGCCGCCAGCACCAGGAACGAGATACCGAGTATCCAGCGCAGCAGCTGCGGGTTCAGCAGGGAGCCGGCCCATTGACCCAGCAGCGCGGCCAGCAGGTGATTGGCCAGGGTCGCCGCCAGAATGCCCAGAATGACCGGCACCGGCCGGCGCAACTGGGTCGCCAGGATCAGTGCCAGCAGCTGGGTACGATCGCCGAGTTCCCCGAGTGCAATCGAGGCAATGGAGATCAGAAATACTTCCATGCCCGATGCTACGTGGCCTCATCGCGCAGCGCCAAGCGATAGCCGACGCCGGTTTCGGTCAGCAGCCAGTGCGGCCGCGACGGGTCGGGTTCGAGCTTAGCGCGCAATTGTTTCATGTAGACGCGCAGATAATGGGTGTGCTCGGTGCTGCCGGGCCCCCAGACCTGCTGCAGCAGCACGCGATGCGTGACCACCAGGCCCACATGCTGCGCCAGCACCTCGAGCAGGCGGTATTCGATCGGTGTCAGACGCAGCTCCCGGCCGGCGTCGGTGCGCGCCGTGCGCGCCTTCAGATCGATGCGCCACGGACCTATGCTCAGCACAGCTCCGGCTGCGCCGGCACTGGCGCTATGGCGCAGCGCCACCTGTACGCGCGCGCTGAGTTCACGCGCCCCGAACGGCTTGCTGATGTAGTCGTCGGCGCCGGCTTCGAGTGCCGCGACCTTGTCGGCCTCGGCGCTGCGCGCCGACAGCACGATGATGGGCACGCGCGACCAGGCACGCACCCCGGTGATCACCTGCATGCCATCGCCGTCGGGCAGCCCCAGGTCCACGATCACCAGATCGGGTTTGTGGGTGCGGGCCGAGCTTAATCCGAGCGCGGCGGTGTCGGCTTCGACGATGCGAAACTGCTCGAGCCCGAGCAGCGTACGCAGCACGCGCCGGATCTGCGGATCGTCCTCCACGATCAATATGGCGCGGCTGGCGAGCGTCATCGCGGCATATCGTCCGGATCGGCAGCGGGCGCCGGCTCGGTGGATTGCGGCACGCTGAAACGGAACGCGGCGCCGTGAGGAGCGCGGTTCTCGGCCCAGATGCGGCCATTGTGCAGCCGGACAATGGTGCGGCAGATCGCGAGCCCCAGGCCGATGCCGCCGGCCGCGCTCTCGGGCGCGCCACGCTGGAATTTCTCGAACAGTATCTCCGGATCGCTGCCCGGCAGACCCGGACCGTCGTCCTCGACACTGACCTCGATCTGCCGCCTCAATGCATGTGCGCTGATACGGATCTCGCTGCCCGCGGGCGTGTACTTGCTGGCATTGTCGAGCAAGTTTTCCAACACCTGCTCGATCAGGCGTCCGTCCACGTGCAGCAACGGCAGCGTCTCGGGCAGGTCGATGCGCACGCGGTGCCAACGCAGCCGCGCCTCCAGCCGGTGCAATACCGAGCCCACCAGTTCACCGAGTTCATACTGTTCGAAGCGCGGCTGAATGGCGCCGGTTTCGAGGCGCACCAGATCGAGCAGCGTGGTGATGCGCTCGCTCATGTGCATCGCCTCCTCGCTGACCGAGTTCGCGAGCGCGCGGCGGTCGGCACCGCTCAGGGCATCGAGATTGCCTGCCAGCGTCGCCGCGCCGCCGGCAATGGTGGCCAGGGGCGTGCGCAGATCGTGCGAGATCGAGGCCAGCAGGGCGTTGCGTATGGCTTCGGTCTCGGCGCGCACCTCAGCCGCCTGCGCATGGGCGGCGAAATCGGCGCGCTCGAGCGCCAGTCCGATCTGGGCGGCGAAGGTCTCGAGCAGCCGGAACTGTTCGGGCAGCGTCACCCGCCGGGCATTGCGCGGCAGTAACGCCAGCACCCCGAACACGCGCTCGCCGCCGGCGAGCGGCAGATGCAATCCGGCGCCGCCGCTCAAGGTGTCGGTACCGAGCCCCGCGGGCTTGTTGTGATCGAACACCCACTGTGCGACCCCAAGATCGGCGCCGGTATAGGACTCGTCGCGCGGCGGCGCGTGCGGATAGACCATGCCGCCGTGCTCATCCGGGAACAGCACCACCGAGCGGCTGGCAAACACCTGGCTGACATGACTGGCGGCGACGCTGGCCATCTCGTCGCGGCCGCGCGTCTGTGCCAGCTGTCGCGTCATGGCGTACAGCAGTGCCGTGCGGCGCTCGCGATGTCCGGCCACGCGCGCCTGCAGGCGCACGCTGGCGTTGAGATTGCCGATGATCAGCGCCACACTGAGCATGATCGCGAAGGTCAGCAGGTACTGAACATCGCTGACTGCGAATGAGTAGCGCGGCGGCACGAACATGAAGTCGAACGCCAGCACGCCCAGCACCGAGCTCAGTACCGCGGCGCGCCGCCCGCCATAGACGGCCACCAGCGCGCTGCTGAGCAGATACACCATGACCATGTTGGCCTGCGCCAGCTGCGGAAAAAATTTGTACAGCAGCGAGCACAGTGCCGTGGCGCCCAGCGTTGCGATCACTGCCAGCACATAGCGCGGCCAGCGCCGCTGCTCCAGAGCCGCCGGCGCCACGCTGCTGTCGTCGGCCGGGCTGGGGAGCGCTCGTTGCTGCCCATCGTGGCCGCCGATCACGAGCACGTCGATATCGCGTCGTGCGGACAGCACCTGTAGAGTGGTCGAGGGCCGCAACAGGCGCCGCCAGCGCGAGCGATTCGGTACCCCGATCAGCAGGCGCGTGACATTGCGTGTGCGTGCGTACTCGAGCAATTCCGCGGCCGCCGAGGAGCCACCGAGAGTAATGGCTTCGGCGCCCAGCGATGCGGCCAGCCGCAGAATCGCGAT
>Ga0302314_10001262_pt1 | contig 47341 bp, 39 predicted proteins | sample III_Palsa_N2_3_FD_200533 | JGI IMG/M metagenome (GOLD analysis project Ga0302314, IMG submission 200533) | Peat permafrost microbial communities from Stordalen Mire near Abisko, Sweden - III_Palsa_N2_3 | ecosystem: Environmental > Terrestrial > Soil > Palsa > Peat permafrost | place: Sweden...
CCCCCTTCTCGCCGTGCACACGGGCGTTGAAGGACAGCAGCCGGCGGGACCACATCGAGGCGGTGATCCGGCCGTCCGCACCGCTGGGGAAGCGCAGCTCCGCCGACATCGCCCGGTCGATGTCGGGGCTGCGCAGCGTGGCCCTCGCGCCGACGACCTCGGGGGTCCCCTCGCCCAGGCCGAGCAGCCGCAGGCAGTGCAGGGCGTAGCAGCCGCCGTCCATCAGCGCGCCGCCGCCCAGCGGATAGCTGTAGCGGATGTCGCCGAACATGGGGAGCGGGAAGCACATGGAGGTCTCGATCGAGCGGACCCGGCCCAGCTCCCCGCTGCCCATGATCTCGGCCAGGCGCGCGGCCATCGGGTGGTAGCGGTAGTGGAAGGCCTCCATGACGACCAGTCCGGAGGCGCTCGCGGCCTCGGCCACCTCCCTGGCCTCGGCCGCGTTGGAGGTGAAGGGCTTCTCGCACAGCACATGCTTCCCGGCCGCCAGCGCGGCCAGGGTCCACTGCGCGTGCAGGGCGTTGGGCAGCGGGTTGTAGACCGCGTCGATGTCCTTGTCGTCCAGGAGCTCCCGGTATCCGGCGTGGACGACGGGGATGCCGTGCTTGGCGGCGAAGCGCCGGGCCCGCTCGGGGTCGCGGGCGGCGACGGCGGCGACGACCGCCTCCGGCACCCCCGCCGCGGGGCGGACCAGCGCGGACGGGGCGATCCTGGCGGCGCCGAGGACGCCGATGCGGAGCTGGGTCATACGGGGTCCCCGATCGTCGCGCGGGTGTGCTGCCGGTCCCGCGGAAGGCGTGTGGCGTCCCATGGTGCCAACGGGCCACCGGGACCCCCACACGCCGATCAGCGGGTCACGGCATGAAGCCGTCCAGGAACACATTGCTGTAGATCCGGTTGGGGTCGAGGGCGTCCAGACCGGCCAGGGCGGTGGTCCAGTTGTTGCCGGCGGGCTGGCCGGCGTTGATGGCGTTGGGGATGGTGGTGCCCAGGACCGTCGGGTCGGACCAGGCCGCGGTGCCCGAGTACGCCCAGCCCTTCGACCACTCGGGGCGCACCGCCGCGTAGCTGCCGGTGTAGTGCGACAGCGCCCACTGCTCGACCTGGCGGTAGAACGGCTGGGACTGGGGGGTGCCGGGGATGGTGAGCAGGTCCATCCAGACGGCGGTGTCCCACTGGGGCTGGTCGGGGCGCGGGCGCAGCGCGCTGAGCGGCGCCTCCACCGCGCCGGCCACCCCGCAGTCGGCGGGGTTGTCCAGGCCGGTGGCTCTGACCTCCCACGGGCCGTTCATGGGGTACTGGCCGTTGGCCTCGTAGGAGGCGAGCAGGCCGGTCAGGAAGGTGTAGAAGTCGCTGACCACCTGCTGGACGTCGGCGCGGGAGCAGAGGATGGCATAGCCGTTCGCGGTGACCTGCAGCGTCGTGGGGAGCACATAGAGCTGTGTGTTCTTGGCCCAGCCCCAGATGTCCCAGGTGTCGGTGACGATGAGCCCGGAGCCGACGATGCTCATCTCCAGGTTCTCGAAGGTCGGGGTGATCCCGACGTCGCCGTTGAGGATGTCCGCGATGTAGCCGGACCCCTGGGTGGAGATGTCGTCCGCGAAGGTGTAGGCGAACGGGCTGGTGATCTCGTTGGAGAACCAGGGCTGGCTGCTGCCGGTCACCGTCCAGACCTTGAGCCAGGGCACGGTGGTGAAGGGGAACCAGATGCTCTCCACCCGGCCGGTGTTGTTCAGCAGCGAGGCGAAGGAGTTGGATCCGGCCGAGGAGGGCGGCGCGAACAGGGTGGTGACCTGCGTGGTGTAGGTGCTGACGCACTGCATGTGGACATTGGCGCCGACCCGCAGGGTGGCCTCGGTGATGAAGGCCCGGCCGAGGTGGACCAGCAGCGGGGCGATCGCCGGGTCGTTGCGCTGGAAGGTCTGCAGCACGTACTGGCCCTGTGCGGCGTTCCAGACGACGGCGGTCAGCGAGGTGATCAGGTTGCTGACCGAGCCGAAGGTGTGGCCGGCGCCGAGGGTCTCGCCGGAGGCGGGGACCGAGGTGCCGTGGCCGTCGATGGCCAGCACCCCGCCGAGGGTGAGGTCGCCGGGGGCGGGGGTGTTGGTCAGCCCGTAGCCGGCGTTCTCCAGGTCGGTGAGCAGGGTGAGCATGGTGACGCCGGTCTGGGCGGTGACGGTGGCCTGGCTGCCGCCGTTGACGGTGACCGCGGTGAGGTTCTCGGTGGTGTCGACCATGAGGATGTTGCCGGAGGCGCCGTTGGGCTCCAGCAGCGGGGACCAGCCGTGGCCCTTGCCCTTGGCGCGGATCTTCCAGCCCTGCGCGTGGGCCCAGTTGGCGAGGGTGACCACGTCCTGGGGGGTGTTGGGGGAGACGATCCACACCGAGCCGACGACGATCTCGCCCGACCAGTTGGTCCAGGCCTGCTGGTAGGGGGTGAGACCGGTGGGGAAGCTCGGGGGTGCGGCGGTCGCGGCCTCTGCCGCGGAGACCCGGAAGGCGGGCGTCCACTGCAGGGTGGTGAGCGCGGCAGTGGCGCCGGCGGCGCCGAGGAAGGCGCGGCGGGAGAGCCGGGAGCGTTCCTTCCCGGGCTGCTCGTCGGGCTGTTCGTCGGACTGCCGGTCGGCGTGCTGGGGAGACTCCATGGTGTGCCCTCCGCAGTGTGGTGGAACATGCTGGGCCCGCGCAGGGCGTCCAGCACGGCGGCGGGCGGCCCGGAACGTGGCGCGGTGACGGTGGCGCAGCGCACTATGACGATCCGTCAGATAAACCCTGACGTTCCTGACGATCCGTCAGGCCGGTGCGGTGTTGGAGAGAATCCAGCTGCCGTCGCGAGATGTCAATGACAACTCCGGCGTAATCGAAAAGCCCCAGGGCCCCCGGTCGTGGTCGACCGGGGGCCCTGGGGCTAGTGGGTGGGTGTCAGGCCGCGCCGATGGCGGGGTCGCTGATGCTGACCCGGCCGTTCTCGACATGGCCGGCCAGCCGGCGGACGAAGCTGCCGTCCTCCGCCGAGGTCACCACCAGGTTGTACCAGCCGTGGGTGGCCCCGACGACGAAGGTGCTCACCCGGCTCGCGCCCGGCCGCAGGACGACCTGCTCCGGGTGCACGGTGCCGTAGCCGTCGGTGACGGTCAGGTGGACGGTGCTGCCGCCCCGGTTGACGAGCTCCAGCCGGACGTGGCCGTTGTCGCCGTCGTGGCGCGCGGAGACCTCGGGCCCGGCGGTGCCCGCGTTGCCGGCGAAACCGCGCAGGAAGCCGTTGGGGCCGTACACCGAGTACTCGTACGCGCCCGAGGCGTTGGCGGCGATGTCCCAGGTCCCGGTCAGCGACTTGCCGGCCTCGACGGTGTAGGTCCAGGGGCTGGAGAGGGTCTCGCCGTTGACGGACTCCGGGTTGCTGGTGTCGGTCGACGAGCGCACCTGCCAGTTGGCGCCGACCGCGCCGTAGTTGGCGAAGTCGATGGTGAGCGTGCCCTTGGCCGGGTCGACCACGCCGTCGACGGCCAGGTCGTACGGAAGCGGCCGGGCCGGGCGGGTGCCCGGCTCCTGCACCGGCAGCTCCGGGACGGCCGGCGGGGTCGGCACATAGTCGGGGTGCCGATCGGCGTCCGGCGGCTGGTAGCCGCTGGTGCCGGGCAGGGCCGGCACCGAGGCGTCGGTCAGCGAGAAGTCGAAGGCCGAGGTCAGGTCGCCGCAGACGGCCCGGCGCCACGGCGAGATGTTGGGCTCGGCGACGCCGAAGCGCTCCTCCATGAAGCGGATGATCGAGGTGTGGTCGAACACCTGCGAGTTGACGAAGCCGCCCTTGCTCCAGGGGGAGACCACCAGCATCGGCACCCGCGGGCCGAGGCCGTACTGGGCGGAGAGGTAGCCGCTGCCGCCGGCGAAGAGGCTGGCGGCGCTGACGCCGTCGGTGTAGAGCTCGGCGGAGACGTCCACCGTGGACGCGCCCTGCTCGGCGGTGAACGGCGGGACCGGCGGGACCACGTGGTCGAAGAAGCCGTCGTTCTCGTCGAAGGTGATGAACAGTGCCGTCTTCGCCCAGACCTCGGGGTTGGAGGTGAGCGCGTCCAGGGCCTGGGATATGTACCAGGCGCCGTAGTTGGCCGGCCAGTTCGGGTGCTCGGTGAAGGCCTCGGGCGCGACGATCCAGGAGATCTGCGGCAGCGTGCCGGCCGCGACATCGGCCTTGAGGATGTCGAAGAACCCGCCGCCGCTGCTGACGTCGGTGCCGGTGCGGGCCTTCTCGTAGAGCGGGTCGCCGGGCTGGGCGTTGCGGTAGTTGTCGAAGTAGAGCAGCGAGTTGTCGCCGTAGTTGCCGATGTAGGCGTCGTCGGTCCAGCCCCAGTAGCCGTTGGCGTCCAGACCGGTGCCGGCGTCCTGGTAGATCTTCCAGGAGACCCCGCCCTGCTCCAGGCGCTCGGGGTAGGTGGTCCAGTTGTAGCCCGCCTCGGCGTTGTCCAGGACCGGGCCGCCGCCCTGGCCGTCGTTGCCGGTGTAGCCGGTCCACATGTAGTAGCGGTTGGGGTCGGTGCAGGTCATCAGCGAGCAGTGGTACGCGTCGCAGATGGTGAAGGCGTCGGCCAGCGCGTAGTGGAAGGGGATGTCGCCCCGGTCCAGGTAGGCCATGGTGGTTGCGCTCTTGGCCGGGATCCACTGGTCCCAGGCGCCGTTGTTCCAGGCCCAGTGGGTGGTGTTCCAGTCGTGCGCGAGGTCCTGGAGGAACTGCAGGCCGAGGTTGGTCGCGTCCGGGTGGAACGGGAGGATGTCCTTGGTGCCGTCGTTCTGGTACCAGACGGCCTTGCCGCTGGGCAGGTTGACCGGCACCGGGTCGCCGTAGCCGCGCACGCCGCGCAGCGTTCCGAAGTAGTGGTCGAAGGAACGGTTCTCCTGCATCAGGACGACGATGTGCTCGACGTCCTTGAGGGTGCCGGTCCTGCGGGCGGCCGGGATCGAGGCGGCCCGGGCGATGCTGCCCGACATGGCGGTGAAGGCGGCGGTGCCACCGGCCAGTTGGATGAAGCGGCGGCGGTTGAGGGCGGTCATGAAGGACATGCCTCCTGGGGTTGTCCGAGGCGGAGCGAGGGCGGGTGCGACAGTGTCACCAGAGCGCCGAGAACTCCACGGGGCGGTTGGGGAAAGCCAGGGGAAAGCCTGGGCCAACTGCGCTCCGGCAGGTCCTGACCTGTGTTAGTCGGGCACCCCGACGGGCTCACAGCAGTCCGCGCCGGCTGGCCTGGATCCCGGCCTGGAAGCGGTTGCTGGCGTCCAGTCCGCTCATCAGCGCGCTGACCCGGCGCTGCACGGTGCGCGCCGAGACGCCGAACCTGCGGGCGATCCGCTCGTCGGTCATCCCCGCGGCGAGCAGGGTGAGCAGCTCGGCGTGGCCGTCGTCGGGCTCCTCGCGTTCGCGTTCGCGGTCGGGGGCGGGGACCGGGACGGATCTGGCCCAGTGGGTCTCGAAGGTCTGCGCCAGCGCGTCCAGCAGGGGGGAGGGCCGGACCACCAGCGCCCCGCTCAGCTCGGTGCCGGTGGCCAGTGGCAGCAGCGCCCAGCGGGCGTCCACCAGCGCCAGTTTGAACGGCAGGTCGGCGGCGGTGCAGGCCTGCTCCCCCGCTGTCACCAGGGTCCGGATCTCGTCGAGCTTCCCCGGCTGGAGCAGCGTGGCCCGCTCGTACACCGAGCGCACCGCGACGCCCCGGTTGAGCACCACCAGTTCCGGCCCCATGCAGTCGAGTTGGACGAAGGGGGGCTTGTCCAGGATGGCCACCTGCTCGCGTGCCCCGTCCAGCAGCGACAGCCAGAGGTCCGCGATCGCCTCGCGCCCCGACACCACCTCGACCAGGTCGCCGAGCGCCGGGTCGCGCAGTCCGCGTGACCGGTGGTAGCCGTCGAGCAGGCGGGTGATCCCGGCCCGCAGTCTGCGGGCCTCCTCCTCCCGGTCGCGGAGGACCTGCTGCAGGGCCACGTCGGGGGCGGCGGCGCTCCAGCGAGGGGGCGGGCCGCCGCCGGCCCGGCGCACAAGTCCCCGGGCGCGCAGCCCTCCCAGGGCCTGGACCACGACCACATGTGCCAGTCCCGACTCGGCTGCCAGCCGGGTGCTGGTGGCGGGGCCGAGGCCGCAGAGGTCGACATAGACCGCCTCCTCGGCGTCGGTGACCGCGCCGTGGTCCGACGACCAGGACCCGAGGTCCTCAACATCCTCTGCGAGCACGGGGTCACTCTGCGCCCTTTGCCGGGTTCAGGACAAGAGGGCGTTGTCGGAAACCTGACATGTCTGGTTCCCGCAGCGCGCGACCGCTGGTCCTGGAGTTGACGGGTGGTCAGCATGCCTGTGGGGCTGATGCGCAGGCCCACCGCCGACCACGAGGAGTTCAGCATGCGTCTCTCCATACCCATCCCCGCCCGGACCGCGACACTGGGCCTGGCCGCGGTGCTCGCCACCGCACTGCTGCCCGCGAGCGCCGCCGTGGCGGCGACCGGAGCGGCCGGGTCCGCCGTGCGCTACGCCCCGGTGGCCCTCGCCTCGGCGCACGGCACCCAGTGGGCGAGCAGCAGCCCCTGGGGCGGGTATGTCGCCACCGGCAGCGGGTTCCGCAGCATCGTCGGCTCCTGGGTCGAGCCGGCCGTCACCTGCAACAGCAGAAACAACCTCTTCGCGCCCTGGGTCGGCATCGACGGCTACGGCTCGCAGACCGTGGAGCAGACCGGCGCCCAGGTCTCCTGCTCCACCGGCAGGCCGGTGTACAGCGCCTGGTACGAGATGTACCCGGCCTCGCCGGTCTACCTCAGCGGCACGGTCGCGGCGGGCGACAGCTTCACCGGCTCGGTCACCACCACCGGGAACGGCAGCTACAAGATCGTGCTCACGGACAACACCCAGGGCTGGACCTACAGCACGACCAAGCGCCTGAACGCCGAGAATGTGAGCGCCGAGGCGATCATCGAGTCGCCGACCCAGAGCTACCCCACGTTCAGTTCCATGAACTTCAGCGGCATCACCGTCAACGGCAGTGTGTTCAGCTCCTACAACCCGCTGTCGCTGGCGAGCGGCCAGTATGTTCCGACCGCGCTGAACGGCGGATCGTTCTCGATGGTCCCGTGAACATTCCTCTCCACGACGAAGGGCCCCACCGCTCGGCGGTGGGGCCCTTCGTACATCAACTGTTCAACGCGGCGCGCACACGGCGCTCATTCGCGTCAGAGCGGGCGGATGTTCTCCGCCTGCGGGCCCTTGGGGCCCTGCGTGACGTCGAACTCGACCTTCTGGCCCTCGAGCAGCTCGCGGAAGCCCTGGGCGTTGATGTTCGAGTAGTGAGCGAACACGTCGGCGCCGCCGCCGTCCTGCTCGATGAAGCCGAAACCCTTTTCGGCGTTGAACCACTTCACGGTGCCAGTAGCCATGTCATTCTCCTTCATGGGGCTGATGAGGAACCGCACTGCGCGGATCCCCGGTCGCCGCGATGATCGCCCCGCTCCGGATGCGACGGAAAACACAAAGCACCGGAATAAAAACAAAAGTGCGCCCATTGGGTTACAACCCGCAAGGCGCACACAACGTTCATGGGAACCAAAACTGCAACAACACCAAAGCTAGCACACGGGTGGCCGAACCTCCGGATCCCGTTACCGCTGACGGGGGAACCGGCCTTTCCGTGGGCCTCCGGCTGTGCGAGGCTGGAAGGACCGAATCCTCTTCCCCCTGCGAGGCACGATGCGCTTCACCATCGCCGGCTGCTCCTTCTACCTGCAGGCGAGCGAGGTAGTGGCTCTGATGCGCGATGTGAAGGCCGAACCCGTCACCGGGGAGTCGGTCAAGATCGGTCGCCGGTCCTATCCGATCAAGCAGGTCGGAGCCATGATCACCAAGCAGGACCGCCGGGACTTCAGCGCCGCGGACGTCGTCCGGGCCATGGAGCGCCTGGGCTTCACCGTCACGCCCGCACCGGCGCCGGAGACCGCGCCGGAGCCCGCCCCTTCGCCCACGTCCCTCGACGAGGTGTTCCCGTTCACCACCCCGGGGCAGCTGCTCTAGATCGCGTCCAGATAGACCCAGGAGCCGCCGACCCGGACGAACCGGCTGTGCTCGTGCAGGACGTCCGCCTGCCCGCGCTCGCTGCAGTGCGCCCGGAACTCGACGGTGCCCTCGGCGTGGAAGGGACCTCCCTCGGTGGTGCGCAGCACCTCCAGGCCGGTCCAGCGCTGCGCCGGGTCCAGGTCGAGCCGGGGCGGACGGGTGTCCGGATGCCAGGTCCTGAGCAGGTACGGCTCGTCGCCGACGGCGAAGGCGCTGAAGCGCGAGCGCATCAGCTGCTCGGCGGTGGCCGCCGCCCTGCCCCGGTGCAGCGGACCGCAGCAGTCGCCGTAGGGCCTGCCGGTACCGCAGGGGCAGGGCGACCCGGGAACGGCTCTCGTGGCGGCTTCCCGCGCGGCCGGCTTCCCGGCCCTCTTCTTGGACATGACCCGATTCTGCCTCAGTGCGGGCCGCTGCCGAGGACGGCGGCCAGGGCGGCCGGCAGCTGCTCGTCGGAGCGGGCGATGGCGGCCCGCTGGGCCGCGTAGAGCACGCCGTACCCGAAGCCCTCCTCGCCCGCGGCATGCGCGGCCGCCGCCAGGCGCGGCAGTTCGCGGCAGGCGAGCAGCGCGTCCTGCCGGTCCCCGAGCAGTTCCTGGACGGCCTTCATCCGGCGGGCGAAGCGCCGGGCCGGCCTGCCCAGCGCCGCCTGCGCGCCCTCGCCCGCGTAGCGGGCGCGCTTGGCCGCCTTGCGGGCCTCGTGCAGGGCCGTGTCCCGCTCGGGCCCTGCGCCGCGCCCGGTCGCGTCCGTGAGCCTGCGGCCGACCCGCTTGCGCTCGCGGCGCAGGCAGTCGTCGAAGGCGCGCCCGGAGTTCCGCCGGGCGGCCCGGTGCCGCAGCGGGGGCCTCGCGGCCAGCCCCTCCAGGGCGTCCAGCAGGGCGAAGTAGCGCCGGCCGTCCAGGGCCTGGACCGCGGCCTTCCAGGAGCCCCGGTAGCGGGCCTCCGCCCAGGCGGCCACCCGCTCGCCCACCGGCCCCGGGCACTCCTCGGCGCCCAGCCGTTCGATCTCGGCGCCCAGCAGCTCCCCGAGCACCTCCTGGTCGCGGGCCTCGCCGAGCACGGCGCCGAGCCAGCGCAGCTCCTCGGCGAGTTCGGCGATCCCGGCCTCCGCCGAGGCGGTGAACAGGTCCCGGTGGCTCTTCAGGGCGCTGCGCAGCCGCCGCACGACGATCCGCATCCGGTGGACCGCGTCGGGCTCGTCGGCGCGGACGGCCGGGTCCAGGGCGATCAGCTGCCGCTGCTGCTCGCGCAGCAGGTCGGTGACGGCGGCGCCGATCGACCCCGGGCCCGGTCCTGCGGGCCCGATGGCCCCGGGGCCGGCCGCCGAGGGGTCCCGGCCGAGCGCGCGCGCCAGCTTCGAGGGGCTGGCCGAGCGCCGCAGCCCGGCCAGCGTGAGCCGCTGCTCGACCGCGTCCAGGAGCGCGGTCCTGCCCCCGACCAGCTCGGCCTCGACCTCGGTCCAGGTCGACAGCGCCGGGCCGTGGGCATTGCGCAGGCCGGTTGCGGAGACGGCGTCCCTGGCGACCTCGACGAGTGTTCGGCGGCTGCCGTCCAGCAGCAGGGTGCGGTGCCGGAGGGTGTGCAGGTGCGCCACCGGGGCGAGCTCCGCGCCGCGGGTCCAGACCCGGGTCCGCAGGGCGAGTTCGCGCGGCACCCGGCCCGGCCGTCCGGCCCGGAGCGGGAGTTGCAGTTCGGTGCGGGTGTCGGGGCCCGCCGGGAGCTTGAGGTGCCAGCCGGAGTCGTGGCCGCCGGTGCGGCGGCGCAGGGTGACGCCATGGGAGAGCAGTCGCAGGTCGTCGGTGTCGTAGTAGACGGCGTCCAGGTCCTCGGGGGCGCCGGTGGACACGTCGGCGACGCCGGACAGTCCGTCGAGCGCGGGGAGGTCGGCACCGGTGGCTCCGTCGAACTTCCGTTCCTTCTCCAGCTGCGTCCTGGTGTCCATGTTCCTCATAGCGCATTCCATGCCCAGGCCGGGGCACGTCAATCAGTTAAGGTCGGTATGTGGAGGATGATCTGGACACGGAGTCGGTGCTGCCCGCGCGGGGCGAGGCGTACATATGGCTGCAGGAGACCTCCGAGGTCGTCGGCGATCCCGGGCTGCTGGACGATGCCGAGCGTACGCGGGCCGGGAGCTTTGTCCGCGACGTCGACCGCGAACGCTATGTCGCGGCACACCTGATGCTACGCCAGTTGCTCGGGCGGCACCTGGACACCCCGCCCGCCCGGGTGCGCTTCGGACGGGAGACCTGCCCCTGCTGCGGCGGCCCGCACGGGCGCCCGGCCCTGGCCGGGGAGCACACCGGTTGCGGGCTGGAGTTCTCGCTGTCGCACGCGGGCCCGCTGGTGCTGGTCGCACTGGCGGTGCAGCCGGTCGGGGCCGACATCGAGGCGATCCCGGAGCCGGGCGTGCTGGCCGAACTCGCCTCCGTGCTGCACCCCGCCGAGCGGGAGGAGCTGGAGGAGCTGGAGGCCGGGGGGCCGGACGGCGGCGGTCCTGAGGGCTTCGCCCGGCTGTGGACCCGCAAGGAGGCCTACCTCAAAGGCCTGGGCACCGGACTCGGGCGGGCACCGAACCTCGACTACGTCGGCACCCGGCAGCCCGGCCCCGAGGGCTGGGCCCTGGCCGACGTCCCCGCCCCGACCGGCTTCGCCGCCGCGGTGGCCCTGCGCGGGCCCTCGGTGCGGCTGTGGCACCGTTGAGCCATGACCGCCCAGCCGGAGCCCGGTAGCCGCCGCCCCCATGTCCTGCTCAGCGTCGCCATGTCGATCGACGGACACATCGACGACTCGACCTCCGAGCGGCTGATCCTCTCCAACGCCGAGGACCTCGACCGGGTCGACCAGCTTCGCGCCGACAGCGACGCGGTCCTGGTCGGCGCGGGCACGCTGCGCAGCGACAACCCCCGGCTGCTGGTCAACTCGCCGCAGCGGAGGGAGCAGCGGCTGGCCCGCGGCCTGACGGCCAACCCGATCGGCGTCGCCCTCACCGGCGGCGGCGACCTCGACCCCGGGCTGCGCTTCTGGCACCCCGGCGACCCCGGGGCCGACCGGGTCGTCTACGCGCCGGACCGCGCGCTGCCGCAGCTGAAACGGCTCGACGGCCTCGCCGACGTCGTCGGAACCGGCGCGGATCTGGACCCGGGCGCGGTCCTGGACGACCTGGGGGCGCGGGGCGTGCGGCGGCTGATGGTCGAGGGCGGGGGAGCGGTCCACACCATGTTCCTCACCGCGGGCCTGGTGGACGAGGTCCGGCTCGCCGTCGCCCCGTTCCTCGTCGGCGACGACGCCGCGCCCCGCTTCGTCCACGGCGGCAGCTTCCCCCAGGACGCCCTGCACCGGATGGTCCTCGCCGGGGCCGGCGCCCTCGGCGACATCGCGCTGCTGCGCTACCTGGTCCCGCGGCCCCCGGGCAGCGGCGGCCGTGCCGTCGCGGCCGACCTCGGCTGGATGTCCCTCGCGATCGAGCTCTCCCGGCGCTGCCCGCCCTCGGACACCGCCTACTCCGTCGGCGCGGTCGTGGTCGCCGAGGACGGGACCGAGATGGCCCGCGGGTACTCCCGCGAGACCGACCCCGCCGTCCACGCGGAGGAGTCGGCGCTCGCCAAGCTCGACCCGGCCGACCCCCGGCTGCGCACCGCCACCCTCTACACCACCCTGGAGCCCTGCAGCACGCGCGCCTCGCGGCCGACGCCGTGCGCGCGGCTGGTGCTCGCGGCCGGCATCCCCCGGGTCGTCCTGGCCTGGCGCGAACCGCCGCTGTTCGTCGCCGACTGCCAGGGCGTCGAACTCCTGGAGCAGGCGGGCGTGTCCGTCGCCGAGTGCCCGGAGCTCGCGGAGGAGGCACGGGCGGTCAACGCCCACCTGGGCTGACCCGCTGCCGGTGCGGACTCAGCCCTGGTCGTCGTCCGGCCACAGGGCCACGTGGTCCTCCTCCAGGGAGACCCCGACCCGGTGCTCCATGCCCAGCGCCTCGAGGAACTGGCGCGGCAGCTGCACCCGGCCGGTCCGGTCGAGCATCGCGTACTCGCGCGCCTCCAGGGTCTCCCGGCCGTCCTCGTCGGTCGCCGTCCGCCGCAGCACCTCGGAGCTGGTCCGGCCGTCCCTGACCGCCACCGTCCGCCCGACCTCGCCCGCGACCATCAGGTCATGGGTGACGATCACCACCGTGGAGCCCAACTCCCGGTTCACGGTGCGGAACGCCTCGAAGATCAGCGCGCCCGTCTCCGAGTCCAGCTCGCCGGTCGGCTCGTCGGCGAGCAGCACCGAGGGCTCGTTGGCCAGGGCCACGGCGATGGCGACCCGCTGCTGCTCGCCGCCGGACATCTGGTCGGGGCGGCGGTCCATGGCGTAGCCGATGCCCAGCAGGTCGAGCAGCTCGGCGGACCGGGCGGCCCGCTTCCTGCGCCGCGACCTGCCGCCTCAGCCGCCCAACTGCATCGGGAGCGCCACGTTCTGACGTGCGGTCAGAAAAGGAAGCAGATTGCGGGCGGTCTGCTGCCAGACGAAGCCGACCACCTCCCGGCGGTAGCGCAGCCGCTCCTTGCCGCTCATCCCGAGCAGGTCGCAGCCGGACACGACGGCCTTGCCGGCCGTGGGCACGTCCAGTCCCGCCAGGATCTGCAGCAGCGTCGACTTGCCACTGCCCGACGCCCCGACCAGGGCCGTCAGCTCTCCCTGCCGGACGGTCAGGTCCAGTCCCTGCAGGGCCTGCACCTCCACCCCCTCGGAGGAGAAGATCCGGACCAGCCGGTCGCAGGCGATCACGGCGTCGTGCCCGTAGGCCGGGCGTTCACGCGCGGCGGTGACCCGCTCGCGCAGTTCGTCCAGCGTGGGGGCGCTGTCCTGCCCCTCTGCGGTCGTGCTCACCGCTGATCACCTGCTCTCAACTCGGTGCCGATCTGACGTCTGCCGACCACGGCCGCCTCGGCCGCCACCACCGCCAGCGCCAGTACCAGCAGCGCCAGTGCCGGGCCCAGCACCGGCAGCAACTGCGGCCGGAGCGCCGTCGGACCGGTCGCGGCATCCGTGGCGACCAGCAGGGGGAGGTCGATCGAGGAGCGGAGGAGTGCGATCGCCGCCAGGCCCGTCGCGGCGCCCGCGGTGACCCCCAGCAGCACCTGCGGGAGCGACTCCAGCACGATGAGCCGGTAGCCCTGACGGGGGGTCAGCCCCATGGTGCGCAGCCGTGCCAGCAGCGCCGCCCGGCCCGGGGCCGCCTGCAGCAGCGACAGCAGCACGGCGAAGCCGCTGAGCAGCACCGAGGCCAGTACGGTCCAGGTGTACACCGACTCCGCGCCCGACTGCAGCGGTGAGTCGTCGGCCTGGGCGGCGAGCACCGCCGTTCTGAGGGTCACGTCGACGACAGTCCTCCCCTCGGTCCTGTCCACGGTGCGCTGCAGCGCCGCGGCGTCCACCGGCCCGCTGAGCAGCAGGGTCTCCTGCGGCAGGGCGTACTCGTAGGGGGCCCGGGGCACTGCGGCCCGCGGGACCAGCAGGAACTCGCCCACCTGGTTCGCCAGGTCCGCGCCGACCGTCGCCACCACCCGGACCTGGAGGTTCCCGTAGGCGGTGTTGTCCAGGGTCACCGGCCCCGGTCCCATCGCCGCTGCGAGAGCGCCGGATGCCACGACCGGGATCGGCCCGCTGCCGCTGTAGTGCAGCAGCGCGGGGGAGAAGGAGAATGCCTTCCCGTCGCGCGCGGCCAGCGCCGCGTAGGGGGCAGGATCCACCAGCTCCAGGTTGTAGGTGATGTCCCCGGCGGCGTACTCCTCGTACGGGTCCAGCCTGATGTCGACCACCGACCTGACACCGGCGCTGTGGCCGACCGCCGTCGTCAGGGCGGGCGGAAGGAAACCGGCCTGGGAGGTCAGGGCGGCGTCGGCGCCGACCTCGGCCAGGGCGGCGCTCTCCCGGTCGCCGCTGATGCTGCTGACGATCACGGAGCCGAAGGTCGCGACGGTCAGGGCCATCAGCATGGCCACCAGAGGCAGCAGCGACACAGCCGTGGCCGTCCGGCCCGCGCGGGCGAGCCCGAGGAATCCGACGGCGCCGCGCCGCCGTGCGGAAGGGCGGGAGAGGGCGCGCAGCGGCCAGGGGCAGAGCCGGATCAGCAGCAGCGCGCCGCTCAGGCCGAGCAGCGGAGGCGCGGAGGCCAGCAGCGGGTCGATTCCGCCTCCGGCGTCGAGGCCCTGCCTGTTCAGCGAGAGCAGAGCGGCGGCGGAGGCCACCAGGACGGTGAGTTCGGCAATGGTGCGCCGCCGGGAGGGGCGCGCCGTCACCAGGCCCTCGGCGCGTCCGGCGGGGCGCGGACGGCGGTGCCGGGCGAGGACGCGCAGCGGGACCACCGCGGTGGCCAGCAGCCAGACCGCGGCGGCCGCCAGGACGGAGGCCCTCCAGTGCGCGGTGGGAAGCAGCAGCAGGGCGAGGGCCGCGCCGCCGGCGGCGCCGGTGGTGGTGCAGACGAGGGTCTCGGCAAGGAGCCGCCGGGCGAGCGCGGGCAGGCTGCCGCCCCTGGCCCGCAGCAGCTCCAGCTCCGCGGTCCGCCGGTCGGCGGCCAGTCCGGCGGCCAGGAGCAGGACCGCCGCGGCGGTCCCCGCGGCCCCCGCGCAACCGATGGTGAGCACGGGGGCGATCGCGGAGGACTCGGCGGTGAAGCCGCCGAGCATCGAGGGCAGCGAACTGGTGACGGTCAGGCCGCTCGGCAGCTGGGTGATCCTGGCCAGGGCGGCCGCATCGGGCCCGCTGGTGAGATCGGCGAGCTGCTGCTGGGCCGCGGCGACACGAAAGGGCGTCAGCACGGCGGGGTCGACCGGGAACCACCAGTACGCCTGGGTGGCGCCGAGGTCCGGCAGCCAGGGGCTCGCACCCGAGGACACCAGGGCTTCGACATGCCAGTAGAACGCGTTCCGAGTCTGGCGCGGCACCTTCTTGGCCCGCAGTTCGGGCCGGAGCAGGTCGGGCTCGGCCGTCCAGTAGGACCGGCCCGCACCGAGGGGCTGGAACACCCCGACGACGTCGAGCTGCACCGGGTGGTCGGCCTCCTGGGCCTGGAGGTGCAGCACGGAGCCGACGTGGAGGCCCATGGTGCGGGCGGTCGCCCCGCTCACCGCGATCTCCAGCGGGGGGACCGGGGTGATGGTCGAGTCGGTCCCGTCTGCCGGGAACGGCGCCGGGTCGCGGGGCAGCCGGCCCGCGACCATCCTGACGTGGGCGCCCTGGTCCGGCTGCCAGTCGAGGTTCAGCGTGGGCGGGAGCTCGCTGGGCCGGGGGAGCTGGGCGTCGGAGAGGTCGTCCGCGGTCCCGATGGTGTGCACGCCGTTGTCGGCCTGTCCCGGCTCGGTGGTCAGCGGCGGGCGGATGTCCTGCTGCAGCGCGCTGCCGTCGACCGACAGCCGACCCGGGGAGAGGTCCTTGCCCGGATCGCTCAGCAGTATCTGCTCCCCCGGGTCGACCGTGGCGGACCCCTCGATGCTGCTGTCGGTCACAGCCGCCGACGACAGGGTGTGCCTCAGCGCCGCGGCCTGGTAGCGGTCGAGATCCCTGGGCAGGCCGGCGGCCAGGAAGGCGCAGCCGAGGACCAGCAGGACCAGGGCCAGCGCCGCGCCCTTCGAGGCGCGCAGCCGTGTCCTGGTCCACGGCGCGACGGCGGACGGCCTCCGGCCGCCGGGGGCAGGACTCACGATTCCTCCGGTTGGCGGAGCCGCTGCGCCGGGTTGCCGCTGCGCAGCCCCGACAGGGCGGCGACCAGCAGCGGGACGGCGGCGACCGCGACCAGCAGCAGGCACAGCGGGCCGCCGGGTATCTCGACCAGCGCCGGCGGCACCGGACGGGTGGCCTGCGGGGTGAGCACGAGAAGCGGGACGACGAGCCGGGCCAGTACCTCCCCCAGGGACAGCCCGACGCCGATGCCGATCAGGGCGGGCAGGGCGAGTTGCGCGGCGATGCTGCGCGCGGTCAGGCGCGTGGGTGCGCCCAGCGCCCTGAGCACGGCGACCTCGTCGGCCCGGCGGCGCACGATCGCGGTGGCGTCCGCGCTGAAGGCGATCGAGGCGAGCACCACGGCGAGGACGACGGCCGCGAGCAGCGCCGCCTCCGGCCCCGTGCCGATGGGGTCCTCGGTGAGCGAGGTCCGGACCTGGTCCAGCGCGGACACGCTCTCGACCCCGGGGATGGCGCGCAGGGCGGCGGCGACCCGGTCCTCGGCCGCGGCGGCTCCCCCGCCCCCGTCGGAGCCGGTGTACAGCCACCATTCGGTGGGCTGCAGCTGGTAGTCGTCCACGGTGGCGGCGGCACGCCGGTCGTAGGCGGCCAGGTCGACGAGGACGGCGCCGTCGGCCGCCGCACCGGCGGCGACGGTGCCGGGGCCGGTGCCGGGGATCTCGGACACCACGGCGGTGACGCGGATGTCCACGCCGCCGGCGGCGGCGTACAGCGGCACGACCGAACCCACGTGGGAGCCGGTGGAGTCCAGGAACCGCCGGTCGACGACGGCGGGCAGGGCGCCGCCGGGGCCGTCCGGCCGGAGGCTGGTGAAGGTGGCCGTGCCGGTGGGCGGTGCGCTGTCCACGAAGCCGTTGGAGGCGCCGACCGTTCCGCTGTCCAGGGTCGCCGTGAGCGGTGCGGCCTGATCCGCGGCGTCGGTGAGCACGCGTCCCGGCCGGTAGACGTCCACCGGGGGCCCGGAGGCCGGCTGGGCCAGGACCGGTTGGCCGGCGTCGAACGCCGGGGACCAGGCGAAGCCGGACGGTACGGTCACCGCCGTGCCGTCGGCGCGGATGGCGTGGACGGTGAACTCCTGCCGGACCGGTCCGGCCGTGGAGACGGGCAGCACGATCGACATCGAGGTGATGGTCAGCGGGTAGGCGGGGACACCGCCGCCGGTCGGCGCCGCCAGCTGCACGGAGAGGGTGTGGGTCGCCCCGTCGGTCGGAACCTCCAGCAGCGGCAGGGAGTAGGGGATGTGGTAGCGGTCCGTGACCGTCAGCGTCAACTCGTCGTACGGGTAGGTCATCAGGGCGGACCGGGCGGCGCCGCCCGTGAGTTCGGCGCTCAGGTCCAGCGAGACCGCATCGGGACGGCCGGGCAGCGGGATGCCCTGCTGCGCGACGGTCGGCGCCGGGTCCGGGAGCGGGCCGAGCAGGCTCGCCACGGATCGGCCGTCCCTGATGTCGGGCCGCCAGTCGAGCAGCCCGGCCTCGGCGCGGGTGTCGAGCGCCAGGAGTTCGGCGGTGCCCCCGCCGGCGAGGCCGAGTGACTGCCGGGCCACGGGCACGGCGGCGGTGACCCCGGGGAGACTGCCGAAGGGGCCCGCCTGCCCGAACGCGGTGCCGTCGGCGTCGGTGACCCTGATGTCCGCACCGGTGTCGAAGGCCGCCTGGTCCACCTGGGACCGGTGCCAGCTGGTGCTCTGCCCCAGGGCCAGGGTGCCGATGGCGGCGGCCAGCGCCAGCACCAGGATCGGCCCGGTGCCCTGCTGCGGACGGCGGGACAGCTGCCAGCCGACGAGCGCGGCGGGCAGGCCGCGCGCCCTGGCGGAGACCCGGTCGGCGAACCTGGCGATGAGCGGCAGCAGCCGCAGCGTCAGCACGGCGCCCGCGGCGAGAGCCAGCGCGGGAGCCGCGACCAGCACCGGATCAATGCCCAACTGCCCGTGGCTGTCCGTGTTCAGCGCCCCGCTGCCGCCGCCTGCCGACGCGTCGTGGTCGAGCTGCCAGCAGGCCGCCGCGGCCAGCGCGACCAGAGCGAGGTCCGCGCCGCCGCGCAGCAGCCCCGGCAGGGCGGCGCGCCTGGCGCGCTGCTGTCGGTGCTCGGACCAGCTGCGGGCCCGGACCAGGGTCGGTGCCAGGATGACCAGGGCGCTGCTCAGCGCCCCGACCCCGGCCGCCCACCGGACCGCGTCGGGCAGGGGGCCGTCCAGCCGCACGCCCGAGGCGGCCAGCGGCCCGTAGGAGGAGATCAGCCGGATCAGCGGCCCGGCCAGCAGCGGGGACAGCACGGCCGCCGGGAGCACCAGCAGCAGGGCCTCGGCGGCGGCCAGCGCGGTGAGCCTGCGCGGGGCCGCGCCCCTGGCCCTCAGCAGCGCGTTCTCCGACTCGCGTTCCTCGGTGAGCAGCCGGGCGGAGAGCAGCAGCGTCATCAGCGCCAGCAGCACCAGTTGCAGCACGACCACCAGCAGGGTCGAGCGGGCGACCAGCAGGGTCTGCTGCAACTGCGGTACCAGGGCGGGGAGAGCGCTGGTCGCGCTGAAGCCGGCGAAGGCGGGGGTGCTCTGGGCGCCGACCGTGGTGAGTACCCCGGTCACCGATGCGGCGAGGGCCCCCAGCCCGCTCGCCCGGAGCGTGCCGAAGCCGGCGGTGGCCTGCCAGGTCATCGAGTACTGCGGGACGGCGCCGTCGGCGAAGTCGCCGTCCGCCACCAGCAGGGGGCCGTAGCTCGATCCGCTGACGTTCAGTTGGGCGCCCTTGCCCGCCAGGGGGTCCAGCTGCCAGTAGGTGTCACCGGAGTCGAGTGCGGTGTAGATGCCGGTGACGCGGATGTCCAGCGGGCGGTGGGTCAGCAGGTCCGTGAGGTCCACCACGGCCCCGGGCCGGACGGCCGCGCCGCCCCGGCCCAGGCGGACGGCCGCGGCCAGCGGTACGGCGACCGGTACGGCGCCCGTGCCGCCTGCCGGGGCAGTACCGGGCCACGTTCCGCTCAGCAGGCGGACCTTGGCATGGTCGAGCGGGGCGAGCGTGGTTCCGTCGACAGCCGTGCCCGGGGCCGCGAGCGATGCGGCGGGCAGGGTGAAGGGGTCGGACAGGGCCAGGGAGCGGACGGACACCGGCATTCCCGGGAAGGCGCGCGCGGACAGGGTCCGGGCGACGGCGTCCGCTGCGGTCCGATCCCCGTAGCCCGCGTCGTCCTGCAGCAGCAGCGGTGTCCGGGCGGCGTCGCCGCTCTGCAGCGCCCGTCGGACGCCGGCGTCGCCCACCGCGGAGGTGAATCCCGCGAGGGAGGCGAGCACGGCGGTGGTGAGCAGCACGGTGAGCAGGGCGGCTGCCACCAGCAGTCGGTGCGCCCGCAGCCGAAGCAGGACGAAACCGCCCAACCGACACCCCCGTGGAATCCCCCCGAACACATACGGCTGCCCGTATGTTCGCGGGCGATCCTGTCACGCGGACCGGGCGCGGGGAAAGGGCTCCGGCGGGTTGTTCCCGGTCTAGGTGTTGACCATCGAGGCGGCCGCATACGTCAGGTAGTCCCAGAGTTGCTGCTCGTGTCCGGGGGCCAACTGCAACTCGTCCACGGCGGCCCGCATATGGCGCAGCCAGGCGTCGTGCGCCGCCCGGTCGACCGCGAACGGTGCGTGCCGCATGCGCAGCCGGGGGTGGCCGCGCTCGTCGCTGTAGGTGCGCGGGCCGCCCCAGTACTGCATCAGGAACAGCGCGAGCCGCTCCTCGGCGGGGCCCAGGTCCTGCTCCGGGTACATCGGGCGCAGCTCGGGGTCGGCCGCCACCCCCTGGTAGAAGGTGTGCACCAGGCGCCGGAACGTCGGCTCACCGCCGACCTGTTCGAAGAAGGTCTGCGTCTCCACGGTGCCGCGCTTGATCTGGTCCACGCCTCCATGCTCTCAGACCCTCGCAAGCGCGGTCCGTCCGGCGTCGGATGTCCGTCAGATGTCGCGGAAGACCTCGATCCGGGCGCCCACCGAGTTCAGCCGCTCCGCCAGGTCCTCGTAGCCGCGGTTGATGACATAGACGTTGCGCAGGACCGAGGTGCCCTCGGTGGCCAGCATCGCGAGCAGGATGACCACCGCCGGGCGCAGGGCCGGGGGGCACATCATCTCGGCGGCCCGCCAGCGTGTGGGGCCCTCGACCAGGACCCGGTGCGGGTCCATCAGCTTCACGTCCGCGCCGAGGCGGGTGAGTTCGGTCAGGTAGATCGCACGGTTGTCGTAGACCCAGTCGTGGATCAGCGTGGACCCGTAGGCCGACGCGGCGAGGGCCGCGAAGAAGGGCACGTTGTCGATGTTGAGGCCGGGGAAGGGCATGGGGTGGATCTTGTCGATCGGCGCCGTGAGCTTGGACGGGAACACGGTCAGGTCGACCAGCCGGGTGCGCCCGTTGTCGGCCGGGTACTCCGGCCCCCGGTCGTAGTCCAGGCCCATCTCCTCCAGGACGGCCAGCTCGATCTCCATGAACTCGATGGGGACGCGGCGGATCGTCAGCGTGGAGGAGGTGACGACGGCGGCCGTCAGCAGGCTCATCGCCTCCACCGGGTCCTCGGACGGGGCGTAGTCGACGTCGCAGTCGATGCGCTCCACGCCGTGGATGGTCAACGTGGTGCTGCCGATGCCGTCCACCCGGACGCCCAGGCGTTCGAGGAAGAAGCAGAGGTCCTGCACCATGTAGTTGGAGCTGGCATTGCGGATCACCGTGGTGCCCGGATGGCGGGCCGCCGCCAGCAGGGCGTTCTCGGTGACGGTGTCCCCGCGTTCGGTCAGCACGATCGGCAGCTGCGGGCCGACGGTCCGGTCGACGGTGGCGTGGTACGCGCCGGTCGTCGCGTTGACCTGGAGGCCGAACCTGCGCAGGGCGCTGAGGTGCGGCTGGATGGTGCGGGTGCCCAGGTCGCAGCCCCCGGCATAGGGGATGCGGAAGCTCTCGGCCCGGTGCAGCAGCGGGCCGAGGAACATCAGCACACTGCGGGTGCGCCGGGCGGCGTCCTCGTTGATGGCGGTGAGGTCCAACTCGGCCGGAGGAGTGAGCTCCAGGTCGCTGCCGCCGTTGATCCAGCGGTGCCGCACGCCGATGCTGGCGAGCACCTCCAGGATGCGGTAGACCTCCTCGATCCTGGCGACCCGGCGCAGCGTGGTGCGACCCGTCGTCAGCAGCGATGCGCAGAGCAGCGCGACGCAGGCGTTCTTGCTGGTCTTGACGTCGATGCTGCCGGCCAGGGAGCGCCCGCCGACGACCCGCAGGTGCATCGGTCCGGCGAAGCCCAGCGACACGATCTCGCTGTCCAACGCCTCGCCGATGCGCGCGATCATCTCAAGGCCGATATTCTGGCCGCCGGACTCGATCCGGGCAACAGCGCTCTGGCTGGTGCCGAGGGCTTCGCCGAGCTGCGCCTGGGTCCAGCCCTTGTGCTCGCGGGCGCTGCGGACGAGCCGGCCGATACGGGCAAGATAGTCTTCCGTCACGGCGGCTACGTTATCTCACACCTGATATGTTCCGCATCACGGGTGCTGAGGAGCTGTCAGGAGTGGTGGACGGTGATGGTGGTCCAGACGCCGACATGGATCCGGTCCCCGTCCTCGAGCGGGACCGGCTGGTGCGCGGGGATCGCGTCCGGTGAGCCGTTGAGGGTGGTGCCGTTGACGGAGTCCTGGTCGACGACCACCCATCCGCCGTCCGGCTGCTCCTGCAGCAGCGCGTGCTGCCGTGAGGCCCCCGGATCCTCCGGCGCCGTCGACAGGTCGATCTCGGGGACGGTCCCGCGCTGGACGCTGCGGCGGCCGATGCGCAGCTGCCCGCGCCCGGTCATCGGCACCCGCCGCTCCGGCGAGTACGGCGGGAAGACCAGCCCCGAGCCCTCCGCGTCATTGCGCGCCGCCATGGCCTCGAAGTAGTCGCGGTCGGCCCGCACCACCGCGACCCAGGTCGCACGCGGTGCCGCGGCGGTCGGCGGCGGGGGAGCGGGCAGGGCGTGGTTGCGGCCGCACCCCTCGCAGAACTGGCCGGTCCTCGGGGTCGCGCAGACCGCGCACACGTCCGAGGACGCCGCAGGGCCCGGCGGCGGCGCGGCGGCGGCCGACATCGGCCAACCGCAGTAGTCGCAGTAGTCGTCGGTGGGCGAATCATGGCCCTGCGGACAGATCGGCACTGCAGCCCCCCATGGCTTCCACGGCAATGGCACGAGGCCGGATCCGTCCGGCTGGGCGGGACAGGTCCGGCCTCGCGCCCGGTATTCGTCGACTCTTCGGTAACTCGTCGGAACGTGTCAGGAGCGGTGGACGGTGACGGTCGTCCAGGCGCCGACGTGGATGCGGTCGCCGTCCTTCAACGGGATCGGCTGATGGGCGTCGATGGCGTCCGGTGCGCCGTTGAGCGTGGTGCCGTTGGTGGAGTCCTGGTCGATCACGACCCAGCTGCCGTCCGGCTGCTCCTGCAGCAGGGCGTGCTGGTGCGAGGCGCCCGGGTCCTCCGGGGCTATCGACAGGTCGATCTCGGGGACGGTCCCGCGCTGGTGGCTCCGGCGGCCGATGCGCAGCTGCCCGCGCCCGGTCATCGGCACCCGGCGTTCCGGCGAGTACGGCGGGAAGTACAGGCCGGAGGCGTCCGGACCGCTGCGCGCCATCATGTCGTCGAAGTACTCGCGGTCGGCCGACACCACCGCCACCCAGGTGCCGCGTCCGGCCGGTGGCGGCTGCTGCATCGGCGCCGACTGCTGCTGGGCCTGCTCCGGCGTCGGCGGCTGCAGCACGAAGTCGGTGTTGAAGCCGCCGCTGGTGTCACCGGTCGAGTAGCTGACCCCGCCGTAGGTGCCCGCGGGCACGCCGTAGGGCGGCGAGGGCTGCGGGGGCTGCTGCGGGGCCTGCTGCTGGTACGGCGACTGCGGCTGCTGCTGCGGACGGCCGTAGTCCGGCGGGGGCGGGGGCGACGGCGGCCCGGGGTAGCCCAGCGGGTAGGCGGGCGCCGGCGGTGGCGCCTGCTGCTGCGCCTGCTGCGGCTGCGGGGGCGGCCCCGGAGGGGCCACCCGCCGCGACGGCGAGGCGAGGTCGTAGTCGTAGCCGCACTCCTCGCAGTAGCGCTCGGTCTGCGGGGTCGCGCAGATCGGGCACATCACGAGGCCGGCGGTGCTCTGCGGATGCGGCGGGTACGGCGAGTGCGCCTGCGGCGCCGACTGCTGCGGTTGCTGCGGTGATGGCTGGGCCTGCGACTGCTGCCCGGGGGCGGCCATGGGCCAGCCGCAGTAGTCGCAGTAGTCGGCAGTCGGCGAATCGTGGCCTTGCGGACAGATCGGCACGGTAGCCCCCCTCTGGCTTGTCGGTGCAGCATCCGCAGGTCGGGTCGCCTGCGGCTTCGGCTGCTACTTCTTGACGCGGACGGTCTTGGTCGAGCGGGTCTCAAGGGTCATCGAGTCCTCCTTGCTCACGTCCTTGCGGAAACGAACGGTACCTTCCTTCGCGTCGATCACGTCCACCACCTTCGCCAGCAGCTTGAAGGTGTCCTCGTTGCCCGACGCCTGCGCGAGCTGCACGGCCCGTCCGAGCTTGGACGTCGCGACGTCCACGTCGCCGCGCCGGTGCGCGTCCATGCCCTCCTGGATCGTGCCCGCGAGCTCCGCCTGGCCGGTGTAGTGGGCGACCTGCGGGCTGATCTTGGTGGAGGCGGCCAGGTCGTCCGTCCACACGGCCTTGACCAGGCCCTGCGACAGCACCTCGGTGCTGCCGTCCGGCTGGGGCACGACCAGGCTGATCCGCCCGGCCAGCATCTCGCTGCCCACGGCCGCCGAGGGGACCTCGATGCAGACGTGGTAGTCGCGGCTCTCGTCGCCCCACGAGCCGGTCGGGTAGTCCCCGGCGCGCGGGCCGGACTCCTTGCGACGCCCCGTCAGGTCCTCGACGGCCGGGGCGACCTGCTTGACGAACTTCACGGACGCGTTGGCCGGGGTCCACACCCGGAGGGCGACGTCCGCGACCTCCTTGCCCATGGCGTTCTCCATCATCGCCCGGAAGTCGTCGGCGAGGTGCGCGGGGTCGGCGACGATGTCCGCGGTGCCCAGCAGCGCCGAGGCGATCCGGGCCAGCTCCGGCACCTCCCAGTCGGTGCCGACGCCGCGGCAGTCGGCGGTGAAGTGGCCCTGGACCCGGTCCAGCGTGCGCTGGAGGTCGGCCGGCTTCTCGTGTTCGTTCCGGCCGTCAGTCAGCAGGATCCCGTGGCGGATCGATATGTCACGCCGCGACAGGAACAGCTGGTCGGCCTTGCTCAGCCAGGTGCCGATGGCGGTGCCGCCGCCGGGGGTGAGCCGGCGCAGCGACTGCTTGGCCTCCTCGCGGCTGCCCGCGTGCGAGACCGCGAGCTGCCCGGAGCCCGGGTAGACCTCCTTGGCCTCGTGGGTGCCCGCGATCACGGCGAAGGCGACGCCGTCGCGGACGGCGTCGATCGCGGCGGCGGTGGCCTCGCGCGCGGCGTGGATCTTCGCCGCGGGGTAGTCCATCGAGCCCGAGCAGTCGACCATGATGACCACGGCGGCGTCCGGCCCGTCGCTGAAGCTGCCGACCTGGGCGCTGGTGCCGCCGCCGGTGGCGGTGACCGTGACGATCGCGTTGACCTCGCGCGCGCCGTCCGCCAGGTACTCGTTCTGGAAGATGTCGACAGCGAACTGCGGAAGGTTGGACTTGGTGAGCCTGGCCATGGTGTCAGCTCTCCTTGTTCTGTACGGGCGAGATTGAGGGTGTGCAGGGAAGGACGGCGACAGTGATGTTGTCGTGCCCGCCCCGTGCGCAGGCGAACCTGACGAGTTCCTGGGCGGCTTCCAGCGGACGGGTCCTGGCGTCGGCCGGGACGACGGCGGCGAGGGCCGCGGCCGACTCCTCGTAGTTCCACAGGCCGTCGGTGCAGACCAGCACGACGCCGGGGGCGTCCGGCTTGAAGGCGACGGTGTGCGGCTCGACCTCCACCGCGTCCGCGCCGAGCCAGCCGGTGATGGCGTGGGCGCGCGGGTCCGCGTAGGCCTCGGCCTCGGGCATCAGCCCGGCCTCGACCATCCGGGCCGCCCAGGAGTCGTCCAGGGTCAGCCGTTCGGAGCCCGAGCGCTCGTCGGGGAACCAGTAGGCGCGGCTGTCACCGACCCAGCCGATGGTCACCTCGCCCTCGGTGGCCACGGCGCTGACGATGGTGCAGGCGGGGGAGTTGCGGCTGGGCTCCAGGGGGCCCTCGCTCGCCAGCGCCTCCACCCGTTCGGCGGCGGCCATGATGGCCCGGTGCATCGCCGACGCGGGGTCGGTCCCCGACTCCAGTGACTCCAGCAGGTGCTCGCTGGCCACGTCTGCGGCGGCCTGTGACGCCTCGTCGGGCCGCGTCGCCGAGGACACCCCGTCGCAGACGACCGCGACCACGGCGGGCACCCCGCCGGGGCGGGAGGTGGCGGCGACGGCGAAGGCGTCCTCGTTGCGGTGGTGCCGGTGGCCCCGGTCGGAGACCCCGCAGACACCCGCGAGGGCCCGCTCCTGGTGGTCGCGGGGGCGGGGCTGAGGGCGCCCGCAGACCTCGCAGTAGCCGTCGGCGTCGATGCTCTGCGCGCCGCAGCCGACGCAGACGCGTCCCGCGTCCGGGTCGATCACGGGCACGACCTCGGTGGGGTCGTGGTCCTCCTCCTCCGCCGCCTCGGGCCCGGCCCCGGCAGCGGCCTCGCTGACGAGCAGTCGGGAGGGCGCGGCCAGCACGAAGTCACCGGTGCTGCCGGGCGGCACGGGCGCCGCCGCGGCGGCGATCCCGGCCCGGGGGTCCGCCCCCGCCGGTGGTGCGGCCGGGGGTGCGGCCGGCGCCGCCGGGGTCGCCGCCGCCGCGCCGAGGTCGACGCCGCACTCCTCGCAGAAGCGGTCGCCCTCACCCACCGGCTGCGAGCAGCGCGGACAGGAAAGCGTCAACTGGTCCATCGCCTTACACCCACGTCCTGGGCCGGGTGCGGTTCGCCCGCTCCACCCACTCGATCCGCTTCTCGGGCTGCTCCGCGAGACGCGCCAGTACCCGGTACGACTTCTCCAGCGCGAACCGCAGTTCCCGCTCCTGCGCCGGATGGCCGAGCAGCAGCACCGGGCCCGCTCCGGCCGCGCCGTCGGGGCGGCCGGAGATCACCCAGCCCAGGGCCTTGCCGAGCACCTCGGCGGACAGCTCCTCGCTCCGCCGGGCGTCCAGGCCCAGGCCGGTCAGCTGGGTCGAGCAGGCGTCCAGGTCGGCGCGCAGCGGCTCCGAGGGGGAGCGGTCGCGCAGCCGCGCGCGGACGGCGGCGACGCGGGCGGCCACGAAGTGGTTGGAGGTCTCGGGGACGGACTCCAGCGCCTGCACCGCGCCGCCCCGGTCGCCGGAGGCCAGCCGCACCCGGGCGAGGCCGAAGGCCGCGCTGACGTAGGAGCGGTCGGTCGTCCACACCAGCCGGTAGAACTCGGCGGCGTCCTCGCGCTCGCCCAGCGCCTCGGCGCAGATGCCGAGCGCCAGCTTGGGCGCGGCCTCGCCGGGGAAGGCGTCGTAGATCGCGTCGAAGGCGTCGGCGGCGGCGCCCGCGGCGGCCCGCGGGGAGGGGCCGCCGGGGGTGCCGGAGGCGACCAGCGCGGCCAGCCCCCGGTACCAGACGACCCGCCAGTCGTCGGGGTTGTCGACGGAGAGGCCGATGAGCGCGGAGTCCACGGCGGCCAGGTCGCCGAGCTCGATCAGGGCCCGCAGCTCGCGCAGCCGCAGCTCCACCGAGTTGACCGGGGCGGAGCGCAGCGCGGCGATGACGTCCGCGGGTCCGGCCGCCATCAGCGCGGCCAGGAACCCGGCGTTGGGGTCGCCGGGGTCGATCCGGGGGACCGGCAGGGCCAGCGCCGCCGGGCGCGCGGCCAGCGGCAGGACCTGCGGGGCGGCGGCGGCCAGCGCGGTCGGGGAGATCGCCGGGATGCCGGACAGCGTGGCCGGGTGCCCGGCCCGGCCGGGCGAGGGGACGGGGCCGAATCCGGCCGGCTGCTGCCGGGGCGCCGGGACCGCGCCGGCCGGGGCCGCCGCGCCGGGCGTCTTCCTGCCGCGGCCCTTGGCGACGGCGGAGCGCGCGGGCGGCGCGTCGAAGGCGGCCGGGCCGACCAACTCGGTGTCCACCACCCGCAGTTCGGGGCCGAACAGGGTGGACAGCGCCGGGCGGGGCTGCTCGTCCTGCAGGGCCAGTATCTCCCGGAGCACGCCGGTGAGCTGGTCCGCCATCTCCTGCGCGGAGGAGAAGCGCTTGTCCGGGTCGGGGTCGGTGGCCCGGACCAGCAGCCGGTAGAAGGACTCGTACTGGGCGAAGACCTCGACGTCCTCCGGTCCCGGCAGGCTGTCCCGGTAGACGGTCGAGTAGCCCTGGAAGTCGAAGGTGAGCACGGCCAGTGAGCGGGCGACCGTGTAGAGGTCGGAGGCGGGGGAGACGCCGTCGGTGGCGATCTCCGGGGCCTGGTAGCCGACGGTGCCGTAGATCGACCCGTCGTCGTCCTGGCGGCGCACCGCGCCCATGTCGATGATCTTCAGCTGGTCCTCGGACTGGATCACGTTGTCCAGCTTGAAGTCGCAGTAGATCAGCCCCCGGCTGTGCAGGTAGCCCAGTGCCGGAAGCGCCTCCAGGGCGTAGGCGATGGCCTGCTCCACGGGCAGCGGCGTGCGCTTGCCGTCGGGGCTGCGGCGTTCGTCGGCGATGTCCTTGAGGGACTTGCCCCCGACGTACTCCATCACGATGTAGCCGTCGATGCTGCCGGTGCGCATGTCCGGGTGCTCGACGAAGTTGATGATGCGGACGATGTTGGGGTGGTCCACCTCGGCCAGGTAGCGGCGCTCGGCGATGGCGACCGCCAGGGCCTCCTCGTCACCGGTGTCCAGCAGGCCCTTGAGGACGATCCACTTGTCGCTGACCCGGCGGTCGATGCCGAGGTAGATCCAGCCGAGGCCGCCGTGGGCCAGGCAGCCCACGACCTCGTACTGGCCGCCGACGACGTCGCCCGCGAACAGCTTGGGGCTGAACGAGTAGGCGTTGCCGCAACCGGTGCAGAAGCCCTCGGGGCGCCCGGGGACGCCGTTGCGGGTGCGGCCCACCGGCTTCTCGCAGGAGCTGCAGAACCGCTTGCGCTCCGGGACCTCGGGGTTCTGCAGGACCATGCTGCGCGGGTCGGGGCGCGGGATCGGAGGGACCGTCACCAGCCCGGCGCCCAACCGGCCCCGGCTCGACTGGCTGGTGCTGCTGCGGGTGCTGCGCACCGACACCGAGGTGCCGCGCGAGGTGCTGCGGGAGGCCCGCGAGCGCCCCGACATCGAGCGGGAGGAGGGCCGCGAGGTGCTGGTGGAGGTGGACCGCGAGGTGCTTCCCTGTCCGGCCGCCGGTGCCGCCGCCCGCACGGGCGCGGGCGCGAGTCCGCACTCGCTGCAGTAGCCGTCGGCGTCGATCACACCGCTGCCGCCGCCCGGGCACTCCGGCCGATTGCACGGTGAGCCGGGGCCGACCGCCGCGGCCGGGGCTGCTGCCGGGGCCGCCGCTGCCGCCGAGGGCGCCCGGACCGCCGCCGGTGCCAGTCCGCACTCGCTGCAGTAGCCGTCGGCGTCGATCACACCACTGCCGCCGCCCGGGCACTCCGGCCGCGTGCAAGGTTCGCCAGTCATCCCTGTCATCCCCCTCAAACCCCGTAAGGGCGGCCGTCCACCGGCCCGTTCAGTCCGTTGTGGCCGTTGGTGCGGCCGTGTTGTCCGTTCTGCGCCTGCTGTGCGGCAGGGCGCAGCGCCTGCTGGTACCGCTGCACCGCGTACTCCGCCGCGCGGAGGTCGCAGGGAGCGCTCCAGAGCATCCGCCGGGCCTGGTCGTATCGCTCGATCAGTTCCGGATCCTCCGAGACGCCCAGCTGCGCGCCCATCGCCTTGTAGGCGTCCAGGCGGCCGCGCAGCTCGGCCCGCATCGCCAGCGGCGCGGTCACCGCCGTCAGCGACTCCCGGGCGCGCAGCAGTTCGCGCTGCGCCGCGCCCTCCAGCGTGTCCAGCAGCGGGGCGAGCCGGGTCCACTGGCCGTGCTGCCGCAGCTGGTCGGCCTGCGCCAGGCGCTCCCGCATGGCGCTGGCCGGTCCGGGGACCGCGGGGACCTCGGTGGCCGCTATCTTCGCCAGCACCTCGCCGCGGGCCCGCCGGGCCTCGGAGAGGGTGGCGTCGGCGCGGGCCAGGACCTCGCTCACGCCCTCGAGGCGTTCGTCGGCCTCGTCCCGGAGCCGGGTCAGGTCCTGCAGTTCCAGGCGCAGGTCGTCCAGGGCGCGGGCGGAGCGGTCGTAGCGCGCGGTGTCCACCGTCCCAGCGACCGGGTCGCGGCCGGAGCCGCCCGGATCCGACCCGGGCGGGCCGTAGGAGCCGGTGGGCCGGGGCGTCCAGAAGGCCAGCGGGTCGCCGACCACCTCGGCCCGCAGCGCCGTCAGCTCCTGCGCCATCTCCTCCAGGGCGTCCCCGGAGGGGTGCTCACCGGCCAGGACGCCCACCGAGCGGGCGAGCGCCTGCACCCGGCCGAGCTCGGCCAGCAGCAGGTCGATCCGCGCGGGCAGGGCCGACCAGACCGCATCGGCGGCCGAGGCCACCTCGATGATCCGGGCGTACCAGTCGTTCATCCGCTCGACCAGCTGGGTCAGGCTCACCTGTTCGCTGAGCCGGGCCCCGCCGGTGAGGCTGAGGCCGCCGTTGGAGGACTGGCCCGAGGAGAGGGTGACGCCGCTGCCGCGCAGCAGTTCGGTCAGCTCGTAGAGCTCCGCCTGGTTGGGGCGGACGCGGCGGGAGCGCACGGCCCTGGCCGCGGCCAGCGCCTCGGTGTAGGTGTCGAACATGGACCACAGCAGGCCGAGGCCCGGCTCGGCCCGGCTCCACCTATCGCGGGTGCGGCCGGTCAGCGCGGCGCCCTGCAGCAGCCGGCACCCGGGGTGGTCCTGCAGGGCCAGCAGCGACGACTCCACGGCCTCGCGTTCCGCGCCGAGGCGCGTCAGAGCCCGGTCCACCTCCTCCCGGGTCATCACCGAACCACCCGGTCCCGTCAACGCCATCCCTCTGCCATTCGTTCGCCGTGCCCCCGTCGTCCCGCGATACCGCAGTGCTCGATCTGCTGGTAGTCAGATTGTCAGACCCTTAGCGCTCTCGGCAGCCCCGCCCTCCGCCCTGTCGAGATCTTGACGCCCGGCTCACCCCGAGTACGTCACACTCGGCGGACCGGAGACAGGGCCCAGCGAGTTCCGCAGCCACTGGTTGTAGTCGTCCATCCACGCACCGCTGTCGCGGAAGTCGTCCAGCACCGCGTTCACCCGGCGGACCAGGTCGGTCGAACCCAACTTCATGGCCACACCGTATGTCTCGCTGTCCATCAGCCCGCCCACCAGGTGGGTCGTCGGGTCCTGGGCGACCTGCCCGGCTCCCAGCGCATTGTCGGTGATGGTGGCGTCGATCAGGCCGAGCTGCATCAGCACCAGGCAGTTCAGCTGGTTCTCCACCGGGACCACGGTCGACCCGAAGTCGTTCGTCTGCAGGAAGTCGGCCGCCGTGGAACCGGTCGCGGCGCAGACCCGCTTGCCCTTCAGGGTGGAGTTGTAGCCGGTGATCGTGGAGGACTTGGGCACCAGCACCTCCTGCCCTGCGTCGAAGTACGGCGAGGAGAACGAGACCTGCTGCTCGCGGGCGCAGCTGATGGTCATCGTCCGGACGACGACGTCGACCTCGCCGCTCTGCAGCGCCGGGATCCGGTCGGCGGTCGGGATCGAGAGGAACTCCACATCGTTCGCGTTGCCCAGGATCGCCTGCGCCAGCGCGTGGACCAGGGTGATGTCGAAGCCCTCCAGCTGCCCGGTGCTGGGATCGCGGAACCCCCACTCGTAGCTGTTGGTGTCGATCCCGGCGATCAGCCGGCCGCGCTTGATGATCGCCTGGACGTCCGGCCCCGAGTCGCTGGTGCTCGGGGTGAGGCTCACGTTCTGGCTGACCGGGTTGCAGCTGCTCGCGGACGAGTCCGTGGACGTGGGCGCCAGGCCGACTCGCGCCGTCAGCGTCAGGTGGTTCGGCTGCAGGTCCACCGGTGTACCCCCCGGCAGCGCGACCGCGGCGAGCAGCAGCGCAGCCGCGGCCGGCACCACCCTCTTCGCCGCCCGCACCCTCCGACCTGCCATGACCTGTCGCCTCCTCATCGGTATTCCGCCGCACGGCGGTTGACGCCCCACAGCGCCGCGAACGCCGCCATTACCGCCAGCGTCAGCGTCCCCGCCGCCAGCCCCGTCGTGTCCCCGCGTCCCTGGGCGGCCAACTGGTTGAAGTTGTCCCGCTCATGGGCGATGGCCGTGTTCAGATTGTCGTCCAGCTGGGTGAACGCGGCGTTCGTCGTCTGCGTCGACGAGCCGCCCGGGGTGCCGATGGTGTCGGCCACGGCCGTGTCGTAGTCGCCGCTGTTGTTCGCGGCCGTCGCCGCGTCGTGGCGGGAGTCCCAGGTCGTGAAGTCGGACTCGGCCGCCCGCACCGCCTGCTGCGCGGTCGCGTCGGCGCCGGTCATGGACTGCGCCACCGTCAGGAATCCACCGCTGCCGGCGAGTTGCTTGCTGTCGCTGTCCCAGGCGGTGGAGTAGTCGGTGGTCGACCCACGGGCCACCAGGTTCAGGTTCTCCGCGCCCCGGCACTGCAGCGCCTCGATCTGGGCCTCGTTCAGCACCTGCAGCGGCTCGGAGCCGCGGGTGCTGCTCTGGCCCAGGGCCGAGGCCGCGAGGTTCTGCGCGGTCACCAGCCACCCCAGCGCCAGGACCACGGCCAGTGAGGACAGCACCAGGCCCGCATTGGCGACCCGGTTGGTGCTGCGGAACAGCTGGATCTGCATCCGCACCAGCGCGATCAGCGCGATCAGTCCGAGCCCGAGCGCCGCCCAGGGCAGCGAACGGGCGTTGGAGTAGTCCTGGTGCAGCCGGTTGGTCTCCGCCGTGTAGAGGGTCTTCGCCTCGGCCAGCATCGGGCCCTGCATCTGCGCCGAGGCGTACTGCAGATACGCCCCGCCGAGCGGGTAGCCCACCCGGTCGTTGGCTCCGGCCACCCCCACATAGTCGGTGTAGGTGGGGAGTTGGGCGGTCAACTGCTGGATCTGGTGCTGCCCGGGGTCGGACACGGACGCACTCGCCGCCGCCTGCGCCAGCAGCGTGGAGGCGGTCTGGATGTCGTTGTTGTACTCGTCGCGGACGGCGGCGGTCTCGTTGCCGGCCTGCAGGAAGCCGGTCGCGGCGGTGGTGTCCGCGTCCGCGAGCGTCCGGAAGATCTGCGCGGCGTCGTCGCTCAGCGGCTGGCTGTGCTCCACCACGCTGGACGCGGCATCGGTGCGCTGGACGACCTGAACATAGGTCAGCACCCCGAACAGCAGTGCCAGCAGAGCCAGGCCGGTGCCGAAGGACATCAGCCGCCTCGGGGGTGTGCGCCCCGCCCAGCGCATGCCGCCCCCCAGCGACCGGGTGCGCCGCCGCTGCGCGGGCACGGCCCCGCCGGACCCCCTCCGCACGGGTGCCGCCTGCGGACTGCGGCCCGCGTCGCCGCGCTGTACCGGCGTCGCCATCACGTTCGCCCCCTCCCCCAACAACCGACCCGTTCTCTCGGCAGCAGTATGGCCGTCGTCCCCGACATCCACACCGGACTTGCGCCGATCTTGAGCTTTTGTGGTCGGCCTGTGACCCGGACGAGGGGCGCGGGCTCAATCGGTGGCGCCGCCCGCCTGCTGCTCGGCGTCCGAGGTGTACCAGTCGGCCTGCCCCTCGGCGTCCTCCGCCTCGGCGTGGTTCCAGTCCGCGTCGGCGCCGCCCTGGTCCGCGGCCTCCTGGTAGTCCTCGGCGGTCTGGTGCCACTCCTGCGCGTCGCCGATGTCCCAGTCGGCCATCTGCGCGCCGTAGTCGTCGCCGCTGTCGTAGTCGGAGTCCATGCCGCCCGTCCTTCCTTCCGGTCCGATTGCCCCGTCCCCAGTTGGACGCCGGCGGCGCGCCCGCTGTGCCCGGCTCTGGCCCCGGCCGGGGTGCGGGGCGGACACTGCGCTGGACGGAGAGAGGACTGCGCGAGGGCGGCGCGAGGACTGCGGGGAGGGCGTGCGGACCATGGTGCACACGGCGGACGGCTGGGCGCTGGCCATCGACCTGGGGACCTCCTTCACCGCGGCGGCCACGGCCGACCCGGGCGGCCCGCCGGTCCTGCTGCCGCTGGAGGCGGGCGGGCCGCTGCCCTCGCCGGTGGCGGCGGACCCGGCCGGACGGCTGCGCACCGGACGGGAGGCGCTGCTGCTCGCCGACCGGCAGCCGGAGTGCGCCGAGCGCGATCCGGCGCGTGCGCTGGTGCAGCAGCGCCGACTGCTGCTCGGGGGGCGGGCGGTGGACGCGGTCGAGCCGGCCGCCGCGGTGCTGGCCCGGGTACTGGCCGGGGCCCGGGACCGGCACGGGGGCTCCGCGCCGTCCCGCACCGTGCTGACCCGTCCCGGGCACTGGACGGACGCCGCCTGCGAGCGCCTGGCCCTGGCCGCCGGGGCTGCCGGGATCGAGCGGCCCGAGCTGCTGCCCGAGCCGGTGGCGGCCGCCTTCCACCATGCGGCCGCCGATGATCCGGGCGACTGCCGCATCGGGGTCCTCGACCTCGGCGGCAGCGTGTTCCGCCCGGCCGTGCTGTCCTGGAACGCCGGCGGGCCCCGGATCGAGGCGGCCGCCGAGGAGACCGCCCTGGGCGGTGACGACCTGGACGAATGCCTGCGCGAACTGCTCGGCGAGCTGGTGTTCGACCGCGGCCCGAGCGGCCCCTGGCTGGAGCTCTGGGCGGACTCCCGCCGGTCCTCCGCCCGGCAGCGGTCCCTGCTGCGGGAGTTGACCACGGCCAGGGAGACGCTCTCGGCCGCCTCCGACGTGCGGGTCGCCGTCCCCGGCTACGACGAGCCCTTCCTGGTCCGGGGGCATGAGTTCAGGTCCGCCGCCGAACAGGTGGTGCGGCGCTGCTGGGAGGCGTTCGCCGCGACCGTGCGCAGGGCGGGGTCCGAGCCCGCAGACCTGCACCATGTGGTCCTCGCCGGGGCGGCCTGCCGCACTCCGCTGGTCTCCGACCTCGTCGCCGACGCCATGGGCGGCCGGTTGCCGAGGCTCGCCGCCGACCCCAAGGCGTCGGTGGTCCTCGGCGCGCTGACCGGTCCGCCGGGGGGCGCGTCCGCCACTGTCCCGCGCCGCAGGGGCGCGCCCCGGGTGAGCTTCGAGCCTGACGATCCCTACCTGGAACGGTGAGCGCCACCGATTCCCCTGCCGGGCACGGCACAACCACGCCCTCGACGGCGTCCAAGCGGGGTATGGACATTGTGATGCTGGGGCACACGGCGGCCGGCAAGACGACCTATGTCTCACTGATGTACGACGCGATGCGGACCGGCATCGAGGGGTTCAGCCTGCGGGCGGGCGACCCCGGCGACCACGACACGCTGGTGGCGGCCGCGAAGCGGATCCGCAAGGGCCACTATCCGCCGCCGACCAGCCAGCGGGCGGTGTTCGACTTCGTGCTCCAGCACGACGGCCGGGACGTGCTGCCGTTCCGCTGGCGCGACTACCGGGGCGGCGCCCTGACCCAGCGGTCCGTCGACAGCCCGGACGTCAAGCAGCTGCACCAGGATCTGACGCAGGCCCAGGGCATCGTGGTGTTCGTGGACTCGCAACGGCTGCTGGCCGGGGCCGGGGCGGTCAAGGAGATGCGCAGGATCACGGTGCATGTGCAGCGGGCCCTGGACGCCCGCGACGGGTTGGTCACGCCGCTGGTCATCGCCTTCACCAAATGCGATCTGGTCGACATCGACGACGAGGCCGTCCAGTTGCGGCTCAGTGAGCCGTTCCAGCAGGTGGCGGCCGGGGCCGCTGCGTCGGAGACCGTGTGCTTCGCCGCCGTCCCGGTCTCCTGCGGCAGCAGGGAGCTGAACATCGCCGTCCCGGTGCTGTTCAGCCTGCTGTATGCGCTCGCCGGGCGCGCACTCGAACTCCAGCGGTCCGTCGAGGGCAAGCTGGGCGCCGCCCAGGACGCGGCGAACCGGATCACCCTGGGCAACTCCCTCTCCGCCTGGTGGAACGGCACCTCCTCCTGGGCGGAGATCAGCGCCCGGCGCCGGCGGGAGGCCCTGGCGGAGTACGCCCTGCTCGAGCCGCTGCTGGGCTCGGGACAGCGGCTGGAAGAACTGCTCAGGGGCTACGGATGGGCAGCCTGACACGGAGGAAGGACGGGAAACGATCGTGAGCATCCCCAGGATCACCATGACCATGCTGGGAGTCTCAGGCTCCGGCAAGACGACCTTTCTGCACGGCATGTACGCCACGCTCTCCTCCGGGATCAACGGCTACTACCTCTACGCCACCGATCCCGATGTCGACCTCGACCTGGCGGAGGCATGGGAGGAGCTGTCCCTGGAGGGCACCCTGCCGAAGCCGAACGCCGAAGTCCCGACCCCCTACGAGTTCGTCTTCAAGTACGGGGTGATGTCCCTGGTCGAGATCGACTGCGTGGACTTCCGGGGCGGCGCGGGCACCGGCCGGGGCGACAAGCCGGACGCCCCCGCCGACATCGCCCAGCTGCGGTCCAGGGTCGAGGCATCCGACAGCATCTTCCTGGTGCTGGACGGGCAGTACGTCGCCAACTGGATCAGGAACGGCCATCCGGGCAACCTCAACCGCGCGGGGGAGCGGATGGGCATCGCCCACTTCGCCAGGGACATCAACCTGACCGTCGAGGCCCGGCGGCTGAAGGACGAGCCGACGCTGTCGCTGGTCGTGCTGGTCACCAAGTCCGACCTGCTGGCCCGGATCACCGGCCTGAGCAGCCGCGAGGCACTGGCGACGGTCGCCGAGCACCTCCGCAACCTGGTGCCGGTGGCCATGGACGAGGGCGTCACCACGCTGCTCTGCCCGGTGCAGATCGGCGACTTCGGCGAGGCCTCCTCGCAGAGCGTCGACCCGGGCCAGGTCAACCCCAAGAATCTGCACAGCCCGATCATCTTCGCGCTGCTGCACTACCTGAGCGAGGGCATCTCCCGTCACGAGCAGGAGATCAAGCGGCTCGACCAGCAGATCGACGCGCAGGACGAGCATCTGGCGAGCCTGCGCAGCGGCCTCTTCGGTGGCTTCTTCAAGGGCGACCAGGTGCGCGGCACCCGGGCGCAGATCATGGCGGACAAGGAGCTCCGACGGTTCACCCAGGAGCAGGTGGAGGAGAACCGCAGGCGGGCCGCGCTGCTGTCCCGGGAGTTACGGGACATCCCGCTCTTCCGCAACGGGGAGCTGCAGTGAGCGCGGGCTGGTCGGCCGTGGTCTACGGGCGGACCTTGGCGGTGGACGAGTGGTGGCGGGCACTCCCGGCGGAGGTGTCGGCCAATGGGCCGGTCGGACAGGCCGTACTCGCCGCCGTGGCGGGCGGTGAGCGGCTGGAGAGCGGACCCCGGTTCGTCCTCTCCCGGGGCCGGCACGGGGTGCTGGTCGGCGGGGCGTGCGACATCGCCCTGGTGGACCACGAGATGTCCCACGACGAGCACGGCCGTCCGCTGTACGGGTTCATCGGCTGGCACACCGCAGACCCCTGGGCCCAACCGCTGCCCCGGCTGGCCGATCTGGAGCGCGGCTTCGTCGCCTGGGCCGGCGCCACCTACCGCGAGTGGGTCACACCCACCTGGCAGGCGAGGACCCCGCGCACCGCGGCCATGCTGCGGAGCAGCCCCGGCCCGGCGCCGTGGAATCCGGAAGGCACCCTTGAACACGCCATCGGTGACATTGCATCGGATACGGACGAGGACCAGTGGGCCGCACTCGCAGCCGACCCTGACCACTCCGTGCTGGTGACCGGCTGGACCCGCGAGCAGGAGCGGCAGCACCGCCAGTTCACCGCCCCCGCCCCGCCGCAGGCCCCGCCCCCGCCGTCACCGCCCCCGCCGCAGGAGCGGCAGGTGCGGCAGGCGCCGGACGAATCCGGTCAGGGCCACCGCCTGCCCGGTGTGGTGCGCTCCGCGTGGCACTGGCTCGAACGGATCGTCTGTGGATCGGAGGAGGACGGGCAGCCTCCACCGGAGCGCCCTCCAGCGCCGATCCAGCAGTCCATGCGCCGCAACGCGGCCTACACACCAACCCCGACACCCGCAGTCCCGGCTGCACCCCCGCCCCCTGCCGCTTCGCGGCACCCCGCGCCCCCGCCGTCCGGTGACGTCGCCGACACCGGATTCGAGCGCTACTTCAGCAACTTCGACGACCGCAAGCCCCCTTGCGAAGACCCGCCGACTGGAGCTTCCCGATGAGCGACCCGCAGTACCACCGGCAGCACCCGAGCGAATCCGATGTCCTGGGCCTCGCCGCCGACGCCCTCGTCTTCCTGGAACGCGATGTCCGCGACGCCGGGCCGGCCGAGGCCATCCGCGCCGAGGTGGCCCGGGTGAGCTCCGGGGCGGCGACCCTGGTCGTCGTCGGTGAGAAGAAGCGCGGCAAGAGCTCGCTGATCAACGCCCTGATCGGCTGCCCCGGGCTGCTGCCGGTCGAGGTCGACGTGGCCACCGGGGTGCACCTGGTGGTCCGTCACGCCGACAAGCCCGGGGCCAGGGCCTTCCTGGACGGGGACGCGGCGGGGCAGGAGATCGACCTCGCGGAGATCGCCGAGTACGCCGCCCTCGACCCGGTCTCCCAGGTCGCGCACCGCAGCGACGTGCACCATGTCGAGGTCGGCGTTCCCTCGCCGCTGCTCGCCGCCGGGCTGATACTCGTCGACACACCCGGGGTCGGCGGTCTGACGTCCGGCCACGCCCGGATCACCATGGCAGCGCTGAACCGGGCCGATGCCCTGGTCTTCGTCGTCAACGGGCAGACCGAGCTGACCGCCTCCGAGCTGCGCTTCCTGGTGCAGGCCACCGAACGGATCGCCGAGGTGGTCTTCGTGCTCACCCAGACCGACAAGTACGGCGACTGGCGGACCGTTCTGGAGAAGAACCGGCGCCTGCTGGCCGAACACGCGCCCCGCTACGCCTCCGCGCCCTGGTTCGCGGTGAGCAGCAGGGCCAAGGAGGACGCGGACACGGCGGCGCGGGCAGGCCGGGACGAGGCCGCCGCACGGCTGCTGGAGCGCAGTGGATTCGCTTCCCTGGAAGCCGCGTTGACGACCAGGATCGCCGAGCGTTCGGCGGAGCTGAGGCTGGCCAACTGCGTCCATGTGGTGCTCTCCGTACTCGCCCCGATCGCCACCGTGGACCAGCGGCGGCTGCGCTCCCTCGCCCAGGACCCGACGCTCAAGGCGGATGTGCAGAGCCGCCGCGAGGCACTGCACCGGCTCCAGGGCCAGGACGCGGCCTGGCGGAAGCAGTTGGCCAAGTCGTCCAGGGACCTGGAGCGCCGGCTGCGCCTCGGCTTCCAGCGCAATGTCAACGACCTGCGCGGGCTGGTCGACGAGAAGGTGGCGACTTCGTCGGCGAAGGTCCTGGCGGCGGAGCTGCCCAGGGATCTGGAGGCCGCGGTCGAGGCGATCTGGTTGGACCTGGACGGCGCCGCCCGCCAGGGCATGACCGACATCGTCGCCGAGGTGGAGCGGGAGTGCCGGTTGGAGGTGGGGGCCGAGATGGTCGCCGAACTGACGGTGACGCGGCCGGAACGGCTGACGGCACTGCCCACGCTGGTGGCCACGGCCCCGGACAACCGGGGGTTCCTGGGCTTCATGGAGCGCTTCATGCCGGCCAGGGGCGCGGGCATCGTCACCGCCGCCGTGGTCTCGGCGTTCACCGGCAGTGTGATGATCCCGCTCGCGGCGGGGTTCGGGATGGCTGCGCTGCTGTCCGGACGCCGCAAGCGCCGCACCGATCTGATGCGGGTCCGCGGCGATGCCCAGCGCTACACCGGACGGCTGATCGCCGAGCTCACCACCGAGATCCCGCCGCAGATCACCGCCACCGTGGAGGAGATGTCGGATCTGATGGCGAAGCAGATCACCGCGCTGATCACCGAGCAACGCGGCTATCTGGAGGCGGAGTTGGCCTATCTGCAGCAGAACCTGGACACCGCCGCCGAGAAGCTCGCCCAGCAGCGGGAGCAACTCCAGCTCAGACTGGCCGAGTTGAACGGAATCATCGGTCGAGGCCGGGAGGCGGCCTCGCTGCTGGCGTCCCCCGGGGAGGTGCCGGCCGGGTGAACGGTGGACGTCGCGACCTGTGCGACCTCGCCGTCGGGCTGTGCGACGGCGTCCTGCCGCTGCTTCCTCCGGGTCCCCCGGTGGACGCCGTCGGCGCCGTCCGGTCGCGGCTGACCGAGAGCGCGCTGCGGATCGCCGTCGGCGGTCGGCTGAACGCCGGAAAGTCCACCCTGGTCAACGCCCTGCTGGGACGCCGGTTGGCGGCCACCGCCTCGACCGAGTGCACCATGCTGGTCGCCTGGTTCCGCAAGGGGCCGCAGAACCGGATCGAGGTGCGGCTGGCCGACGGGCGGCGCCACTGCGTGTCGGGACGCCCCGGCGGGGGAGTCCCGTACGACGTCACCCGGCTGGGCGCCCCGCGCGAACAGATCGAGGAGATCGTGGTCGAGGTCACCGACTGCCTGGCGACCGGCGAGTACACCCTCGTGGACACCCCCGGGATGGACTCGCTCAGCGGCCTGGACGACGTGGCCATGCGGGTCCTGGCGCGGACCGACGCCCTGCTCTATGTCATGCCGCACCCCGGCGCGGGCGATCTGGAGGCGCTGGAGGCGCTGCGCAGGCAGGCCGGTGCCCGGGTGACCGCGATCAACGCCGTCGGCGTGCTCAGCCGCATCGACGAGTTGGGGCCGGGGGTGGGCGACCCGTGGGTCGACGCGAGGAGGATCGGCGCCACCTACACCCGGCTGCTCAGCGGCAAGGTCGCCGAGGTGGTGCCGGTCGTCGGCCTGCTCGCACAGACCGCCCTCGGGGACGGGTTCACCGAGCGCGACACGGCGTTGGTGCGGAGGCTCGCCGGCGCAGGCGCGGGTGAGCTCGACCTGGCGCTGTACTCGCCGGACGACTTCCGGCGCTGGGAGTCCGGGCCGCTGACCGCCGAGGAGCGCGAGCGGATGCTCGACCTGCTCGGCCGGTACGGGATCGCCGTGGCGGTGGCGGCCGTTCGCGCCGGGGCCGGCACCGGGACACTGCTGGGCGAACTGCGCAGGGCGTCCGGCGTGGACGCGCTGCTCGATCATGTGCAGCGGCGCTTCGTGGCCGCGTCGGACCGGCTGCGCGCGACGGCGGCCCTCGGCCTCCTCGAGGAGATCGCCGCAGCCGCGATCCGCGCGGACCCCTCGGCGTCCACCAGGACGGCGGTCGACTGTTTGCGCCAGGGCGTGGCCGCGGTCCGGCAGCACCCGATGCTGCGGCAGGCCGAGCTGTCGGCCGCGCTGGAGGATCTCGCCTCCGGGCGGCTGCTCCTCCCGGAAGGGCAGGCGGCCGCGCTGATCGCGCTGGCCACCGGGCGAGACCCGGCCGAGTGCCTCGGCTGCGGTGAGGGAGCGGCCCCCGGTCGGGTGGCGTCGGCCGCAGCCGCGCAGGTCACCGAGTGGCGTCGAGTGGAGTCGGGGCCGAGTCGCGTGGCCCGTCGCCACGCCAGGACCGCGCGGGTGCTGTGCGAGGAGTTCTACTTCGCCGCGGAGGCCGGGCCCAAGGGCCGGCGAGGATGGAAGCGGGGGCGTCAGTCCAGCCCGTCGTGATGGTGATTCGGGTCGTGGTCGTCCGTGAACTCGTCGTGCAGATGGTCACCGTCACCGAGGTGGCTGTCTCCAACGTCGTCACCATCATGGTGGTCCGGCTCGCTGAGGTGCGGGTCGTCGCCGACGTGGCCCAGGTCACCGAGGTGGGGGTCACCGCCGACGCGGTACGGGTCGCTGAAGTGTGAGACACCGCTGACGTGGTGCAGGTCGCCAAGCTGGCTGTCATTGCCGACATGGTCTTCGTGGTGCAGGTCGCCGAGCTGGGTGTCGTCGCTGACATGGTTGTCAGGGTGCAAGTCCCCAAAGTTGTTGCCGTGCTCGACATTTCCCTCGTGCCCGACGTGGCCGTCGTGGTCTTCATGGCCCGTATGTCCAGGGTGTCCCTCCTCCACCACTTGTCCCGCGTGAGCGGTGCGCCCCACCTGCCCCACCTGCCCGGCGGGCCCTGCGTCCGGGCCTGTGGCCGCCCCCGGTTCGGGGGACGGGGCTTCGCCCTGGCTCCCGGTGCCGTGCCCGGGATGCTGCAGCTCGACCGTCATCAGGTCGTCCGCGGACGGTTCTTCGGGGAGCAGCAGGCACAGGCCTGTGCCGCTGAGCAGCGTTCCGCCGAGCAGTACCCCGCGCCGCCTGCCGCCGCCGCCATGCTTCGCTCCCGCGTTCAGCGGGCCTTCGCCGTCGAGTGCGACGAGCCTGCCGCGGGGCACCGCGCTGACGAAGGCGTCGGCCTCGAACCGCTTCTCCGGGAGTTCCACCCGCACCGGCCGGAACAGGGAGCCTGGCATCCCGCCGCCGCCCGAGGCGAAGGTGTCCTTGAACAGGTCCGCGGCCACGATCAGGGCCATGTCGCTGGTGGGGGTGTGGTCCAGCGCGCTGCGGACGCTGCCGCAGTACAGCAGTCGGCAGGCCAGTTCGACGGACCAGGCGACATAGCCGAGCGACGCCCGCTGCGCGGGGCCCTGGGCCAGCGAGGCGCGCAGGCGGATCCGGTCCGCGGCGGCCGCGCCCGCGTTGAGTGTGGTCAGCGCGTCCCGCAGTCCCAGCACCAGCCCCGGGACGGCCCGCGCCTCGTCGGCGTCGGCGGGAAGGAGCAGCAACTGGCCGTCGCCGCGGTCCTGTTGCTCGCAGCGCCGACGCCCGCCCACGGCAAGGCCGCAGGCGTAGTCGAGGGCCTGTGCCAGCCTCGACTGCACCCGCTGCTGCTGGGCGTAGGGGCGTCCGCTGTAGGCCTCCACGTCCACGACCACGACCAGTCGGCGCTGCCGGGGTCCGGTACCCCTGGTGTCCATGACGACGGATCCTTCCTCTCGGGAGTGCGGCGGTGTGCCGGTGCCGGGGCGTCCCCTGCGCGCCCCGGCGCCGGCGGCTCAGGCGGCGATTCCCCCGCCCCCTGCGTGCCCGTCGCGCTGCTCGGCGCGGGCCTCGCCGCGCATCTGCTCGCGCAGCAGCCGGTGCCCGCGCGAGAGCCTGCTGCGGGCGGTCGCCTCGCCGATGCCGCACATGGAGGCGGCCTCGGCCGTGGTGCAGCCGATGAGGTCGATCAGTACGACGACCAGCCGCTGGGCCGGTGGCAGCAGGGCCAGCAGCCGCTCCAGTTCGACGGTTTCGACGACGGCGCGGTCGGCGGGCAGGACGGGGGCGGCGGGCAGTCTGCCGTCCTCCGGCTCGGGCAGGCCGGTCTCCTGCGGGCGGCGGGCCAGCCTGCGGGCCTGGTCGGCGGCGCTGTTGACCATGATCCGGTACAGCCAGGTGCGGGCCGCGGCGTTGCCGCGATAGCCGGCCGCTCCCCGCCAGGCGTGCAGCAGCACCTCCTGCTTGAGGTCCTCGGCCTCGGCGGTCGTCCGCGACCGGGCCGCGCACCAGGCCAGCAGCGCGGCGCGGTGGCGTGACTCCAGGACCTCGAACGCGCGCTGGTCGCCGAGCCCTGCGCGTCGCAGCAGCGCCTCGTCGGACAGGTGTTCCATCGTGCTTGCGTCGGCGGTCATGGGCACCCCCAGCTCCGTCCCGAACGGTTGCAGACCCAGAGTAGGGAGGAAACGGGCGGTCAGATCCGGTCGGGTGAGGGGATTAAGGCGACGGATTGTGCGCGTCGCCGGTCACCAGGTCGGGCGGATCGGACCGCGCGGGGCGAGGCGGGCGAGGTCGGCGCACAGACTGTGGAAGCGCTCGGGGCCGAGGGCGTCGATCCAGGGCCGGACGGTGTCGACGGCGGCGGCGTCGGCCGCGCGGGTGCAGGCCCAGCCGCGTTCGCTGAGGACGATCAGCCGGGCCCGTGCGTCGGTGGGGTGCGGGCGGCGTTCCACGTATCCCTTGCGGACCAGCTCCTCCACCAGTTGGCTCGCGGCCTGCTTGGTGACGCCCAGGTGTTCGGCGAGCTCGCCGACGGTCGCCCCGTCGGGTGCCAGGCGCGCGAAGGCGAAGCCGTGGGCGGGCCGGATGTCGTCGAAGCCCCGGGCGGCGCCGCCCGCCTGGATGCCGGCGACCAGCTCGCCGGACAGCGCGAGCAGCAGCGCGGGGAGGGCACGGGAGTCGGCAGAGGTGTCCATGGGGCCAGTGTCGCACGTAAGGACAAGGCGCTTGACTAAAGATGGGCAAGCAGCTTGACTGTCACCAGGAAGTCAAGCAGCTTGTCCATTCAGGGAGGCACCCATGCCGTACATCCGCAGCGCCGACGCCGTCACCCACGAGATCCACGGAGCCCGCTTCGTCTCCTATGCCAACCCCGCGGCGGGCAGCAAGGAGCTCTGCGCCTGGCGCGGGGAGATCCCCGCCGGGACCACGGGCGTCCCGCACACCGTCAGCCATGAGGAGGTGCTGTACCTGCTCACCGGCGGACTGCGCTTCACCGTCGACGGCGAGGCCGCCGACCTGGTGGCCGGGGACGCGGTCGTCGTCCCCGGGGGCTCGGAGCTCACGGTCGACAACAACGGCGACGTCACGGCGACGATGTGGGTCTGCACCAACCGCGGCCTGGGCGCCACTCTTGCCGACGGCAGCACCATCGCCCCGCCGTGGGCCAACTGAGGCCGTCAGTACGTGGTGAAGACGCTCTCCCTGGCGGTCGCCAGCGCCGCCTGCAGGGCGCCGACGACCACCGGGGAGCCCTCCACCGCGCTCAGCGCCAGCTTCGGCCTGGGCACCGCCAGGCCGGTCAACTCCTCCTGGACCAGGGCCCGCAGGTCCTCGCCGCCGGCCAGCGGGATGTCCCCGCTGAGCAGGACCAGCTCCGGGTCGACCACGGCGACGATCGCCGCGAGGCCGGTCGCGAGCCGGTGGGCGAGCGCCGCCAGGACCGTGTTGTCGCCGTTCCGTGCCGCCGCCACGGCGGCGGTCACCGCCTCGACCGCCGTCCTGGCGCCGATCCCGTGCGCCTTGGCCAGCGCCAGCACCGCCGGCGCCCCGGCCAGCTCCTGGAAGCCGCCCGAGTTCTCCCTGCGGACGTTGCGGATCAGCGGCGCGCCGGGCAGCGGCATGTAGCCGACCTCGCCCGCGCCGCCGGTGTGGCCCCGGTGCAGGCGCCCGGCCATCACGATGGCCGCGCCGATGCCGTCCTCGACCCAGAGCAGGACGAAGTCGTCGACGCCCTTCGCCCCGCCGACCCGCTGCTCGGCGATCGCGGCGAGGTTCACGTCGTTCTCCACCGCGACCGGGACGCCGAGGCCCTCGGTGAGCTCCTCCAGCAGCCTGGGGGAGTGCCAGCCGGGAAGGTGCGGGGCGTAGCGGAGCTTGCCGGTTCCGGCGTCCAGCGCGCCCGGGGTGCCGATCACCACCTGGCGCAGGATGCCGTGCTCCAGTCCGGCGAGGGCGACGGCGGCGTCCACGGCATCGCGCACCCGTTCGACCGTGCCGGTGGCCTGGCGTCCCGGGGTGTCGAGGCGGTACTCGGCGACCACGCCGCCGGTGATGTCGGCGACGGCCACCCTGATGCGCGCCGCGTTGACGTCGAGGCCGGCCACGAAGGCGGCGTCGGGGTTGATCTCGTACAGCTGCGCGCCGGGGCCGGGGCGCCCGGCGGTGGTGCCGACCGGGACCACCAGCCCGGCGCTCTCGAGCCGTGCGAGCAGTTGGGAGGCGGTCGGCTTGGACAGTCCGGTGAGGGTCCCCAGCTGGGTCCTGGACAGGGGTCCGCGTTCGAGCAGCAGCTCAAGGGCGGAGCGGTCGTTTATGGCGCGCAGCAGACTGGGGGTACCGGGCTGTGCGGGACTGCTGATGCCGCCGGCCATCTGGTTCGCTCCTCGCGCCTCGCGCCGTAAGGGGGTGCCGCATGGATGTCGTGCGCTGTCGGGACATGATCCCGCATCAACACTGTTAGGAAACATTCCTAACTGACATCAGGAACGTAGGGCCCAGGCGCGGCGCTGTCAATGGACCGGCCGCACTCCGCGCCCCGCGCCGGGTCAGCGCCCGTGCACCTCCTCCGGGACCGGTATGGCCGTGGTCGCGCGGGACTGTGCGGACATCGGGTCGCCGAGCACCGAGGGCGCGTTGATGTCGGCCGTGTCGCCCTCCTTGGCGCGGGCCCCGGGCAGCGAGGGGACCTGGCCGATCCGGACGCCGGCCGCGTCCAGGGCCGTCTTGATCCGCCCCCGCAGCTCGCGGGCCGCCGGTGCGGCCTTTCCCGGCATGGTCTTCGCCGCGACCTGCAGCACCACCGACTCGGCACCCAGCGTGTCCACGCCCAGCACCTTCACCGGCTCCCAGAGCTGCTCGCTCCAGGGCTCCTCCGTCGCCATCTGCTCCGAGGCGGCCAGGATCAGCTGCTCCACCAGTGCCAGGTCCTCGTGGTAGCCGACCGGGACGTCGACCGTCGCCGTCGACCAGCCCTGGCTCATATTGGCGATGCGCTTCACCTCGCCGTTGCGGATGTACCAGATCTCGCCGCCCGCCCCGCGCAGCTTGGTCACCCGCAGGCCCACCTCCAGCACGGTGCCCGTGGCCACGCCGGTGTCGATCTGGTCGCCCACGCCGTACTGGTCCTCGAGGATCATGAAGACGCCCGAGAGGAAGTCGGTGACCAGGTTGCGCGCACCGAAGCCGATGGCCACGCCCGCGACTCCGGCGCTGGCCAGCAGCGGCGCCAGGTTGATGCCGAGCACCGACAGCGCGGTCAGCGCGGCCGTGCTCATGACCCCGAAGGAGGCGACGCTGCGGAGCACCGAGCCCATCGCCTGCGAGCGCTGCTTGCGCCGCTCGGCGTTCTCCAGCAGGCCGTTGATGAGCGCGCCGGGGTGGTCCCGGTTTCCGCCGTGGGCCATCCGGGCCACCATCCGGCTGATCACCTTGCGGACCATCGCCCGGATCACCAGCGCGACCACGGAGATGAACAGGATCTGCAGGGTTCCGGTGACCCAGTGCTGCCAGTGGGAGTCCAGGTAGCTGACAGCCTGCCCGGCACTCTGGGTGGCCTGCGTCAGGGAGGGCTGGACGGTGGGATTCTGCGTAGCCATCAGCACACCCTACCGAGGGCCGGGAGGCGAAATGTCCGTCCGATCGGCGAACAGCAGTACGTCATCCGGCCCTCTGGCAGGGACGGACGTGCATTCGGGCAAGATCCTGGGCATCAACCGTGTGGGGCAGCCCACACAGTCCGCCCCGTTCTCCTGGATTGGTGGCGCGTCGGGGAAGCCTGAGGCGACACTGGTGGGGAGATCGCCCGGAGCATGCGCGACCTGTGCGAGTGTGCCCCGGACGAATCACTGTGTGACCGGTGCACCGTCCACCTGGACGGTGTGCTCGTCCCGGCGCGAGCCACGCGCCGTCGGCGGAAAGGGAGGCCAATAGTGCCGCACGTCCTGGTCCTCAACGCGTCGTACGAGCCACTCGGCGTCGTCTCGATGCGCCGCGCCCTGGTCCTGGTCCTCGACAAGAAGGCGGTCAGCCTTGAGGACTCCGGGGTACTCATGCACAGCGCAACCAGCGCCATCTCGGCGCCGTCCGTCGTCCGACTGACCCGCTTCGTGCGGGTCCCGTTTCGTGGTCCCGTTCCGCTGACCCGGCGCGCGCTCTTCGCTCGCGACGGGGGCCGGTGCGTGTACTGCGGTGGCGTCGCAACCAGCGTCGACCACGTGGTGCCGCGCAGCAGGGGCGGCCAGCACCGATGGGACAACGTGGTGGCGGCCTGCCGCCGCTGCAACCATGTCAAGGCCGACCGCCATCTCGCCGACCTCGGTTGGCGAATGAAGCGTCCGCCTGCCCCGCCGTCGGGCCTGGCCTGGCGGATCATCGGTACCGGGCACCGTGACCCCCGCTGGCGTCCCTACCTGGAGCCCTACGGTTCCCGGGAGGAGGTATCCCACGTCGCCCCCGACGGGCCTCCACGCGAGGTCCCGGCCGAGCTCAGCGCCTGAGCGAACCGGCCTGCGGCCTCGGTCCGCCTCCATCGCCCTCCGCCCCGCCCCAGCGGGACCGGGGGGCGCTGCGCTGTGCGGGGGCCGCGTCAGCGTGCGCTGCGGGTGCGGGTGGTGAGGGCCTCGCGGTCGACCGTGGCCAGGGAGGTGTTGACCAGCGCGATCAGTGCGAAGGCCAGGGCCAGGGGGTGGTGGCCCAGGGAGTACACGGCGGCGGCCGCGCTGCCGAAGACGGCGGCCTTGACGACGAGGACCGCGGGAATGGGGACCTGGAAGGTGGCCCGGGGGGCGGCGAACAGGGCCCACGGGACGATCGCCGCCGCCGGGGCGCCGAGTCCGAGGGCCGTGGCGGCGAGCGCGCCGTGTCCGGTGTCGAAGCCCCAGACACCGAGGAAGGTGAGGGCGACCAGTTCGAGCAGGAAGGCGAGCGCCTCGTTGGCGAGGTGCAGCGGGGTGGGGAGGGCGGGGAGCGACATGGCGGGCCTCACTGTCTGTCATCCGTATGAGAGCAGT
>Ga0302314_10001264_pt1 | contig 47300 bp, 36 predicted proteins | sample III_Palsa_N2_3_FD_200533 | JGI IMG/M metagenome (GOLD analysis project Ga0302314, IMG submission 200533) | Peat permafrost microbial communities from Stordalen Mire near Abisko, Sweden - III_Palsa_N2_3 | ecosystem: Environmental > Terrestrial > Soil > Palsa > Peat permafrost | place: Sweden...
TCGTCGACTCCGACGGACGCATCGACGACGCAGGACTCGTCCGTCACCACGGACTCGGCGACTTCCGATTCCGCGATCGATTCGGCCGTAGCGACGAGTGCGATCGTCGCCTCGTGCCCCGTGCCCGAGGCGGGCACCAGCGGGGGCGGGGACGCCGGCGATGCGGGCGACGCCAGCGGCGGGTCGACGCTCACGTTCACCAACCTCACCTATGCGAACGACCCGCGCGTGCGACCGAGCGAAGCGCTCTTCAGCGGTGTGAACACGCTGGACGACCCGTACACTCAGATCATGCGCCTGCACAACGGCGGGACCAGCGCCGTCACCATCACGAGCGTCGGAATCGCTCCGCAGGCCACTCTTTTTCCCGTCGCGTTTCGCCAGACCAGCAACCCCAAGGCCTTTCAGGCCACGGCAGTGTCGACTTCGGACGCTGGAGCGGGCGCCGCGACGACCCCGCTGACGTTGCCCCAAACGATCGACGCGGGCGGCGACCTGGATGTCGAGGTACAGTTTCTCTCGACCCAGACCAATCCGCCCACACGCTACGACAACACGGGTGGCGACGCCGTCGCGGCGCTGCTCGTCGCGGAGTCGAGCACCGACTGCGTCGAAGCGGCCCTTTACGGCGTGGGGCTCTGGAACGACTCCGAGAGTGTCGACGCCGGGGTGCCCACCGGGAACTACGGTCGTTACGAGCCGACGCTCGGCCAAATCATCGCAACCCTCGGATACCAGGTGAACGTGGGCGTCCTTTTGCAAACGTTCCTGAACGTCAATCAGGTGAGCGCGTTTGCGATGGATCCTCCCCCCGAGGGCGATACGCCCTCCGACGAAGTGGTCATCCAGAACTTCGTGCTGGCGGACACGACGAAGCCGGCCGTGCTTCTCGCTCCGGCCCGGTTCGCTCCAAAGTACGACTTCCCGTTCGGCTTTTATCCCACCGGGTCGGTGACCACGGCCACCGCGCAACCGGATGCCGGCACGGAACCTCCGACCGACGCCGCCCCTGCCACCCTCCCTGCGGGCCTCCAGTGGGTGGCTACATATGACAGTCTGATCGGCAGCGACTTCTACACGTCCGACCACAGCGAAATGGTCCTCCCTCCCATCACGGGAAATACGGCGGGCACGTTCACGCCGTCGCCTGCCACGGCGAGCTTTGGCCTCTGGTGTTTCGGCAACCAGAGGACCAGCGGGTCCGCCCCCTTGAACGGCGACTACAACTACTCCCAGGACGACCTCAACATCGTGACGCAGGTGGGGAACCCTCCGCTGCCGGCGGACCTCCTGGAAGCCGGAGTCAACCACGGCTTGACGACCCCCGTTCACCGCTACCGCGTCTGGCCACTCAAGGACCGCGCCGGCAATCTCGTCGAGAACTCGTACCTGATCGCCCTGGAGGAGGCCACCAACGACGACTTCCAGGACATGATCTTCACCATCAGCAACGTGCAGCCGGCTCCGGCGGTCGACGCCGGGCTGCCGTAGCCTTCTCGGCGTCTGCTCAGCAACGGTCGGGCGCTGAGGATCACGGAGTCTCCCGCCGTCCCGGCTCCTTCACAGGGCATCGAGGATGGCCGTGACCCGTGCCTTGGGAATGGCGAAGGTGGCCTCGATCCCGGACACGCGGGCGAAGTAGGCGTCGGCTCCGTCGACCTGGGTCTCGGCGCCGACCACGATGCGTGTCTCGGCGGCGGTCGCCGCGTCGGTGCGCGACGCCACCACGAGCTCCAGCGTGGGGTGATCGAGCCCCTCGTCGGCGAGCGCCGGTCCGCCGTGCAGGGCGCTCTCGGCGAAGAGGCCGGCCACCGAGGCCTCCAGCTTTTCGTCGGCGCCGGCCTCGGACGACAGCCGGTGGCGAATGCCGCCGCGAAGGACGACGACGCTCGCCCCACCGGTGGTGTCGATGTGGAAGCGCGAGCGGTCGATGGCCGGGTGGGCGAGCACCTGGCGCAATCCCGGGGAGGCGACGAACACCGCAAGGTCGTCCGGCGTACGCGCGTAGAAGCCGCCGTCGCCCTCTGCGCCGAGGGCGATGGCCGCCCGCCGCGGCCGGGCATCGCCTGGTGCGGGGTCGAGGGTGAGCACCACCGCGCAGGCCCCCGGTCCGTCGAAGCCGAAGGTGCCGTCGTCCGTCTCGGCGATCCAGGCGTCCGCCTTGAGCTGCGCAAGCGTTCCCAGAAGATCCGCCACCGACACCCCGTCCGCCGGAAGGGCGGCCGGTCCGCGCAACGTCCAGGTCCGGTCATGCAGCTCGAGGCGCTCCGCCGTGGGCGTGCAGGTGTCGTCGATGGCCACCACCGCGCCGGCCTCGAAGGCCGACCTCCACACCGGCCGCGCCCGCAACGCCACCGGGTGAGCCTCGAAACGCCGGGCCACCGCACGCGCGACGCGCAGGATGGCGCCGTCCTCGGTGCGGCGCATCGGCGTCGTTCCGTCGGGCGACGAGGCGGCGACCTCCACCACCTCGTGGCTCTGACCCCCGGTGCGGACCAGGGTGACGCGCGCGCGCGCCTCGAACCGGTCGTCCGCGGCCGCACGGTGCACGTCGCTGCCGCGAGCCTGGGCCAGCGCCAGCGCCAGCAGGTTCGCCGAGTCCGTCTCGTCCGAGGTAAGATCGCGGTCGTCGGGGGATCGCTCGCGCCAGCCGGACCCGCGCCGAGCGACCTCCACCTGCGGTCCGGCGTGTCCCACCGGCTCCAGGCGCAGCTCCTCGATCTCGTCGGCGTGCGCAAAGAACGGCGACGTGTCCACCAGGGCCAGCGAGGTCGTCGCCAGCGCCTCGGCCAGCGTGTGGGCGGTGCAGGCCGACACCCGCGAGGGAGCGGTTCGAACGACCACCACGTCCCCGGGCTGCCCCGGACACTCGCCGCCGAGGCGCAGCGTGACCGCTTCTTGCGCGGCATCCCGCGGCGCGACGGTGACCGTGAACGCCGGGCTGGCCATCGCCCGATCCGCAGTCGCGTCGTCGAGGAAGGTCTCCGCCCGCCCATCGGCCAGCGTCGCCATCAGCCCGTCCACTGCCGAGCGCGAGGCACGTAGCCCCAGGCCGGCCACGTGGAAGGTCGCCCCCGCACGGTCCAGCGCGAACGAGGCCCCGGAGGCTGCGCGCACCTCCAGCCGCGCGATGCCGCTCGCGCCGTAAGGCACCAGCGCCCGCACCCGGTACGCGTCCGCGCCGCGCAGGAGCTGCACCTTCAGCGAGCGGTCGACGACGAACGTCCCTTCGCCGTCGATGCGCATGTACGCCGCGCCCTCCGGACGGGCGGCATCCGCGCCCAGCGCGAAGCGATAGGCCAGCGCTCCCACCTGGACTTGGCCGTGAGCGCGTGGGGCGCCGAGGCCCGGGGCGTCGTCGGGTTTTACCTCGCGCAGCCGCGTCGCCAGTTCGAGCTCCCGCAGCAGCACGTCGACGGCGGCCGGGTCCGCGCGCTCGCGCCGCGGCGACACCATCGTCCACGCCGTCCCGCCCCCGCCGTCGGCGTCCCTCTCCAGCACCATCGACTCATCGCCGTGCACGATTTCCAGCCGCGACACCTCTTCAACGCGAAAGCTGGGAAACACATCGCTCCGTCGCAGGGTGCGATCCGCGTCGGAGACGGTGGCGCGATCTACCAGGTACGCGTAAGCGGCCGTCCCCACCGCCAGCAGGACCAGCACCACCGGCGTCACCAGGCTTCGCGCGTTCACGGCGGCGCCGCTCTCCCCGCCGTCACAGCGGCCGCTCCGGGGCGCCTTTCGGCACGTACGGCTTGTTCTCGGACGAGCGCCGCCAGGCCCAGACCGCCACCCCGAGGAGCAGCGCCGCCAGCGGCATGAAGAGAAGGACGTAACGCTGCACCTCGCTGCGCCCCTCCTCGGAGACGCGCATCCCCGCGGAGACCTCTGCCTTGTCCGGCACGTCCACCAGCTGCGGCCGCGCGGAGAGCCATGACAGGGCGCTGTCCACCAGGAACGCGGCGCCGTGCAGCGGGCGAGGTTGGCGCCAGTTGTCCTGCGCCAGGAAGTAGCGGCTACCGAGCACCACGGCGCGAGGTCCGTGCGCCGCCGAGGGGCCGATGCGCGCGCGCTCGCTGGCCATGGCGACGACGAAGGGTCCGCCCGCGTCGGCGGGGCTGCGCGGCGGGGCGTCGGCGCCCCCCGCGGCCGAGGCGACGTCGCGCTTGGCGAAGGCGGTGTCGCCGGTGAAGAGAAGATCGGACGCCGACGCCGCGCCAGGCGACGCCGTGTGCCGCAACGATCGCGTGTAAAAAGCCGCGATGCGCGGGGGATGGGCCTCGGGGCCGCCGGCCACCAGGGCGGTGGTGACCGGGTGAGGCCGGGCAGTCACGAAGAACCCCTCACCATGCGTGTCGGGGATGGAGACGCTCGGCTCCAGGTCGTGCACCAGGTCGTCCTCCAGCGCGACACCGAAGGGCGTCAGCGCGTCGTCGAGCCCCGCCGGCAGCACGCCGCCGGGGCCCGGATCGAGCGGTCCCACCGCCGCCAGAAGGCTTCCGCCCTCCATGAGCCAGGTGCGCAGGCGATTGCTCTCCTCCGGCGCGAAGGGCGCGCGCATGCCGGCGATGACGGCCACCGTGCAGCCCGCCAAGGGGTCGTGGGCCGCGCCCGGGACGGCCAGGTCGACGCTGGTGAGCTCGTAGTTGTTCTTCTCCAGCAGATCGCGGAGCGCACCCATGCCTTCGCGCTCGTCGTGGTCCGGCTCGAGCGAGAGCTCCCCGTGGCCGACGGTGAAGCACAGCCGGGCCTTCTCGCCCCCGAAGACGCTGCGGATGGCCCGGGTGAGGGCGCGCTCCTCGCGAGGTTTCACGTGCACGTCGTCGGCTTGCTCGAACAGGTCCTGCGGCGTCAGAAACCAGTGCTGGTCGCCGCTGGCGACGACGACGACGGCATCGGTGGCCACGCGGCCGTCCTCGGTGCGCCCCGCCTCCAGGCCGAAGCGCGCCTGGAGGGCCACGAGCTGCGCCACGTCGCGATCGGGATCGATCCAGTGCAGATCGATCCGCGACGATGCGGCGCGGTAGGACGCCAGCAGCTCTCTCAGGCTCGGCTCGAGGGGATCGCTGGAGCCGGCGATGGTCCAGATCTCCACCGGCTGCTCCAGCGTGTGGAGCGTCTCCAGCGTCGCCGGGCTGAGCGACCAACGCCGGTCGACCGTCCAGTCCCAGCGCGTGAAGTGCCGGGAGGCCACCATGTTCACGAGAAAGGCCAGCACCACCGCCGCGACGACGCCGGTCAGCTCCAGCGCATGGCCCACCTGACGGCTGCGGCTCATCCCCACTTCCAGGCCTCGACCGCGCGCGTGGCGACGAAGAGCGGTAGCACCACCAGCGTGCCGTAAAAGACCAGACGGCGGGAATCGACGATGCCGCTGGCGAAGTCGTTCATGTGCGACCAGACCGAGACGTGCGCGCAGACCTCGTGCATGGCCGAGCCCTCGCGGGTGACGAACTCGCCCACGCCCAGGATGAAGAGGACCAGCAGCACCAGCGCCGTCCACATCATGGACAGGAACTGCGACCGGGTGAGCGCGCTGGCGCAGAGCCCGAGCGCCAGGTAGCCCGCCCCGACCAGGAGCACGCCGAGATAGGCGCTGGCCGCGGCATGCCAGTCGAGCTCCCCGGTGCGTCCCAGGATGACCAGGTAGAGCGCCGTCGGTAGCCACATGACCACGTACGTGGTGAGGACGGCCGCGTACTTGGCGAGCACGACGGCGGCGCTCGACACCGGTGCGGTCATCAGCATCTCGATGGTGCCGCTCCGCCGCTCTTCCGCGAAGATGCGCATCGTCATGGGGGGAACGAGCACGAAGAGAACCAGGTAGAGGAGGACGGTGTTCCCGAAGAAGGCGGAGAGCGGCGTCTCGTCGCCCGCCATGTCCGGCTGGCGCGCGAAGTGGTCGACCAGGAGAAAGAAGTGCATTCCCTGGACCACGAGAAAGACCACGATGAGCACCCACGCCAGCGGCGTGACGAAGAAGGCGAAGAGCTCGCGCTTGTAGATGGGCCAGAACGCCTTCATGCCTCTCCTCCTGCCGGGGCGTCGTCGCGCGTCAGCGAGGCGAAAACGTCTTCCAGCGAACCTCCCGCCGGGCGCACCTCCCTCACGCCGATCCCCTCGGCGACCAGCGCCGCCACGCAACGCTCGGTGACCTCCGCCCGTTCGGCATCCGGCAGCTTCTTGGCGAAGGTCGCGCGCAGGCGTGTCACTTCGCTCATGGTCCCCGCCGGCGCCGCCTCTACCACCCCCGGGACGGCGCGCAGCACCTTCTCCGCCGCCCGCGCGTCGCCCCGGAGCACGAGCTCGATGGACGTCGCCGCGCGCATGGCGCGGATGGTCTCGGTCGGGCCTTCGGCGAGGAGCCTTCCCTGGTGGATGAGCAGCACGCGGGTCGCGCAGGCCTCCACCTCGCCAAGGATGTGGGTCGAGAGAACGACGGTGTGGTCGCGCCCGAGCTCGCGGACGACCGCGCGCGCAGCCCGGATCTGGTTGGGGTCGAGCCCGGCGGTGGGCTCGTCGAGAATGACGATGGGCGGGCGCGCGACGATGGCGTCGGCGAGGCCCACGCGCTGGCGGTACCCCTTGGAAAGGTGGAGGATGCGCTTGCTGGCCACGTCGAGGACGCCGGCCTTGTCCATGGCGTCGTCGACCCACAAGGTGCGATCGGCGCGCGGCACGCGCTTCAGCTCGGCCCGAAAGCGCAGGAACTCGACGACGCGCATCTCGGGATAGAGAGGGGCGGTCTCCGGCATGTATCCGACGCAGCGTCGCGCCTCGAAGGAGTCGTCCACCACGTCGTGGCCGGCAATCTTCACGGTGCCGGAGCTGGGACCCAGAAAGCCCGCCAGGATGCGCAGGGTGGTGCTCTTGCCCGCGCCGTTGGGGCCGAGAAAGCCCACCACCTCGCCCTTTCCGACCTCGAAGGACACGTCGTCGACGGCCACATGCGAGCCATACCGGCGGCTGAGATGAGAGACGGAGATCAAGCGGAGAGGTTCTAGCCGGCTACGGCGTCACCGACGAGTGCATCCCGCTCGGCTGCATCTGACCGAGGTTGGTGCAGCCCAGGGCCAACCCGTCGTCGCAGGCGCGCTTGTAGTAGACGGCCGCCTTGGCTGTGTCCTGCGGGAGTCCGTGCCCGGCCTCGTACATGTGACCGACGTTGTTGCACCCGGTGGCGTTCTTCATCGCGCAGGCCTTGGCATAAAGGGTTACGGCCTTCGTGGGATCCCGCCGGATCTCCCCGCCGCGCTCGAAGAGGTTTCCTTCGTTGTCGCACGCGCTGGCGATGCCCATGGCGCAGGCCTTCTCGTAGAGGGGCAAGGCCGCGCGCTCGCTCTTTTCCACGCCGAGGCCGTTCTCGTAGCGAAAGGCCAGGTTGTGGCAGCCCTGACCGCTGCCTCCCTCGCACCCGCGGCGATAGAGCTCCGCGGCCATGGCGGGATCCAGCGGCACGCCGCGTCCGGTGGAGCGCAAGTAGCCGAGGTTCGTGCAGGCATCGCCGCTGGCCAGGTCGCAGGCTTTGGTGAAGAGCCGGGCCGCGCGCGCGTCGTCTCTCGCGACGCCGGTGCCGTCCTGGAGGTCGAGGCCGAGGTCGTAACACCCGGTGGCGCTGTCGGCCCCGCAGGCCCGCTCGTAGAGGGCGGCGGCGCGCTCTGCGTCCCGGGGGACTCCCTCGCCTCGATCGGCGAGCTGACCGAGGTTGGTGCAGCCCGAGGGGACCGCGTGGCTGCAGCCGCTCTCGTAGAGCGTGGCGGCCCTGGCGACGTCGGGGGCGGCGCCGTGCCCGGTCTCGTAGTCGATGCCGAGGTCGACGCATTGAACGAAGTCGCCCGCCGCGCACGCGGTGTCGTGCAGCACGAAGGCCCGGCGAAACGCCTCGAGACCGGCGGAGCCGAGGGGCGCCGCCGTGACCTGCTCCGCGGCCTCGACGGGGTCCACCGAGGCGACCGGGCCCGTCTCCTCGGCCGGCGCTTTCTTGTCGCGCGCGCATCCGGCGAGGGCGGCGAGGGCCGGAACGGTGAGGGCCATCCAGGCCAGGGAGATCCGCTCTCCCTGCTTTGGCCGGCGGACGGTGCACACCCTTTCAACGTAACTCATCCGCTCCGTCGTCACCGTGCTACCACCGACCGTGAGCCGGGCCGCGCTCGGGCGCGGCGTTGACAGGCCCAGGCGGCGACGCACATTGGGGTCGTGGCGCGCGGCAATCAAGCCCGCGTCGACGACCCGCCGGGAGCGACGAGCCCCGGCCGAAAGGTAGAACATAGCAATGCATCCCATGGCGTGGTGGCATGCGGCGCGCGCACGCAACGGCGCGGCCTGCGGTGAAGGCGCGAGCTTCGGCTCGCATGGCGGCGGTCCCTGGCAAGGAGGGCATCACGGCCCGCACTTCGGCAACGGGGGCGGCGGCGACGATCTCGGTGGAGGGAACTTCGGCGTCCGGCGACCGTTGCGGTTTCTGGCCTACAAGCTGGAGCTCGACCAAGACCAGATCACGGAGCTCGCAGCCATCCTGGCCGAGCTCAAGACGGAGCGCGCGCAGGCGGCGGTCGACGAGCGGCGGTCGACCTCGGCGCTGGCCGACGTCGTCGCGGCGGACGCGTTCGACGAGGCCAAGGCCAAAGGCGTCACCGGCGATCGCGTGAAGAGCGCGGAGCGGGTGGAAGACGCGGTGGCCAGGGCGCTTGGCCGCATCCACAAGCTGCTCAAGCCCGAGCAGAGGGCCAAGCTCGCCTATCTGCTGCGAACCGGCGCGCTCAGCATCTGATCGTGCGCCGTCCGGCGTGGCTCCTTCTCGTGAGCGTGGTCGCCCTGCAGTGCAAGGGGGCGACCATGGCCTCGCTGGCGGAGTGCGACCGGCTGCTCGAGCGCTACATCGACCTCAAGCTATCCGAGAACCCCACGGCGCCTCGCCTCTCCACCGAGGAGCGGTCGCGCCTGCGGGGGAGGATCGCGCTCGAGGTGCTCTCCGACTCCGACGTGGAGCAGGTCAAAAACCAGTGCCAGACCCGGGTCACCCAGGGCGAGTACTCCTGCGCCGTCAAGGCCTCGACCTCGAGGGCGTGGAATGACTGCATCCAGTGATGCACGTGATCTCGTGCTAGATGGCACCCATGTTCGGTGCTCGAGAGCACCTCCTCTACGTCGAATCTCTCCCCGGGCGCCCGTCGTGAAGTTCGTCGACTCCTGCAAAGTGCGAATCGTCGCCGGCAATGGCGGCAACGGCTGCGTCGCCTTCCGCCGCGAGAGGTACATCCCGTTCGGTGGGCCGTCCGGGGGCGACGGCGGCAAGGGCGGCGACGTCGTCTTCGTCGGCGACGAGGGCAAGACCACGTTGCTCGACGTCGCGCTGACGCGCACGCTGCAGGGCGCTCGCGGCGAGCACGGACGCGGCAAGGACCAGTACGGAAAGGCCGGGGAGGATCGGCGGGTCCTCGTCCCGGTGGGGACGCAGGGCTACGACGTCGAGACCCACGAGCTGCTCTTCGACGTCGACGCCGGCGACAAGCAGGTGGTCGTCGCGCGCGGAGGTCGTGGCGGACGCGGCAACATTCACTTCGCCACGCCGTTCGACCGCGCCCCCCGGCGCGCCGATCCCGGTGAGCTCGGCGAGGACAAGACGGTCCGGCTCGAGCTCAAGGTCATGGCCGACGTGGGGCTGCTGGGCTTTCCCAACGTCGGCAAGAGCACCTTCATCGGCGCCGTGTCGCGCGCGCGGCCCAAGGTCGCCGACTACCCTTTCACCACCCTCATTCCGCACCTCGGCGTCGTCGCCGTCGCGCCGGAGAAGAGCTTCGTCCTGGCCGACATTCCGGGTCTCATTCCCGGCGCCGCGTCGGGAGCAGGACTCGGTATCCGCTTTCTGAAGCACCTCGAACGGACGCGCGTCCTGCTCCATCTCGTCTCCCTCGACCCCGGCGAGGGGCGCGAGCCGCTGGCGGACTTCGACGCCATCCAGGCCGAGCTGGCGAAGTTCGATCCCCAGCTGGCGGGGCGACCGCAGGTGGTCGCCATGAGCAAGGCCGACCTCCCCGACGTTCGAGAGGCGTGGACGACGGCCCGGAAAAAGTTCAAGAAACGCGGCATCGATCTGCGGCTGGTCTCCGCGGCGACCGGCGAGGGGGTGCGCGAGCTCCTCTTCGCGCTCCACGCGCTCTCGCACGGGGCGAGCCAAGAGCCGTGAGCGACAAGACCGAAGAGGCCACCCCACGACGGCTGCGGAAGGCGCGGGAGGACGGCGATAGCGGCGCGAGCATCTACGCTGCGCAGGCACTCGCCTTCGTGGTCGCCGTCGCCGTGGTCCCTTCGACGGTGAGAACCCTCGCCGCCCGCGCCGCGGCCGACCTTCGCGCCGCCATCGCGCAGGCCGGTTCGCTGGCGGACGACGCCGGCGGCCGTGGAGGAGCGCGCTTCGACGCAGTGTCCTTGGCGACGACGGTGCTGGGCCTTTGCTTGCCCCTGCTGCTCGCTGCCGGGCTGACCGGGGCGGTCGCGCACGCCGTGCAGACGGGCGGCGTGGTGGCCAGCCAGCGGCTGACGCCCCGGCTCGAGCGGTTGAACCCCTTCCTGGGCGTGCGAAATCTCTTCTCGACGACGCGTCTCTTCGCCGTCGTGCGCGCCCTCTTCGCGGGGGTGGTCGTCGCCTGGCTGACGGTGCGTGGCCTCGGCGATCACCTGCTCGATCTGGCGCGCCTCGGAGGGCGTGCGGGCTGGGTGGCACCGGTCGTGGCGGAGGTGGCCGGCGCGCTGGCGTGGCGGGCCGCCCTGTTCGGACTCGCGCTGGGGGTGCTCGACCTGGTGGTGACCCGCGGCGCGTGGCTCCGACGCCTGCGCATGACCCGCGACGAGGTACGGCGCGAGCACAAGGACGCCGAAGGGGACCCGCAGCACAAGGCGGCGCGCGAACGCGCGTACCAGGATCTCCTGGCGCAGGCGACCCTCGGCAACGTGCGCACGGCCAGCGTGGTGGTGGTCAATCCGACGCACCTCGCATGCGCGCTCCGCTACGACGAGAAAGGAGGCGACGAGGCCCCCATCGTGGTCGCCAGCGGAGAGGGCGACCTGGCGCAACAGATCGTCCGCGCGGCGGAGGACTGGGGCATCCCCGTGGTGCGCGACGTGCCGCTGGCGCGCGCGCTGGTCGAGCTCCGGGTGGGTGACGTCATCCCCGAGGCGCTCTACGAGGCGGTGGCCGAGGTGCTGCGCGATCTGTGGGAGAGAGTCTAGCCCTCGGTGGAGTCTAGCCCTCGTTTGAGGAGGACGTGCTGGGCGGTCCTGGTCGACCGCCTCCGTGGTCGCGCCGTACGAGGGGCGTTGTCACGGCCATGGGCCCGGGGCGTTCGCGCGGACGGCGGAGCTGGTGGTCACGCCGGCGGAGCCGGTCCCCGGGAAGACCGGAGTAGGCGCGACTACGTGACCGCGCCGCCGCCCACCGGGAGCTGCTCGCGGGTGAGGTTCCGCACCCCGGCTTCGCGCACCACCAGGTCGTCCTCGATCCGGACGCCGCCGAGGGGTGTGAGAGCCTCCACCGCGTTCCAGTCGACGATGGCAGCTTCGGGCCTGGCGCGCAGCCCGGCCAGGAGCGGCTCGATGAAGTAGATCCCCGGCTCGATGGTGAAGACCTGGTGGAGCGCGATGTCGCTGGTGTTGCGGAGGAAGGCGTTGTCTTCCCGCGGGGCCTTCAGCGCGCAGCCCACGTCGTGGGTCTGCAGGCCGAGCGAGTGTCCGAGGCCGTGCGGGTAGAAGGCTCGTGTCACGCCGCGGGCCACCGCCTCGTCCACCGATCCGCGCACGATCCCGGCCTCGCGAAGGACCACGCCCACCTGGCGGTGGGACTCGTCGTGGAGCTGCTCGTACGGCGTGGCGATCTTCACCGCCGCGCACAGGCGCTTCTGCATCGCCTCGACGCCCGCCACCAGCCCGGCGAAGGCGCTCGCCGCCGCGCCGGTTCCCTTGGTCCAGGTGCGGGTGATGTCCGCGCCGTACCCGCGGCAGCTCGCCCCGGCGTCGACCAGCAGCGACTCCGCCGCTCTCGACGGCGCGGTGCGTCCGTAGGCCACGTGGTGCAGCGTGGCGGCGTTGGCTCCCAGCGCCACGATGTTCTTGTACGGCGTCTCCCAGTCGTCCTGCGCCGTGGCCTTCAGGTAGAGGAGGTGCAGGTCGAGCTCCGATGCCGCCCCGGCACGGAAGGCCTCGCGCAGCGCCTCGTGCCCGGCCCGCGCGCGGCGGTTAGCCTCGGCGAGGCAGCCGATCTCGTAGGGCGTCTTGGTGGTGCGCAGCGCATCCAGCGCCTTCACCAGGTCGACCGGTCCTTCGCGTCCCTCTCCCACGAAGGCAACCTTGCCGCTGCCGTAGAACGAGCTGGGATCGTGCGGCCTGGCGTCGGCCCCGTCGCGCATGCGCACCACCTGGAAGGCCTGCTCGAAGGCCATGCTCTCCGGCGCCGCCGCCTTCTCCCAGAAGCTGGCCGCCGACGTGAGCAGCAGCGTGGTCTTCTGCCCCGGCCGGACGACCAGCGCGCAGTCCGCCTGGGCGAGGGGCAGCCAGTGCTGAAAGTGCGGGCAAGGGCGGAGAGGCCAGTACTGGTCGTCGAACTGGCTCCTCTTGATGGGGGCGCCGGACTCCACCACCACGGCGTCCCAGCCCAGCTCCGCAAGGACCCGCCCGTAGCGACCCTCGAGGTCGGCCACGTGATCGAGGTACAGTGAGTCGAGGTCCATCCGGGCGTTCACGGACTCAGGCTTACCGCAAGGGCCCGGGACGGCCAGTCCCTCCCCCATGGATCGGCGGCGCGCGCCCGACGGCTCTGCCGCGTTCCCGGGGCGGATGGGTCGGGTTTACAACGCCCACGGGCTCTGCTAAGGCGTGCGCGTTCGTTGGCGCCGGCCCATCGCGGCGTCGACGAGACGAGGCGTGCTGAAGCGTCTGCGCCCATGCAGGCGGCCAACCACTCGAAACCAAACGAGAGGTTCGCATGAAGTCCATCAAGGCGCTGCTGGGAACCGTGGCGGTCGCCGTGGTCACCCTGTTCGGCGATACGGCGTTCGCGCAAATGGCTCGCGTCGCGCTCGTGCCGGGCGGCGCGCATCACGGCGGCGAAGACTCCCTCCGCATCCCGGACGGTCTCGACACGCAGCTCTTCTTCGGGCTCCCCGCGAGCCACCTGCTCCTCCTCGGGCTGGTGGTGTGCGCGCTGGGGATCACCTTCGGCATCGTCATTTTCTTCCAGCTGAAGAACGCGCCCGTCCACAAGTCGATGCTCGACGTGTCGGAGCTCATCTACGCGACCTGCAAGACGTATCTCTTCACCCAGGCCAAGTTCCTGGGCCTCCTGTGGCTCTTCGTGGGCAGCGTCATCGCCGTCTACTACGGCGTCCTCAAGGGCGAGGCCTTGGGCATCGTCGCCGTCATCCTGCTCTTCAGCGTCCTCGGCATCGCCGGCAGCGCGCTCGTCGCGCTCTTCGGCATCCGCGTCAACACCTTCGCTAACAGCCGCACGGCGTTCGCGGCCCTCCGCGGCAAGCCGTTTCCGGTCTACGCCATCCCCCTCAAGGCAGGGATGAGCATCGGCATGCTCCTCATCAGCATCGAGCTGGCCTTCATGCTGGGGATCCTGTGCCTGGTCCCGCACGAGTACGCCGGGAAATGCTTCATCGGCTTCGCCGTTGGCGAGTCGCTGGGCGCGGCGGCCCTTCGCGTGGCGGGAGGCATCTTCACCAAGATCGCCGACATCGGCTCGGACCTGATGAAGATCGTATTCAAGATCAAGGAGGACGACGCCAGAAACCCCGGCGTCATCGCCGACTGCACGGGCGACAACGCCGGCGACTCGGTCGGCCCCAGCGCCGACGGGTTCGAGACCTACGGCGTCACCGGCGTGGCGCTCATCGTTTTCATCCTCCTGGCGGTGCAAGACGCGGTGGTGCAGGTGCAGCTTCTCACCTGGATCTTCGTGATGCGCATCCTCATGATCATCTCCAGCGCCATCAGCTACCTGGTCAACGAGGCCATCGCCAAGGCGCGCTACGGCAGCGTCGACAAGATGAACTTCGAGGCGCCGCTCACCCAGCTGGTGTGGGTTACCTCGCTGGTGTCCATCGCCTTCACCTTCGCCGCGTCGTACCTGCTGGTGCCGATGCTGAGCGGCGACGACAGCCAGTGGTGGAAGCTCTCGGCCATCATCACCTGCGGGACGCTCGCCGGGGCCGTCATTCCCGAGCTCATCAAGGTCTTCACCTCGACCAACAGCGCGCACGTGGCCGAGGTGGTCACCTCGTCGCGCGAAGGCGGCGCGTCGCTGAACATTCTGAGCGGGCTGACGGCGGGCAACTTCAGCGCCTTCTGGATGGGCATCGTGCTCATGGCCCTCATGGGGACGGCCTACTTCATCAGCCAGATGGGGCTCGGCGCCACCATGACCGTCGGCGGCATCGACGTGTCCCCGGTGTTCTCCTTCGGCCTGGTGGCCTTCGGCTTCCTCGGCATGGGCCCGGTGACGCTCGCAGTGGACAGCTACGGTCCGGTGACGGACAACGCGCAGAGCGTCTACGAGCTCTCCATCATCGAGACCATCCCAGGCGTCAAGGAGGAGATCAAGAAGGACTTCGGCTTCGACCTCGACTTCGAGAAGGCCAAGCACATGCTGGAGGAGAACGACGGCGCCGGGAACACCTTCAAGGCCACGGCCAAGCCGGTGCTCATCGGCACCGCGGTGGTCGGCGCCACCACCATGATCTTCGCCATCATCGTCTTGCTCACCGACGGCCTCACCAACCCGGACAAGATCCAGAAGCTGTCGCTCTTGCACCCACCGTTCCTGCTCGGCCTCATCGCCGGCGGCTCGGTCATCTACTGGTTCACCGGCGCCAGCATCCAGGCGGTCACCACCGGCGCGTACCGCGCGGTCGAGTTCATCAAGGCCAACATCAAGCTCGACGGCGTGGAGAAGGCGTCCATCGAGGACTCCAAGAAGGTGGTGGAGATCTGCACCACCTACGCGCAAAAGGGGATGTTCAACATCTTCCTGGTGGTCTTCTTCGGCACGCTGGCCTTCGCCTTCCTCGATCCCTTCTTCTTCGTCGGGTACCTCATCTCCATCGCGCTCTTCGGCCTCTTCCAGGCGCTCTTCATGGCCAACGCCGGCGGCGCCTGGGACAACGCCAAGAAGATCGTCGAGGTGGAGCTGAAGCAGAAGGGCACGCCGCTCCACGACGCCTGCGTCGTCGGCGACACGGTGGGCGATCCGTTCAAGGACACCAGCAGCGTGGCCATGAACCCCATCATCAAGTTCACCACGCTCTTCGGTCTCCTGGCCGTCGAGCTCGCGAACGACGAGGCCCACCCCATCGCGCGGCAGACCACGGCGGTGGTCGCCGCCGTGTGCTTCGCCGTGATGCTCTTCTTCGTGTGGCGCAGCTTCTACGGGATGCGCATCGAGGTCAGCATCAAGGCCGAAGGCACCGCAGCGCCCGACGCGAAGCCCGATCCCGCGGAGTGACCATGAGGGTGGCGGACCTGGTCGGCGCGATGGAGGACATCGCGCCGACGCGCTTCGCGGCCCGCTGGGACAACGTCGGCCTCCTGGTCGGTGACGCGGAGCAGGCCGTCACCGGCGTCCTCCTGACCATCGACTGCACGCGCGCCGTCCTGCGCGAGGCCGAGGCCGCCGGTTGCCAGGCCGTCGTCTCCTACCATCCCCCCCTCTTCGAGGCGCAGAAGCGCTTCGTGGCGGGCTCGCTGGCCTTCGAGGCGGCGCGGGTCGGCGTCGCCGTCTTCAGCCCGCACACCGCGCTCGACGTGGCCGAGGGCGGAACCAACGACGTCCTGGCCGACGCGACGGGCATGACCGATCGCAGGCCGCTGCGCGCCGTCGATGGCCACGACGGCGAGCTGAAGCTTTTGACCTTCCTCCCCGCGCCGCACGTCGAGGCGGTGGCTGGGGCGCTCTTCGCGGCCGGCGCCGGACACATCGGCCAGTACACGTCGTGCAGCTTCCGCACGGCCGGGACGGGGACCTTCTTCGGCGGCGAGGGCACGCGCCCGGTGCTGGGCGAAGCGGGCCGTCTGGAAGAGGTGGCGGAGGTCCGTCTGGAGACGGTGCTTCCCGTGAGCCGCGTCGAAGCCGTGGTGCAGGCCCTTCGCGCCGCGCATCCCTACGAGGAGCCGGCCTTCGACCTGGTGCGCCTCGCGGCGCCGCCGCCGGCACGCGGCTTCGGGCGGGTGGGGACGGTGGCCCGCGTGCCGGCCGAGGCCCTGGTCGAGCGGGTGAAGGCGGCGCTGGGAGTGCAGCACGCGCTGGTGGCCGGTCCGTCCCGCCGGGAGGTATCGCGCGTCGCCGTCTGCGCAGGGAGCGGCGCCGAGCTGCTGGGCGACGCCCTCGCCGCCGGCGCGGAGCTCTTCGTGACTGGCGAGCTCCGTCATCACGACGCGCTCCGGGCGGTCGAGGCGGGGATGACGGTGATGTGCACCCTCCATTCGACCAGCGAGCGCGCGACGCTGCTCGCGCTCCAGCGGCAGCTCACCTTGCGCCTCGCCGGGGTCACCATCACGCGAAGCCAGGAAGACCGGGAGCCCTTCCGGTTCGCGTAGTGGAGCGGCGAGTCATTCCACCGTGATTCAGTCGACGAGGTCGATCTCGATCTCGTCGAGCGTGCCGGAGTCGCGGTCCGCGATGGGCAGCGGAGCCACCACCGGAGGGTCGGGCGCCAGCGGCTCGCACGCCGCGCCGGCCAACGTCTCCCTCGCCTGCTCGAGGGTGCGCGTCCGGATCGCCGCCGCCATCTCCTCACGCCGTTCCAGCTCGTCGAGGAGCTCGGTCGCCCGCTCCACGATGCCGCGTGTCGACGCCAGGCTCGCCTCGAGCGTGCTGACCTGCTGCCGGGCGCGAGCGGCCGCCGACCGCTCCTCCTCGAACGCGCGGGCCGCCACGCGCCTGGTCGCCGCGTGCTCCTCGCGCACCGCGGACAGCGTGTGGGCGTGCCGCTGCTCGAGCGCCAGCAGCGCTTCGTCGTGCTTCTTCAGCAGCCCGGCCACCACGCCTTCGTGCGTCTTCCCCTGGGCGGCGAGCTCCGCGGCGAGCCTCCGTTGGTGCTCCTCGAGGGCCGCCGCGTGCTCCCGGCGCAGCGTCGCCAGGATCCGGCCGTGCTCCTCGCGGAGCCCCGCCGTGGCCTGTTCCTCCTGGGTCTCGCGCTCGCGCAGAGTCTCCTGGTGCCTGGCCTCCAGCGCGGCGATCTCCGCCCCGTGCGCCCACGTGGCTGCGTCGAGGGCGTCCGACCGATCGCGCCGCTCTACCTCCAGCGCGGCGTCGTGCTCGCGCGTCGCGCGCTCGAGCTCGCCCTCCAGGTCGATGACGCGCGCCCGGTCGGCCTCCATCGCCGTGTGCGCGAGCTCGAGCATCGCCGCGCCGTCGGCCGCCGAGCGTTCGGCCAGACTGGCGCGACTGACGGCCATGCGCACCTCCTCCTCGGCTTGCGCGAGCTCCTGCCGGACCGACTGCAGCTTGCGCTCGGTCTCTCCCGACCAGGCGCGCAGCGCTTCGGACATGGCCTGGGACTCGGTGAGACGCTGCTGGGCCTCTTCGAGGTGCTGGCGCGTCGTCGCCAGCTGGGTCGCCCACTCCGACACCGTCGAGGTCTCCTGCGCCTGCATGCCGCGGAGCTGGACCTGCAGAGCATTCACCAGCTCGCCCAGCTCGACCGCCGCCCGCGCGGCCGTCCCCTTCGCGCGCTCGGCCTCCGCGATGCGCACCAGCATGGCCGCCAGATCGTCGGCCTCCGCCTCGCGCTCCTGCTGGACGCGCGCCAGCTCCGCCTCCAGGGCCCCGACGCGTCCTACGGGCGGCATCGACGACGGGTCCCGCGGCGGCGATGCGCTGTCGACGCGCGGATCCCGAGGGGGAGGACCCGGGTACGTGGGGCGCTTCTTCCCCGTCGTGGACATGCGAGCCTCACGCCTGAGTATGCTCCTTTCCCCGAGCACACGCGCGACAAATGTTTGCGGTCCCCGCGACGCCATGGGCGTGCCGCTGACCGAGCACGGGGCCACGCTCCCGGCGGCGAGCGTCAGCGGCACGTACCTTGGACACCCCGAGGCGCGCTACTTCAACGTGAGGCCGGCCAGCTGACGCGTCGCACCAGTTCCCCGCCGACACACGCCCTTTCGATGAGGTCGAGCACGCGCTAAGTAGTCCCTGCGTGATCACGATCCCCCCTCGCGAGACCTCCGGCCTCGACGGCGACGAGACCAGGCTGTCGCCGGAGCTACTCGTCCGCATGCACGAGATCATGGTCCGGGCGCGCTGCCTCGAGGAGCGCCTGATCCGCATGAACAAGCAGGGGGACGGCTATTTCTGGATCGGCGGCCCGGGCGAGGAGGCCTTCAACGGGCCGCTGGGGATGCTGGTGCACAAGGGGCAGGGGCCCCAGTTCGACTATCTGCACCTTCACTACCGGTCGAGCGCCACGCTGCTGGCCATGGGCGCCGATCCGGTCGACACGCTCCGGCAGATGAAGAGCACGGCCAGCGACCCCTACTCGGCGGGCCGAAACTTTTGCAACCACTACTCCGTACGAAAGTGGAACGTCGTCCCGGTGAGCTCTCCCATCGAGGTGCAGTTTGCCATGGCGCCCGGCACGGCCATCGCCAACAAGCGCGTGGGCGGCAAGGGGATCACCATCGTCCAGGGCGGCGATGCGGGAACGGCGGAGGGCGACTTCGCGACGTGCCTCATCTGGTCTTCGCGACCGGGAGCCGAGCTCCCCTGCCTCATCGTCGTCACCAACAACCACTGGGGCATCTCCACCCCCGCCTCCGAGCAGCACGGCGAGAAGCACATCGCCGATCGCGCACGGGCCTTCGGCATCCGCACGGTCATCCTCGACGGCAACGATCCCGAAATTTCGTATCGCGAGCTGAAGAAGGCCATGGACTACGTGCGCAACGAGCGAAAGCCCTTCCTCGTCGAGGCCATGGTGTCACGCCTGTACGGACATTCGTCGGCCTCGGGAGCCAACCTGGTCACCGACGAGTCGGACTGCCTGCCGGCCTTCGAGAAGAAGCTGGAAGACCGCAAGATCCTCACCCGTTCGGCGATGGACGAGCTTCGCGCGCGGACGACGCAAGAGCTCCTCGAGGCGAGCAAGCGTATCCGGGACGAGCCGCAGCCCGAGGGCGACCAGATCTGGCGACACGTCTTCGCCGAGAAGGACGCCGTCGCCGTCGGGGAGGGGCATCCCTTCGCGGGCGGCAGGAACGGAGCTTCCTGAGATGGCCACCATCGTGCAGGCCATTCGCCTCGCACTCCACGTCGGCGAGACGCGCCTGGGGGTGACCGACATTTTCGGCGAGGACGTGGGGGCGCCGCTGGGCGGGGTCTTCACGCAGTCGCAAGGCCTGCGGACGGCCTGGAACACCCCGCTCGACGAGCGCGGAATCGTGGGCACGGCCATCGGCCTGGCGCTGGCGGGCCAGCGGCCCATCGCCGAGATCCAGTTCTGCGACTACGCCTTCAACTCCATCGACCTCATGAAGCTCGCCGGGGGCATCTGCTGGTCGTCGGCCGGGGACTACAACTGCCCCATGGTGCTGATGACCCCCGTCGGCAGCGGCATTCGCGGGAGCCTTTACCACTCGCACTCCTTCGACGGCCAGGCGACGCGCCTGCCCGGATGGAAGATCGTGATGCCGAGCAATCCGCTCGACGCCTACGGGCTACTCCTCTCGGCCATCGTGGATCCCAACCCGGTCATGTACCTGGCCCCGAAAGCGCTGCTCCGCGCCAAGGCCGGGCCGGGGGAGCGCCTGCCGGGGGAGCCGGACGACGAGCGCGCGCTCGCCAGGATGATCGACGCGCCGCTCGGGGATCGCTCCCGGTGGCGTCCCGACTGGCCGGACGTGCACGATCTCTTCGTCCCCATAGGCAAGGCGAAGACCTGTCGTGCGGGAAGGCACGTCAGCGTCGTCACCTACGGGCGCATGGTGCCTCTGGCCATGCTGGCCGCCGAACGGCTGGCGCAAGAGGGCATCGACACCGAGATCCTCGACCTGCGAAGCCTCCACCCGGTGGACTTCGAGGCCATCTTCGCCAGCGTGCGCAAGACCAACCGCGTGCTCTTCCTCAACGAGGACACCGAGGTGACCAACTTCGGCGAGCACCTCCTGCGAAAGACCGTGGACCAGCTCTTCTACGAGCTCCACGCCCCCCCGCGGCTGCTCGCCGGCGCGCACGTGCCGGGCGTGGGCCTGGCGGATAGCCTCGAGCGAGCGAGCGTGCCGCAGCTGGAGCACGTGGTCGCCGCCGTGCGGGAGCTGGCCGGCCACCAAGCTTGAAGCACCGAAATCCCGCACATGTTCGGTGCTTGACGCGCCGTCGGGGGGCGTTACTTCCCCAGCAACATGGCCATCTTCTGGATGGCCAGGCCCCCGCTGTTCAGCGCGATGGGGCCGGTGCTGCCCTCGATGAAGTCGATGATGGTCATCGTGGTCAGGTCGATGATGTAGGCCTGATCGCGGGCTCCAACCATGTCGAGCGTCGGCGTGCCCGTCCCGTCCGGGTCCTTCACGGTGGTCACCGGAAGCATGTACGCGCCGATCCACTGCTGGAGGCTGGCCTGGGTGGCCTGCGTCGTGAAGCCCGTGGTCTCGAGAACCTCGATGACCACCCCGCCCGCCTCGACGACCGAGGCCGCGGTCCAGGTCGCCGTGCCGCCGTCCGCGAGCTGGACCGGGACCCCCGTCTCGAACTCGGTCGCGCTGTGCTGGCAGCCCCCGCAGTCGGTCTCGGCGAGATTGATCATGGCGTAGTGGGCGCCGGACAGGCGCGCGTCGTTCAGCGAATACGGCGCGTACCGCTCCAGGGTGGCGACCTCGCTGGCCGTGGGATCCGCGTAGCCAATCCACTGGATATCGGAGATGACCGTGCCGACCGGGATGTGCGAGCCTTCGACCCCGGCCGGGCCGACCAGGACGCCGTAGGGACCGGGGGGATACGAAGACCCCGCCTCGCTGCTTCCCGAGGACGACCCGGACGACGAGCCCGAGGACGACCCGGACGAAGACCCGCTGGACGAGCCGCTGCTGGACGAGCCCCCACTGGACGTGCTTCCGCTGGAGGACCCGCTGCTGGACGTGCTTCCGCCGGTGGACCCGCTGCTGGACGTGCTTCCGCCGGTGGACCCGCTGCTGGACGTGCTTCCGCTGGAGGACGTCGACGTTCCCCCGCTGGAGGAGCCGCTGCTGCCGCTCGACCCGGGGCCGGTCCCGGCCGGGGACCCGGAGCTACTGGAGCACGCGACGCCTGCCGCAACGATCGCAGCCACACCCACGACAAAGAGGGTCTCCACGACTATTTTCCGTTCTGGCGTACGGCAAGCCATGTGATCTCGGTGATTCCCTGCCCCGGATCGGTCTGAATGGTAGTCCCGTCCGCCGAGACGTGCGCCGTGGCCTGAACGAGGAGCATGCCGACGGTGGGCGGGATGGAGAAATAGTCGTCGCTCAGCACCAGCAGGTCCACCGCCGCGGAGGCAGGGAGGTTTGCAGCGTTGCGCAGGCTCACGCCCATGGGAAGGGAGGGCTGCGCTCCCGAAGGCGCCAGCGCGTAGATGGCGTCGACGTCGTTGGCGGCGGCGTAGCTGGGAGCGCTGACGAGGGGGACCGAGGCGACGCGCAGGAGACGACCGGCCGGGATGCCGAAGTCTTCGACGTCGAGGTCGAACGTCGTCCCGGCGGCGATCTGCAGCGTGACGTCGCCGACCGTGACGGTAGAGGCCCCAGCGCCGCCCGGCGGGAGCGACACCGTGCTCGGCGGCAGCAGCGGGATGTGCATGTCCACGGAGATGATCTCCGGCTCGACCGCGCCCAGGCGGTCGTAGTCCACGGCGTGGTCGGGGCGTCCGTCGGCATGGACGGCGTAAAGGGAGGTGTCGAGAAAGTCGCCGATGGGGAGGTCGTAGACGCCGGCATCATCCGCGCGGCCCCCGTAGCAGATGCCCGGGCTGCACATGGTCATCACCAGGTCGGGGAGGGGAGTCCCCGAGAGATCCTCCACCGTTCCGGTTGCTTCGAGGATGCAGATGCCCCCCTCGGGGCGCGCGTCGGGGGGGTCGTTGCAAGGAGCGAGGCCGTCGGCTTCGGCCCCCGCGTCATCGGCCATGGTCGACGCGTCGCTGCGGGAGGTGGCGCCGGCGAGCGAGGATGACACGCTGCATGCAGTGGAAGCCAGGGCCACAAGGAGAAGGCAGCGACACATCGCGCCGCACCATGACCCCGGAGGAGAGGGTGTCCACGTCTCTTCGCCGGCACGGCGCTCAGTAACTCTCGCTGGGCTCGTCGTCCGTCAGCACCTTGACGCGCGGCAGCAAGTCGGTGGCGAAGCGATCGCGCACCGCCTTCGCGCGTTCCAGGTCGTCGCGCGCGGGGATGGCGATGCCCATGACCAGGCAGGCCTTCTTCCAGGCCGGATAGGTCGCGTAGGCGACTGCGTATTCGTCGCGCACGCCGAGCGTCGCCGTCCGCGCGACGAGGGCATCGATGTCCACGATCTTGCCGTTCCAGGGAACCGCGCGGGGTGGGTCGTGCTCGATGGCGACCTCGAACGAGTCGACGTAGGGCTGCGCCCATCGCTCGAACGACTCGCCGCACACGCCCGGCACCGTCTCGTCGTCCACGTGAATCACGAAGGCCGCGACGATGGCGTGATGGTCCTTGCCGTAGCGATACCCCACCAGACTCTTGACGCCCCAGAACTTGACGCGGGTCCAGTGAGGCGCGTCGGGGAGCTCGATGCGCACGCTGCCCTGGCGGTCGATGCGCCAGCTGGCGTGGCCGAGCCGGAGCTGCTCGAGGGCCGCCGCGTGGGCCTGCCCTCCTTCGCCACCCTGGGAGGGAAGACCGTCGTCCGTGGGCGGCGGGACCGGCGCGACCGGCGCCAGCGTCGGGGGGTGTGTCGGAGGCGCAGCGCTGCACCCGGCGAACGCGAGCGCGAGCGCAAGCGAAGGAGCGACTACGGCGGCGCGAGGGTTCACGTGCGTTCTCTCCAGTATATCGGCTGGACGGAAACGGGAGAGAGGGCTCGCGGCCCGCGTGCCAGAGATGCGCTCGCCCTGGAATGGAGGTAGACGGTAAGAGACGGGAGGACCCTATCGACGCGTCCGACGCGAAGGAGCCAAGATCCCACCATGCAGCGTTCCACCGAGCCAGCCGGCAAGCCGCTCACCCGGAATCCACACGTCCTCCGGTGGGTCGACGAGATGGCGCGCTTGACTCAGCCGGACCGCATCGTCTGGTGCGACGGCTCGGAAGAGGAGCGCCACCGGATGACGGAAGAGGCAGTCGCCACCGGCATTCTCCTTCCGCTGAACGCGCAGAAGCTCCCCGGATGCTACCTACACCGCTCGAACCCGAACGACGTAGCGCGGGTGGAGCAGCTCACCTTCATCTGCACGCCGACCCGGGACGAGGCGGGGCCCACCAACAACTGGATGGCGCCGGCCGACGCCTACAAGAAGCTGGGCGGCCTCTTCGAGGGATCCATGAAGGGGCGCACGATGTACGTGGTCCCCTACGTGATGGGGCCGATGGGGTCGAACCATTCGAAGATCGGCATCGAGCTCACCGACAGCCTCTACGTGGTCCTCAACATGCGCATCATGACGCGCATGGGACGCGCGGCGCTGGGAATGCTGGGGGAGGGCGAGGGGTATAACCGAGGATTGCATTCCACACTCGACTGCAACCCCGAGCGGCGCTTCATCTGCCACTTCCCCCAGGACAACACCATCTGGAGCGTGGGCAGCGGCTACGGGGGCAACGTGCTCCTCGGCAAGAAGTGCCTGGCGCTGCGCATCGGCAGCTACCTCGGCAGGGCGGAGGGGTGGCTGGCCGAGCACATGCTCATTCTCGGCGTGGAGTCGCCGGAGGGGGAGATGACCTACGTCGCCGCCGCGTTCCCGAGCGCCTGCGGCAAGACCAACTTTGCCATGATGATTCCGCCCAAGCGCTTCAAGGGCTGGAAGATCTGGACCGTCGGCGACGACATCGCCTGGATGCGGGTGGGCAGCGATGGCAAGCTCTACGCCATCAATCCCGAGGTCGGGTACTTCGGCGTGGCGCCCGGCACCAACGTGCAGACCAACCCCAACGCGATGAAGACCGTGTCGCACGACACCATCTTCACCAACGTGGCCACCACGCGGGACGGCGACGTCTGGTGGGAAGGCAAGGACGGCGAAGTACCCGACGAGCTCACCGACTGGAGGGGCAACCAGTGGAAAAAGGGCTCCGCCGAGAAAGCCGCGCATCCCAACTCGCGCTTCACCGCACCGGCCACCAACAACCCCGTCCTCAGCAAGTTCTACGACGACCCCGAGGGGGTGCCCATCAGCGCCATCGTCTTCGGCGGGCGGCGCGCCACCACCGTGCCTCTGGTCATGCAGGGGTTCAACTGGCTGAACGGCGTCTTCTTCGGCGCGACGCTGGGGAGCGAGACCACCGCCGCGGCCTCGGGCAAGGTCGGGGTGGTGCGCCGCGACCCCATGGCGATGCTGCCCTTCTGTGGATACAACATGGGCGAATACTTCGGGCACTGGCTGTCGATGCAGTCGCAGATCGTGAACCCGCCGAAGGTCTTTCTGGTCAACTGGTTCCGGAAGGACAAGGACGGCAAGTTCCTCTGGCCTGGTTACGGCGAGAACATGCGCGTCCTCAAGTGGATCGTGGACCGCGCGCGCCTCCGCGTGGGCGGCCAGGAGACGCCCTTCGGCTGGGTGCCCAGGGCGGGGGATCTCGATCTCTCCGGCCTGGACATCTCCCACGAGGACGTGGACGACGCCACGCACATCGATCTCGAGGAATGGCAGGCCGAGCTCGAGTCCATCGGCGCGTTCTTCCAGTCCATCGGCCCGAGCCTTCCCCGGGTGCTGGCGCTCTACCGGGAGATCGCGCTCGAACGCATCGCCATCATGCGCGCCGCCGGCGAGGCCGACCGAGCGCGGTCCTCCGTACCCCCCGCACTCGCCCAGGCAGGCAAGGAAAACTGAGGTGCTCCGGACCGTTCTCCTCCTGGCGGGCCTCTCGGCCCTGGACCCCTGCGCCCTCGACGGGGGGGACGACGGAGGAGCCGAGGAGGCGGCGGCGGCGCAGAGCGTCGGCACGCAATGCACCGCCATCGACACCGAGTTCTGCGACCAGGCGTCCCGCTGCGACCTGGATGACGACATTACCGACTGCCTCGCGACGTTCATGCCGCAGTGCTGCTCCTCGGGAAATACTTGCGATGAGGTTTCGACGTCTTCGCAGAGTGACGTCGACGCGTGCAAGGCCGACATCGACACGACGGATTGCAATTTCATCGTGAACGGTGCATTCCCAAGCTCGTGCCAGGGACTGCTACATCCATGACCGACCTCGGCGGAGTCGACCTTTTCCTGTCCGAGCTGGACGCGCAGAACGCGCGGGCGCTGGAGCGCATCGGTGCCGCCGCGGCCCGTGAGCCGGCCGGCGACGTGACCGTGCAGCGGCTCCTCGTCCTGGCCCTCAAGAACGAGCTCGAGGCGACGGAGTGCGCGGCGATGTGGATCCCCATCACCCGCGAGATCGACGTGAAGCTGGCGCTGGCGCGGCAGGCGGGCGACGAAGCGAAGCACTACCGCCTCATCGAAAAGCGCCTGGGCGAGCTGGGACTGGAGAGGACCGCGCCGGCCACCGAGTCCGCGCTGGCCGGGGCGCGCTCTCCGCTGCTGCAGTGGCTGGCGACTCTGGAGACCACGGTCGAGCGCGTGGCGGCGGGGCAGTTTACGCGCGAGGCGCTGGCGGTGGTGCGTAACGACGAGTTCATGCGCTTCTGCGAGTCGCGGGGCGACGGGGCGACGGCTGCGCTTTACCGGGACGTCATTCAGCCCGACGAGAAGCACCACCACGAGCTCGGCAGGACCCTCCTGGCGCGTCTTGCGACGACCGAAGGGGCCCGCGAGCAAGCGCGCGCCGCCGCCCGGAGGACGCTGGAGCTCGCCGAGGAGCTCCAGGAGATCGCGCGACTGAAGATGGGCGTCTCGCGAGCGCCAGGCTGCTGAGGCGGCGCGGTCCTCAGGTTTGGGGCTTGCCTAGCGGCGGCGAATGCCGTCCGCGTCCTGAATCGTCGCGCCCGAGAGAGACCGCCTCGCGCACGGAGTCGGCCGCCCGGAGTCGTACCGCCGAGCCGGCGGAGCCTCGCTTGACGTGCGGCGAAGCAACCGTGGCGTGCATGCGTCCGGCCGACGGCGGGTGATGGAAGAGCTCGACCAGCTGGCCGAGGAGATCTTCGTCGCGAAAGGGTTTGTGCACCACGGGATATTCGGCGTGCGCCGCCTGCTCGGAGGACCCCGTCATGAGCAAGAGCCGGGTGGGAGGCGATCGAGCGTTGAGAGCGCGCGCGAGCTCGAGCCCTCCCATGACCGGCATGCGCACTTCGCTGAGCACGATGTCGAAGCCGCGACCGCCCTGGACGAGCGCGAGCGCTTCCTGCCCGTCCGCGGCAGCCGTGACGGTATAGCCGGCGCGCTCCAGCACGCCCTGCGTGGCGCCGCGCGCGGCGGCATCGTCGTCCACCAGCAAGACGGTCTGCTTCGCCGGTCCCACCCGGAGCCGCGTGGGGGGCCGCGAGGCGCGCGCCGCCTCTCCCTTGCGCGGGAGGTAGACGCGAAACTCGCTCCCCCGACCCAGGACGGAGTCGACCTCGATCGAGCCGCCGCCGCTCCGGACGATGCCGTACACGGTGGCGAGGCCGCGCCCGGTCCCTTTCCCTCGCTCCTTGGTGGTGTAGAAGGGCTCGAAGAGGTGCGCCTGCGTCTCGGCGCTCATCCCGCAGCCGGGGTCCCTCACCGAGAGCAGCACGGCCCCCGTGGGGTACGTCGCGTTCGGCGGGACGTCCGCGGTGCGCACGGTGATGGTGCCGCCCCCGGGCGTGGCGTCGCGAGCGTTGATCACCAGGTTGAGGACCAGCTGATCGATCTGCCCGCGATCGGCGGCGATGAGGCCGCGGGCCGACGTCTCCAGCACGATCTCGATGCCCCGGCCCATCACCCGCCCCAGCATGTGGGTGGTGTTGGCGAGGACATGATCGAGGTCGATCACGGCGGCTGCACCTACGTTGGCGCCGCTGACGTCGAGGAGCTGGCTGGTGAGCCGCCCGCCCTGATCGGCGGCCTCGACGATGTCCGACACCATGGCTGCTGCGTCGGGATCGGACAGATCGTTGGCGAGCGCGGCGGCGTTCGACGAGATGACGGCGAGCAGGTTGTTGAAGTCGTGCGCGACGCCTCCGGCGAGGCGGCCCAGCCCTTCCAGTTGCTGTGCGCGCCGGAGGCGCTCTTCGTTCTTCGAGAGCTGGATGCCGGCGGTGCGATTCCTCTTCTCGACGGTGGTCGCTTCCTCGACCCCCGGGTCGAAGGTCGGCACGAGGCGCGGGCTCCGGACGAGGGCCGCGCGGAGCCGAGGCGACAAGGTGCCGGCAGCCATCAAGGCCAAGAGCAGCGCAGCGGCCACCGCCGCCACCGAGGTCGCTCGCGCGCTGGCGGCGAGCGCCATCGTGGCTTCGTCGACGCGCCCCCTCTCGTGCGCCGAGAGATCGTTGGCGGCCTCGAGCCAGGCTTCGCCGGCCTGCAGCTGATCGGCGAGCCGCGCAGGTCCCACGGCGCTGCTCGCCTCGAGCTCGCTGAATGCCGCTGTGGCCGTGGCGTCGAAGCGTGCGCAGGCCGCCGCCACGCGCTCCGTCAGCACGCCCTCGGCCGCATCGGATAGGACCGCTCCCCGCTCGATGGCCTCGATCGCCTCGCGGGTCTCCGTCATGCGCCCCAGATACTGGTCCTTCATCAACCCGTTTCTCGTCGCCAGGTAGCCGAGGTCGTTCTGCACGACCGCGCCGATCATCCCGGCGACGCGCTGCGCTGCATGGAGGGCCGGGGCGTGCCGCGTGGTCCTCACCTCGTCGGCGTCGCGCTCCAGGCGGAGAGCGATGCCCAGCGCGGTCCCGGCGACTGCCAGCACCAGGCCGGTGACTGCGAGCATCGCCGTCCGGGAAAGTCTCATCCGAACGCTTCTACGGACCGTTGGACCCCGACGAGTAAGGTCCCTGCGCGCAGGTCGGACCGCGGCATGGTCACTCTGGAAAGCGTGATGTCAAAACGTCGGCGACGCCAGGACAGCCCCTCCGATGGGGCGCAGGTCGTGCGCCGGCGTGTGCGAAAGGCGCCGCTCTCGGCTACAGGCTGCGGCCTACTGTCCTCGCGCCGTGAAGAGGCCCTGTCCGCTGGCGTCCGACCCGTGGAAGTACACCGTGACGCAGTCGCCGCTGGGGGCGGCCTCGGGCAAGCTCGCCAAATCGACGAACTGGTCGAAGGGCGATGTCGGTGAGTCGCGCCAGGCCGCACGTTCGGTCCCGCTCGCCTCGTCGAAGAAGAAGAGAGTCCGGCGATCGGACGATGCACCGGTGGCGCGCCGCAGCTGAGCGGCACCGGCGTCGGTAACGGTGATGGCAAACTCCGGGTTCGGCAGCGGGTAGCCGTAGGCCCACTGGCCGGAGGCCGCGTCCCAGGTCGATTCGTAGAGCTCGGGCAGCCCCGACCCGACGGCCAGAAGATAGAAGAACGACAGCCCATCGCCGCTCACCACCGGCTCGCTGAAGGCCCCTCCCGGCTCGGAGAGCGCCGATGCGATGGTATGAAACTCGCCCGGGATGCTCGGGTCCGGCGTCCACGGCGCGCCGATCGAGGTTCGCACGAAGGCCGCGAACGAGCTTCTGTCAGCCAGGGGCGCGATGAGAAGGAGGCCGGTCGGCCCGAGAGCGACGCGGTCGTTGGCGAGCTGGGTGGTCCCGGGATCGAGCGCCGCGGGCGTCCCGAAGCCCCCGGTGTTCGAGGCGCGGTCGGCCACGTAGACGACACCGGCGGAGGTGGTCCAGGCCACCGTGAGCTCGCTGGCGGAGACAGCCCCGAAGCGGTCGAACCCTCCCGGGGCGATCGACGTCACGCGCGCAAGGGTGGACCAGCCCACGCCCTCACGGCAGACCGCCAAGGGGACCGCGCCGTCACCCCCGCCGCCGTCCCCCAGCCCGGTGCCGTCGCTTCCCCCGCCGTCTCGCGTGCCCGACTCCGGCGTCGTCCCGGTGTCCAGGGCGCCGGCGTCGGGGTGAAGGGGGGTGTCGCCGTCGGACGCGGGAGGGCTGCTGGAGGTGCATGCCATCGCGCCCAGGGAGCACGCCACCCCGGCGAGCCGCGCCCGCTGCTGCGCTGTCGCCATGGCGCGTCCCGTCACTCGGTCGGCGGGCAGTCCGATTTGACCCGCCACTGGATGAGCGTGGGGGTCTGCGACTGATCCGTGGTCGGATTGAGCGTGATGGTCAGCCGCAGATCTTGCGCCGACAGGACGGGCGGAGACGCCGTGTTGAAGGCACCCTCGCCGCCGGCGTCGAGGCCCGACACGTCGAGGAGGACGCCGCTCCACCCGTTCGGCAGATTCGGTGTGGTGGTGGTGGCGGTGGCCAGCGGGACCGATTGCACACCGGTGTAGTCCGGGATCCCGCCATCGGCCGCGGCCGCCGCGGTCTGGGCCGCGAAGGCGATGGACGCGGTGGCGGGGATGCTGGCCTGCCAGTCGAACTCGAGCCACCGCACCGAGGTGCCGAGGGCCGGAGGCTCGGCGTCGGGGAGTGGCACCGCGCAACTCGACTGGAAGTCGACGGTGAACGAGACCGTATTGAAGCTGACCTTCGGAAGAGGCACCGCGGGACCCACGCAGGCGGAGAGATCGAAGAACAGGAACTCGAGCGCCGCCTCCTGGGGATCCAGCGGCCCTTGCACGCATTCGTAGGGGAAGTTGGCTGCGTTGCCGGTGCACGTCCCCGCGAGACCGCCGCACACCGAACCGCCCGGGCAGTCCTGGCTGCTGCGGCATCCCCCGCAATTGGTGCCGTTGCACTGTTCCTGGCCGCTGCCGGAAGCCGCGCACTGGGCCGTGGTGGTGCAGGCATTGGGGGCGCACGTGCCGGCGGTGGCCCCGACGCACGTCGCGTCCGGTCCTTGCTCGCCCGTGTAGCAGTCCGACGGGCTCGCGCAGGCGCCCACCGTGCAAACATTCGTGGTGGGGTCGCAGGTCCCGTTCACGCCGCAGTCGCCGTCCGTGTTGCAGCCGCACACGCTGTTGCCGCCCACGGTCACGCACTGCTCGGTGGCGCAGGTCGCCGGGCCGGTGCACGCCGTGCGCTGGCACATCCCCGGAGCTGTGCCCACGCAGGACCACGCCGGATCGCCGCAATCGCTGGCCGAGAAGCACGGCGGATCGGCGCAAGTGCCGAGCCCCGTGCCGGTGCAGGTGGAGCCGTACCCGCAGTCCGAGTCCTGCTGGCACTGGCCGCCCGCGACCACCTGCGCGGAGGTCGCCACGTGGAAGTCGGTGAACACGGCCCGTCCACACTGGTTCGCGGCCGGCGCACCGAGGGGGGTCTCGAAGGTGAAAGCGGGAGTGTAATTGGAGCCGTTCTTGGTGGTGTCGGTGGCGTTGAGCCAGGGCTGCACCCCTGCAGCCAGAGGCTGCGTGGTGCTCTGTCGGCCCTGGTGGATCTCCAGGTCCTGGTTGACATCGAGCGCCTTCACGCCGCCGAGCCAGGTCTTGAACGACGCGCCCGCGGGGAACGTCGTCACCACCGTCGAATCGAGCGGGTCCTGGGTGTCGATGGACGACGTGCTGGTCTCCCACGAGTTGGGGATGGCCTCCCACGGCGTGTTGTATTTCATCCAGACGTAGCTGAAGTGCGTCATGAAGACGCGCCCACCCGCCCCGGCATAAGAGACCAGGTTCGCGTAGCCGTTGGTCGAGCGATCGGCGTCGTTGTGCTCGGCCCCCTCGCAGGCAAGGATGACCTCGTCGTACGCGGGGAGCTCCCACGCCGGGTTGGTGGCGTTCCAGAGCGCGTCGCCCTTGACCACCGAACCGAAGCCGGGGTCGATGCTCCTTCCGGGGCTGTCGGGGCTGTTGTAGTAATGAAACCGGCGGGACGAGTTCGTGATCGAGGAGCCAAACTCGGCGGGGTCGATGCCCGCCTGCAGCAGCATGCACTCGAAGGGATCCTGGCTGCCGCTGACGAAGGCCACCTGCGGCATGTCGCCCTCGCTCTGGTTTCGCGGCAGCCGCGAGTTCGCGGGGGAGACGGTCGTGGTCTGGCAGGGCGGGACGGCGGTCAGGAGGGTGACGCGCCGCCACTTGCCCAGCTCGACGACGAGCGGGATCGGGTTGCTGGGCGTGAGGGACGAGGTCGGGACGTTGGTGAGGGTGAAGTTCCCGGAGGCGTCGGTCTGGGTGATCGCCAGCGCGTTGAGGATGGCTCCTCCAGTGCAGGAGTCGCACGTTGCCCCCGCGCCGAACGCCGGCAAGTCGGCCGGGTTGGGATCGATGGGGATGTACACGGTCGCGTCGTAGAGAGGGTTCTTGCCCGCCGGGTCGTAGACCTTCCCCGTCAGCGTGGTCGGCGAGCTGCCGCAGGCGGGATCGAGCTGGCACTCCAGCCCGACGCAGTTCGCCAGCTGAATCGCAACGCCCCCCTCGAGCGCCAGGACCGCCGTTCCGTCGGGCACGTCGCCAGGGCCGTCGGTGATCTGTTTGCAGTTGTTGGGGTCGCAGGGGTCCCCGCACGACGACGTCACGGACAGCACCCGGATGCCCGCCCCGGCGCCCAGGGTCGCGCCGCCGAGGCTCTTGGTGACCAGGGTGTTGCCCTGGCAAGCGCCCCAGGTGCCCTGCGCGCAGGTCGACTTTCCCTCGGCGCAGGTGACGTAACTGCCGTAGTTCTCCACGAGCTGACCGCAGTCGGTGGTCGTGCCTTCCGGGCTGCACGGGCATCCCTGGCGGCCGGGCGAGCAGATGGCGGTCGCGTCCCTGGCGACGGAGCGGACGGACCCCTGATCCGTCAGATTCTCCGACTGGCAGGCGCCCACGATGACCGCCGTGGCGATCGCGAGTCCCACCAGGGCCCAGCTGATGCGCATCCGATGGCGTTCGCTGGCGGGCATACGGGCTGGTCGATTCGAGCAACGGATATGCCGCCGACCTACACCCGATAAGCCTGCGGAAAGTGTGGGTGCTCCGGCTTCATCGCCTCCGGTGCGGGCCGCAAGAAGGTTCACCATCCGCAACGTTTGCAACTCTTGCAACCGGTCTGCCGCGCGCACACCATCGAGGGCCCATGTCCGACCGCATCGAGTCGCGGCTCAAGGAAGAGCGCCGCTTCCCCCCTCCGCCGTCGTTCGCGAGGCGCGCTCGCCTCAGCTCCCATGCGGCGTACGCCGCGATGCATGCGCAGTCGCTGGAGGAGCCGGAGGTGTTCTGGCGCGAGCAGACCGCGGACCTGGTGTGGCGCCAGCCGTGGCACGTGCTTTCGGAGTGGAATCTCCCGCAGGCAAAGTTCTTCGTCGGCGCCAAGCTCAACGTGAGCGAGAGCTGCCTCGATCGGCACGTCACCACGTCGCATCGCACCAAGGCCGCCATCATCTGGGAGGGCGAGCCGGGGGATGTGCGGACGCTCACCTACTTCGAGCTTCACCGAGAGGTGGTGCGCATGGCCGCCGCGCTGACCGACCTCGGCGTCGTAGCGGGAGACCGCGTGGCCATCTATCTCGGCATGGTCCCGGAAGCCACCATCGCCATGCTCGCGTGCGCCCGTCTCGGCGCGCCGCACTCCGTGGTCTTCGGCGGGTTCAGCTCGGACGCGCTGCGTGATCGCATCAACGACTGCGGCGCCAAGGTTCTTCTGACGCAGGACGGAGCGTGGAGGCGAGGGCAGGTGGTCCCGCTCAAGAGGATGGCCGACGCCGCGGTGGCGCAGACTCCGAGCATCGAGAGGGTCGTCGTTCTCCGTCGCGTGGGACACGAGCGCGAGCCGGTCGCCATGAAGGAAGGGCGCGACGTCTGGTGGGACGACCTGCTCGAGCGGCCCACCAGCGCCGCGGCCCTGCATGACGCGAAGCACCCCGCCGCCTTCGACGCCGAGCACCCCCTCTTCATTCTCTACACCTCGGGATCGACCGGCAAACCCAAGGGAGTCCTCCACACCAGCGCCGGTTATCTCGCGGGCGTGCACGTCACCGCCAAGTACGTCTTCGATCTGCGCGACGACGACGTCTACTGGTGCACGGCGGACGTCGGCTGGGTGACGGGACACAGCTACATCGTCTACGGGCCTCTCTCCTGCGGCGCGACCTGCTTCATGTACGAGGGGGCGCCGAACTTCCCGGACTGGGCGCGCTTCTGGCGGAACATCGAACGGCACGGCATCAGCGTCCTCTATACCGCCCCGACGGCGATCCGCGCCTTCGTCCGCGCCGGCGACGAGTGGCCGAGCAAGCACGATCTGTCGTCTTTGCGGCTCCTCGGCAGCGTCGGCGAGCCGATCAATCCGGAGGCGTGGATGTGGTACCATCGCGTCGTCGGGGGCGAGCGTTGTCCCATCGTCGACACCTGGTGGCAGACCGAGACGGGCGCCATCATGTTGACCACGTTGCCCGGAGCGACCTTCGCCAAGCCCGGGAGCACCGGTCTGCCCTTCTTCGGTGTCGACATCGCGGTGGTGAAGGACCGCGGCGATCCCTGTGCCGTCAACGAGGGCGGCAAGCTGGTCATCCGGCGCCCCTGGCCTTCGATGGCCCGCACCCTGTGGGGCGACGACGAGCGCTACCGCAAGACGTACTGGGACGTCATCCCCGACCTTTACTTCACCGGGGACGGAGCGCGACGCGACGAGGACGGGTACTTCTGGGTGGTCGGTCGCATCGACGACGTGCTCAACGTCGCCGGGCATCGCATCGGGACGGCGGAGATCGAGAGCGCCCTGGTGAGCCATCCTGCGGTCGCCGAAGCGGCCGCGGTCGGTCGGCCCGACGATCTGAAAGGACAGGCGCTGTGCGTCTTCGTCACCGTCAAGGCCGGCCAGCCGGCGGGCGACGACCTCCGCGCCTCGCTCCGCGCCCACATCGACAAGGAGATTGGCAAGTTCGCGCGCCCCGACGTCATCCGTTTCACCGATTCGCTCCCCAAGACCCGGAGCGGGAAGATCATGCGACGGCTGCTGAAAGAGGTCGCCGCGGGCAAGGAGACCCAGGGGGATACGTCGACCCTCGAGGACCTCGGCGTCCTCGCCAAGCTCCGCGCGGACGAAGAGTAAGCGGTAGACTCGCCCCCAGCCGTGCGCATTCCCACTCCGACCAAGCGCGAGGGGGCCGGGCAGGCGGCGCGGGAGGGCTTCGCGCCTTCGAGTCGCTCGGGAGCGGGCGGGCCGGCGCAGCAGGAGCGCTTCGAGCCGACGCCGGGGCTGCTGGTCGCGGGCAAGTACCGGGTGGAGCGCGTCATCGGCGAAGGGGGCATGGGGGTGGTGGTGGCGGCCCTCCACGTGGAGCTCGACCAGCACGTGGCCGTGAAGTTCCTGCTTCCGGAGGCCATGCGCCATCCCGAGGTGGTGGAGCGCTTCCTCCGCGAGGCCAAGGTCGCCGCCAGGGTGAAGAGCGATCACGTGGCGCGCGTCACCGACGTGGGCAAGGTCGAGCCCAGCGGGATCCCGTTCATCGTGATGGAGTATCTGGAAGGGAGCGATCTCGGCGCCCTCATCGACTTTGGCGAAGAGCTGCCTCTCGACGAGGCCTGCGAGATTGGCCTTCAGGCGTGCGAGGCCCTGGCCGAGGTGCACTCGGCCGGGATCGTCCATCGCGACCTCAAGCCGTCGAACCTCTTCATCACGCGTCGCGCCGACGGCTCGCCGTGGCTCAAGCTGCTGGACTTCGGCATCTCCAAGCTCACCGAGAATCCAGGCGACGGGGAGGCCGATCCGGCGCTCACCACCACGGCGACCATCATGGGGTCGCCCTCGTACATGTCGCCCGAGCAGCTCCGGTCCACCAAGGAGGTCGACGCGCGCACCGACGTCTGGGCGCTCGGCGCCGTGCTGTACGAAGCGGTCACCGGCAAGCCTGCCTTTCGTGGCGAGACGGTCCCGCAGGTGTGCTTCATGATCGGCGCCGAGGATCCCGTCCCGCCTTCGCACCTGCGTTCCGACGTGTCGCCGGAGCTCGAGCACGCCATCCTGTCTGCCCTCGACAAGAAGGCCGACACGCGGGCCACCCTGGTGGAGCTGGCGCGGGCGCTGGTCGACGTGGCGCCTCCCCGGGCGCGAGTCTCTCTCGAGCGGGTGGAAGCGGTGCTCGGCGCTGCGGCGTCGAAGAGCGGAAGCGAGCCCCTTCCCGTGCTGACGGGGACGGCGCTCGAGCCTTCCACGCAGGTCGCGCGGGCGCCCCGACGGCCTCCCGTCCAGTCCGGGGCGCGCACCCAGTCCGCCTGGGGCGGGGACGGCAAGCGCAAGCGGGGTAGCGGCACGCCGCTTCTGGTCCTCGCGCTGGTGGCGGCGGGGATCCTGGCCGTCGGCGTCTACACCGGGAAGCTCGATTTCTCGGCGCTGCGCGATCCGGTGCGGGGCGTCCCCAGCGCCCTGACCGCTGCGGCGCCCTCCAGCGCCCCCTCCGCCGTCGCGTCGCCCATGCCCGTCGCGAGCACGGCCGCGATCGAGTTGGAGAGCGATGCCGCGGACGAGGAAGACGACGCCGCGGTCGACGCCGCCCCTTCGGCCTCCGTCGCCGGCGCCTCCCACCCGCAGCGCGGGGTGCCGCCCGCGCGCACGCACTGGACGACGCGGCCGAGGCACTACGTGAACAAGAACGTCCACCGCCGGCACTGAGTTTCGTTCAAGCGTGTCATTGCAGAACGGCGAGCGTCGTCTGCGGCCGCCCGTCCACGCGCTGCGGCGCCGGGCTTCCATCGCGCGATCGCCAGCGCCCCCAGTAGCGCTCGCGGCCGATGCGGTGATCGAGCACGGCGTCGCTGGTGTAGAGAAAGCCGCGCCGCCAGAGCCTGGTGGGGAGCCGCGGGGGGAAGGCCATGTCGCGATCGGTCGGATCCGGTGGAATGAGGCTGAACGGGTTGCGCGCCTCCATCGTGGAGCGCACCTCGAACGAGGCCTCGCCGAGCGGCGGCTCCCCGGTCGCCTCGAACCAGCTCTCCACCCGCGGCTCCACGCCCTCGGTGACGCGCACCCCCACGAGATGAACTCCGGCGAAGGCGGTGGCGGGGCCGTGGTCGAGGGCGCTCTCGATGACCTTCTGCCAGCGCTCGGCGGAGCTCGTGTCGCCGGTCGCGACGGCGACGTTGTGGGCGATGCGAGTCTCCTCCAGCGTCCGTGGCTGGCCCGCCGGGACCGGCGCGGACTGGCCCAGGGCGGTGCGCCACTCCCAGGTCAGCCAGGGGTCGGGGTCGGGGCCGATGGAACGCATCGGCTCGGTGCCCCCGTAGACCAGCCACTCGAACGGGTTCGGCTCCCGCTCGTTCAGGGCGTACGCATCCACCGGCGCCGGGCGCTCGCGCTGATCGATCACCCAGGCGTCACCGTAGATTCGCAGGTGCGAGGCCGCGGCGATCCTGCGCTGCTCGTCGCCCGTCAGTCCGCTCGCCCGCGCGATCCAGAACGGGTGGCCCGCGACGTCAGGCGCTCCCACCGACGGCGCATCGACGGCGTTGCCCACCGCCTGGGTCTTCCACTGGAACTCCCAGCCCCACTGCGCGCTGCGGTGGGCGTCGATGGGGGTGCCCCGCCGAGCGCGCGGCAGGACCACCTGCTCGATGACATAGAGAAGGTCGACGTGGCTGCGAATGAGCGAGCCGTGCTCGTCGTAGCGGCCGCCCGTGCGCCTCCAGACCCAGAGCGAGCTCACGCCGTCGTGCGCCATGGCCGCGACGGGCAGCAGGCCGAGCGCGACGCCCACCGCACCCGCCACCCGCACGCCCTCCGGGCGGAAGCGGCGCACCAGCCAGCCGACCGCGACCCCGACGGTCCCGGCGAGCTGCGGGAGGGCGAGGGCGAAGTACGCGGCGAAGTAGTGGGGCCAGTAGATGTGGACGTCGGCCCCTCGCTTGAAGGCGACGTACTGGACGGCGCCCCCGAAGAGGAGACCGAGCGCATAGGTCTCCTCGTCACGGCGTAGGGCGATCCAGCGCAGCAGGCACAGCGGCGCGGCGATCTTGCCGAGCGCGATGGCGAGCGGCGTGAAGCTGAAGTCGATCCACGCCGTGCGGGACACGAGGGCCTCGTGGAACGTGGCGACCTGGCCCCCGCCGCGCGAGTCCTCGGCGCTCAGCCATTGCTGGATCTGATCAGCGTGGGCAAAAAGGCCGATCCACCACAGCAGCGTCGCCACCATGATCACCACCGCCACCGCCCACCAGCGCGCGTACGGCGCGAGCCGGAAACGAGGGGTCAGGCGCGGCGGGAGAACGAAAGCGCGCGCGAAGGCCCAGCCGAGGGTGGGGGTCACCAGCAGATAGCCTACCCAGTCGCCCGCGCAGACGACGCAGAGCCCCGCCAGGCTGGCGGAGAGGTAGCGGCGCCGGCCCGTCGTCATGTGCCGCGAATGCCCCCAGAAAAAGAGGAGCGAGCCGAAGATGCAGATGCTCTCGAGGTTCCAGTAGCTCGAGAAGCCGACGGCGATGGGGACGACGACGTAGCTCGCGGCGGCGACGGCTCCGAGGGGCGGGCCCCAGCGCTCCCGCACCACCCCGTAGAGGAGGGGCGGGATGGCCGCGCTGAGCGCGACGGCCGGCAGGTGAATCAGCCAGTCGTGGTGGCCGAAGAGCAGGAAGAGAAGCGCCGGAACGTAGTACTGCCCGTACGGGTGGTGGCACATGAGCGCCGCGCCCTCCGGGCGGATGCCGGTGTACCAGGACCGCGCCGGGTAGAGGATGTTCCAGCGGATCATCTGCTCGCCAGCCATGAAGGTGCCGGTGCTTCCCGCGCCGAGGTGACCCCCTCCGGGAATGCCGGCGAAGCCCCACAGAGCGGCGAAGATCAGCCAGGCAGTGGCGATGAGGACGATGGCTCGTGCGACGCGATCCGCGTACTTCACGGCTCCATCTTCTCGCCGGGGGGAGGGGCGAGGGCGGCGACGTCGGGCCGGTTGTCGAACTGAACGAGAAAGCCACCGAGCATCGACCGAAGGTGCCCGACCTCGGGGGTCCGCGCCATGGTCTCGTAGAGATCGTGCTGCTCGTAGTAGTCGGCGGGCCAGTCGTAGAGCTCGTAGGTACCCCGGTCGCGGTTGAGGATCAGATCGTAGTGATCGTTGCGGACCGAGACGATCTGCAGCGGATCCTTCCCGCGGAGGACGAACTCCGGGAGATAGTACTCGTGAAAGAGAATCCGGTGGGGGTCGTGCTGGCCGAGCAACAGCTCGGGCGTCAGGCTGGTGCCGTCGAACTGCGCGGGCTCCGGAATGCGCAAGAGGTCGAGGACGGTCGGCGCGACGTCCATGGTGGAGACGATGTCCTCCACGCGTCCCGGCTTGATTCCGGGCCCGTGCACGATGAGCGGCACATGCAAGGTGGCCGTGTAGAGATCGTACCCGTAATGGTATTTGCGCGATTCCGGGTTAGGGTGAAACACCGTCGAGTGGTCGGCGGTGAGGATGACGTACGTCGGCTCCGGGCGCTGGGTGAGCGCGTCGAGAAGACGCCCGACCTCGCGGTCGACGTAGCTGAGCTCCGCCTCGTAAAAGCCCTTGTCGCCATGGTCGGTGTACTGGACGCCGGGGAGCGGTCCGTAGGTTGGGTGCGCGTCGAAGTAGTGGACCCACATATAAAGCGGGCGATCACGCGGCTGGGCGAGCACACGGAGCGCGGCATCGGTCACCTGGGGGGCGTTGTGCTTGCCCGTGGCCGCGGACAGCGCGCTGGTCTCGACCTGTTGAAACCCCCGCGTCACGCTCGGCCATCGCGGCCGATCGAAGTAGGCGGTGGGGATGACCGCCACCGTGTCGTAGCCCGCGTCGTCGATGAGATCTTGAACCTCTTTCTCTTTGGGTCCGATGGAATAGGGAATGCGCGGAGCGTACGTAAAGAGAAGCTGGGAGTCCCAGCGCGACGTGAACATCGACGGGAAGGAGAGGCGCGTCGAGGGGCCCTGCGAGAAGCAGTGCGAGAACAGCATCGAGCTGGTGGCGAACTGGTCCACCCGAGGCATGAGCGCGACGGGACTGCCCAGGGCCGAGAGGCGCGGCGCCCCCAACGCGTCGATGGTGATGAGCACGATGGTCGGTCGGCTCGGCACGGTGCCCTGTCCGAACGAGGTCCTCGCGCGCGGACGAAAGGCCAGCGGCGAGAGATCGGCGCCGTCGCAGTCCTCGTCGATGCGGTTGCCGGGGATGTCGGTCGCGCCCATGTGCCGGCGCGCGTCGAACGGCGCGCAGTCGCCGCCGCCGAGGACGTTGATCTGCCCGTCGCGGTCGAAGTCGAGCGCGAAGACCCACGCCGCGTACCCCACCCGTCCGCTCAGCGTGCGCTGAAACCCGAGGACCTGCGCGGTGGTGGACTCGGGCCGGAGGCTCAGGGCGGCGACGGTGGAGGCGGCCAAGACGAGACCCAGCACCCCCAGCCCGCCGCGACGGATCCATCGTCCCCAGGGCGCTCGCAAGAGCGGAAGGTCTCTCGCCAGCACGAGAGCCGGCACGACCACCACCAGCGGCGCGAGCGGGAGCCAGGCCACCGCGGCGAGCTCGCTGCGGTACACCACCACCCCCGCGGCGACGGCAGCAAGCGCGACGAAGGCGAAGCAGCCCAGGACCCGCCCGGTGCGGGCCAGCGCCCAGCGGGGCCCGCGCAGCTTCGACGCGGCGTCGACGACGACCCGTCCGGCCTGTAGGGCGAGGGGCCAGGCGAGAGCGAGGGTCGCGGCAAAGGCCACGTGCGACAGCGTCACGGCGATCTCGGTGGTGTCGGCGCGCGCCAGTCCGTAGAGAAGGGCGGACACGAGGTGATAGGTCACCAGGCTCCAGACGCCGGTGAGGACCGCCAGCGTCAAACCGCGCGCCGCCAGGGCTCGGGGTCGTCCGCCGCTCTCCTGCGCGAGGCTTTGCCACCAGGTCCGCAGCGTCGAAGCCACCCGCCGTCCGAACGGAATGAAGAAGGGGCCGAAGATCGCACCGGCCAGCGCCGCGGTCGTCGCGGCCACGAAGAGAGCCGCGCCGACCCCTGTCAGCCACTGCTTCCAGGTGGCGCCGCCCCGCGAATGCAGAAGCACCAGCGCGTCGCCGAGCCAGAGCCCCACCGCGGCACTCAGCGCGAAGCGCAGCCCGACGAGCGAGCTGCGCCCCACCCCTCTCCAGCGCGACTGGCGGGTCGCCGCTCGGGTCGCGTCCGATGCGAGCGGCGCCGGAGCCCCCTCGCTCGGGCCTTCGCGGAGCGCCGGAGGCGTCCCGATGGAGCTGGTCGACATTACTTTTCCGTCATCCTGCCGTCGCCGATCCGTGACCCCCGCCAACGTAGCCCGTCTCCGACCGGACAGGCGATCGACCGACGAGGCGTGCGTGGACCGGGACGAGCGAGCCGAATCGGAGCACCGCCCGTCGGGGGGGACGCGCGCGCGTTCACCGGCCTCTGAGGACCGCTCGGGCCTCGAGCCGGCCCTTTCACCGGAGCAAGCGTCGAATCGCCTCCTGCACGACGGTCGCCTCGACCACGGCGCCCTTCGACTTCAAGTGCTTCATGGCCACGCCCATGGCCTGCCCCGCGCTCTTCGCGGCGCGGAGCGCGTCGGCCACCGGAGCCAGCGCTGCGGCCACGGCGTCCGGCGAGAGCGCGCTGGGCAGAAGCTCGGAGAGGAGCTCGATCTCGCGCTTCAGCTCGGCTGTCCGCGACGGGTCGTCCTTGGCGTGGCCGAGCGTCTCTTCGTTGGACTTGAGCAGGCGGCGCAGCACCGCCATGGCCTCGTCGTCGCCGAGCGCCCGATTGGCCCGTGCCTCGGCGGTCTGGATCTCCCCCAGGGCGAGTCCCAGGATGTTCCTGGCCACCGCGTCGTGCGCCTGCATGGCCGCCCGCATCCGCTTCTTGATTTCCTCGGTGAGCACGCTGTAGCTGCCAGATAGCGGCGGCGAATGCCGTCCGCGTCTTAAATCGTCACGACGGAGTCCGTCGGGGCTTTTGCCCGACAGACTGCTAGATAGCTCAAAGACAGCTCGAGAGAAGCCGCGTTTTGCACGCGGGCCTCGACCGCCGCGTACGATGGGTTATTAACTCGTCTTACGCGGGAGGACGCCGTGCCTCGCAAACCCAAGCCCAACAAGCAGATCGTCGCCTTCAAGGTCGAGCCCGACCTCGCGGCGCTGCTCGACGCGATGCCCAACAAGAGCGAATTCATCCGCAACGCTGTGGCACGTCAACTCTCGACGGCCTGTCCGCTGTGTCGGGGGACGGGAATTGCGCCCTTCACCGGCGTGAGCGACGATCTGACACGCCTCGTCCAGCAGCACCCCTTGTGCGTCTGCGCGGGATGCGGCGTGAAGGTGCCGCGGCCATGCCACACGCCCGGGCATTGCGAGGAGGATTCGCGTATCGAGTCCTTCGAGCGCTGGGGGGTCTTCTACTGCGAGGGCTGCGGACCGGCGATCGCCTTCTGCATCGATTGCAAGAAGCCGCTGGGACGGCTTGGCGCGCGCAAGAAATCGACCTGCGAGACGTGTCGAGCAGCGTGACAATCCGCCCCGTGCGGCCGTGGTGATCGCGACCCCCGGCCCCTGGCGCTGGCGAGCGATCGTCCGAAGTCCCTCGCTTTTGCTCATCCGTCGGGTTGGTGTGGGTGTTGCGTACCAGGGAAGGTCGATGATCCGACGTGTCTCTCTGGGAACCGCGGCCCTTTGGGCGGTGAGCTGCACACCTTCACGCGCGGCGACGCCGGTCCCCCTTCCCCCGGGCGAGGTCTGGCTGACCCCCGACGAGATGGCAGGCGCTGCCATCACCTCCGTCCCCGTCGACGAGCACGACATCAACGACGTTCTCGTGGCCTCGGGTCGCGTGTCGTTCGACGAGGGACACGTCGCCCACGTGACCTCGCCGGTGAGCGGGCGCGTGGTGCGCATCGACGGGGCCCTCGGCGAGTCGATCCAGAAGGGTCAAGTCCTCGCGCTCATTCGTTCTCCGGATCTCGGCGACGCGACGGCCGACCTCTCCAAGGCCGAGGCGGAGCGCATCGCCACCGAGCATGCCTACGAGCGCGCCAAGGTGCTGCGCGAGGGCGGCGGCGCCTCGGACGCAGCGGTGGAGCAAGCGCAGGACGCCTGGAGGATCGCCCAGGCCGAGCTCGAGCGCGCGAAGGAGAAGGTGGCGCTCTTTCACGCCGGCGCCGGAGTGACCGAGGACTACGCGCTCACGTCGCCCATCGCGGGCACGGTGCTGGCGAGGACGGTGACGCCTGGTTTCGAGATCCAGGGAACGTACTCGGGAGGCTCGCTGCCGGAGCTCTTCACGGTGGGCGACCTCGACGACGTCTGGGTCTTCGCCGACATCTACGAGAACGACCTCGCACGCGTGCATGCCGGAGAGCACGTGAGCGTGTCGGTGACGGGGGTGCCGCAGCGGTTCGAGGGGCAAGTCGACTACGTGGCCGACATGCTGGATCCGCAGACGCGCACGGCCCGTCTGCGCTGCACCATTCCCAATCCCGACCACCGTCTGGAGCCGGAGATGTACGGCACCGTTCGCGTGAGCGTGGCGGCCATCCGGGCGCTGGCTATTCCGCGCAGCGCGATCCTGCACCTGGGCGACCAGTCCCTCGTCTTCGTGGAGCGAGGGCGCGCAGCCGATGGTCGGTTGCGCTACGAGCGCCTCCCCATCGTGGTCGACGAGAGCGGCGACGCGCCCTACGTGCCGGTCGAGCATGGGCTGGATCTCGGCGAGCGGGTGGTCACGAAGGGCGGCGACGCTCTCGCGACTCGGCTGTAGACCGCGGCGGAAAGAGACCCCGGCGGGGCTGCGCGACGAGACGAATACGCTAGGCTTGGCTCATGAGACTACGAGTCCGACGGGTCGATGCGCTCCGGAGTGCCATCGCCGGCACCGCAGGCGCGTCCCTTCGCGATGCGGCCGAGGCGCTGTTCGAGGCCGGCGGCCGGAAGGTACTGCCCCTGGCGGTGCAGCGCGCGGTGCGTTCCACCGTGGAGCAAGAGGCCGCGAGGTTGCTCACCGCGGGCGGGCTGCTTCAGCAGAGCGCTTCGGCGGCGGGCCGCATCGCCGAGGGCGGAGCGGGCGCCGTGCGCGCGACGGCGCTGCAGGGAGCGCGGGCGGCGGGACGGCAGATCCTGCGCAGCGTCGGATCGGCGGCGGCGGCGGGAGCGCTGGTCGACGGCGGCTGGGCCACCGTGCAAGCGGTCGCGCGCGTGCGCTCGGGCTCGATGTCCCAGAGGGACGCGGTGGTGCACGTCGCGCAGGAGGCCGGGACGGGGGCGGCGGCCACCGCGGCAGGGGCAGCGACGGCGGCGTTGCTGGTGGCCATGACGGGAGGCGTGGCGGCTCCCGCGGTGTTCATGGTGGCGGCGGCGGCCACGCTGGGCGCAAAGATGGGCCTCGACGCGCTCCTGAGAACGAGAGCCGCGGGGGCCATCCGCGCGGTGCTGCAGCCGACCCGGTGAGAGCGGGATCGCGGCGCTCTTCCGGGTTCGCGCTGATGGCCGGCGCCATGCTGCCGGTGCTCCTGGCGTGCGGCAACGGAGGCAAGCGCGAGGCGGCGAGCCTGGTCGACGCCGTCGACCGCTACCAGCGCGCCGACGGACCGTCGAAGGACGCCCTGGGGCAGGCGGTGTCGGCGCTGGCCTGCAGCGACGAGCGGGTGTGCGACGCGAAGCGGACCTGCGTCGCGGCCATCGAGCCGACGACGCGCGCGCTCACGCTGAAGGACGAGGTCGCCCGAAGGCTGGCCGACCTCGAGCAAAAGCGCCTGGAGACGGACTCGCCCGAAGTGCAGGCGTTGCCCGGCAAGCTCGACGAGGCCGAGCGCCTGCTGAAGGACGGCCGCGCCAGGATGGCCGCGTGCGACGCCAGGCTCACCGATCTGCGCGTCGCCTTCGGCGGTTAGCGGGGGGTCCAGCCTCCTCCTACGCCTGGCGGCTTCCTTGCAAATGTAATTTCGCATGTTAAATATGCATGGATGATCCGGCGCCGTGCCCTCCCCATGGTTCAGGATGCCCTGAACCGGCAGGCTGCCGTCGCCCTGCTGGGGCCGCGGCAAGTCGGCAAGACCACCCTGGCGCACGCAATCGCCCGGGAGAGGGATGCGCTCTACCTGGACCTCGAATCGCGGGAGGACCGCTCCAAGCTCGGTGAGCCGGCGCTCTTTCTACGCGCCTACGAAGATCGGCTGGTCATCCTCGACGAGATCCACCGGGCGCCCGAGCTGTTCCAGACCCTGCGCGGCCTCATCGACGAGGGCCGGCGGCACGGGCGACGCCACGGGCGCTTCCTCGTCCTCGGCTCGGCCGCCATCGACCTGCTGCGCCAATCCGGCGAGAGCCTGGCCGGTCGGATCGCCTATGTCGAGATGGGTCCCTTCGACGTCCTCGAGGCGGCCCACGACGAGACGGCGCGCGACGCCTTGTGGGTGCGCGGCGGGTTCCCCGACAGCTTTCTGGCACGCTCCGACTCCGAGAGCCTGCTGCTGCGCAAGGACTTCATCCGCACCTACCTGGAGCGCGATGTGCCGCAGTTCGGGCCGCGCATTCCGGCGCAGACGCTGGAGCGGCTGTGGACCATGCTCGCGCACGGGCAGGGGAGCCTTCTCAACGCCTCCCGCCTCGCCGCCGGCCTTTCCGTCAGCGTGCCCACCATCGTCCGCTACATCGATCTACTCGCCGATCTGCTGCTCGTGCGCCGCCTGCCACCCTTCCACTCCAACACGGGAAAGCGCTTGGTGAAGTCCCCCAAGGTCTACGTTCGCGACAGCGGCATCCTGCACGCGCTCCTGGGGATCGAGGATCACAACGCGCTCGCCGGGCACCCGGTCGTGGGCACCAGCTGGGAAGGCTTCGTCATCGAAAATCTGCTTGCCGTCGCGCCTGCGCGCACGCTGGCGAGCTTCTACCGCACCTCGGGCGGGGCGGAGATCGACCTCGTCCTCGACCTGCCCAAGGGGGACCGCTGGGCCATCGAGATCAAGCGCAGCCTGACCGCGCGCCCCGAGAAGGGGTTTCACCTGGCGTGCGAGGATCTGCAGCCGCGCAGAAGCTTCGTGGTCTATTCGGGTGAGCCGCGTTTTCCGGTGAGCGCCGGGATCGAAGCCATCGGCGTCGGCGCCCTGGCGAAGGCGCTGGCGAAGGCGGCGTGATCCCCTCGTCGTCCTTGCGGCCCGGTGTGTGCTAAGCCCGGGCTGACCATGTTCGACGCCCTCGCCAAAGGCTTCAAAGCTGCGAGAAATCGCCTCGCCGGCCTGACCGAGCTGACCGAGCAAAACGTCGAGTCCGCTCTGCGCGAGGTGCGCCTCTCCCTGCTCGAGGCCGACGTCGAGCTCGGCGTGGTCAAGGCGTTCCTGGCGCGCGTGAAGGAGAAGGCGCTGGGCGAGGTGGTGCGGACGCGCGCCAAGCAAGAAGGGCAGACGGTGCGGGTCGCGGCCAGCGACGTCTTCGTGAAGATCATCCACGACGAGCTCGTGGCCTTCATGTCGCCGGGCGACGGTCCGGTGCTGGAGATGGCCTCCGCGTCCGGCGGAAAGCGGCAGCCCACGGGCATCATGATGGTGGGCCTGCAAGGCTCCGGAAAGACCACGACGTGCGCGAAGCTGGCACGCTGGCTGCGGAAAGAGGGGCACACGCCGCTCCTCGTCGCCGCCGACATGCAGCGCCCCGCCGCCGTGGAGCAGCTGAAGATCCTGGGCGATCAGCTGGGCATCCCGGTGTTCAACGTCCCCGGAGCGACTCCGCTCGACATCTGCAAGCAGGCCCTCGCCGAGGCGCGTAGCAGCGGCAAATACGACGCGGTGATCTACGACACCGCCGGGCGTCTGGCCATCGACGAGCCGCTCATGCAGGAGCTTCGCGACATCAAGGAGGCGGTGCAGCCGGGCAACGTCCTCCTGGTCATCGACGCCATGATCGGGCAGGACGCGGTCAAGACGTCGAAGGCGTTCCACGATCGCCTGGGGCTGACCGGCGTCGTGCTGACCAAGCTCGACGGAGACGCGCGCGGCGGCGCGGCGCTCAGCGTGAAGGAAGTGACCGGCGCGCCCATTCGCTTCGTCGGGGTCGGCGAGCAGCTCGACAAGTTCGAAGAGTTTCGCGCCGACGGGATGGCGGGCCGGGTGCTCGGCATGGGCGACGTGGTCGGCCTGATGAAGGACTTCGAAGAGGTCGTCGACGAGAAGGAGGCCAACGAGAAGGCGATGAGGATGCTGGAGGGGCAGTTTACCCTCGACGACTTTCTCGAGCAGGTGCGGATGATCCAGAAGATGGGCTCCATCAAGGATCTCATCGCCAAGATGCCGGGCATGGGCGACATGCTGCCGCCGGGCGCCGACCTCGACGACAGCGAGCTCGGTCGCGTCGAGGCGATCATCCAGTCCTTCACCCGGTTCGAGCGCAAGGACCCCTACGCCCTCATCCGCGAGCCGACGCGGGTGGCGCGGATCGCCAAGGGCTCCGGTCAGCCGGCGCCGCAGGTGGAAGAGCTGGTGCAGAAGTTTCTCTTCATGAAGCAGATGATGGAGGGGCTCGGCCAGAACATGGGGATCATGGGCAAGATCCCGGGCATGAAGAACGTGGCCATGGCCAAGCAGCTCCGAAAGCAGATGGCGCAGGGCGGGGGTATGCCGGGGATGGGCGGCTTTCCGGGGATGCCGGGCATGGGGATGCCGGGGATGGGCGGCTTTCCGGGGATGCCGGGGATGGGGTTTCCCGGGATGGGCATGCCGGGGATGGGCGCGGCGGGCGGTGCGGGCGACAGCATGACCAAGATGCGTCCCCTGTCGACGGCGGAGAAGAACGCCAAGAAGGCGCAGCGCAAGCGAGAGAAGGAAGCGCGGAAGAAGAACCGTCGGTAGCGCCCTTGCCGTGACTCCGCTACGGCCGCATACTGCACCCCATACGGGGAAGACTTTGGCCGCCGCCGCCCAAGCGGATGCCGCGCTCCATGCGGGCGGGCCCGGACTTCCGGGCTCGACGGGGGACGGGATGGCGTTGTAAAAGGGCCGCCATGCGTCGTTCCCAAGGGTGGTTGGCGGTCGTGCTGGCGGGGCTCTGCGCCGCGGGCTGCGTCGGCGGCAGCAAGGGTCTCAGCTCCGAGGACCGGGACAAGCTGAAGGCCTACATCCTCGACGCCCCGCCGGCGGACATCCAGCACAAGGTGGACGTCAACTTCGAAAACAAGGTGCATCTCATCGGCTACAAGATCGACCCCGATGCCGCCAGGCCCGGGCAAGAGGTGAAGATTACCTA
>Ga0302314_10001265_pt1 | contig 47288 bp, 48 predicted proteins | sample III_Palsa_N2_3_FD_200533 | JGI IMG/M metagenome (GOLD analysis project Ga0302314, IMG submission 200533) | Peat permafrost microbial communities from Stordalen Mire near Abisko, Sweden - III_Palsa_N2_3 | ecosystem: Environmental > Terrestrial > Soil > Palsa > Peat permafrost | place: Sweden...
CCGAGAACGTCGAGCAGCGCCAGGCGGCCGTGAAGGCTGCGGGCCTGTCCGCCAAGATCGTCGACGTCGAAGCCTTTGCGCTCGAGAACGCCTGCAAGCTGATGACGCATCAGATGCCCGATGGCGGTATCGACCGCACCATCGCGGTCGTCGACTTCGGCGCGAGCAGCACCACCTTCAGCGTGCTGCGCAACCTCAAAGTGGTCTACACGCGCGACTTCGCCTTCGGCGGGCAGCAGCTCACCGAGGAGATCATGCGCACCTACGGTCTCGCGATGGAGGAGGCCGGTCGCGCCAAGAAGGAAGGCGGCCTGCCCGGCAATTACCAGTCGGAAGTGCTCGACCCCTTCATCGATGACATGACGCAGCAGGTGAGCCGCTCACTGCAGTTCTACCTCGCCTCGGGCTCCGGGCGCGAGCAGCCGGAGAAGATCCTGGTATGCGGTGGCTGCGCCAATATCCCCGGCGTGGCAGAGGTCATCTCCAGCCGCGTGGGTATTTCCGCCGAGAAGGGCGACCCGCTCGGCCAGATGAAGCTGTCCTCGCGCGCCAAGGCGCAGGCGGTGCAACGCGATGCCACCGCACTGCTGACTGCGTGTGGCCTCGCCCTGCGGAGCTTTGACTGATATGCCACGCATAAACCTGCTTCCCCACCGGGAAAGCAAACGCAAAGAGCGCAAGCTCAAGTTCTTGGTGGCACTGGGTGTGGCCGCGGTCGCCGCGATGTTCACCACCTTCGCCGCCTACCTGATGTACTCGCAGATGATCGACGCGCAGCAGCATCGCAACGACACGCTGCGCACCGCGATCAGGACGCTGGACAAGGAAAACGAGGAGATCAACAACCTCGAGACCGCCAAGCAGAAGTACATCGCGCGCATGGAGATCATCGAGAAGCTGCAACGCTCGCGACCGGAGATCGTGCACGTGTTCGATGAGATCGTGCGCACGCTGCCCGAGGGCGTATACCTCACGTCGGTCAAGCAAAGTGGCACGACACTCAAGTTCGACGGCATCGCGCAGTCGAGCACGCGCGTGTCCTCCTTCATGCGCAACATCGACGGTTCGCAGTGGCTGCGCAACCCGTCGCTGGAAGTGGTGCAGACCACCAAGGGCTCAGGCCCCGGTTCGAGCTTCACCCTGAGCGCGCAGCAGGTCACCGCTTCCGCCCCGGATGACGGCGGCACGCGTGCGGCCAAGAACAAGATCCGCAAGGCAAGCCTCGGCGGTGCGGGAGCGCAGCAATGAATATTCTTGAGGAGCTGCGGTCGCTTGATCCGCGCGACCCGGGCCGCTGGCCCCTGCCGGTGCTCGGCGGCGCCGTCGGCGTTGCCTTCCTGGTGCTCTCGGCGCTCGGTATCTACTTCTTCGTGTGGAGCGAGCAGCGTCCGCGCCTGGAGCAGTTCACCGCCGAGGAACAGAAGCTGCGCGGTGAGTTTCGCGAGAAGCACGCCAAGGCGGTGAACCTCGAGGTCTACAAGCAGCAGCTGAAGGACATCGAGCGCTCCTTCGGCGCCCTGCTGCGCCAGCTGCCCGGCAAGACTGAGGTGCCGAGCCTCCTGGTGGACATCTCGCAGACCGGCCTCGCCGCGGGCCTGCAGGAGAAGCTGTTCCAGCCGCAGGCCGAGCAGCGCAAGGACTTCTACGCGGAGCTGCCCATCAAGATCAAGCTGACCGGCAGCTACCACCAGTTCGGCGAATTCGTGAGCGGCATCGCGGCGCTGCCGCGCATCGTCACGCTGCACGACATCGACATCAAGCCGGACAGCAAGGACGCCTACGACCAGTTGTCCCTTGAGCTCACGGCGAAGACCTATCGCTACCTGGATGAGGACGAGATCGCCGCGGGTGAGGCCGACAAGAACAAGAACGCCCCCAAGCGCCCCAAGGCGGGCGGCTGATCCCATGAATGTCGTGAGCCGGTACCCACTTATGCACAAGCCCGCCAACCGAACCGCGCTGCGTCTCGTGTGCCTGAGCCTCGCGTGCGCCGCCTACGCCGCCGTCGCCGCCTGCTCGAGCGCCGATGACGAGCTGCAGCGCTTCGTGGACGACACCAAGAAAGAGCCCGGTGGCCGCGTGGAGCCGCTGCCGGAGATCAAGCCCTACGAAACCTTCGTGTACGCAGCTTCCGACCTGCGTTCGCCGTTCCTGCCGAGCAGCCCCGGCTCCGGCGCGGGACTGGCCGGCGTGCGCCCCGATCAGAAGCGCAACCGCGAGTTCCTCGAGCAGTACTCGCTCGACACCTTGAAAATGGTCGGCACGCTGCGTCTCGGCGGGTCGATCTTCGGCCTGGTGCAGACCAAGGATGGCCTGGTGCACCGGGTCACCACCGGCAATCACATCGGCCAGGCCGAAGGCAAGATCACCGAGATCAGCCCTTCGAAAATCAGTGTTGTTGAAATCGTTCCTGACAGTGTAGGCGGGTACATGGAGCGCCCCGCCGCGCTGGCATTGAACGAGTAAGGTCCAGCAGGGAGTTCTTCAGAATGCAACGCCATCGCCTGATCAATCGTCTTCTCGGCACGGCCCTCGTGCTCGCGGGAGCATTCGGCATGCTCGCGGGAGCACCTGCACTGGCCGCGGATCAACCCGCACTGCAAGCCATCGATGTGCAGCCGCTCGCCGGCCAGCAACTGCAACTCACGATGCGCCTGTCGGCCCCGGCGCCGCAGCCCCTGTCGTTCACCATCGACAATCCGGCGCGCATCTCCCTTGACCTGCCCAACACGACCCTGGCGCTGCCCTCGCGGCGCATCGACGTGCACGCTTCCGGGCTCGACACCATCCTCGCGGCCGAGACCAAGGACCGCACGCGCCTGGTGCTGAACCTCGACAAGCTGGTGCCCTACGACACGCGCGTGGAGGGCAACAACATCGTGGTGCTGCTCGGTGCCACCGGTGCGGTTGGCGCCGCCGCTGCTCCTGCGGTTGCCAGCACTCCGAACAGCTCCAACGCCGTCACCGGCAGCAGCGGCCCCGGGGTGCGCGAACTGCGCGCGATCGACTTCCGCCGCAGCGCCGACGGTGCGGGGCGCGTGATCGTCAAGCTCTCCGACCCGCATACCCACATCAACCTGCACCAGGTCGGCAACCAGATCGTGGTGGACTTCGGTGACGCCGGGGTGCCGGCGAACCTGGTACGTCGCTATGACGCTACCGACTACGGCACGCCGGTGAACAGCTTCGACGTCAGCCGTGTCGGCACCGGCGCGCGCATCGCCATCTCAGCCAATGGCGACTACGAGCAGCTCGCCTACCAGTCGGACGATCAGTATGTGGTCGAGGTGGCGCCGCGCCACAAGGCGCTCAACGCCCCCGAGGACAAGCCGGTCTACACCGGCGAGCGCCTCACCCTGAACTTCCAGGACATCGAGACGCGCGCCGTACTGCAGCTGCTGGCCGATGCCAGTGGCCAGAACATTGTGGTCAGCGACTCGGTCAGCGGCAACGTTACGCTGCGCCTGCAGAACGTGCCGTGGGACCAGGCCCTCGACATCGTGCTGCGCACCAAGGGCCTCGACAAGCGCCGCCAGGACAACGTCATCATCGTTGCGCCGCAGGCGGAGCTGGCCGCCCGCGAGAAGGCCGAACTGGCCGCGAAGAAGGACGTGCAGGAACTCGCGCCGCTGCGCTCCGAGTATCTGCAGGTCAACTACGCCAAGGCCTCCGACATGGCCGCGCTGGTGAAGACCCAGACCAACTCGCTGCTCTCGCAGCGCGGCAGCGTCGCGGTCGATGAGCGCACCAACACGCTCCTCCTCCAGGACACCGCCGACCGCATCGCCGACATCCGCCGCCTGGTGGCGACCCTCGACATCCCGGTGCGCCAGGTGCAGATCGAGGCCCGCATCGTGCTCGTGAACAACGATTTCGAGCGTGACCTCGGCGCGCGCTTTGGCTTCACCAGCGTCAACCAGAACGGCCAGACGGGACTCGTGACTACCAGCGGCACCGCCGCCGGTACCGACCAGATCGTGAGCTCCGCCCTTACCAACCTGCAGGGCAACGGCGGCACCTCGATCTACCCGGTGACGCTGCCCACGGGCAGCAATGCCGTGAACCGCTACAACGTCAACCTGCCGGTGTCGAGCCCGGCCGGCTCGCTCGCGCTGGGTATCCTCGGCAACAACTTCCTCGTAGACCTCGAGCTTTCGGCGGCGCAGGCCGAGACCCAGGCGAACATCATCGCCACCCCACGCGTCATCACCGCCAACCAGAAGGAAGCGGTCATCGAGCAGGGCCAGGAAATTCCCTACCAGCAGTCGGCTTCGAGCGGCGCCACTACCATCCAGTTCAAGAAGGCAGTGCTCTCGCTCAAGGTCACTCCGCAGATCACCCCTGACAACCGCATCATCCTCGACCTCGACGTCCGTGACGACGCGGTCGGCACGATCGTGGTCGCCTCCGGTGGCGTCAATGTGCCCTCGATCAACACCCGCGAGATCTCCACGCAGGTGCTGGTGAATGACGGCCAGACCGTGGTGCTCGGCGGCATCCTCTCCACTACCGACCGCGAGGATGACACCAAGGTCCCCTACCTCGGCGACATCCCGGTCCTCGGGCACCTCTTCAAGAACACGGTGCACCAGGAGTTCAAGGATGAGCTCATGATCTTCATCACCCCGAAGATCGTGCGCGAGGGCGTCAACGTCATGAACTAAAGCGCCCTGGCGCTGGCCCTGATGAGTCCCGCGGCCGCCTTCTGAAGGCGGCCGCGGCGTTTTAGGTATCCTGTCGGCGCATATGCGCGGCAAAACCAGTGTTTTCCTCATCGGGCCCATGGGCTCCGGCAAGACCGCGGTGGGCCGCTATGTGGCGCGCACGCTGAAGCTGCCCTTCTACGACAGCGATGGCGAGATCGAGCGGCGCACCGGAGTCGACATCCCCTTCATCTTCGAGAAGGAGGGCGAGCAGGGTTTCCGGCAACGCGAGCGCGAAGCCATCGACGCGCTGACCGCGCTCGAGGGCATCGTGCTCGCCACCGGGGGCGGCGCGGTGCTGCTGGAGGAGAACCGCCGGCACCTGGCCGAGCGCGGCCGGGTGGTGTACCTCGAAACCTCGGTGGCGCAGCAGGTGCATCGCGTGCGCTACGGTCGCCACCGCCCCCTCATCGCCCAGGGCGACCCGGCGGAGCGGCTCGGGCTCTTGATGAGCGCACGCGCCCCGCTCTATGCCGGCATCGCCGACATCGTCGTCTCGACTGACGGGCGCAAGGTGCAGCATGTCGCCGAGAGTATCCTGCGCGAGCTCACCGAGGCGCCGCCCTGAGCCCCCGGTGAGGCCGCGGCGTTCACGTATACTCGGGGGCGGTCCTGTGGCCAGCCAAGCCGTACGCGGCACGCCCAAGTGGATACCCTGAACGTCGAACTCGGCGATCGCAGCTACCCGATCCTCATCGGTGAGGGCCTCATCAGCCGTCCCGAGGCGTTCGCCGCGCTTAGCGCCCGCGACGTGCTCATCGTCAGCAACACCACCGTGGCGCCTCTTTACATGCGCGCGCTGCGCTGCGCCCTCGGCGTACGGCGTTGCGTCGAGGTGATCCTGCCCGACGGGGAGGCGCACAAGAGCCTCGCCAACATGGCGCGCGTCCTCGACGTCCTGATCGCCAACCGCTTTGGGCGCGACTGCGCGGTGCTCGCCTTAGGGGGCGGCGTGGTAGGCGATCTGGCCGGCTTCGTGGCGGCGACCTACCAGCGCGGCGTCGCCTTCGTGCAGGTGCCTACCACCCTCCTTGCGCAGGTGGATTCGGCCGTCGGCGGCAAGACCGCGGTCAACCACCCGGGCGGCAAGAACCTGATCGGGGCGTTCCACCAGCCGCACCTGGTGGTGAGTGATACCCATACCCTGAGCACGCTCCCGGGACGGGAGCTGCGCGCCGGGCTCGCCGAGGTCATCAAGTACGGTCTCATCTGCGATCCGGCGCTGTTCGACTGGATCGAGGCGCGTCTCGGCAGGCTCCTCGCTAAGGACCCACTGGCGCTGGCGCACGTCATCCGGCGCTCCTGCGAGATCAAGGCCGCGATCGTCGGGCGCGACGAGCGTGAGCAGGGCGAGCGCGCGCTGCTGAATCTCGGCCACACCTTCGGCCACGCGGCCGAGGCGGCCACCGCTTACCGCGAGTGGCTGCACGGGGAGGCGGTGGGGGCCGGGATGGTCATGGCGGCGGCCATGTCGCGCGAGTGCGGGCTCTTGAGCGCGCCGGAGGCCGCGCGCGTGCGCCAGCTGGTGGAACTCGCAGGACTGCCGGCGCAGGTGCCCTCGGTGAGTCCCGCGGTGCTGCTTGAGCACATGCGGATCGACAAGAAAGTCCTGCAGGGCCGGCTGCGCCTGGTGCTGCTGCGCCGCATCGGTGAGGCGTTCGTGACTGCCGACTACCCCGAGGCGGCGCTGCAGAGCACGCTGGCCCAGCACGCCGGGGCCGCGACGTGAACGACGTGGCAGCCGGCGCCGCGCAGCTGGCACCGTATGCGGCTCATGATGAGCGGTCACGCGGGCGGCGCGTGCCAGAACCGCGCCCGGAGTTCCGCGGCGAGTTTCAGCGCGACCGCGATCGCATCATCCACTCCAACGCCTTCCGCCGGCTGGTCTACAAGACCCAGGTGTTCGTCAATCACGAAGGCGACCTGTACCGCACCCGCATCACCCACTCCATCGAGGTGGCGCAGATCGCCCGCTCCGTCGCACTCGCGCTGCGGCTGAATGAGGCGCTGACGGAGGCCATCAGCCTTGCCCACGACCTCGGACACACCCCTTTCGGGCACGCCGGCCAGGACGCCCTGAACGAATGCATGCGCGACTACGGGGGTTTCGAGCACAACCTGCAGTCACTGCGCGTCGTCGATGAGCTCGAGGAGCGCTATGCGGAATTTCCGGGGCTGAACCTGACCTTTGAATGCCGCGAGGGAATCCTCAAACATTGTTCTGTGCGCAACGCACGGCTGCTGGGTGAGCTTGGCGAACGTTTCATCCAAAGGCACCAGCCGGGACTGGAAGCCCAGATCGCGAATCTGTCGGATGAAATCGCCTACAACAACCACGACGTTGACGATGGCATCCGCGCGCAACTGATCGACCTCGCCTCACTGCGCGAGGTACGCATGTTTCGACGCCAGCACGATGCGGTGCTGGCGCAGTATCCACAGCTCGGGGAGCGCCGTCTCGTGCACGAGACGATACGGCGCATGGTCAATTACCTGGTGAGCGACTTCATCCGCACGACGCAGTCGCAGCTTGAGAACCTGCGGCCGCGTTCAATCGACGAGGTGCGTGCCCAGCAAAAGCCGATCGCGATGTTGAGCGCGGAATGTCTCGAAGAGCACCTCGAGCTCAAGGCGTTCCTGGGCGAACATGTCTACCGGCACTACAAGGTGCTGCGCATGACTTCCAAGGCGCGCCGGGTACTGCAACAACTCTTTGAGGCTTTTTTCAAGGACGTGAGTCTCATGCCGACGGAACATCGCGATCACGCGGTGGTCGCCGAAGCTGCACACGGCAGCTCCGGTCGGGCGCGCGCGGTCGCTGACTACATCGCCGGCATGACGGATCGCTACGCGATTCTCGAACACCGGCGCCTTCTGGAGCCCGGCGAGCGCACGTAGGAGCCCACCTACGAGGTGTTGCGCGGTCGCACTGATTGAGTGCGGCAGGTTCGTTTAGCCCAGCCTGAGCTCGTCCTGCGCCGTTCCCGGCGGGATCGTAACCTTTTGTTTCGGCAGTGTTTTCGGCTTTGTACGGCCGTTCAACGGGGCCGCTGTCATACATCGTTAATTGACATAAGTCACTGAAGTACCTAGAGTTATGTAAGAACAACGGCGTCTCGACAATGAATAAATCCGCCCGCGAAAAAGAAGCGGTCCTGAACGTGTTCGCATCACTGGTGCGGCCGCTCACTCGCGTTGCGTTCGAATACGGCATCTCCGCGAGTGAAATCTCGGGAGTGGTGCGTCGCACCTATATACAAGCGCTCGAAGCGCGGCTTGCAGATCAGAAACGGGCAACCACCGATACCAGGCTTGCCGCGGTCGCCGGACTTACGAAATCAGACGTTACAGCACTGAGAGAGGCTACTAGGTCGGGAGCCCCTCACAGCCTGCGGGCAACAGTAAGTCTGGACCAAGTAACAAACCTGCTCACGGTTTGGCATACGCACTCGGGCTTTTCTGGCGCGTACGGACTCGCACTTGAGCTCGACCTCGTCCCAACCTCGGGCTCGCCCCGTAGAAGCTTCCGCGAACTGGTAGATGCAGCGTGTCCCGGAGCGGATGGAGAGGCGCTACTCGATGAGTTGGTGGCGGCTGGATCGGTCGAGGTGATTGATTCAGTAACCGTCCGATGCTTATCCCGTGCCTACGTGCCGAAGGGCGCAGACGTTAAGCGAATCGAGCGCATGGGGCGTTTTCTCTCGGTAATTGCCGCGAATTTTGTACACAACCTGCTGCGCATTAGTCCCGAGCCGGTGTACTTCGAGCGAACAGTACTGTCCGACGAGCCGCTTACCGAGATGGGACGAGACAGATTTCTAGTTTTGGCCGCCGAACGCGGTCAAGAGCTGCTCACGGAGTTGGACACATTCCTCACGCGACTCGCTGCAGCCGAGTCCAGTCAAAGCGGAAAGAAATATGGGGTTGGCGTCTATTTTTTTGAGGATGAACCCAACGACCAAAATGCCGACTTTGGTGACATGCAAGAAGAGCTGAGTCCTCCTCGGGTAGCTCCGTTGGAGGAAATCGATGTACTCGCGGGCATTAGCCAAAAGAAATAGTGAATGAAGATGAAGACGGGGAGAGGTGCGATGAAGGCTTCGGTATCGATTATTGCCGCAACTTTTTGGGCAGCGGCGGCTACCTCTGTGGCCGGGATCAGTGGAGGTGGCGCCGCAGCCAACGGGATTAGTGGTGGCGGAGCTCCAGCAGCCACAACCTTACCTGGCGAGGTTCAACTCCTCGTCGTTGGTCCGATTGAGTCTATAGACGTCGATACCAAAATTGTCGTTGTGCTGGGACAGCGGGTCGCGGCCCCAACCTTGAACGGCCTAGCGGTCGGCGACATGGCGGCGATCTTTGGAAAACTGCGCAGCGACGGAGCAATTTTGGTCGCCGCCATTCAGGCCCGAGGCCCGTATGTTGCTGGGGCTAGCAGCGTTCTCATATCCGGCGTAGTCCAGAAGACTGATTCGATGAATGGTCGCGCAGTAATTAACGGAATTGCTGTCGACCTGACCCCGATGATGGCGCAAGGGGTCTTTTCGCCGGTAGCCGGTTCCAAACTTCAGATCGGAGGCATCCAGCCCTTAAGTCGCGGAGTTGTTATCGCGAATGGCATCAGCGGCGGTGGGGCTGCGGCGAATGGCATCAGCGGCGGTGGGGCTGCGGCGAACGGCATCAGCGGCGGTGGGGCTGCGGCGAATGGCATCAGCGGCGGCGGGGCTGCGGCGAACGGCATCAGCGGCGGTGGGGCTCCGGCGAACGGCATCAGCGGCGGTGGGGCTCCGGCGAACGGCATCAGCGGCGGCGATTACCGCAGCGGAATCATCCTTCGCGTAAGCGGGGTTAGTGGTGGTGGTGCGGCGGCGAACGGCATCAGCGGTGGCGGTTATCGCGGCGGAGTCATTGTTCGCGCAAGCGGGATTAGCGGTGGTGGTTACGCCGCTAATGGGGTGCCGCGCTAGGACCGGGCATCGTTTCCCGATATCGCTGCATTTCTATACAAAAATCTAAATAACGCGGTTTGCACTCGCATGATTTGCGAGTGACTATATTCCAGCCGAAGACTTCGCGACTGAGAAGCTCCGATAACCGCCTAGGCACGTCGTATAGATGGCCCGCAAGCAACGACGACGTGATGGCAAACGTAATGTTCTGCAGAATTCATTTCGGAGTGCTTCCCTGCTCCGCGAGCTAATGCGGGAGCTGGCATTCGTGCTACTCACTCAGGGAATGACCCCAAAAAGTTTCGGCGAGCTCTCTCGCGTGGCCTTTGTGGAAGCCGCCGCTACGCACTCTCGGCTGCTGAATGGCAAGGTCAATCATTCTCGAGTGGCCGCACAGACAGGCTTGTCTCGAGCAGACGTGAAACGTTTGCTAATCGCAAAAAGCGACGACATCCAAATGTCCCTGCGTTCCAACCCGGTTGAAAGAGTGATTACAGGGTGGCGAAACGACCGGCGGTTCGTCAATGCCAAGGGAACACCGAAACCGCTTTCAATTTCTGGCTGTAACCAGTCCTTTGCTCTTCTGGCGAAAAAATATGCTGGCGACGTCCCGCATCGCGCTGTGCTAGGGGAGCTCGAGCGCATCAACGCGGTGACGTTCAGACGTAATCGTGTTCATCTCACCAAATCAACCGATCTGCGCAAGCGCGAGGACTTCGCCGCGCTCGCAGCGGTGGTTCCCGCGCTAATAGACGGCCTGCGAATAGCGTCGGCGACAGGCGACGATCCCACCAAGTCCGTGTATAGACTTCAGATTCCCGCTCAATCACAGTTCGATCTAGCCTTCGTAAAAGAGCGATGTTCTTCGAGCGCAAAAAGCATGCTCGATGGACTTGGACACACTCTCGGTGTTAGAGCCCACAAATCACGCTCGAAAAGTAAAACAGGCAGCCTATTTTCGGTCTCAATCCTGCTAACGGAAAGTCGTTTGAAGAATCTGGATTTCGAGGGCCCAGGGTCTCGCAGGAAACCGCAGGATGGCCGCTAGGTTGGAACCAAACTACTCGAAAGTGCTGACCGCTGTTTTTGAGTTGATGCTGAACGCGGGGATCGGAGTTAAGACCTTGGAGGGTGCATGCGCGGCATCACTTCGTCGCGCCGAAGTTCAGGCGAAGATTGACACGGGCGAAGCCGAGGTTTTCATAACGGCGGGCTTAGTCTTGGACGCCTGGCACCGCGATCGAAGGTACTTAAACAAGGGAGCTGACCCCAAGCCAGTTCCCTTGTTCGGACGAGCACCTAGTGTCGAGGCATTAGTTAGGGCTCAACGATCAGGAAGAAAGGCGGCAGCGATCGCGCGTCGTCTGAACACACTTCATCTAATAATCCCTAATGGGAGGGGAGCATATTTTCCGGCTAGCGACGTGGCAGTGATATCCGCCGAACATCCGTTGGTTGCGCGGCACGCAGCACGTGCGCTGTCGACACTCCTAGAAACGGTGGGACGCAATATGAGTGGAACGCGAAGGCTAGCACCTCTAATTGAGCGGATCGCCGAAGTACCAGATCTTCCACAAGAGCACGTTGAAGCATTTGAGAGATTTACCCGGCTCCAGGGAAGGATCTTCATCAGGACCGTCAATGATTGGCTGGAATCGAGGCGCGGCAAGAGCTCTAAACGCAGGGGCACAACATCCACGGTCAGGGCAGGTGTACACACCTATGCCTATGTTGCTGACCGACCGAGAAGAACTGGCCGAGTGACTCGCTCCTAACTGGACGCAAGGTCCTCCCTCAAAGCTTTTCGGAGTATTTTGCCAACGTTGGACTTGGGGAGCTCTGCCCTAAAGTAAACGTGCTTAGGCACTTTGTACCCCGCCAAGGACTTGCGCGTGTGATCGATGACATTCTGCTCATTCAGATTTGGGTCTTTGCGGACAACAAATAGCGCAACTACCTCTCCGGAGTGTTCGTCCGGCTGTGCAACTGCGGCCGCTTCCAAAATACCGGGGTGAGTGACTGCCGCGGCTTCTACTTCGTTGGGGTAGACGTTGAACCCGGAAACAAGAATCATGTCCTTCTTCCGGTCTTCAATGAACACGAAGCCCTTATCATCCATGCGCCCGATGTCACCAGTGCGAAGCCAGCCACCAGGCAGCATGACCTTCGCGGTTTCGTCCGGGCGATTCCAATAACCCTTCATCACCTGAGGTCCGCGGACGCAGATCTCGCCGAGCTCCCCAAGCTGGAGGTCTTGCCCAGCGTCATCCTTGATCGCCACTTCCGTCGAGGAAATCGGCAGGCCGATGGAGCCGTTGAACTCCACGTCGTCGGGATTAATGCACGCTGCCGGCGAGGTCTCCGTAAGTCCCCAAGCTTGTGTCAGCACACAGCCTGTGGCCTGCTTCCAGCGCTCGGCAACAGTCCTCTGTACCGCCATGCCTCCGCCGAGTGTCACCTTAAGTCCGCTGAAATCAATATCCGCGAATCCGGGGGCGTGCAGTAGAGCGTTGAACAACGTATTCACCCCACTGAAGTAGTTGGGAGGATGCCTCTTCATTTCGCCGAGCATCCCAGGAAGGTCGCGAGGATTAATGATGAGCACGTTGGTCCAGCCCAGATGCGCATACGTCATGCAATTCCCGGACAGCGCGAAGATGTGATAGAGCGGAATTGCGGTGATTAGAACGCCGGGCTCCTCGAAGGCTTTGCCGACCCAGGCAGCAGCCTGCAGTACATTGATACTGACATTGCCGTGAGAGAGCATCGCGCCCTTAGCTACGCCCGTGGTGCCGCCCGTGTACTGCAGGAATGCAAGGTCCTCTGAACCGACCTCTACGGGCGCAAGCGGCAGCTTGCGGCCTGCCTCGACCGCCGACTTGAAATTGACCGCTGCGGGAATGTTCCAGGCGGGAACCTGCTTGCGCACGCGACGCACGACGTAATTGACGATCACGGACTTGGGGAACCTGAGGTACTCCCCCGCCGACGTCACCAGCACGCGCCGGACCTGGGTCCGCGGCAATACCTGTTGCACGACATGCGCAAAGTTCTCGAGCACGAGAATCGCCGTGGCACCTGAGTCGCTCAGCTGGTACTCAAGCTCGGTCGCAGTGTAGAGCGGATTGGTGTTGACGACCGTGAGTCCGGCGCGCAGGGCCCCGAACAGCGCGATTGGGTACTGCAGCGTATTCGGCAGCATGATCGCGATGCGATCGCCCTTCGCGAAGCCCTCATGCTGCAGCCAGGCAGCGAACGCCTTGCTCAGATCATCGAGCTGCCGGTATGTCAGCCGTGCGCCCATCTGGATGAATGCCACCCGCTGCGCATGCTGGACACAGGTTTTCTCGATCAGTTCTTTCAGCGTGCGCAACTGCGCAGGGTCTACCTCCGCGGGCACCCCGGGGGGGTAGGATTTGAGCCAGATTTTGTCCATCGGCGTCCTGGGTTTTTTAGGGATTCTTTTTGAGCAGCGGTCTCAGATAGGGCCAGACCGTCTCAAGAACAGGCGGCTCGCCAGCTGCATTCGGGTGCATGCCATCTTCCTGCATGCGCGTCGGGTTCAGCGCGACGTCCTGTAGCAGAAACGGCACCAGCGGCAGATGATATTGTTTCGCCAGCGCCGGGAATATGCCGGTGAACTCCTCGGTGTAGCGCGGCCCGTAGTTGGGTGGAATGCGGATACCGACCAAGAGGATGCGGGCGCCGGTACCCTGCGCCAGCTCAATCATCTTGCTGAGATTGGTGCGAGTGACGCTCAATGGCAGCCCGCGCAAGGCGTCGTTGGCGCCCAGCTCCAGGACCACGACGCCTGGCTGATGCAGCTGCAGGGCCCGGGGCAACCGTTCGAGGCCGCCTTCGGTCGTCTCACCGCTTACGCTGGCGTTGATGATCTGGTACCCGTACCCTTGGGCCTGTAGTCGCTGCGTAAGCAGCGCGACCCAACCCTGCTCCGGCCGGATCCCGTAGGCGGCACTCAGACTGTCGCCGAATACAAGGATGTTACGGTCGGCAGCCACCGCGTTTTGGAGCGCGATGAATACCAATCCCAAGCTCAGCGCGGCGGCGCCGATGAATCGCAGCAGCGTTCTCAAAGCTGAAAACCTCTGCAAGCAGGTTAGCAGTCCGGAAGGTTCGTTGACCATTGTCGACGATGTCTCACTCGATATCGCCGCCGGCGAGTCTGTCGCCATCACCGGGCCCTCCGGCGCCGGCAAGTCCACGCTCCTGGCGCTGCTCGCCGGGCTCGACGCACCAAGTTCTGGCCGCGTGCTGCTCGAGGGTCAGGACCTGACGCAGCTCGACGAAGACGGGCGGGCACGACTGCGCGCGCAGCGGGTCGGCTTCGTGTTCCAGTCGTTCCACCTCATTCCGGCCCTTACTGCCCTTGAGAACGTCATGCTGCCACTCGAGCTGGCCGGCCGTTCAGACGCCCGTGGCGTCGCCACCGACACTCTCGGCGGGGTCGGTCTTGGCGAGCGTACCGGGCACTATCCGCGCCAGCTCTCGGGCGGTGAGCAGCAGCGGGTCGCGATCGCCCGGGCCTTCGTGACGCATCCGGCGGTGCTGTTTGCCGATGAGCCGACCGGCAACCTCGACTCGGCAACCGGTGCCCGCGTTGGGGAGTTACTGTTTGGCCTTAACCGCAGCGCGCACACGACACTGATACTCGTGACCCACGATGCCGCCCTGGCCGGACGCTGCGACCGGGTCGTGCGTATGGAAGCCGGCCGCGTACTGTGAGGCTCATACGCCTCGCCTTGCGGATGCTGACGCGCGAGTGGCGCTCCGGAGAACTTGGAGTACTGCTGCTCGCCCTGACCGTCGCGGTCGCTGCCCTCACCGGAGTGGGTTTTCTGGTCAGCCGCATCAGCGCGGCGGTCGCGCTGCAGGCGAGCGAGGTGCTGGCCGCCGACCTGCGGCTCGGCTCGCCGCAACCCCTCGCACCGGAGTATTTCGCCGAGGCCGGACGGCGCGGCCTGCGCAGCGCCCAGGCGACGCGTCTGCTGTCGGTGGTCTTCAACGGGGATGCGAGCCAGCTGACCAACATCGCGGCCGTGAGCGCGGGCTACCCGCTACGTGGGCAAGTGCTGACCTCGAACTTGCCCTTCAGCGCCGGTACACCGGCCGCCGATATTCCGCCGGCCGGTGAAGTCTGGCCGGATTCGCGCCTGCTGGCGGCGATCGGCGGTAAGGTCGGCTCGGAGCTCTCTATCGGGGCCGCGACGCTCCGGGTCGGGCGGGTGCTGATCTCCAAGCCCGACCAGGGCAGCACCTTCGCGGAGCTTGCCCCGAGCGCGCTCATGAACGTCGCCGATCTGCCAGCGACGCAGCTCATCCAGCCCGGCAGCCGCGTGAGCTATGCCGGCCTCTTCGCCGGCGAGCGGACCCAGGTGAGTGCCTTCAAGGCATGGCTGCAGCAACACAAGAGCCCCGGCGAGCGCGTGCGCGATATCACCGACGCCAGCCCGCAGCTGCGCAACGCGATTGAGCGCTCCGGACGCTTCCTGAGCCTCGCCAGCCTCGTGAGCGTGCTCCTGTGTGCAATCGCCGTGGCGATGGCGGCGCGGCGCTACGTATATCGACACCTCGACACCGTGGCGCTCCTCAAGACCCTCGGCGCTACGCGGGGCTTCACTCTGGCACTGACGGTGCTGCAGCTCGTAATCCTGGCGCTGATCGCCTCGGTGCTCGGCGCCGCGCTGGGCTTCCTCGCCCAGGAATGGCTGCTGCGCACCATCCGCACGCTGCTGGCGGTGAATGAGCTGCCCCCCGCGAGCCTGGTGCCGGTGGGCATCGGCTTCGTGACCGCGATCGCCGTTCTCGCCGGGTTCGCCCTGCCGCCACTGCTGCAGCTGGCACGCGTGCCGGCGCTGCGCGTGCTGCGCCGCGACGTCGGGCCGCCGCCGCCCCTGGTGCTGCTCGCCTTCGGGCCGGCGATCGCGGTGGTGCTCGCTCTGATCTACTGGGTGGTGCAGGAGACCCGACTGTTCCTGTACTTCACAGCCGGACTCATCGTGTTCATAGCGGTGCTGACCGGGGCGGGGCTCCTTTTGGTGCAGCTCGCCGGGCGGCTGCGCGGGCGCGTCGGTGTCGCGTGGCGCTTCGGCGTCGCCAACCTCAGCCGCCGCCGTGCCGAGAGTGTGGTGCAGCTGGTGGCCTTCGGCGGGGGCATCATGGTGCTGCTGCTTCTTGGTATTCTGCGCGGCGACCTCAACAGCGACTGGCGGCGCACGCTGCCGCCGAACCTGCCCAACTACTTCTTCATCAACATTCCGCCGGGCGAGCGCGCGGCTTTCGTCAGTTTTCTCGAAGCTCAGGGGGCGCGCACTACCAAGGTGCTGCCCATCATCCGCGGGCGACTCACCTCCATCAACGGCAAGCCGGTGGAAGACGAGAAGGGCGCACGCGGCGGCGATGAGAACTTCGCCACGCGCGAGCAAAACCTCACCTGGTCGGACGAACTCGGCAGCGACAACCGCCTGATTGCCGGGCACTGGTGGACGCAGGCGGATATGGGCAAGCCCCTGGTGTCGCTCGCGAGCGAGTTCCAGGAGTCACTCGGCGTGCAGGTGGGCGATCACCTGACCTTCGACATCGCCGGCGAAAAGCTGGAAGCCACGGTCGCCAGCATCCGTAAGGTTAAGTGGGACACTTTCCAGCCCAACTTCTTCATCGTGTTCGCACCCGGGGTCCTCGAGCATATCGTCGGCACCTACATGACGAGCGCGTACTTCACGCCCGCCTCGGGCGGTACGCTCGCGCAGCTGGCCCACCGCTTCCCGAGCGTCTCCATCTTCGACATCGAGGAGCTCCTGGCCCAGGTGCGCAGCGTTCTTGACCGTGCCGCGTTCGCGGTGCAGAGCGTGTTCGTGTTCACCCTGTTCGCCGGTCTGACGGTGCTGCTCGCGGCGGTGCAGTCGAGCCGTGATGAACGACGCTACGAGAGCGCGATGCTGCGTACGCTCGGTGCGAGCCGCGCGACGGTGCTGCAGGGTGTGCTGGCGGAGTTCACCACCCTCGGGGCGCTGTCCGGCCTCCTGGCGGCGATCGGCGCCTCGGTGGCGGCCTATTTCCTCACTACCCGCTGGCTGGAGCTGCAGTACCGCTTTGCGCTGCTGCCGTGGCTCGTGGGCATTGCCGGCGGCGCGCTGCTGGTGGCCGGCGGGGGCTGGCTGGCAACGCGTCGCGTGGTGAACCAACCACCGCTCTCGACTCTGCGCGGCTGAAGGCGCTCGCTCGCTCCTAGCGCTGGATGCCGATCGTTACCCAGGAATCCGGCTCAGGATCCCCGCGCCAGTTGAGGCCTTCGATGGTCAGCTGATAGTTGCCTGGCCCGAGAGCCGTGCTGTTGAGCGCAATGCGCAGGTGACCGTTGGAATCCTTCACCAGGTTCGTGATGACGCCCACGCGCCCCTGATCGATGCGATCAATGGTCACGCGGAAGATGTGATAGGGCGAGCGCGACTCGTCGATCTTGAAGTCCGCCAGCTGCGCGCCGCCGCCGCCGATGCTGATCGCCGGGGAGTTGGAGGCTCCCGAGCGGCTTGGCATGAGGCGGATCTCGCGCGTGCTGGTGGCCGGATCGAGGGGTTGTTCGCTAACCTGCTTCTGCAGTTCCGCGATCTTGTGGCTCTTGGCCGCGCCGGTGCCGGTCAGCACCATCAGGGCGACGGCGAGTACGCCGGCCACGGCCGCGAGCGTCAGTGTCACCTGCGGCTTCTGCCAAGACGGGCGCGGCGCTTCCTGCCACGGTTCAGGCTTGCCGCTGGCCTCCAGCAGTCGCAACCCGGCGTTCACACGCTCCGGCAGCCCGATCTCATCGAGAATCTCCGGATGTCGATGGACGAACTGTTCGAACTCGGTCGCACCCTTCAGCGGCAGGCGCCCCGACAAGTAGCGCTCCACGACCTGATTACGCGCGATGAAGTCGCGATCCATGGGCGCGGACGCTGCAGGTGTCGCTGCGGGGGCCGCAGGCGCGACGTTGCCCGCGGCAGGCTTGGCCGCAGACTTCGGAGGTGCAGGGGCAGCGGATGCGGGCGCGGGCGCACTCCTGGCCTTGGGCGCAGGGGCGGCGGCGGCGCGGGCGTTCGTCCAGCCGGCCAGACCATCGGACTCAGGAGCGAGAGCCGCCGGTTTGGTGGCCTGCGCGGGCGCCGGTGCGGGTGCGGGAGCGGGTGCTGGGCGAGCCGGTGGCACGATGGCGGCAGGCTTCGGCGGCAGGCCGGGGTTTTCCCCGACGCGCTTGCTGGCCGCCGCGAGCTTCGTGGCGGCGGACTTGGTGGCAGCGGCTGAAAGGGAGGCGGTCTTGATGATGGGGACGCGTACGTCACCACGCGGCTCCGTTGGGGTGGCGGCTGCGGCGGGGGCGGCCGTAGCCGTCGGCGTCAGGGTCGGACCGCTTGTCGGGGTCGAGAGCGGCCTCGGCGGTGGCGGCGGGGGGCTCGTCAGCAGTTCCTCGACCACGGCAGGATCTTCGAGCACCAGCTCCAGATCCTCCGCCGCATGCACGACCGGCGGCGCGGCGATGGGCGGGGGAGCATCTGCGGACGGGGCGCCTTCGAGTAAGAGGGACTCAGGATCCAGCAGGGTAATCCCCGTGGCAGAAGGGTCTTTAGGCCCGGCGCCGGAGTCGGCAACGGCGCCCGTCGGGGCGAGCGGCGCGCTCGCCGCGGGCTGCGCGGCGCGCGGCGCCGCGGATTCAAGGGGCGCCTCGACCGGCAGGTCGGGGAGCGGTTCGAGGGACGTTCGGGACGCGGCTTCCATACGTGGACATATCTAAGCAATTCACCGGGACAAATCGCGTCGCGATGGCTCACATATCGGCGTGAACGCGCCGAGGTTCGTGACGTAGGTCTCATTTAGCAGCGCTGCTGATGGGGCATGCGACGCCGGTCACGGCAAGCCGCAGGCCACCCTCGGTCTTCCATCCGTGCCGGTGGCGGCCTTTGCGGTACATTGCGGAGGATTTTCCGCAGAATTTCAGAAGCAGATGCGGCGTACAACGGACGGGCTTCGTGAGCGCCGGGGGATTGTTAGATGGGCAGCATGCCGCAGCTCACCGGCGAGGTGACTTATCTGGCACTGATCTTCGGCCTGCTGGTCGTGCCGCGGGCGTTGCAACGCTTTCTGATTCCGGCACCGCTCACCAGTTTCGGACTGGGGATGGTAGCGGCATCGTTCGTGCCGCTCTTCGCGCACGACGCCACGCTCGAGCTGCTGGCCACGCTCGGAATTTCCTCACTGTTTCTGGTCGCGGGCCTCGAGGTCGATCTGCAGGCCGTGCGCCGCGGGCTGTGGGTGGTGCTCGGGCATCTGCTGGTGCGCTCCTGCATGATCGCTCTCATGGCGTGGCTGAGCGCGCGTTACCTTGCGGTTTCCTGGCAGGCCGCCACCCTGATCGCGCTCGCCGTTCTCACTCCCTCGACCGGCTTCATTCTCGACACCCTCGGACGCCTCGGCCTGAACGCCGATGAGCGCTTCTGGGTGATGGTCAAGGCGATCGGCGGGGAGGTGCTGGCGCTGCTGGTGCTGTTCGGGGTGCTGCAGTCGAGTACCAGCGAGCGCCTGCTGTGGGCCTCGGGTGAACTCCTGCTCATGATCGTACTGCTGCCGCTGATTTTCCTGGTGCTGGCCCGGTGGGTGATGCCGTACGCGCCCGAATCCGGGTTCTCCATGCTGGTGATGGTCGGGCTGATCGCCGCTTACCTCACCAAGCAGCTGGGCGTGTACTACCTCGTCGGGGCGTTTCTGGCAGGGTTCACCGCGCGCCTGTTGCGGGAACGTATCCCGCTGCTCGCGCCGGCAGAAAATCTGCGCGCTGTGCGCCTGTTCGCCAGCTTCTTCATCCCCTTCTACTTCTTCCACGGCGGCATGAGTGTTCCCGCCGGCGCTCTGGTATGGCAGTCGCTGTGGCTCGGCGCACTCCTGGCAGGCGTCATCCTGCCGCTGCGCATCGCCGTGGTATGGCTGCAGCGCCGTTTCATTTCGCACGAGGACGCACGCACGGCACTGAAGGTATCCACGGCGCTCGTGCCAACCCTCATCTTCACGCTGGTGCTGGCAACTATTCTCCATGAGCAGTTCTCGATCCCGGACACCTGGTACGGCGCGTTGCTCGTCTATGCCGCGATCTCGACGCTCCTACCGGCGTTGCTGCTTTCCAAGCCTTTCGAACTGGACGTCGCCGCCGGGGGCTCACCGGAGGCGACGCCTGCGGAGGCCGGCACCGTCGAGCTGCCCGTCCCGGCTGGCGCGGCGGTTGAATGGGGTGACGAGAAGGCCAGCTGAACGGTCGATCGGTTATTGGATTTCGAGCAACGAGGCGAAGCGTGCCGGTGCGTCAAGTAGCGGCAGGCGACTCCCGCTTGGCTGTAACATGGGCCAATGGCGGAGTTGCTTTCCAGTTATCCGGTCCGCGCGGTGCTGCGCCCGGATTGAGAGCCGGAGCGAAGTATGAACGTGCAACTGGTTCTCGGCCTGGTATGCCTGGTGCTCTCAAGTGCCTTTCACCCCGCGCGGCTTCGACACCTCAAGTCAACGATGCCCGAGATTCACGCGGCCGCGCGTGCCGGGCAGCTGCGCGCGCCGCTCGCCGTTCACCTCCTCGGCCTTCTCGGGTTCGCGCTGACGATCTGGGGCTTCTGGCGCGAATGGTTCGGCCACGCCTGAGGCCCTGCCGGTCGGCGGTTGGCCCGCCGGCCGGCGCACCGGTTCAGGCGGTGATCGCCGCGCTCACCAGCAGCCACGCACAGCAGGCAAGCCCGGCAGTCGAAACCGTGGACCGCGCACTCGACCATCCCCGGATGTAGGCGATCGGGTGCAGGACCCTGAAAACCAGGAACAGCACGCACGGTATCAGCATGTGGCTGAGGCTCACGCCGGCCACCATCGCGGCGAGGACCGAAGCGCTGAACAAGGTGGCCGCTTCCCACGCATTCTGCTGCGACGCATAAATACGCGCGCCATAGGCGTCGAGGCGCGCCGCCTGGGCCCGTGGGTTGTCGTTGTCGATGACGCCGAGGGAGCGCTTGCGGTAATAGGCGCCGTAGCTCGCGAGCAAGTAGGGCAGCAGCAGGACAAGCGCCAGGCATACGAAGGGAACCCTCATCTCATACCCTCCGAAGAAAGCGCCGCGGCGCTTTAGCTGGCCGAGCCGCTCAGGAAGAACTCGACCTTGTCACGGTAGGTGCGCGACAGTTTGAGCTCGTGGCCGCCCTCGAGCGTCAGGAAGTACTCGCCGTTCATGTGCGCGCGCAGGCTCTTCACCAGGCGCAGGTTGACGATGGTCGAGCGGTGCACGCGCTGGAACAGCCGCGGATCCAGGAGCTCCTCGAGCTCCTTCATGGTGCCGCGCAGGATGTGCGTCTCGCCAGCGGCGTGGATGCACATGTAATCACCGGCGGCATCGATCCACTGCACCGAGGCGATCGGTACGCGTACGGTCTCGCGTCCCTGCCGTATCGGCAGTACCTCGGGATGGCGCCCTTCGACGGCCTTGCGGCCGTGCGCCAGGATTTCATCGAGCGCGATCTCCCCACAGCCGGTGATCTCGGCGATCACCTGCATGAGGCGGTCGCGCTGCGTCGCGGCGCTCTTGGCACGCACGTGCTCTCGCACGCGCTCCAGGGTGAGCTCGAAACGCGCATCGTCAATCGGCTTCAGCAGATAATCCACGGCGCGTGCCTCGAAGGCCTGGATGGCGTACTGGTCGTAGGCGGTGACGAAGATCAGCACCGGCAGCGACTCCTGCGGCAGATGCGCCAGTACCTCCAGGCCCGACATGCCTGGCATCTGGATGTCGAGGAACACCAGGTCCGGCTTGTACTGCTGGATCGCCGCCAGTGCCTCGCGGCCATTGGCGCACTGGGCGACGATCTCGAAGTCGGGGCTGCCACGCAGGCGCAGCTCGATGCCGCGGCGTGACAGTACTTCGTCATCGACGATGATGGTACGGATCTTCATGCGTGGGCGCCGCGTGCGACCTGGGGAGGAAAGTTCGGGCGCGCCGCCGGTACTTCGGCGGTCGTCTCGGCCAGCTCCAGCGGCAGCGCCATATCCACCCGCAGCCCCGGGTTGGAGTTGGAGACGCTGAAGCGGCGGTTGTCACCGTAAAGAACCGCCAGGCGCTCGCTGGTGTTGCGCAGGCCGACACCGCGCCGCTCACCGGCAGGCGCGCCCTCGCGCAGTCCGGGGCCGTCATCGATGACCGCCAGTTCCAGCCAGCCCTCGCGCGTGCGACCCTCGATGCGCACCAGGCCCCCCTGCTCGCGACTGGAGACGGCGTACTTGAGCGAGTTCTCGAGCAGCGGTTGCAGCAGCAGGCTCGGCACCAGCGCGTTCATGGCCGACTCCTCGACGGCGTATTCCAGGCGCAGGCGTTCGGCGAAACGCAGACGTTCCGTACCGAGGTACAGATCGAGGGCCTCGAGTTCCTGGCGCAGCGTGACCTTCTTCATCGGGTCCTGATCGAGCGTATAGCGCAGGAACTCCGACAGCCGCGCCACCGCGTAGTTCGCTTTCTTGTTCTGGTTGTCGAGGATGAGGGTGGAGATGGCGTTCAGGGTGTTGAACAGGAAGTGGGGATTGAGCTGGTAGCGCAGCATCTTCAGCTGCGCCTCCTGGGCGAGGGCGACGGCCTTCAGGAGCGCTTCCTCCTGCTTGCGCTGCGACTCGTAGAACTTGATGCCGAAGTACAGAACGCTCCAGCACAGGAGCAGGTAAGTGGTGGAGAGTGCTCCGCCGAAGAACTCGAACAGCGTGCGCGCCTGCCAGTCCGGCTCGATGAATACCTTGTAGGACAGATTGATCACGAAGCGCAGCGCGAGGGCGGTGACGTAACAGGTCGCCAGCACTCCGAGGATCATGGTGCGCGGCGGGCGGTTCCACAGCCGCTGGTAGATGTAGCGCATCGGCATGGACAGCAGGAACCCGGCGATCGCGGAGGCGGCGATGACGCGCGCGTAGCTGGCCGGCTTCTCGTAGAGCAATGCGCCGAAATACTGGGTGATGCCGTAGGCGGCCCAGCCGGCGGCGTGCAGGCTCCAGAAGAGCACGTTGCGGTTGGTCCGCAGGCTAAGGAGAGCGGGGATTCTCATGGCGACACCAGGAAGCTTAGGCTATCCCGCATGCCGAAAGCCGCCCCGGTTCGGCGCGTGGGCGGCTCGCCCCGTCGCAGGTGCCCGGCGGGTGCGCGGCTAACTATCTGATATTTATATGTAAATTACGTCGGCATGGCCATCGCAGTGATCCCGGTGGGGTCCGGGGAGCTGGCGAGGGCGTCGAGCGGCTGCGGCCGGGCGAGTGCCTGGCCCTGGGCGAAATCGCAGCCGATGGCCGTCAGCCACTGCAGCGCCGCCTGAGAGTCGACCTTCTTAGCCGAGCAGTGGATGCCGAGCACCTTGGCGGCCTGCACGGTCGCGACGACCATGGCCTGCGCCAGCTTGTCCTTGAGTGCGTTGGAGGTGAGCTTCGGATCGATCTTCACCAGACGCAGCGACTTGGAACGCAGGAGTGGCAGCACCTGCGAATCGAAGGAGAAGTCATCGATCACGACCCAAGCGCCGACCTTGTCGCACTGCGTGATGAAGCGCTCGACCTGGGCGCGGCGCTGCGTGCACAGCGCCTCAGCGATCTCAAAGCCGATGCTGTCGGCGGCGATGCCGTGGGTGTTGAGCGTGGCGGCCATCTTCTGCGCGAAGCGCTCATCCTCAAGGGTTGCGATCGAGAGGTTGACGGTGAAGCTCGTCGGCTGCGAGTTCCACGAGGCGCGATGCGCGGCCAGCCAGCCGAGCAGTCGCTGCAGCACCAGGGTATCGAAGGCCGCCGGATCGCGCTGCGGCGTCGAGGAGCGTGACAGCACCTGATAGCGGCGCGTCTGGCCACCGGCGCGCAGCTTCGCGAACGGCAGGAGTTCCAGCATGAGATTCGGGTCATTCACCGCAGGGGCGCTCGTCACGCTCGGTGCGGGCGCGGGCGCGGCCACTGTCGCAGCCGGGCGCGGGGCCGGTGGCGCGACGCGGGCCGGCGCGCTGGCGCGCACGACCGGGATGACGGTTGCGGGCGGGGGCGACACGGCGGGTGCAGCCGCGGCAGCGGCCGGGCGTGCCGGAGCGCGTGCGGACGGCCCTTTTGGCGGCGGCGGCTGGAAATCCAGCTCCACCATGTCGAGGGATTCGGCGGGCCCGGCGTGCGTGTCCTCGAGTTCGAGGACGAAGGGCTGCGGACGCTCGGGTTTGACGGGGGCCATGACGGGTGTTTCCTGGCGTGGCGCGGGTGGCGTCACCTCGGGGGGAGGATCGAACTGCAGAATGTCGTCGACTTCCTCGGCGGAGATTGCAGTGGCCGCAGCCGCTGCGGCGACCGGCGCGGGCGGTGCGACTACCGGGGCGCGCGCCGCGGGCGGCATCAGGGCATCGACCACCTCGGCGAGCTCGGCGTCCTCGTCCAGCTGCAGCACCGGCACGCGCGCGGTACCGCCGCTGCGCAGGTCGGAGGGCTTCAGGAGCACCGCCAGGCGCTGCATGATCGCGCGCACCGGCGCTGCCGTCATGCGTTCGAGGGTGTCATCGCCGACCGACTTGCGGTCGGCGAGGATCATCGCGATGCCCACCGGCGCGCCGCTCGGAGAACGCACCGGCAGGAATAGCGCCAGCCGACCATCCTCCAGGCCCATCTCGTGACACGGCAGGGAAATATCAGCGGCCAGCAGCGTGAGCGCCTCGGTCACGAGGCTGTGCTCGTCCGGTCCGAGCGCGCCTTCTGACAGCCACAGCACGTTGGCCTCGTGATCGCACAGGGAGACCGACTGCAGGCGCCGCGTCGGCAGCACTTCGCGCAGCTGCTGGCCGAGTGCTTCCACCGTGAGCGGGCCAGACTGGGTGGCAGCCGGGACCGTTGCGGGTGCGGCGGCGGCCGCGGTGGAAGTGCGCTTGGCAGCAGATTTGAAGAACAAGTGTTTTTCCCCGCCCTGAAAGATGGAGTGCGCGGGCGCCGTCAGCGCCCGGCTTTCGAGAATAAGAGTGGCAGTGCGCCGTCCGTGGCGCCGTGAATTCCCTCGCGTTCTGTTCGCAAATAGGCGACAAAATTGCTGTCGCCATTTGTCATATTCGACTACATCTCGCGGCCACCGCCGATGAAGTCCTTCTTGCCCAGATCCACGCCGTTATGACGCAGGATCGCGTAGGCCGTGGTCACGTGAAAGAACACATTGGGAATCGCCCAGGTCTCAAGAAACTCGAGCCCCTTGAACTCAAGCGTGCGCTCACCGGCGGGCACCTTGATGTCGCGCGTCTCGGCGCCCTCGAAGGCCGCAGGCGGCAGGCTCTTCAGGTAGTCGATCGTCCTGGCGAGGCGGGCGCGCAGCTGCTCGAGGGTGGTCTCGGTGTCCTCAAAGCGCGGCGGCTCCGTCGCGGCGAGGCGCGACACGGAGTTCTTGGCGATGTCGCCGGCGATCTGGATCTGGCGGCTGAGGGGCAGCATGTCCGGCGACAGGCGTGCATTGAGGAATACCGACGGCTCGATCTTGCGGCTCGCCGCGTTTTTCGCGGCGCGGTCCAGCAACCACGACAGATTGCCAAGGATGTTGCTGAACAGGTCGACCGAGAAGGCGTGCATGGGATTTTTCATGGCTGATTTTCCGTTTGGATGACCCCGGGGTCGCCGATTCTAGTCGCTGGGGTCTGGCGCGTCTGCCTCCCAGGTGAAACAATATGCTCCCTCAAAATGGGGATTGAGGCTGCCATGAACCTGATCTGGACTCCGGCGCAGCTGGCCATGCTCGCGAAGGTCGTGGATCTGAACGGCTTCTCGGCGGCCGCGCGGGCACTCGGAGTGCCCAAGGCGGCCGTCAGCCGGGCCGTCGCCGATCTTGAGAAGGCACTCGGCGTGAAGGTGCTCGAGCGCACCACGCGACGGGTGGCGCTCACGGCGGCCGGCCGGCTCGTCTACCCGCACGCCCGGCGCGTGGCCGAGGAGGCCGATGCTGCGCGCGCCGCGATCGGGAGGCTGCATTCCCCGGAGGCTCGCCCGTTGCGGGTGGCCGCCGACCCGACCTACGGACGCGTGCTGCTCTCACCCCTGGTGCCGCGCTTCCTCGAGGCCTTCGCGCACGTGCCGCTCGAGGTCGCGCTCGATGCGAGGCAATTGGCCGAGGGCGCGTGGGACGTGGCGATCCGCACGCGCCCGCCGGCCGCTGCTGGGCTGACGCAGCGCCTGCTCGGCGCACCCCCGGCACTGCTGTGCGCGACGCCGGCTTACCTGCAGCAGCGCGGCACGCCGGAGCGCCCCGATGACCTGCGCGGGCACGACCTGCTGACGCCGGATGCCGCCGAGCTCCCCGAGTTTCGCCTGCAGCTCGCGCGCGGTACGCAGCGCGCGGAAGTGCCACTCACCCCGAAGCTCGCCGTCGATGACCCGGCGGTGCTGCACGCGGCCACGGCCGCAGGCTTGGGCATCGGCCTGCTGCCGGAGTTCCTGTGCCGACAGGGGCTGGCCACGGGGCGCCTGAAGGCGGTGCTGCCGGACTGGTCCGTGCCGCCGGCCTCGGCCCTGTACGCGCTTTATCCGCCGTTGCTCGAGTCGGACTCGCGCGCGCAGCAGTTCGTGGATTTCCTCGCCGCGAACATCGTGCCGGCGCTGGCATTGCCGACCGCGCGCCCCGCGACGCACTAAGGTAAAACGCTGACCGGGCGGCCGGACCGCGCGCGCTTCTCGCGCCAAGACCCGTGCCATCGGGTTACCGGCCGGTAAGACAGCGGACGGACGGGCTAAACTACGTATTGCCTGCAGGCCCCCTGTCGGGACCCCGGGGCGAGCAGGATTCAGGAAGGATCGTACCCATGTACCGTGCGCCATTGCGTGAGATGCGCTTCGTGCTCGAGGAACTCCTCGGTGGCGCACGCGCGCTTGCCGCGCCGCAGCTCGCGGATTACTCGGACGAACTCGCGCAGTCGGTGCTGGAAGAGGCCGCCCGCTTCGCGCAGGAAGTGCTCGAGCCCTTGAACCGTCCCGGGGACCAGAACGGCGCGCGCTGGACCAGCGAGGGCGTGATCGCAGCGCCGGGTTTCCGGGCAGCCTACCAGCAGTTCGTGGCCGGAGGCTGGCCTGCCCTGGGCGCGGCAACGCAGTTCGGCGGTACGGCCGTGCCGCGCGTGCTCGTCACGGCCGTGGGGGAGTTCTGGGGCTCGGCGAACCTTGCCTTTAAGCTCGGACCGATGCTGACGCAGGCGGGAGTGCATGCGCTGGAGCTGTGCGGCTCGCAGGCGCAGAAGGAGCGCTACCTGCCGAAGATGGTGAGCGGGGAGTGGACCGGCACTATGGTGCTCACCGAACCCCAGGCGGGGTCGGACCTCGGCCAGGTGCGCGCGCGCGCGGCACCCGAGGGGGATCACTACCGGCTCTCGGGCCAGAAGATCTTCATCACCTGGGGAGATCACGACCTCACCGCGAACACCATCCACCTCCTGCTGGCGCGCATGGATGGGGCGCCAGCGGGCGTGCGCGGCATTTCGCTCTTCATCGTGCCGAAGTTCCTGGTGAATGCGGACGGCTCACTCGGCGCGCGCAACGAGGTGCGCTGCCTGTCCATCGAGCACAAGCTCGGTATCCACGCGAGTCCGACCTGCGTGCTGGCCTTTGGTGAGCAGCAGGGCGCGGTCGCGCATCTGATCGGCGAGCCCGGGCGGGGGCTGGAGTACATGTTCATCATGATGAACAGCGCGCGGCTCTCGGTCGGCAGCGAAGGTTACGCGGTGGGGGAGCGCGCTTTCCAGCGTGCGGCGGAGTGGGCGCGTACACGCGTGCAGGGCAAGCCTCCGGTGCCTGCCGCCGCCGGTCCGCTGCCGATCATCCATCACCCGGACGTCAAGCGGATGCTGCTGACGATGAAGTCGCAGACCGAGGCCTCGCGGGCGCTGGCGCTCTACGCCGCGCTGCAGTTCGACCTGGCCGAGCACGACACCGATGCTGCGGCGCGCGCCACGGCCCAGGCGCGCGGGGAGCTTCTTACCCCTATCGTGAAGGGCTGGTGCACCGAGGTTGGCAACGAAGTCGCAGCCTTAGGGCTGCAGGTGCACGGCGGCATGGGTTTCATCGAGGAAACCGGTGCCGCCCAGTATGTGCGCGACGTGCGCATCACGACGATCTACGAGGGCACTACCGGCATCCAGTCGAACGATCTCATCGGACGCAAGCTCGGGCGCGATGGGGGCGCGGCCATGGTGGCGCTGCTGAAAGACATGGAGAAGGAACTCAGGGGCCTCACCTCAGCCGATGCCGCGGCGCGGGCGGTGCGCCAGGCGACGCTGGAAGCGGTGGGCGTGCTGGCCAAAGCGACTCACGCGCTGCTGACGACCCTGGGCACGCGACCCGATGCCGGCATGGCGGTGTCGGTGCCCTACCTCAAACTGTGTGGCTATGTCATCGCCGGCTGGCTCATGGCGCGCGCCGCGGACCTGGCGGCGGCCCGGGTCGCGGGCGCCGAGCGGGAGTTCTACGCGGCCAAGCTGCGCACCGCCGCCTTTTACGCAGCGCAGGTGTTACCCACCGCGGTCGCGCTGGGGCGGGTCGTGGAGTCAGGCGGCGTGAGTGTGGTCGAGACCGACGCCGCACTCATCTAACGCATCCCAGGCGCGCCTGTTGGTCGCGGCGTGCGAACATCGGCCGCACCCGAGGTGCCAGGGGTGCTGCGATGAACCGACGTGAACTGCTGGGTACAGGAGTGACGCTCATGGCGGCAGCCACGCTCGCCGGTGCCGCGGCCGCCAGCGACACCGCGCCCGCCCTCATCCGCCGCAAGATCCCCTCGAGCGGCGAGGAACTGCCGCTCATCGGTCTTGGCACCTCCGGCCCCTTCGAGGTCGGTGCCTCGGCCGCGCAGCGCGCGCCATTGCGTGAGGTACTCGCGGCGTTCTTCGCCGCCGGCGCTCGCCTCATCGACACCTCGCCGATGTACTCGACCGCGCAAGGCGTGCTCGGGGACCTGCTCACCCCGCAGATGCAGGAGAGCGGCTTTCTTGCCACCAAGGTATGGACGCGCGGGGAGAGCGAGGGCACCGAGCAGATGGAGCACTCGGCGCGGCTGCTGAAGAGGCAGCGACTCGACCTCATCCAGGTGCACAACCTGCAGGATCTCGACACGCAGCTGAAGACGCTGCGCGCCTGGAAGGAGTCAGGGCGCGTGCGCTACATCGGCGTAACGCACTACACCGTGGCGGCCCACGCGCAGCTGGCGCAGATACTTTCGCGCGAGAAGCTCGACTTCGTGCAGTTCAACTACTCCCCCGTGACGCGCGATGCCGAGCAACAGCTGCTGCCCCTGGCCGCCGAGCGCGGCGTGGCGGTGCTCGTCAATCGCCCGTTCGAAGATAGCGAGCTCTTGCGGCGCACCGCCAACCGCACGCTGCCGCCCTGGGCGGCCGACCTCGGCGCGGTGAGCTTTGGGCAGCTGGCGCTGAAATTCATCGCCGCAGTGCCCGCCGTCACCTGCATCATCCCGGCCACCGGCAAGCTCAGCCACTTGCTGGACAACCTCGGCGGCGGCCGCGGCCCGCTACCGGATGCGCGCCAGCGCGAGGCGATCGCCCAGGCCTTCGCCTGAGACTCTCTCAGCGCGGGTCCCAGGCAAACTCGATGCGGCAGCCGCCGGGCTCGCGGATCATCGAGTGCCACTTCGGTCCGCCCCCCGCCAGCTGCGGTGCGAACTCCACCACGACGCCCGGCCATGCCGCGACGCGCGCGTGCAGCTGATCGAGCAGCGCACGCCCCGTCACCTTCAGCGCCAGGTGATGCAGGCCGACGTTGCGGCGCCGGTCAAAGGCGATCGAGGCGGCAGGATCGGCGACCTGCCACAGCGTGATGCGGGTATGACCGTCGCTGACGAAGGCGGCGGGGTAGTCGGGGCGCTCGCCCACGAGCTGCCACCCCAGGCAGTCCATAAAGAACGCGCGCGACTGGGCGAGGTCGGCAACGGCGAGCCCGACGTGGTCCACGCCCGCCGTGAGAGCTGCGATTTTCTCCTGCATGGTTCAGTTCCTGATCTGCGGTAAGAGTACCCGCGCGGCCTCATTTTTCGGGCGTATCCACGGGCGGCTTCCTCGAGTCCAGGTGCCGGTCGAGGCGCCCCATCACCACCAGCACGATGAGCGCGAAGACCAGGCCGATGAGGGCCGCGACGGTTTGTCCGAGGCCCGCGGCGGCACTGGCCGCCGCGGTCAGCCAGATGCCGGCTGCGGTGGTGAGCCCGCGGATCTCCTGCTGGCCGGTGAGCTTCAAAATGGCGCCCCCGCCCAGGAAGCCGATGCCGGTGATGATGCCCTGCACGATACGCGAGACATCCGAGCTCGCGAGCCCCGCATCACTCGCGCTGACCAGCAGCAGCGCGGTGCCGAGCGCCACCAGCATGTGGGTGCGCAGCCCCGCGGCCTTGTGCGCGACCTGTCGCTGCAGTCCGATGCCGGCCCCGATGATGAGCGCCACGGTGAGTCGTCCCAGGATCCTCATGAGGTGCGTGAGGTCCGGAAGCGAGCGGGTGAGTTCATCCATCACGCGATCCATGGCGCAGCTCCCGTGTCAGCAGCGGCGTGCCGCGGGTACCCGCAATGCCAGGCGCGGCGGCTCGTTGAGATTCTCAAGGAATACGCGTCGCTCGTGCGGCGTCAGCGCGGGCCAGTCGACCTTCGCCACGTGCGTGCGCCGCAGCTGCGTGTCGCTGACCTGCGCGCAGGCGCGGCTCGCGCCGGGGAGCTGCGGCGACAGGCGCGCGGTACGGCCGCGACGCAACAGGTCGGCGACGGCGGCCGCCACCGCGGCATCGCGCGTAAGATCGCTGTGCGCCACGCGCGCGTAGAGACTGCGTGCCCCGGGCAGCTGCGCACTTGCGGTGGGCACGGTGCCATCGCCATGGCGCGTGAGCGTGTACACGAACTGCTCACCGCGCCGGCGCACGGCGGTTACGGTCTCCTGTCCGATCCCGGCTACGACCGTGAAGCGCGCGTCCGCGGGTGCCAGCGCTGCCTGCGTGGCGCGCGCCGCCGCCAGCAGCGCTGCGCGCGGCCGCGGCCCGGCACGCGGCCACTGGCCCGGATCGAACAGGTCGAGACCGGCGTTGCGCGGCAGCATGTCGTAGAGGCTCGGGAAACTACTGAAGACCTCGCGCGTGAGTGCTTCCGCGGACGCGGCGCCATCGAGGCGCGCTACCTTGCGCACCACGGCGTAGGTGCCGCGCAGCGCCTGCACCACGGCGAAGGAACCCGCGTTGGGCGTGCCGAGCAGCACGATCTGCTCCACGTGGCGCAGGTCTGGCTGCGCCAGGGCTGCGCGTGCCACGAGTCCGCCCATGCTGTGCGCGACGATGGCGAGCGGTGCGGGAGCGAGCGCGCGCAGGCGCCGGGCGAGATCGCGCCCGAGCTCGGCCACCGGCAGCCGCCAGTCGTAATCGTGCATTTGTACCGCGAAGCCGCGCGAGCGCAGCTGCAGCTTCAGGCGCAGGTACGAGAACAGCACTACCCCCAGCGGCACTACCGGCGCCGGTCCCGGCAGGCGCAGCGCCGCGAGGCGTCCGAGCTGGATGTCGATGGGATCGATCCACACGATGTCGTTGGGCAAGGGCGCCGCGCGCGCAAGACCCAGCTGCGAGCCCATGATGCCGGGCACGATGAACACTGTGGGCCCGGCAGTCCTGCCCTCGGCACGCACGGCGCGGCGCGCCAGGGCGCGCAGCTCGCGGTGCTCGAGCACTCCGAAATAGGCGCCAAGTTCCTCGGCATGCTCATCGCGCGCGAGCCAGTGTTCGATCTGCGTGTCGCTCCAGGCGAAACGATCGTACGGCGTGACGTGCTCGCGCGGCGCGTCCGCGCTCACGGCGTCCTCATTCGGAGGTCAGCGGCCGTACGCGCGCCGTCACGGCGAGCGTACGGCCGCCTTCGAGGAGGAGCAGCAGCGGTACCGTATCGCCAGGTTTCAGCGCCTGGCTGAGGCCCTGCAGCATCACGTGTAGGCCGCCGGGCGCAAAGCGCAGGGTCGCCCCTGCGGCAACCACGAGTTCCTCGCGCGCACGCATGGTCGACTGCGTGCCGACGAGACGCGTCTCGTGGATCATCGCCACGGCGGCCAACGGCGAGCTCACGCCCACGATGTTTACTGGCTGTGGGCCGCCGTTGTGCAGTGTCAGGTAGGCCGCAGCGACTTCGGCACCGGGGGTGACGCGTACCCAGGCGTCGGTCACTGTCAGCGCCGGGGGTGTTGCCCACGCGAGCATTGCGGCAGTGAGCGCAAGACAGGCGGCCAGGATCGCGGGAGTTCTCAAGCGGGCGTCCGATGCGCGCGGCGTGGCGGGCGTTGGTGCCGCAATTATGCCAGACGGCCCGAACTGCGACCGACTATGATGCGACACTCCGCGCGCCCTTAATGGCCATGCAAGATCGTCGCAGCGCTTCCGAAGTCACCGCGTTGCTCGCCCTGTTTGCCGGCGCGCTGGCGATCGGCAGCTCCGGGATCTTCGTGCGCCTGTCCGAGACCGGGCCCACCGCGACCGCCTTCTGGCGCGGCGCTTTCGCGTTGCCGCTGCTAGCCGCGTGGGCGTGGCTCGAGCGCCGTCGCGAGAGTAAGCCGCGCGCCTCGCTGCGCGACCTGCGCTTCCTGTGGGCCGGGGTGTTCTTTGCCGGCGACCTGCTCTTGTGGCACTGGTCGCTCCTGCTTACCTCCATCGCCGCCTCCACGCTCGAGGCCAACTGCGCGCCGATTCTCGTGACGCTGTTTGCGTGGCTGCTGTGGGGCGAGCGCCCTAAGCCCGCCTTCCTCGCCGCGACCGCGCTCGCCTTCGGCGGCATGCTCCTGATTCTCGCACCCAAGCTCGCTGCGGGATCTTCCGCACACGCGCTCCTCGGCGATACGCTCGGCTTCGGCACCGCCTGCTTCTATGCGGGCTATCTCATGGTCGTCTCGCGCCTGCGGGCCCGGCACGGCACGGGCATCGTGATGCTGGCGAGCACCGCCGTGTTCACGGTGATCCTGCTGCCGCTCGCACTCATGCAGAAGTTCCTGCCCGTGACGAGCCACGGCTGGTGGCTGCTCGTCGGGTGCGCCGTCACGGCGCAAGTGCTCGGGCAGGGCCTCATCGCGTACGCCTTCGCGAAGCTGCCGGCTACCTTCGGCGCCGTCGGCCTGTACGCGCAGGTCATCGCCGCGGCCGCGTACGCATGGCTGCTGCTCGGGGAGCGCCTGGCGCCCGTACAGATCCTCGGCGCGCTGGTGGTGCTCATCGCCGTCGCGTTTGCGCGCAGCGTGCGCCGCACCTCGGCGACAGCGCCCCGCGACCCGGCTGCGGCCTAGGCAAGGCGCGCGTCCAGCCAGTCGAGCACCGCCTGCCACAGCGTGTCGCGGTGCCGCTCGGAGAAGAAGCCGTGGTGACCGATGCGGCGCACGCCAACCTCCGCAGGCGCGGTCCAGCGCTCCTCGATCTGCATCCCGCGGTAGGACTCAAGCAGCGCCGCCACCGCCTCCGGGGTCGCGATCGGGTCGTCACTGAAGCCCCAGACCAGCAGCGGCCCGCGCACCTCCTCGAAGCGGGTCGCGGCGAGGTCGGCATCGAGCTGCGGCCCGTACGGCGCCGCACTCAGGCACCAGCGCCGCCACTGCAGGAACACCTGCGGCGGCAGGGACTCACCGCGCCACAGCAGGCCGCGCGGCACGTAGCCCAGGCGGCGCAGCATCAGCGGCCCATAGAGCTTCCAGAACACGAGCGCCTGATAACGAAAGGGGAAGCGCTGGCGGCGCCAGTAGCCGGTGGAGGTCGCGATCATGACGTGGGCGCGGGCCCGCTGCGCGTTGGGCATCGCCCCGATCAGCTGGCCGCCGACGCTATGGCCGAGCGTGGCCGCGGGCAGCGTCGCAAAGCGGTCGGCGAGCCAGCCGAGCGCTGCGGACATGTCGAGCCGCCCCCACTCGCTCATACGCGCCGGATCGGCCGTGAGCGGGCGCTGCGCGGAGGCGCCCATGCCGCGGTAATCGTACAGGAGCACGTGATAGCCGCGCTGGCTCGCATAGCGGGCGAACTTCAGATAGAACCCGCACAGCATTCCGGTGGCGCAGTTGATGACGAGCACGGCGCGCGGCGCGGCGGCGGTGAGCAGATGCCCGTGCAGGTGCCGCCCGTCGCGGGCGGTGAAGTTGACAGCGATGGGCAGGGTGGCTGCCGCGTTCAACGCGCGTGCTCGCTGATCACCGCGCACAGGGCGTCGATTGCCGTACGCCGCGGGGTGCTCTTGCGCCACAGGGCGCCGATGTGGCGCACCGGGGCGGGCTTGGTGAATGGCCGCAGCACCACGCCGCGGGCGTTGCGGTAGGCGCCGCGACCGGCCAGTTCCGGCAGCAGCGTGATGCCGGCGCCGGTGGCCACCATCTGCCGCAGCGTCTCCAGGCTCGTGGCGCGGAAATCCTGCGCGTCGCGCGTGCCGGCGCGGGCGCATACCTCCAGCGCCTGGTCGCGCAGGCAATGACCCTCCTCGAGCAGGAGCAGGGTCTCGCCCTTGAGGTCGGCCAGCCGCACGCTGTCGCGCGCGGCCAGCGCATGGCGCTCCGGCAGCGCCACGGTGAAGGGTTCGCGGTACAGCTCGCGCGCCTCGAGTCCCGCAAGGTCCACCGGCAGCGCCAGCACCCCCATGTCGAGCTCGCCCGCGTGCAGCTTCTCCAGCATCAGACCGGTCTGGTATTCGTACAGACGCAGCTGCAGGCGCGGCAGCGCCTTGCGTACCGCGGGCGCCACGTGCGGCAGCAGGTAGGGTCCGATGGTGGGCAGGAAGGCCACCCGCAGGCGCCCCGCCAGGGGGTCGCGCTGGCTGCGTGCCAGCGTCACGACCTCATCCGTCGCCTCAAGGATACGGCGCGCGCGCGCGACGATCTGTTCCCCGGCCTCGGTCAGGGAGACGTTATTAGGTGCGCGCTCGATGAGCTGCACGCCCAGGCTCTCCTCGAGCTTCTTCAGCTGCGCCGACAGGGTGGGCTGGCTGACAAAGCAGTGTGCGGCGGCGCGCCCGAAGTGGCGCTGGTCGGCCACCGCCACAAGATAGCGCAGGTCCTTGAGCTTGAGGTCCATGGCCTCAATATACGCCATCTATCGAATGCATAAAATCAATCGATTGGAGTTATGGGCAACGGCGCCCCATCATGCTCCGGCGATACATAAAAGGAGTCGCATACCATGTCAGGCGTAGGCCACCGTTTCCCCGAGTTTTCCCTCACCGGCGTCGTTTCGAGCGATGCGCAGAAGGCGTTCCAGCCCTTTACCCACGAGAGCTTTCCCGGCAAGTGGAAGGTCGTGTTCTTCTGGCCGAAGGACTTCACCTTCGTTTGCCCCACCGAGATCGCCGCCTTCGGCAAGCTCGAAAGGGAGTTCCGCGCGCGTGACGCGCAGCTGCTCGGGGCCAGCATCGACAGCGAGTTCGTGCACCTGGCGTGGCGGCGCGAGAAGGAGGAGCTGAAGAACCTGCCGTTCCCGATGCTCGCGGACATCAAGCGCGAGCTCGCCGGCGCTCTTGGAATCCTCGACCCGGAGGCTGGCGTCGCGCAGCGCGCCACCTTCATCGTCGACCCGCACGGCGTCATCCGCTTCGTGTACGTCACCGACATGAACGTCGGTCGCAGTCCCGACGAGGTGCTGCGCGTTCTTGACGCGCTGCAGACCGACGAACTGTGCCCGTGCAACTGGCAGAAGGGCGACGACACCCTGCAGGCGGCGTGAAGATATGGATACCCTGGAAAGCATCCGCGAGGCGCTGCCCGGCTATGCGCGCGACCTCGCCCTGAACTTAGGCTCGGTGCTCACGCCCGCCGGCGCCCCGGGACTGAATGAGCGGCAGATCTGGGGCGTGGCACTCGCCGCCGCCGCGGCGTCCGGCAATGCGGCGTTCGGCCGCAGCGTGCAGGCGCTGGCGACCCGGCATCTGGATGCCGCGCACGTGAGTGCGGCGCATGCGGCCGCGGCGGTCATGGCGATGAATAACGTCTATTACCGCTTTCTGCACCTGGTGCAGGACGAGGAGTACGCCAAGCTACCCGCCCGGCTGCGCATGAACGTGATCGGCAACCCCGGCATCGCCAAGGTGGACTTTGAACTTCTGGCACTGGCGGTCTCGGCCATCAACGGCTGTGGCACCTGCGTGGCCTCCCATGAACGGGCGCTGCGCGGCCACGGGCTCGAGCGCGAGGCGATCCAGAGCGTGGTGCGCATCGCGGCCACCGTGCACGCGGTGGCGCGCACGCTCGCCAGCATCAGCGGCGAGAGCGCGCGCGAGCCCGCCACCCGGGCGGCCTGAAGCGCCGCCGGCCGCGGCGGCGCGCGCCCGGCGCCTTCAGCCGAGCGCGTACAGCTGTCCGTCCCAGCTGCCGAAGTAGAGCGTGCCGCCGTCGAGCACCGGCGAGGACAGCACGGCGCCCACGCTCATCATGCGATCGAAGCCGATGACCAGGGAGTCATAAAAGGAGTCGCTCGCGGCCGCGCGGTAATCGGGCGTGCCGTCCGGCTTGGTGAGAGCGGCGGCATTCGCCCGGGCGCCATCGGTGCTGAAGCTCCAGGCGGTCTTCTGTGCCTTGAGGTCGATCGCGAGCAGCTGGCCGGCATGGGAGCCGATGTAGAGGTAGTTGCCCGCTAGCGCCGGTGAGGAGAAGAACGGCCACTGCTTGAAGCTGAGTTCAAAGAGCGCAGCCCCGGTCTTGGCATCTACCGCGCGCACCAGCGCGGAATCGGAGGTCGCAAAGTAGACGCGGCCGTTGCGCACCGCGGGTGAGCTGATGACCCAGGAACCCTTGTTGTCGAAGGCCCAGCGCTCGAGCCCGGTGCGGGCATCGAGCGCGTAGAGCTTGGAGTCGCGGCAGCCGAAGTACACGCTGCCCTCGGCGATGACCGCGGACGCCTGGATGCCGACCTGATTGCTGATGTCCGGGTCCTCGCCGGTCTTGAAGCGCCAGCGCTCCGTCCCGGTGGCGGCATCGAGGGCGTAGAAATAGGTGTCCCAGCTGCCCACGTACAGCACTCCGTCGGCGAGCGCCGGCGAGGCGTGCACGACGTTACCGGTATGAAACTTCCAACGCGGCGCGCCGCTGTCCGCTGCCAGCGCGTAAACGTTGCCATCGCCGCTGCCGAAGTACACGGTGTTGCCGCTCACCGCGGGCGAGGATAGGAATACATCGAAGGGATCGGGCATGACTTCGGCGGCTGGTTGCGCGCCGTGGATGTGGCGGCCGCTGAAGCGCCGCTCGCCGCCGGTGGTGAACTTCCACAACAGCCGGCCGCTGGCAGCATCCAGGGCGTAGAAATTGCCGTCGAAGCTGCCGATGTAGAGGGTGCCGCCGGCGAGCGCCGGGGAGGACGTGACCCGCCCCTGGGTCGGGAATTTCCATTTCAGTGCGCCGCTGTGCTCATCCACCGCGTACACATTGTGGTCACTGCTGCCGAAGAACACGGTGCCCTCGCTCACCGCAGGCGTGGACAGGATCGGACCACCGGCGCGAAACTTCCATTTCACCCCGTGCAGCACCGGGACGCCCGCGCCTTGGTAGATGCCGCTGTGGCGGGCATCGGCGCGGAAGGTGGGCTCGGCTAAGAGCGTGCCGCTGCCGGCAGCAAGAAGCAGCGCGATGGCAGGCCGGAACATGGATGCCTCCCTCAAGGCGATATGATCGTGGCATGGCCGGAACCGTTGTGAGGATCATAGGTGCGCGGGCGCACGACGGCGCTTCCGCCTGCCGCCCGAATGTCACTGCCTGGCGTGTGCCGGTGCGGGCACGCCGCGGCGGCTCGCGGTCGTATCTCTTTGCGGCCGGCTGCGTGTCTGTTTCTGGCAGCACCCCAGGGGCTCACCCGTGATGCGTGCAGGCCCGCCCGGGTTTTTCAGCAAGGCAGCTTTCCCCGGCGCTGCCGCCCACGTACTCGCGCTCCTGCTGCTGGCGGTGGCGGCCGAGGCGCGTACCGTCGTGGATGACCTCGGGCGGCGGGTTGACGTCCCGCAGGCGCCGCTGCGCATCGTGAGCCTCGCCCCCGGGGCCACCGAGATGTTGTTCGCAGCCGGTGCGGGAAGCCAGGTGATCGCGACGGTCGAGTACTCGGATGAGCCGGCGGCGGCGCGCAAGGTGGCGCGCATCGGGGACGTGGCGGCGGTCGACATGGAGCGCCTGGTGGCGCTGCGCCCGGACGTCGTGGTGTCCTGGGCGGCCGGCGGCAACCCCGCGCAGCGCGAGAAGATCGAGGGGCTGCACATTCCGATCTACGAGCAGCAGGTGGCGCGGCTTGCCGACATCCCGGCCGCGGTGCGGCGGCTGGGCGCGCTCACCGGCACGCCGGCGCTGGCCGACCGTGCGGCCCATGACATGGAGGCGCGGCTCGCCGCGCTCGCCGCTACCTACGGCAGGGGCGAGCGGCCGCCCCCGAGCGTGCTTCTGCAGGTATGGAACCGCCCGATCTACACCGTCGGCGGGCGGCACCTAATGAGCGATGCGCTGGTGCTGTGCGGGGCGCGCAATGTGTTCGCCGACCTTCCCGAGGCAGGCCCGGTGGTCGACACCGAGTCGGTCATCGCACGCGACCCGGACATCATCATCGCGGCGGCCCCGACCGGTGAGGGCGCGGCGTGGGTGGCGGACTGGAAGCGGCTGGGAAGTCTCGCCGCGGTGCGCAACGGCCGCGTGGTGGCATTCGAGGACCAGGCGCTCAGCCGCCTCGGGCCGAGCGTGATCGGGGCGACCGAGGCCTTGTGTAAGACGCTCGCGGCCGTCAGTCGCGGAAATTATTGAACTGCAGCGGCACTTCGACTTTGGCGCCGCGCAGCAGCGCCATCGCCTCCTGCAGGTCATCGCGCTGTTTGCCGGTGATGCGCAGCTTGTCGCCCTGCAGGCTCGCCTGCACCTTGAGTTTCGAGTCCTTGACGATGCGCATGATCTTCTTGCCCGTCTCCTGGTCGATGCCGTGCTTGAGGATCACTTCCTGGTGTGCCGCTGACAGGTTGGTCTGCGGCTCCTTGACCTCAAGACACACCAGGTCAACGCCGCGCTTCGCGAGCCGCACCTTCAGGATCTCGAGCATCTGCTTGAGCTGAAAGTCCACCTCGGCGTGCAGGGTGACGGTGAACTCCTTGAGCTCGAAGCGCGCGCCGGTGTCCTTGAAGTCAAAGCGCTGCGCCAGCTCGCGGTTCGCCTGGTCGATCGCATTGGCGACCTCGTGGGCGTTGAGTTCCGAGACGGTATCGAAGGAGGGCATGGGCTAGCGTGACTTTTTCTTCGGTTTCGGGGTGGCGGCGCGGCCGCGGCGGTGTGAACGCGTGAGCTCGATGAAACGCGGCATCAGACCGATGTCCTCGAACACCGGGTCGCCCTGATCATCGGTGGAGATCACCCGCGTGCCGGGCACGTAGGGCATCGCTGCGGCGACGTCTTTGAGCGCCACGCCCAGCAGTTCCGTGATCAGCTGCTCGGGCGTGCGCCCGGGAAACATGTCCGCCAGGGCATCGAGGCGGGCGGCGTCGTCCACCGGCAGGCGCACGGCGTAGGCCTTGGCGGTGCGCGGGGCGGCGGCGCCCGCGCGCCAGCTGTCGAGAAGCTCTTTGAAACTCACTGCGGTACCTCTGCTGCGCATTTTAGCGAAAGCCGGCGCCGCCGCCCCAGGCTTTGCGGGGCTGCCGCCGGCCGGCACGGCGCGCCGAGACTCAGCACCGGGAACGGCGACTCTTCTGGCGGCGGCTCCTTGACGGGCCGCGCGGCACGCAGCGATACTCAAGCTCGTATGAAGCCCCGGACCGCAACCCTCGCACGCCTCTGGTGGTGGCGCCCGTCATAACGGAGTGGGCTGACGGTTAGCTGTTTTCTGTCGATTTAGGACCTGCGGAATACCTGAAACCCATCTCCGGATAACCGGGATGGGTTTTTTGTTGCCTGAACGAAACGGAGCCACGCGTTGCAAGCGCTGTTCGATATCGCCGGTGACCTGGATACGCCGGTCTCGGCGTTCATGAAACTGGCGGCCTTCTCGCCGCGCTTCCTCCTGGAGAGCGTGGAGGGCGGCGAGCGGCTCGGCCGCTACTCATTCATCGGCTTCGGCGACGCCCTCGAGGTGCGCCTCGACGCTGCCGGGCTGAACGTCGGTGGCGAGCGCCGCGGCGTGCCGGCGACGGGAGCGGAACTGCTCGAGGGCCTGCGCGCCGGCCTGCGGCGGGCGCCGCAGCCAGAAGTCCCCGGCGTGCCGCTCGCCGGTGGCCTGGTCGGCTACTGCGCCTACGACGTGGTGCGCTACTTCGAGCGTCTGCCGGTGCGCAGTGCCGGTGCGAGCGGTGTGCCGGCGCTGCATTACGTGGCGCCGCGCTCGGTGCTGGTGTTCGATCACCTGACGCGCGGCATCGCGCTCGTGCACGCAGGAGATGAGGCCGATCGGTGCGCGCTGCGGCGCGAAATCGTGCGGGCGCTGCATGGGGCGCTGCCCAACGGGCAGCAGGCGGGGCGCTACTCGCCCCCGGAAACCGCCTTCCCGCAGGCGGACTACCTGGCGGGCGTGCGGCGCACCCAGGAGTACATCGCCAGCGGCGACGTCTATCAGCTGGTGCTGTCGAGCCGCTTCTCCGGCCGCCATGCACTCGACCCGTTCCAGGCCTACCGCGCATTGCGGCTCATCAACCCCTCTCCTTATATGTATTACTGTGCACTGGGCGATGTGCACGTGGTGGGCTCGTCCCCGGAAGCACTGGTGAAGCTCAGCGGACGCAAGGCGCAGCTGCGGCCCATCGCCGGCACCCGTCCGCGCGCTGCCGATGCCAGCGCCGATGCGGCACGCGCCACCGAGCTCCTCGCCGATCCGAAGGAGAATGCCGAGCACGTGATGCTGGTCGATCTGGCACGCAACGACCTGGGACGTGTCGCCCGTGCCGGCAGCGTGCACGTGGATCCCTACCGCTCCATCGAGCGCTACAGCCACGTCATGCATATGGTGAGCGGCGTGCACGGCGAGCTCGCCCCCGGCAAGGATGCCTTCGACCTCTTTGCGGCCGCCTTCCCGGCCGGCACGCTGGTGGGGGCGCCGAAGGTGCGTGCGATGCAGATCATCGATGAGCTCGAGCCGGTGAGCCGCGCGCTGTACGGCGGCACCGTGGGCTACTTCGGAGCGCGCGGTGACATGGATCACGCGATCACCATCCGCACGCTGGTGTTCAGGGGCGATGAGTACAGCTACCAGGCCGGCGCGGGCATCGTGGCCGACAGCGTGCCGCAGAGCGAGTACCAGGAGGTGCTGGCCAAGAGCGGCGCCATGGCGCGGGCGCTCGAGCTGGCGCAGGAGGGCCTGTGAAGCCGAAGCTGCTGCTGATCGACAACTACGACTCGTTCACCTACAACCTGGTGCAGGCGTTCCTGGTGCTGGGCGCGGAGGTGAGCGTTTACCGCAACGACGCACTCGATACGGCCGAGGCCTTGAGCCTGGCGCCCTCGCACCTGTGCATCTCGCCCGGCCCCGGCACGCCCCGTGACGCCGGGGTCTCGATGGACATGATCCGCGCCTTCGCCGGACGCATCCCCGTGCTCGGGGTGTGCCTCGGCCACCAGTCGATCGTGGAAGTGTTCGGGGGCCAGGTAGTGCGCGCCGGGCGCCTGATGCATGGCAAGACCTCGCTGGTGCACCACGACGGCCGCACGCTGTTCGCAGGTCTCCCCGAGCCGTGCGAGGTGGGTCGCTACCACTCCCTCATCGCCGCCCCCGAGACAATGCCCGCCGCGCTCGAGATCAGCGCCCGCACGCCGGAAGAGGAGATCATGGGTGTGCGCCACCGCCGGCTCACCATCGAGGGCGTGCAGTTTCATCCCGAGAGCATCCTGACTCCCGAAGGGCCGCATCTGCTGGGCAACTTCCTCAAGCTGTCCCGCGGCGAGCGGCTTGCCGGGCCTGAGCACGGAGCAAGCCATGCCGCTTCCGCGTGACTTCCTGCTGCAGCTGCTCGAGCGCCGCGACCTGAGCCAGGGGCAGGCCGAGGAACTGCTCGCGGTGCTCACCGACGCCGCACTGCCGCAGGCGATGGGCGGGGCGCTGCTGGCAGCGTTGGCCACCAAGGGCGTAGTTGCGGACGAGGTGCGTGGCTTTGCGCTGGCCATGCGCCGCCTGGCCCGGCGCCCGGCGCTGCCTGAAGGGCTGCGCGCCATCGACATCGTCGGCACCGGCGGCGATGCCTCGGGGAGCCTGAACATCTCGACCGGCACCGCGCTGCTGGCCGCCGCCTGCGGGCTGTCGGTGGTGAAGCATGGCAACCGCTCCGTCTCCAGCCGCTGCGGCAGCGCTGACGTGCTCGAGGAACTCGGACTTCCGGTGCCGCTGGATGAGAATGCGGCGGCAGCCTGCTTCGCCGCTACGCGCTTCACGTTCCTGTTCGCGCCCCACTACCATCCGGCCACCCGCGCCATCACGCCCATCCGTGCCGCACTCGGGGTGCGCACCGTGTTCAACATCCTCGGACCGCTCGTCAATCCGGCCGCGCCGCCGCTGCATCTGGTGGGCGCCTACAGTCTCAAGGTCGCGCGCCTCATCGCCGAGACGTTCCAGGGGCTGCCGATCGAGCGCACCTTCGTCGTCCACGGGGCCGGGGGCTGGGACGAGCCGACGCCGATCGGACCCTTCGCACTCTTCGACGTGCGCCCCGGGCGTCTCAGCCACAGCGAGCGCTCACCCGAGGACTACGGCCTGGCGCGCTGCACGCCTGCAGATCTTGCCGGCGGCGATGCCCGCCACAACGCGGCGGCGATCAAGGCGGTCCTGACCGGCAAGGAGCGCGGCGCGCACCGCGATTGCCTGTTGCTCGGTGCCGCTCTCGCGCTGGAAGTGGCAGGTGAGGTGTCCGCGCCGCGCGCCGGCATCGCGCGCGCCGCACAGGCCATCGACAGCGGTACCGCCGCGCGGCTGCTCGAGGCGCTCGCGCACAGCGCCGCGGCAGCGCGCGCCGGAGTCACGGCATGAGCGGCGGATTTCTCGAGCAGATGGCGCGCGGCAGCCGTGAGCGGCTGCGCGCCGCGCAACGCCTGCACAGCCACTCGGCACTCGAGGACGCGCTGCGGCAACTGCCGCCGCCGCCGCCGTTGCGCCTGCATGCGAGCGGCTTCGATCTGATCGCGGAGCTGAAGCTGCGCTCGCCGGCGCAGGGCGCGCTCAAGGGCGCAGGCGAAGACATTGCGGCACGTGTGGCGGCCTACGCCGCCGCGGGCGCGGCGGCGGTCTCGGTGCTAACGGAACCGGAGCGCTTCGACGGTACCCTCGGGCACCTTCAGAGCGCCGCGCAGGTGTTAAGAACGCACCACGTGCCGGCGATGCGCAAGGACTTCCTGGTAGATCCCTACCAGGTGCTCGAGGCGCGCGTTGCCGGCGCGGGCGGGGTGCTGGTGATCCTGCGCATGCTGCCGCGCGCGCAGACCCAGGCGCTCATCGAGTGCGCACGCGAGTTGCAGCTCTTTGTTCTCCTCGAGGCCTTCGATGAGGCGGACATCGAGCTCATGGAAGAGCTCATCGGGTCGGCGCCGGCCGGCGCGCAGCTGCTCGCCGGCCTCAACTGCCGTGATCTTGCGACGCTCAAGGTGGTGCCGCAGCGGCTGCTCGAACTTGCGCCGCGCCTGCCGCGGGGTGTGCCGCGCGTCGCCGAGAGCGGCGTGACCACGGCCCGCGAAGCAGCGGCGATGGCGCAGGCCGCCTACCAGCTGATCCTCGTGGGCAGCGCACTCATGCAAGGGGCCGACCCGGGCGCGCTCGCGGCGAAACTCCTGGCCGCCGGGCGCGCGGCCCGGGTGCGCTAGATGTGGATCAAGATCTGCGGGATGACGAGCGCCGAGGGCGTGGCGGCAGCGCTCGCGATGCAGGTCGATGCACTCGGCTTTGTCTTTGCCGATTCCGTGCGACGGGTGAGCCCGCAGCAGGCCGCCGCGCTCGCCCGCCCGGCGCGCCCCCGCGTGTGCTGCGTGGCGGTCATGCGCCACCCGACTCAGGCGCTCGTCGATACGGTGCTCGAGGTATTGCGTCCCGACGCGCTGCAGGCGGACGTCGCGGAGCTTGAGCGGCTGCGCCTGCCGATGACGCTCGAACTGCTGCCGGTCGTGCGCGCGGCGGTCACTGGGCCCGCGCCGCTGCCGGCACGGATCCTGTTCGAGGGTGCCACGAGCGGCGCGGGCGCACTGAGTGACTGGCAGGCGGCCGCGGAGCTTGCGCCTCGTACACAGCTGGTGCTTGCCGGAGGCCTGAACCCTGCCAATGTGGGCGCGGCGATCGGCGCCGTGCGACCCTTTGGCGTCGATGTGTCGAGCGGCGTTGAGGCCGCGGCGGGGGTGAAGAGCGCCGCGCTGATCGAGAGTTTCGTGCTGAGCGCACGCGCCGCGCCTTAGCACTCAAGAATCCGAGCGAGGAATTTCCATGAACGCAGCTGCCGCCTCCCCCGAGAACGAACGCCTGCTGGCGGAGCTGATCGCCGGCCGCCTGCCCGATGCCCGCGGCCGCTTCGGCCCTTTTGGCGGCCGCTACGTCCCCGAGACTCTCATCCCGGCGCTCGAACGTCTGCTCGAGGGTGTCCGCGAGCACCTGCACGCGCCGGACTTCCGTGCGGAAGTTTCCGCCCAGCTCAGGAGCTGGGTAGGGCGGCCGACGGCGCTGACTTTCGCCGAGCGGCTCTCGGCGCGCTGGGGCGCGCAGGTGTGGCTCAAGCGCGAGGATCTCGCTCACACCGGTGCCCACAAGATCAACAACGCCATCGGTCAGGCACTGCTCGCGCGTCGCCTGGGCGCCAGGCGCATCGTCGCCGAGACCGGCGCCGGGCAGCACGGGGTGGCGAGCGCTGCGGCCTGCGCGCGCCTGGGACTTCCGTGTGTCGTCTACATGGGCGCCATCGACATGGAGCGCCAGGCGCCGAACGTCGGGCGCATGCGTCTTCTGGGCGCGCAGGTGGTGGCGGTGACTTCCGGCGACCAGACGCTGCGCGCCGCCATCGACGAGGCGCTGCGCGACTGGGTCGCCGACCCGACCGACACCTACTACCTCATCGGCTCGGCGATCGGGCCGCACCCCTACCCGTACCTGGTGCGCGAGCTGCAGGCGGTGATCGGGCGTGAGGCGCGCGAACAGATCCTGGCAGCCACCGGGCGACTCCCGGATGCCCTCATCGCCTGTGTCGGCGGCGGCTCGAACTCGATCGGCACCTTCCACGCTTTCGTGCCAGACCGCTCGGTCGAGATCATCGGCGTGGAGGCGGGCGGGCGCGGTGCCGGACTCGGAGACAACGCCGCCACCGTAGCCTACGGGCGCCCGGGCGTGCTGCACGGCACCTACTCCATGCTGCTGCAGAACGCCGATGGGCAGATCCAGGAGACCCACTCGGTGTCTGCCGGCCTGGACTACCCGAGCGTGGGCCCGGAGCACGCACTGCTCGCCTCCGTGGGACGAGTGGCGTACACCACGGCGAGCGATACCGAGGCGCTCGCGGCGGTGCGCGTACTGAGTGAGACCGAGGGCATTCTGCCGGCGATTGAGAGCGCGCATGCCCTCGCCGCTGCCGAGCGCTGGGCGCGGGCGCACCCCGGAGGCACGGTCCTGGTCGGGCTTTCCGGGCGCGGCGACAAGGACATGCAGACGCTTCTGGCAACCCTGCTCGCGCAGCCGCAATGACACCGGCGCAGCGCATCAGTGAAAGCATCCGCACCGCGGCCGCAGGCGGTGAGCCGGCGCTGGTGGCCTACCTTACGGCCGGCTTCCCGCTGCGCGCGCGCTTCGGCGAGCACGTGCGGGCGCTCGCCCGGGCGGCCGATGTGGTCGAGATCGGAGTGCCCTTCACCGACCCCATGGCCGACGGCGTTACCATCCAGCGCGCGAGCCTCGCCGCGCTCGCGCAGGGGGTGACTCTGGAGTGGATCCTGAGCGAACTGGCCGCGCTCGGTGCACAGCCCGCGCCGCTGCTGCTCATGAGTTACCTGAACCCGCTGCTCGCCTTCGGGCCGCGACTGCCGGCGCGCGCCAGGAGCGCAGGCGTCGCCGGGTTCATCGTACCGGACCTGCCGCTGGATGAGAGCAGCGAGCTGCGCGGCGCGCTGAGCGCGCAAGGCCTGGCGCTGGTGCAGATGGTTACGCCGGTGACGCAGCCCGAGCGCCTGCGCCAGCTGTGCGCGGGTGCTGAGGGCTTCGTGTACGCCGTGACCATGACCGGCACCACGGGCAAGAACGTCGCGGTGCCCGAGGACGTGGTGCAGTACCTGGACGGCGTGCGCGCACTTGCCCAGGTGCCGGTATGTGCAGGTTTCGGCATCAGGACCCGCGAGCAGGTGCTGCGCCTGCGCGGGCACGTGGACGGCGTGGTGGTGGGCTCGGCGCTGGTGGAAGTGCTGGAACGCGGCGAGGATCCTGGGGCCTGGCTCGCCGCGCTGCGCGGACGCTGACGATGGCGAGCCTCGTCATCGCTGCGCGCTTCTGCGGCCCCCCGGCGTCCGCGAACGGCGGCTACTTCGCCGGCAGCGTCGCGGTACTTGCCGCGCGCACGGTCACTGTGCGGCTGCGCCGGCCACCGCCGCTGGACGCCCCGCTCGAGGTGAGTGCGGCGGCGGACGGGGGCCTGCGGGTGCTGCAGGCACAGGAACTCATCGGCGAGGCGCAGCCCGCAGCCCTCGCCCTTGAGACCCCGCGCCCGCCGCACTACCTTGAGGCCGTGGAAGCCTCGCGTCGTTACGCCGGCTTCCGCTATCACCGCTTCCCGAGCTGCTTCGTGTGCGGCACGGCGCGGGTGCGCGGCGACGGCATGCGCATCTTCGCCGGCCCCATTCCGGAGCTGGGCCTGGTGGCAGCGCCCTGGGTACCGGACGCCTCCCTCGATCACGGCGATGGCAAGGTGCGGCCCGAGTTCATGTCCGCCGCCCTCGACTGCCCGGGCTATTACGCCGTGGCTCCGGATGACGGCATGTTGCTTCTGGCCGAATTCACGGCGCACATCGACCGCCGGGTCCCGATCGGAGAATCCTGCACCCTCATTGGCTGGTCACTCGGCACCGAGGGGCGCAAGCGCGCCGCCGGCACCGCGCTCTACGACGGCAGGGGTCAGCTGTGTGGACGCGCGCGGGCGCTATGGATTGAACCCAAGGGCGCTGCCGCGTCATAGCCGCAGCGTGGGCGGGCTCTATTTCGTGAAGAGAGCGGTGTAGCGGCGCTGCATCTCCTCGGTCGACACGTCCTCAAGATGTCCGCCCAGGAGCCATTCGTGTCCGAACGGGTCGCGTACCGTGCCGGAGCGCTCTCCGTAGAACTGATCCTTGAGTGGCCTCACCACCGTCGCGCCGGCCTTCACCGCGCGTGCGAATGCGGAATCAACGTCCCCCACGTGCAGATGCATTGCGAACGAGGTGCCCCCGAGTGCGCGCGGCCCGCAGATGCCCTGCTCGGGATATTCATCCGCGAGCATGAGCGTCGCCGGCCCGATCTTGATCTCGGCGTGACCGATGCGGCCACTCGGCTCGGTGAGGCGGAACAGTTCCTGGGCGTCGAACGCGGCCGCATAGAAAGCGATTGCTTCGGCGGCGCTGTGCACCCGCAGATACGGGTAGACCTCTTCGATGTCACTCATGCTTCCTCCGTCGCTGAGGCCAACCACTGTGAGCCAGCCGC
>Ga0302314_10001266_pt1 | contig 47277 bp, 41 predicted proteins | sample III_Palsa_N2_3_FD_200533 | JGI IMG/M metagenome (GOLD analysis project Ga0302314, IMG submission 200533) | Peat permafrost microbial communities from Stordalen Mire near Abisko, Sweden - III_Palsa_N2_3 | ecosystem: Environmental > Terrestrial > Soil > Palsa > Peat permafrost | place: Sweden...
TTGTTTTCGGACGAGAAACTGGAAGTCCAGGCCTACCTTGTTGATGGGGACAATGCCCTCGAGGCCGTAGTTGAACGCAAATTTGCCTCCGATTTCGAGCGTCGGCGTCACTCCGTGGATGAACTCTGCCCAGATGCCCGGGTAGCCCCCTTGCCCCCAGAAGACGTTGCTCCCTTCGCCCACCGGCTTACCGGATTCGACCGTCCACGGCGCATCCCCCGCGGCCACCGCCGCGGGCGCAACCAGGAGCAGAGTGGCCAGTGTCTTGCCGCGGAGGTGGCTCACGCGTTGCTCTCCATCCGGGTAGGGCAAGGACGCACGTTGAGCGCTCTTTTGGCGGGGCCCAGGCTCACGCCTCTTTCAGCTTCAAGGTGGCGCGAACCGCGCCTGCTGTGGAAGCCGCTGAATCACCGGGGACGATGGTGGCCGTCCCGGAGGCGCCTGGCAAGGTGAGGCTGGTGTCGGAGCAAGCCCTGCCCCCCTCGAGTGTTTTGGGTGGGCCCGAGGCCGTCCCTTGTTGCCCCGGCGAGCGGGCGAGGGTTTCCAAGGGCGAGGGTGGGCCCGCAGCGGCCGCCCGCTGGACTAAGCTTCCTGCCGCTGTGACCCTCAGCCCTCGAGCCGTCTGCGCCGTTTTTCTGCTCGCGGCAGCCAGTGTCCTCGCTGCGCCGGCCGCCCCGGCTCCGGCCCCGGCGCCGGCCACACCCGCCGCCGACGAGGCGACGACGTACAAGCAGCTGGAGCTCTTCGCTCGCGTCCTCAGCTACGTGCAGAACAACTACGTGGAGAAGGTGGACGACAAGCAGCTCATCTACGGCGCCATCAAGGGGATGCTGGACACCCTGGACCCGCACACCGTCTTCATGCCGCCCGATGTTTTCAAGGAGATGAAGATTGACACCTCCGGCGAATTCGGAGGGCTCGGGCTGGACATCGCGAAGAAGGGCGACGTGCTGGTGGTGGTCACGCCGGTGGACGACACGCCGGCGGCCCGGGCCGGGGTGCGTGCCGGTGACGAGATTCTCGCCATCGACGGTGAGAGCACCCGCTCCATGGACGTGGCCCGCGCGGCGGCGAAGATGCGGGGTCCGGCTGGCAAACGGGTGACGCTGACCCTGATGCGTGAAGGCTTCGTCCAGCCCCAGGACATCACCATCCTGCGCGACCACGTGCGAATTGTGTCTGCAGAAGGGACGCTCTACGGCGCCATCGGGTACGTCAAGCTCAAGAATTTCCAGGAGCGCACCGATGCGTACCTGAAACGGGAGTTGGACCGGCTGCGCACACTCAACGGCGGCCACGAATTGCGCGCCTTGGTGCTCGACCTGCGCAACAACCCCGGGGGCCTCCTCGACCAGGCGGTGGCGGTGAGCGACCGTTTTCTTCCGGGCAAGTTGACCATCGTCACCACCCGAGGGCGCGGGGCACACAACGTCACCGAGGAGAAGAGCCACGACCGGGACACGGAGAAACCCTACCCCATGGTGGTCCTGGTGAATGGCGGCTGCGCGTCGGCAGCGGAGATTGTGGCCGGAGCGCTTCAAGACCACACCCGGGCGCTCATCGTTGGCACCCCGACGTTCGGCAAGGGCTCCGTCCAGACGGTCATCGAGTTGGAAGACGGCAGCGGCCTGAAGCTCACCATCGCGCGCTATTTCACACCGAAGGGACGCTCCATCCAGGAGCTAGGGATTCAGCCCGATGTGGTGGTCCCCGACACGCGCGATGGGACCGCGACCCGCATGCCTCGCGAGAAGGACTTACGCCATCACCTGCACAACGATGGTGCCCCGGACGTGCGGTCCCCGAGGGTGCTCTCTGCGAAGGACTGGGAGGTCACTTCCACTCTCCAGGACGACCAGCTGCGCCTCGCCCTCAACTACCTCCACGACACTCTCCCAAACCTTCCGGGTGCAACCGCTGCCGCCAAACCGGGTGTCGCCCCCAACCCGCCCCCGGGAGGGAATGCCTTGGTCCCTGCCGTCCGTCGGACGCCGTGACCGCTGTGAGGGCGTGACGCGAATTGTCAATCCAGCGCCTTAACCTTAGCTAAACCATCGGAATCGCTAGAATCGTTTGACAGGGAAGGGGTCGCTCCCTATTGTCCGCGCCGTCCGCGTCCTGGAAAGAGGCGGCAGACATCGGTGACGCCAACCGTCGGCCCTCGGGGTTGAGGGCGTGAGGGGGAATTTCGTCCCTCGGCGGTCGTGAAGCGAACCGCGGGACGGGTTCCTGCGGGAGGGGCCTGCGCCAAAGATGACCACAGTCGAATTATTTTTTCTCGGCGTTTATTTTGCCGTCCTGTGCGTACTGGCCGTTTACGGGTCACATCGCTACCGGATGGCGTTCCTGTATTACCGCCACAAGTTCAACCTGCCCACGCCCAACGGGCAGCTCTTGCACCTGCCCCGCGTCACCATCCAGCTGCCGGTCTTCAACGAGATGTACGTCGTGGAGCGGCTGATTGAGTCCGTGTGCCGCATCGACTACCCGCCGGACCTGCTCGAAGTGCAGGTGCTCGATGACTCCACGGACGAGACCACCGGCATCGCCCGCGCGGCTGTCGAGCACGCCCGGGCTCACGGCGCCAACATCTCCTACATCCATCGCACCAACCGCCAGGGCTTCAAGGCTGGCGCGCTCGCCCACGGCCTGACGCAGGCCAGCGGCGAATTCGTCGCCGTCTTCGACGCCGACTTCGTGCCGACACCGGACTTTCTCGAGCGCACGGTGCCCTTTTTCGCCGACGCCAAGGTGGGAATGGTGCAGGTGCGCTGGGGGCACCTCAACCGCGACTTCTCCATTCTCACCCAGGCCCAGAGTATTTTTCTCGACGGCCACTTCATCATCGAGCACACCGCGCGGAACCGCTCGGGTTGCTTCTTCAACTTCAACGGGACGGCTGGCATCTGGCGGCGGGCGTGCATCTCCGATGCTGGAGGCTGGCAGCACGACACTCTCACCGAGGACCTGGACCTCAGCTACCGCGCACAGCTGCGCGGCTGGCAGTTCGTCTTCCTGCCCGAAGTTGTCTCGCCGGCGGAAGTGCCGGTGGACATGAATGCCTTCAAGAGCCAGCAACATCGCTGGGCCAAAGGCTCCATCCAGACCGCTCGCAAGCTGCTGCCCACCATCCTGCGCAGCAAGCTGCCCTTCGCCGTGAAGCAGGAGGCGTTTTTTCACCTCACCAACAACCTCGCCTATCTACTGATGGTGCTGCTCTCGGTGCTGATGCCGCTGTCCATGGTGGTGCGCTTCAATCACGGCCTGTATTCGACGCTCTTTCTCGACCTGCCGTTCTGCATCTCCGCCACGGCCTCGGTGTGCTTCTTCTACGTGACCGCCCAGCGCGAGCAGGGACGCAACTGGTGGGAGCGCATCCGGTACCTCCCCTTTTTGATGTCGCTCGGGATTGGCCTGTCCATCAACAACGCCAAGGCCGTGCTCGAGGCGCTGCTCAGCCAGCAGAGCGGTTTCACCCGCACGCCCAAGACCGGGAGCGAGGGCCGGGATGTGCTGGGGCCGGTGAAGCGGAGCTACCACGGCAAGAAGACGCCGATGCCGGTGGTGGAGCTGTGCTTCGGGCTCTACTTCACAGGCGCCCTCTGGTTCGCGGTGGACAAGGGCATCTGGACGTCGGTGCCGTTCCTGGTGCTGTTCCAAGTGGGCTTCCTCTACGTCGGACTGATGAGCCTCTTCCAAGGACGGGTGCCGGTGCGACGCGAGGTCCGGGTGCGCCTTGCGCCCGAGGCCCAGCGCGCCGCTTGACCCCGGGGGGGGGGGCGGTCCTCGCCCACTCGACTCAGCGGCCGGCGTCGGGCGTGACACGCACCAGCCGGTGAAGTCTCGGGATGGCCGCCGGCTCGAGCGGTCGACAGCTCCCGTCCACTCGGAGCTGGTCGATGGTGGAAACGACGAGTCCTGCGTCCGCGCAGCTGACGACTTCTGCGGGAAAGAGTGCAGCGCACCCGCCGTCGCCATGGATGCGGGCGACTCCCACGGCGCCCACGAAGTTTCCCGGAGAGCGGACAAGCACCACCTCCGAGGACTGCAACCCCCCGTCGCTGGCCGTCCGTTGGGCCAAAAGGACGAGGACTCCGCCGTCATCGCGTGCCAGGTAGCGGAAGCCGTCGTCCTCGCTATGCCGCCAGAGGCCGGAGAGGTCTTCTTGGCAAGCGTCGAGGGGATTCGGCTGCGCCGGCGCGTGCACCTCGCCACTTGGCGGCAGCGTCGGTACTGGCGGTGCGGCACAGCCAAGGGCGAGTAGGAGCGCAAGCGTGAAGGGGCGCACGGACGGCCTCACGCTAGCCCAAGGCCCCGGGCTCAGCCGCCAACCCGAGGGGCACGCTCTAGGGCCGCCGTGCGCCTGTGCCGCCCGGGGCGTGCCTGGGGACGGGCGTTGCCAACCAGCCTGGGGCGCGCGACGCCCTCAGGAGCTCGTGGTTGGCAGAGGCTGGCCGGCCGTTGGAGGTGTGCGGCCGCGCACACGGAGGGGGCCGACTCGGGGCCTCCCACACCGGCACCTCGCTTTGGCGCTGCTAGCATCGCCCGACGCCATGCGGACCGCCGCCACGCTTCTTGCGTTCTGCCTCGTCCTTTCGGGCCCAGGGTGGGGGGCAGCGCCTCTGGCCTCGCCCGAGGTGCAGGCGTGCCTCACCTCGCTGCGCGACGGTGAACGCGCCCGGGCCGAGGCCGTGCTCGGGCCGCTCGAAGCGCTACCCTTTTTCCAGGCGGACTTCGTGGTGGAGCCGGAGGAGCGCACCGTCAGTGGCAAGGTGTCCTACAGCTTCACCACGCCTTCGCCGAGCCGCTCGCTGCAGCTTCGCCTCACGCCCAATGCCTTCGGAAGCGCACGGGTGCGCCTCCAGGAGCCCACGGTGAACGGGGAGCCCGCGACGCTCACCGGGCTGACGGAGGACGTGGTGCGCGTCGACTTTCCCAAGCCCCTGGCCAGCGGCGAGCGCGCCCGGGTCGAGTTTCAACTGGTGGCTCAGGTGCCGCGAGGCGAAGCCGAGACGTCTATCCTCTCGTCCCTGTCGCTCGGGGCGGCAGGAGACAAAACCGACCACGGCGCCTTTTCTGCGCAGCCAGACGCGCTCAGCCTGGTAGGGATTCTCCCCCGGCCCCCGCTCACTTTGCCCGATGGCAGGCGGGGCGCTGGCCCTGCCGGCATTGGCGACCTGGCCCTCTATGACCCGGCCAACGTCCTGCTCTCCGTCACCGTCCCTGCCGGCTGGCGAGCGGTAGCGGCTGGTGCCGCCCTCGGCGAGACGCCGGCGCCAGGCGGTGGGACGCGTTTCCGCTATGGCATCGCCGCCGCCCGCGACGTGGTGCTGCTGGTGACAAAAGGTCACCGCACTGCGCGGCGCGAAGTATCCGGCCTCACTCTGGAGGCGTCCTTCCCGGCTTCGATGGGGCGTCCGGCCGAACGCCTCCTAGACCAGGCGGCCGAGTTGCTCTCCTCGATGGAGCGAAGGCTCGGTCCCACACCCTACCGGACGCTTCGGGTGGTGGCGGCGCCGCTCACCGGCGGCGCGGGCGGGATGGAATTCCCCGGCCTGGTGACGATTTCCACTTCACTCCTGCAGCTCTCGGAAAACCCGGCTCGCGCGCTGGGTGTCTCAGCGGCGGACCTGCCGCCGGGCTCGGCGGAGGCACTGGGCTCGCTTCTCGACTTCGCCCTGGCGCACGAGTTGGCCCACCAGTGGTTCCCCGGTCTCGTCGGCTCGGACCCCATCTCCGCGCCGGTGGCCGACGAGGCCCTGGCCCAGGCGGTGGCCCTTTTGGCAGTGGAGTGGACGCAGGGCGTGGAGGCAGCGCGCGCCGTGGATGCCCAGCAAGTCACCGGCGCCTACCACGCGTGGCGGGCGCTGGGCGGGCAGGACGCCGCTGCAGACCGTGCGACGTCGGCCTTTCCCGACGAGACCACCTATGGGGCCCTGGTGTACGGCAAGGCGCCGGGGCTTCACGCCCGCCAGCGCGCACTGCTGGGCGACGGTGCTTTCGTCCAGGACCTGCACGCCTATGTCGACGCCCACCGCTGGGGGTGGGCAGACTCGAGCAGCCTCACTGCCGTTCTCGCCCAGCGCCATCCCGGCCAGGCGCAGGCACTGCGCGCACTGCAGCGGCGTTGGTGGTCCGAGGCGCACGGCGACGAGGACCTCGGCTCGGCCGAGGCCGGCTCCATTCCTGGTGTCCCGTCCTGGTCCGAGGTGGAAAAGCTGATGAAGCAAATCGAGCAGTAGCCCCCTGGGGGAGAGCCAACTGGCCAACCCAGTGGCAGCTGGCCTGTTTTCAGCCGCCCGGCGTCAGCTTGCGAAGAGCGCCTTCACGAACTCTGCTGCCGCGAAGGGGCGGAGGTCGGCCACCTTCTCGCCGATGCCCACCCAGGAGACGGGCAACTTCAGCGCGTCGGCGATGCCGATGATGACGCCTCCCTTGGCGGTGCCGTCGAGCTTGGTGAGCACGATGGAGGTCACCCCCACTGCCTCCTGAAAACGCTTGGCCTGCGCGATGGCGTTCTGGCCGACGGTGGCGTCGAGGATGAGCAGCACCTCGTGCGGGGCGCCAGGGAGGGCCTTGCCGAGGACGCGGCGAATTTTCTGGAGCTCCTCCATGAGCGGCGCCGTGGTGTGGAGGCGTCCGGCGGTGTCGGCCAGCACGACGTCCGCACCGGAGGCCACCGCCTGCTTCACTGCCTCGTACACCACCGCCCCCGGGTCCGAGTCCTCGGCGCCCTTCACCAGTTGGGCACCGGCTCGCTCCGCCCAGATGTCGAGCTGCTCGGCGGCGGCAGCGCGGAAGGTGTCGCCCGCGGCGAGGACGACGCGCTTGCCCTGCTTTGTGAGCCGCGCCGCCAGCTTTCCGATGGTGGTCGTCTTCCCGGCGCCGTTGACCCCCACCACCATCACCACGTGGGGCGGCCCTCCGCCCTCCAGAGAGCGGGGCGCGGGGAGGTCGAGGATGCGGGCCACCTCCGCCTCGATGAGCGACTTGACACGTGAGGCGTCGGCGAGCTCGCTTCGCTTGGCCTGCTCGCGGGCGGTCTCCACCAGCTTGGCCGCCGTCTGGACGCCGATGTCTGCGGTGAAGAGTGCCTCTTCGAGCTCGGCCAGCACCGCCGCGTCCACCGTGCGGCCGGTACCGAGGATGGCGTTGAGGCGTGCCACGAAGCCCTGCGACCGTGTCCGTTCCAGGCCCGCGGCCAGCGTCTGTCCGGCCTCGGCTTCCACCCGCTGAAGCCGAGCCTGCGCCTCGTCGCGCGCTGTCCGGGCCACCTCGGCGCGCATTTGCTCCGCTGCCTGCGCGCGCAGGCCGATGGCCTCGGCTTCCTCGGTCGCTCTTCGGGCGCGCGTCTCCTGCTCCGCCGCCTTCTCCGCCCGGTAGGCGAGGCGCTTGGCCTCCTCCTCCGAGGCCTTCAGGGCGCGCGCCTCTGCCTCGAGCCGGGCCCTTTGGGCAGCGTCCAAGGAGCGGGCGGCCGCAGCGGAACGCTCGGTGCGTTCTTCGGCCAGGGCACTCGCGCGCTCCCGCGCCTCCTGGGCCTCGGCCCGGTGCCGGCGCTGTCCTTCACTCTCGGGCGCAGCCGGGCGCGTGGCGCCCGGCGCCTCGTGGGCGGCGGGGGGGAGGCGCTGCTGGGCCTGCCGACGGAAGCGTCGCCACAGGGCAGCGCTGGCGAGGACCAAGGCCAGGAGGGCTGCCCCGAGGGCGGCGAGGGCGCCGGTGCCCAGCCCGAAGAGGCCAGCCAGGGCGAGCGCGAAGAAAGAGGGGGCCACCATGGGGGCGCCTCGAATACAACAAGACGCTGGCGGTTGCAGCGTCGAGCGCTTAATGGAGCGACACCGTGCCCCCCATGCGACAGCTCCTTCCACTCCTCCTTCTGCTTCCCGCGGGCTGCATCGTCGAGGCGCCGGGTGGGGACAAGCAGTCTGCGGCTGCGCCGGCGGCAACGGCTCGGCCCAGCGCGTCGCGACCCGCAGGAGTGAGGAATGGCGCAAACTTCGACGGGAAGGTGGAGCTGCTCGCGGCCTCCTTCAACCCGTCGGCGCTGACCCCGGGGGATGTCAGCGAGGTGAAGCTGTACTTCCGGGTGCTTCAGCCGCTGCCCGATGACTGGGAGATTTTCGTCCACGCCGAGGACCCCGAGGGCAAAGTCGCGCGGACCAACTTCGACCACCTGCCCAAGCGCCCCACCAGCAGCTGGCGACCGGGAGAAACCATCGAGGACACCTTCGCCATCGGCATCCCAGCCGGTACTGCGCAGCACGCGGTGGACCTCTGGGTGGGGTTCTGGCTGCCCCGCACCGACGCCCGGCTGCCGGTCAAGAACCCGGAGGCGGTGCGGACGGACAACAACGACCGGGTGCTGCTGGCGCACCTCTTGGTGCAGCCCTGAAAAACAACGCCGGAGTGGCCCTGTAAGCCGAGTTCTGTCCGCGAAGAGTTTCCCCGTCGCGCGGTGAACATTCCTCTAGGGTCCCGGTTGCCCGGGAGCCTCGTCAGCGAGCTACCCGGAGGCATCGGGGCGGGCCACCCCGGTCCGTCCCTTGCGGGACGGGCGCCTCCCTATTGGCTCTTGCTCCAGGTGGGGTTTGCCGTGCCATCCAAGTCACCCTGGACGCGGTGCGCTCTTACCGCACCGTTTCACCCTTACCCCGGCGAACCGGGGCGGTTTGTTTTCTGTGGCACTTTCCTGCGACTCGCGCCGACTGGTTGTTGACCAGCACCCTGCCCTGTGGAGCTCGGACTTTCCTCCCGCTCCAGCACCTTGCGGTCCTGGAGCCAGCGTTCACCCGGGCCACTCCGGCAGCTGCAAGCTCTAGCAGGAGGTTGGGCTCGCACGCCAGGCCGCCCCCGAGAGGGGGGCAAGGCCTAGACGGGCTCCCCGTCGAGGCGCTCGTCGATGGCCCGGTTGCTCATCGCATCCGCCTCGCGGTTCTCCTCCCGCGGCAGGTGGGTGAGGGTGTGGCGTCGAAACCCTGCCAGGAGGGCGCGGGCTTCCTCATAGAGGGGGCGTAGCCCGTCGCTCCTCACCCGGTAGCGGCCAGCCAGCTGGCGGATGAGGAGCTGGCTGTCGGCCACCAGCTCCACTTCATCGGCCCCCAGTGCGCGTGCCCGGCGCAGCCCGAGGATGGCACCCATGTACTCGGCGTGGTTGTTGGTTTGCGTGCCGAGGAAAAGGCCGAGCCGCTCCACCACCTCTCCGGAGGCCAGCGCGAGTACGGCTCCCGCGCCGGCGGGCCCCGGGTTTCCGCGGCTGGCGCCGTCGGAGAAGACGCGCAGTTCCCGGGCCGCCCGATGCACGGTGGGCCCAGGACCGGTGCCGGCGTCGCGGGCTGCTCGCGAGGGTGGCGCCGAGGAGCCAGGGGCCTCGAGCGCCAAGGCGGCCGCTTGGAGGAGGCCGCGCGCCCGGAGCAGGGTGAGGCCGGGAAGGGCGGCCAGGGTGCTGTCCAGGGACTCGAGCCGAGCGATGGCCCGGAGAACCTCAGCCGGGGCAGGCGGCCGTTCGCTCATCCCTTGGCGGCTGGGGCCCTAGCCGCCGCCGGCGGCTCGATGGCCTCGGGTGCGCAGATGATGCGGTGACAGGACGGGCAGATGTCCGTGCCGAGCGTCGTCTTGAGGGTGTTGTAGAGCTGTGGTGGGACGTTCATGTTGCAGCCCTGGCAGGTGCCGGCCACCACTGTCACCAGCGCCGGCATGCGCTTGCGCCGCACCGTCTCGTACCGCTGCAGAAGCGGGGGGTGGACCTGCGCCGCAGCTGCCGCGCGTTGGCCATCCAGCCCCTTGACCTGCGCGTTGAAGCTCTCCGTCTGGCGTCGAAGCTCTGCCAGCCGACCGGCCACCTGGTCGACGCGGGCCAGGTGCTCCTGCTCTTTCAGCTTCACCGTCTCGCGCAGCGTGGCCATTCCCTTACCGAGCTCGACCAGCTCCTCGGCCATGGTGGTGTTGGCCTTCTTGGCGATGTCGATTTCGCGCGCCAGGGCAGCGTACTCGCGGGTGGAGCGCTGCTCCGCCAGCCGGCCCTCCCACTTCTTCACCTTTTCCTTCTCGTCGGAGATGTTTTGCTCGAGCGTGCGGCGTTGCCGGTCGACGTCGAGGAGTCGGGCGCGCTCGGCTTCCACCGTTCCGCGTGCCGTGCCCAGCTCACGCTCGAGCTCTCCCATCTGCCTCGGGTACACCTCCGCGGCCTTGCGGAGAGCGGCAGATTCCAGGTCCAGCTTTTGGAGCTCCGCCAGTGCCATCAGTTTGTCCTGCACGGTGGGCCTTCTAACAGCAACCTCCGTGCGCGCCAACGGCCTCTTCGCCATGGCAAGGTCGCCCGGTGCGCGATTTCCTCCGCCTCGCCCTTCCGGCGCTCCTCGGTGCCTTGCTCGCGTGCGGCCGTCCGGCGCGAACGGTCGGGGACGGGGGCCGTCCGTCCCCGGAGAGCGCCGAGAAGCGGGTCGAGCAACCCCCGGTGCCGCCGGGTGCGCCACCGGGAAGTGTCGAGGGACGCATCCGCTGGCTGGGGCGCCGACCGGTACCGTCTCCGCTGGCCACCAACCCCTCGGTGCAGAGCGTCTGCGGCCCTTCGGTGACGGACAACGCTTTCCAGATAGACGGCCAGGGAGGCGTGGTGGACGTGGTGGTGTGGGTGGACGCGCCAGCTGTGCCCTTGCCCTTGGGGGGTTCGGGCCACGAGGTGGTGCTCGACCAGCGCCTTTGCCTCTACCGGCCGCCCGTCCTCGCGGCGCGTGCCGGGGACACGCTGCGCCTTCGGAACTCCGACCCACTCACCCACACCGTGCACGCCGTGAGCCGCGGTCACACCGTCTTCGACGTGGCCATGCCGCTTCAGCATGCTGAGCTCAGTCGGCAGCTGCCGGCTGAGCCCGGGGTGGTGGACATCCGCTGCGACGTCCACCCCTGGATGCGGGCCGTCGTCCGGACGTTCGACCACCCGCACTTCACCGCCTCTGGCGCGGACGGCCGGTTCCGACTCGTGGGACTGGCGCCCGGTGAGGTGGACGTCCACGCCTGGCACCCCAGGCTCGGCGAAGCTTCCCGCCGGGTGCGGGTGGACGAGGGAGCGACGCGTGCCGAGTTCGACTTTGGAGGGACACCATGAAGTTCTGCCCACGGTGCGCTCAACCGCTCGGGTCGCGCCAGGATGGCGGCCGTCCGCGGAGTGCGTGTCCAGATGCGGACTGCGGCTTCGTCTTCTACGACAACCCGTTGCCGGTGGTGGCGGCCCTGGTCGAACACCAGGGGCAGGTGCTCCTCATCCGGAACCGGGGTTGGCCGGAGAAGTGGTTTGGCCTGGTGGCCGGGTTTCTCGAGTGCGGTGAGACGCCTGTGGAAGGCGTACAGCGCGAGCTGAAGGAGGAGCTCGGCCTTCTGGGAGACGTGGTTCGCCTCATCGGCGTCTACGCCTTTCCCGAGCAGAACGAGGTGATTTTGGCCTATCACCTGCGCGCCACCGGCACGGTGACACTCGGTGAAGAAATCGCCGAGATGCGCGCGGTCGCGCCGGAGCGACTGCGCCCCTGGCCCTTCGGGACTGGGCAGGCGGTGGCCGACTGGCTCTCTGCCCGAGGGCAGTAGCCTTTCTTACGTCTCGTCTTCCTCCACCTCGGCCTCGTCCTCGAAAGTCTCCAGCTCCTCCTCCTCGGCTGCGCCCTCGGGCTCTGCCGGCACGACGGGCTCGATGACTTTGGGGATGGCTGCAAGACGGCCCTTGCGCGGCTCGGGCGCCGGCCGGTTGGCCGGGCTCTGCCGCTGGTCTGCCCCACATTTCGGGCACAGCGCCTCGGGCTTCTTGAGGTCGTAGAACTTGGTGCCACACTTGAAACAGACGTGCTTGATGCCTAGGTCCTTCGCGAGCATTGACCCCACCTGGTCTCGAGGGCGGCGTCCTTAGCGGCGGTCTGCCCCCGAAGTCAACCGACGTCGGTTACGATGGGGCGGACCCCGTTGATTGTGCCCTGCCAGAGCTGTGGACGCGCCCTTTCCCTCGAGGAGGGGGGGCCCCGTTCCGAGGCCGTCACCTGTCCGGAATGCGGCGCGAAGGTGCGAGCCCCCCTGGGTCCGGCGCCCTGGGAGGATGCCGAGCCGGACGCGGTGCCATCGGACCCCGACTGGTTCGTCCTGCTTCAGGCCAAGCAGGTGGGACCGCTCGACGCCAGGGCCCTCGTGGAGCGGGTGCGCACCGGAGAGGTCCATGGCCGCACTTTCGTCTGGCGCGACGGCTTCGATGGCTGGCGGCGGGCGCTCGAGGTGCCAGAGCTGGTGCCGGTGCTCGAGGACGCTGGTTTTCCCTCGACGCCTTCCCACGGCCCGCTCACGCCCGCAGAAGGGGTTTCAGCCCGCACGCCTACACGCGCTGCCACGCCGAGGGAAATTGCTCCGGTCCGGCAGCGTCGTCCCGAGCCTGCGCCGGTGGTGGCGCCCGAAGAAGAGGAACTGGAACTGGCTCGCGTCCCCCGGCGGCGCGGCCGTCCGCTTCCGCCGCCGGAGTCGGACTTCGTCCGCTCGGGGCTGCACCGCAAGAGCCCCTGGAAGCTGGCCCTCGTGCTGTCGGCGGCGCTTGCGGTGCCGGTGGGGGTGGTGGCGCTGGTGGTTTCCAGACGCCACGAACCCGTTGTCGAGGCGCATGGCGAGCCGGCACCGGGGCAGGCCGCGCCGCCGGACGCCGCCTCGGTGGCTCCCGTCCGCCGCGTCCAGGAGCTCCGGGACCTCCTACTTGGTCCAAAAGCGTCTCCGCCCGCGGCTGCAGCCGCGCCCGCTCCCGCTCCGCTGCCCACGCCTGCTCGGCATCCGGCGGCCGAGGCGAAGCCAGCGCCGAAGCCTGGCCCCGACGGCCCGAAGACAGCGGAACTGCGGGCGCTCTACGGCGACGCGAGCAAGCCCGATGTCGGGCCACGCCTTCATCGCTCAGGGCCTGCCGCGCCGGGACACGGTGGCGAAGGCCCCGGTAACGAGGAGGTGGCGCGTGTCGTGGGCCAGACACAACGTGCCTTCCAGTCGTGCATCGAGCAACAGCTGCGGAAGAACCCGGGCTTTCGCGGGGGAAAGGTGAGCCTGGTGGCCACTGTCGGGAGTTCGGGGACGGTGAAGCAGGTGACGCTCGACCGCCACGACTTGGAGGGCTCGGACCTCGGCACCTGCCTCAAGTCCCAGGCGCGAAGGATGGTGTTCTCGGCCTTCAGCGGGGACGACGTGGACGTCGAGATACCGCTCGTGCTCACCACCACGCTGTGAGCGGCACGGTGGACAGGGTTGCCCTCCGCGCCTTTGCCTCTACCCTCGCCGCCTGGACGCCCGTGTCGGAGTTCCCGGCAGCGCTCCGGCCCGAGGTTTTCGGCCTCCTGCGCCCCGGAGGGCCGGTCCGACAGCTGCCGTGGGGCGCTGGTGCGTCCCAGCAGCTGCGCTCCTCGGCGGCCTGGGCGCCCTACCTCGACCACACCCTGCTCCGGCCGGATGCCGTGCTGGCGGAGGTACGCCAGCTCGGCGAGGAGGCCCGTGCGCACCGCTTCGGTGGCGCGTGTGTCCACCCGGCTCACGTCAGCACCCTCGTCGGAGTGCTCGGCGACGCCCAAGTCGTGCCCATCGCCGTGGTGGGGTTTCCTCACGGTGCCCACCGTGCCCGGGTGAAGGCGCTTGAGGTGCAGCTGGCAGTCTCAGAGGGGGCCAGAGAGCTCGACGCCGTGGCTGCGCTCGGTGCTCTTCGGGAAGCCGACGTGGACAGGGCACTCGAGGACATTCAGGCCGTGGTGGAGGCCGCCAGGCCCTGGCCGGTGAAGCTCATCCTCGAGACCGGGCTCCTCGACCGACGCGCGGTGGTGCTTGGCGCGACTCTCGCCCTGGTGACGGGCTGTGCTGCAGTGAAGACGTCCACCGGCTTTGGCGCCCCGGGCGCACGCGTCGAAGACGTGGCCCTCTTGCGCGCCGTCGTCGGGGATGCGCTGCAGGTGAAGGCTGCCGGCGGGGTGAGGACGCGCGAACAGGCGCTGGCGATGGTGGAGGCGGGTGCAAGCCGGCTCGGGACCTCGGCCTCGGTGTGGCTCGTCCAAGGCGACGCAGCCCCGCTCGCCATCGGACACTAAGGAGTGCCAACCCATGAATTCCGAACTGCGAAAGGCGATTGAAGTCTGGCTCGCCGGAGACCCGGACGCCGGGACGCGGGCGGAGCTCGAGGACTTGGTTCGTCGCGAGAATACCGCCGAGCTCGAGGAGCGCTTCGCACGGCCGGTGGGTTTCGGCACCGCCGGCCTGCGGGCACTGATGGGAGCCGGTCCGGCACGGATGAACTGCGCCGTCGTACGGACCGCCACGCTCGGTCTCGCGCGCTGGCTGCTCCGTACCGTGCCTGACGCTGCGCGGCGCGGCGTGGTGGTGGCGCGCGACGGCCGCCACCGGAGCGTCGAGTTCGCCGCCGAGACGGCTGGTGTGCTGGCCGCCGCAGGCATCCCGGCCTGGGTGTTTCCAGCGAGTGCTCCGACGCCGCTGGCGGCCTATGCCGTCTCGGCCCTAGGCGCCGCCGCCGGGGTGGTGGTCACCGCCAGCCACAACCCCAAGGACTACAACGGCTACAAGGTGTACGGGCCGAGCGGTGCCCAAGTCATCCCTCCGGACGACGCGGCCATTGCTGCGGAGATGGCGCAGGTGGGCCCGGCCAACGCCGTCCCGTTCCTCGGGGAGGAGGCCGCCCGCACCCGGGGACTGCTCCGAGAGGTGGGGACCGAGCTGCCCGCTCGCTACCTGGAGGCCATCCTGGCCGAGCGCCGCCATCCGGGGCAGGGGACGGACCTCGTCATCGCCTACACGGCCATGCACGGCGTGGGCGGTGCACTGGCGGTGGAGGCGCTGCGCCGCGCGGGGTTTCTGCGTGTGCACCGCGTCGCTGAGCAGCAGCTGCCGGACCCCGACTTTCCCACCGTGGCGTTTCCAAACCCCGAGGAGTCAGGCGCACTGGACCTGGTGCATCGCCTGGCGGAGAGGGTGGGAGCCGACCTGGTGCTGGCCAACGACCCGGACGCCGACCGGCTGGCGGTCAGCGTCCGCGCAGAGGGAGGGAGCCTTCGGCAGCTGAGCGGGAACGAAGTCGGGGTGCTTCTCGGACACTACCTGCTCACTGAAGGAGTGCAGCCAAGCAGTCCCCTCGTCCTGGCGACGGTGGTGTCGTCGCGACAGCTCGGTCACATCGCCGCGCGGCTCGGCGTCGACTACGCCGAAACGCTCACCGGTTTCAAATGGATTGCCAATGCCGCGCTCCGCCGGGCCGCCGCTGGTGCCCACTTCGTCTTCGGGTACGAGGAGGCGCTTGGGTACGCGGTGGGACCCTCCGTCCGTGACAAGGATGGCATCGGAGCCGCGGTGGTGATGGCCGACTTGGCCGGATGGGCGCGCTCGCGTGGAAGGACGGTGCTCGAGCTCCTCGACGACATGGCGCGGCAGTACGGGGTGTATGGCTCCGTCCAGAGGAGCTTGGCCATGCCCGGTGCCTCCGGTGCCGCTGCGATGGCAGCCATGATGACGGGGTTCCGGGAACGCGCGCCCTCGGCCATCGCCGGCCGCCCGGTGGTCGCGGTGTGCGACTACGCCCAAGGACGTCGGACGGCCGGGGGCAACAGCAGTGAGCTCGGCCTTCCGAAGGCGGACTTGCTCGCATTCGAACTCGAGCAAGGAGCTCGGGTGCTGCTGCGGCCCTCAGGCACCGAGCCCAAGCTCAAGCTGTATGTGGAAGCCTTTGAGGCGGTGGGCGCGGCTGACTCGCTGCAGGCAGTCCGAGCGCGGGTGTCGGCCATGGCGGCGGCGCTCGCCGAGAGCGCACTGGAGCTGACGCGCGCCCGGGGCCTCCCGCTAGACCCTCGTTAGGCTCCTCAGCAGGCCAAGCGTGAGCCAGCGAACGCTTCTCGTCCCCGGTGCGTCCCGGGGAGAGGCCCAGCCGTCCAATTCACACCGCGCTTTGGGTGCCGGTGTGCCTCGACTCTTACAACATGGGTGTCGTCCTCAGGCCCCGCCGGTGCCGGGCTCGCTTGGGGAGGCGTCATTCTCCGGGGCTGAGGGCGCTGCGTCGTGACGGGGTGCGTCTGGGCCGCCTTTTCGCTGTACGGACGGCTCAGCCCGGCGTAGAAGTTGCGCGCTCAGGCTTACCCGGAGGGGACAGCATGCATCAGCGGACGATGGTTCGTGCAGCGGTGCTTCTGGTTGCGTTCGGCGCAGGGCTGGCACAGGCCCAGACTTCCACATCAGCACCGGCGCCGGCGGCGGCGACGGGAGCGACTCAGCCGTGGACGGTGGATTCAGGTCAAACCATCGGCGCGGGTTCCGACGTCGTCCGCGGGCAAATCGGCTGGCCAGGTCTCTGGGCAGACTACATCCACGGGATGAGCCCGACGTTCGACCTCGGCGCTCGGCTGGGCATCAACTGGGGAGGCTTCGATGGCGCGACCTACGCCGACCAGGGCTTCGGGCTGAGCCTCCAGCTGCTGCTCCGTGCGCAGCTATTCGAAATCGCCAGTTACAAGTGCGCCTTGACGTTCAATCCCGGCATCATCCTGGCGTTCCCGAACTTTTCCGGCTCGAGCACCCAATTTGGCCTCGCCTTTCCCATCGGCTTTCAGATTGGCTTCCCGGTGGCCGATAAATGGACCATCAACGCGTCGCTCGAGCTGCCGATGTACGCGACGTTTGGTGACTTTGGGTCGTTCTACATCCCCATCCTGATTGGCGGCGGCGTCGAGTGGATGTTCCAGCCGAACCTGGCATTCACCGGCAAGTTGGCGCTTGGCCCCACCATCGCCACCGCGTCGTCGACGACGATTGACGGCGTCTCGGTCGGGGTTGGTGGAGGCACCGTCTTCACCGTGCAATTTCTGGCCGGCGTCGCCTACAAGTTCAACTAGGCTCGCAGGCGTTCCGTCGCTGCCTTGTAGGTGCGCACCGCCCTCGTCTTGGAGGGCGGGTGCCGCCCGGCCTGCGGACCAGCGGAGGCCGCCGGTCGGTGACACTCGAGCTGAAATCCGTCGGCGGCCTGCTGCGCCTTCGCCACCGCCGGCAGGTGCCTCTGGGCCACGGGACGGCGCGACTCCCCGCCGCTTCCCAAGCCTGGGACGTCCCGCCGGCGGCTGTCCCACGCTGGCAGGAGCGCCTCGAGGCGCGGCCGTGACGCTGCACGAGCAGCTGGATGCAGCAGCGGCGGTGGTGCGGGCGCGTGCCAAGGGCTTCTCGCCCACCGTGGGGCTCGTACTCGGGAGCGGGCTCGGCGCCGTGGCGGACCTCTGCCAGGCCCGGATGACCATCCCCTTCGGGGACATTCCGCACCTTGGCCGCCCGTCGGTGAAGGGCCACCCTGGCGCGCTCCTCTTGGGCACGTTGGCCAATGTCCCGGTGGCTGTCCTTCAGGGCCGGCTGCACCCCTACGAGGGATGGAGCGCCGCGGAGGCCGCCTTCCCGGTGCGGCTCTTGTGCTGGCTCGGCATCCGGGCCCTGGTGCTCACCAATGCCTCCGGTGCCATTCGCCCGGGCCTTTTGCCGGGTGACCTCCTCGTCCTCACGGACCATCTCAACCTCTCGGGCAGTAACCCGCTCCACGGCCCCAACGACGACACGGTCGGCCCGCGCTTTCCGGACTTGAGCCACGCCTACGCCCCGGGGCTAAGGGCGACGCTGAAGGCCAGCGCCGCCGCCCTGGGCATTCCCCTCCACGAGGGCGTCTACGCGATGATGGCCGGACCCTCCTACGAGACGCCCGCCGAGGTGCGGATGCTGCGGTTGCTTGGTGCGGACTGCGTCGGGATGAGCACCGTTCCAGAAGTCATCGTCGCTGCCCACCAGGGCGTTCCCGTCGTTGCGCTGAGCTGCATCGCCAACGCCGCGGCAGGGCTGGGAGAGGCGCCCTTGACGCATGAGGACGTCCAAATTGCGACCGGTGGGGCGGTGGCGACCCTCTCGCATCTCTTGACGGAGTTTCTTCCCGGTGCAGCAAACATGTAGAATTGAAGAATGATGGCGACTGTGGGGGCCGCATCCATGTCTGTAGCTACCAGAGACAACCACGACCGCCGTGACTCACCCCGTGTGCCCTTCTCCTTCCGAGTGCGCTGCGCCCGGGAGCAGGAAGAGTTCGAGCAGTCCAACGGAGATTTGAGCACCGGCGGGGTTTTCTGGGCTGCAGGCCACCCCGTCCCGTGCCGGGACGTCGAGGTTCGCGTCACCCTCCCCGGACACGACGACGAGATTGCCGCCCGCGGGGAAATTGTCGGCAGCCGCGAGAAGCAGGGTTTGGTGGGGTTTCACGTACGGTTTGTCGAATTGAGCACCGAGGGCGAGCTGGCCATTGCTCGCTACATCGACGAAGTCGTCATCGGCTGGGAGTAGCTGGACGGCCGCGCTGCCAGCCCCACCAGGGCGCAGGCTAGCCCCGCCAGCCCGTAGTGCCGCTGCCTCAGCCACCACACGAAAGCGTCCCTGGAGATGAGCTCGGCGGTGAGCACCCCGACCGCGGCAAGCCCGAGGAGTGTCCCGGCGGCCAGCAGACGCATTCCGCGTGTGCGTCCGAGGGTGGCACTGCCGAGGAGCCCATAGACGAGGGGCGCCAGGGCGAGGAAATTCGTCCACCACCCCAGGGGCGAGACGAGCGCCGTGGCGGCGAGGGCTGCCGAGGTGCCGGTGCCACGGGCGTTGGCCGGGGCCGCCCAGGCTGCCCAGCAGGCGACAGCGGCCAACGCCAGGGTCCCGAGCGCGACGGTGGCCACGGTGGCACCCATGCCGCCTGGGACGTAACGGCAGGCCATCGCCCACAACGACTGGTTCTGGGCTGAGCAGAGGAGGTCAGGCGTGCTCTGGCCGAGGAGGGCCCACCAGGACTGAAGTGCGCCCAACCCCCACATCGGGAGCGCGGCCAGCGTCAATGCCAGCAGCCACCCGCCCAGCGCGCACAGGAGCCCGGAGAGGATGGGACGACGGTTCGCCCAGCGCTCGCTGAGGGCGATGCCGGCCAGCAGGAAGCCGTCAATTTGCCCCAGCGAGAAGAGGTGCCAGACGTAAGGGAAGAGCAACAGGAATGCGAGTAGGTGCAGGCACTCGGTGGGAGGCGGCGAGGCGAGGCGCGCTGCCTCACGGAGGAAGAGGAAGACGGCTAGCGCCGAGGCCAGCACCCAGGCCGCCTTCGCCACTCGCAAGGGGAGCGCCCCCACCGGCGCGAGCAAGAGGCCCACCACCGGCGCGTACTTGAAGGGGAAGCGCCCGTCCTCGGTGCGGTAGAGGGACTCCCCGCGGAGGGCCCGGGCGCCCGCGGTGTGGAACACTTGAAAGTCGTTGGTTCGCACCGCCGCCGCATTCATGAGGGCCAGCGCCAAGAGCAGGGCGAAGGGTGCGACCCCAGGAAGCCTGCCCGGCGCGTGGAAGGGAGTCACAGCCGCCGCCGAGTGTAGCAACCCCCGCGCGGCCTGCTTGCAGCCGAGGGCAAAGGCTGGCCTGCTCGGCCTTCTGCAATGGACGACGCGCCCATCGACTGGGAGGCACTCGCCGGTGCCGCCGAGGCGGCCCATGCCCGGGCCTACGCGCCGTACTCCGGGTTCGCCGTCGGAGCGGCGGTGCTCTTCCAGGATGGCGCCATCACCCAAGGCGCCAACGTGGAGAATGCCTCGTACGGGTTAGGGGTGTGCGCGGAACGCAATGCCATCGCGGCCGGGGTGCTGGGCGGACACGGCCGACCGCGTGCAGTCCTGGTGTTCTCGGCCGGTGCCCGGCCGGTGCCTCCTTGCGGTGCGTGCCGGCAGGTGCTCGTCGAATTCGCGGGCCCGGAACTGCCGGTCCAGAGCCGGACGGCGGGCGGTGCGCGCATGACCCACAGCTTGGGGAAGCTGCTTCCCGAGGCGTTCGGGCCGGAGTCGTTCAGGCGCTGACAGGGCAAGAGCCCTTCGGAGAAAGGGGCAATGGGCAGCCCGGCCGTACGTCCTTTGCGCTACAGGCAAGGCGGGTGGCACCGCCCGCGAACGTGCTAGATGCGGGAAGCGCCAGACCCGTTGAGGGCCCATACCCATGTTCAACCGTTTCAGACGTGCGATGCGCAGCTTCTTCGGCTTCTTCGTGAGCAGCATCGAGGACCCGGAGCTCATCCTGGAGCAGAACATCCGGGACCTGAACGACCAGGTCCCGAGGATGAACGAATCCATCGCCATGGTGCGCGCCAACGTCACCCTCCTGGAAAAGGAGAACGCCAAGGACAAGGCGGAAGTGAATGACCTCACCGCGAAGGTGAAGGCCGCCATCCAGGCGGGCCGCGATGACATGGCCGCGCAGTACGCCACCCGGCTGCAGAGTGAGAAGGGCGGGCTCGCCCGGAACGAGGAGCAGCTGAGCACCGCGCGGGCCGCCTACGACAAGGCGATGACGGTCAAGAAGATGTTCATGCGCGAGAAGGACAAGAAGACGCAGGAGGCGATGGGTGCCATCCGCGACGCGCGCCGGGCGAAGTGGCAGGCCAAGGTGGCCGACGCCATGGAGTCCTTCCAGGTCGCGGGCATCGACGCCACCCATGACGAGATGCTCCGGAAGGTGCAGGAGTCGGCAGCCATCAACGAGGCGCGGATGCAGATGGCGCTCGAAGGCGGCGACCATCAGGCGCTTCAGATTGAAGAGGACGCCGAGAAGCTCCAGGCGATGGAGCTGGTGAAGCAGTTCAAGATGGAGATGGGAATCACCAGCCCGTCCCCGGTTTCCGAGGCGGGGGAGACCGCGGAGAAGACCATCGGCAAGAAGGTCGAGGTCAAGTAGCAGTCCCCAACCGTGGCCTGGCGACGGAAAGGAGGTCTGTACCTCTTCCTCGCCTTGGTGCTGCTCGTCGGCGGCTGGGCCCTGGCCTCCTCCACCGGGTGGCTGGAGCGGATTCAAGTGCGGGTGTTCCCCTCGCTGCGCCACCGGGCGACGCTCTCCGCCGGAGACTTTCCGGCGGGCGTCACGGCGCCGGGCGGGGAGGTGGCGTCCATTCCACTGCGTCCCACCGTCATTGGTTTCGTGCCACGGGGAAGCGCTGCGGCCCTCTTGCTCGCCACTGGAGGCATGGGGCCGGATGCGCGTCCTGGGCTTCTCAAGTCGGCCTACGCCATCGACGCGCGCGCTGCTCCCTTCCTGCGCGAGGAGGACTTGCGTGCGGCGCTGGCCGAAGGCGGTGACCATGGGGGGGTGGACCTGGCGGCGGTGACGGTGGACCGTCTGGCCGACTGGGCGCCGGCACTGCGGGATGCGGCGCCACGGGTGGAGATGCTTCTTGGCCGGAGCCGGGGCGAGGACGCTCTGGCCGCGGTCGGGGTGAGCTCGCTGGCCGGGCTGAAGGGCAAGCGGCTCGCGACGGCGCCCCAGTCAGCAGGGCACTACTTCGCACTCTGGCTCCTGATGCGGGCCGGGCTGACGCCCCTGGACGTGCACTGGGTGGACCTCCCGTCGTCCTTTGACGCCGGGCGTGCCCTGCGCGAAGGGCGAGCGGATGCCGTGGTGGGACTGGCTGCGGATGTCGAGGCGGCGGCCCGAGAGCGGGGAGGAAGCGTGCTGGCCACCACCGCCGATGCCCCCCATCTCATCGCCACCGTCGTCCTGGCGCGGGGCGAGTTCGCCGCTCGCTACCCGGACGCAGTCCGGCGAATCCTTCGCGGACTGATGGACGCCAATGCGGCCGTGCTCAAGGACCCAGGCCCCGCCATCCGACTCCTCGGCGATGCGGTCCCCCAGCTGGGAGACCCCAACGAGGCGGTGCGCAGCACCGCTCCGGCGACGCTCAAGGACAACCTGGCTTTCTTCGGACTGGCGGGCGAGGCCCCAGTCACGTACGAGGAGCTGTACCAGAGCGCGCTGCAGCTCTTTGCCAGACTGGAGCGCCGGACGGAGCCGCTTCACGGAGCGGGAGAGACACTGGACCTCTCGGCGTTACGGGGAATGGTGGAGGCGCGTGGACGTGAGTGAGAAACCAGCAGGACGACTCGCCTGGCTGAGGACAGCGATTCTCGCGCCAGCCAATGTCATCGGCTTTTCCGGTGCCGCGGGTGCGACATTGCTTACCGGCCAGACGCTTCCCATCCTGGTGGCGAGTGGGCTCGAGCTCTTCTACCTGCTGGTGGTCGGCATCAATCCCCGGTACCGCCGCGCGGCCCGGGCCAAGCCCGGCCTGGCCAGCGGGGAAGACGAGGTGGATGGCATGCTCGCCGAACTGGCTCCGAGTCAGCGCGAGCACTACCACCGGCTGCGCGACCTCAAGGAGAAAATCGAGGCCAACTACCGTCGGCTTCCGGGGGGACGCGTTCTGGCCGCGTCGAGCGAGAGCCGGGTGGATGCGTTGCTGACGTCCTTTCTGCGTCTCATCAACACCTTGAACGGCTACCGACGCTACCTCAGCATGGCCGACCGACAGGCGCTGGACCGGGAGCTCAAGGAGCTCCAGGCCGATGCGACGGGCGAGTCGAGCGCTCGGCTGCGCGAGGTGAAGCAAAAGCGGGTGGAGATTCTCTCCAAACGGCTTCAGCGTTTCACCCAGGCCGAGGAGAGCCGCGCGGTGGTGAGCCACCAGCTGGCGAGCATCGAGGACCTGCTCCGGCTGACGCACGAGCAGTCGATTGCCATCCGGGACCCCGAGCACGTCAACCGGCAGCTGGACGCCCTTTCGGTGGAGGTGCAGGCCACCGAGGACACGGTGCGCGAGATGGAGCAGTTCATGGACTTCGCCGACGAGACGGCCGCCCCCCTACCGCACGGCATCCGCGTCCGCTAAGGGGCCGTTCGAGCCTGTTGCGCGGGCTCACATCGCGGCGGTCACCACCGGGCGTATCGGGGAGATGTACCTGCTCGGAGGTGCCGACGCGACCTGCGCCGCTGTTGCCGCCATCATGGCCGAGCTCCTTGGTGTGAAAGCGCCGCGAGCCGTCCCAGCATTCGTTCTCAAGCTGCTCGGTCGCGTCAATGACTGGGTGAGCTACCTGACGCGCAAGGAACCGGACGTCACCGCGGCGAAGGCCGAGCTCGTCTGCTCTGGCGGGTGGACTCCTCCAAGGCCGAGAAGGAACTCGGCTTTCGGCCAGCGCCACTGCGCGAGATGGTCGAGGTCGTTCCGCTGGTTGCAGCAGGAGAAGCTGCTCTGAGTTAGCCCAAAGGTGGGGCGAGAATGGCGGCCCTGGGTCCTTAGGCTAAGGTCTGCTTCGCAGGTATCCCGTGAGCGAGGCCATCACCATTACTGAGGATGGCCGCGGCGATTCCGCGGCCGCTAAACCCTCGTTCATCTTCAAGGCCGACCTGCGGTTCCGGCATTTCCCCGAGCTTGACGGGCTGCGCGGGTGTTCCGTGCTGCTCGTGGTCGTCGGACACACGATGACCTTCAAGTATTGGCGAGGCTATCGGTTCGATCTCGCCAGCTTGGGGGTCCTGGGCTTCTTTGTCCTGAGTGGCTTTCTGATTACCGGCCTTCTCTGTTCCGAGGAGCGCCGGTACGAGAAGATCTCCATCAAGGATTTCTACCTGAGACGAGCATTTCGCATTCTGCCGGCACTCACCGTCTACCTGGTGACGATTATAGTCTTAAAACAGGTCGGATTGGTCACCGGCGTTAGCTGGAGGGCCATTGGGTACTCGGCGCTTTTCGTGGAGAACATGATTGGCGGCGGCGTCGTCGTGGGGCATCTGTGGACGTTGTCGCTGGAGGAACAGTTTTATCTGGCTTGGCCACTCGTCTTCCTTCTCGTTGGACGGCGGAAACTCTTTGCGCCAGCCCTAGGTCTCATCATCGGTACCTGGGTCTACCGGGCGGTCGCGATTTGGCTTGCGCCCTGGGATTATGGTCAAGGAATTTTTGAGCATCGGTCGGATTTCAGGATGGACTCGATTCTCATCGGGTGCGCCTTGGCCCTGTTTTTCGACCGACGTCCCGGTGACCGGAAACAATTCACGTCGTTTGCTCGGTGGGGGACACATCCGATGTGGGTGCTCCCACTTTTGTACCTCTGGACTGTCCATTGCGAAGTCTCGCCGTTCCTGGGCGTCCATCTAACGGTTCAGACCGTGCTGGTGTGTTGTCTTGCATTCAATATCATCGTGTTTCCAAAGTCGGTGCTGGGAGCCATCCTGCGCAACCCTGTGCTTCGCTTCGTGGGTCTTGTGTCGTATTCCTTGTACCTCTGGAACCAGTTGTTCATTTCCACGACGTCCCCTGATTGGGGTTTCATCCGCCGGGTTCCTTTCTGTATTGTCGTTTCGATGGGTGTAGCGGTGTTGTCCTACTACCTCGTCGAGAGACCCTTCCTCGGATTGAAACGTCGGTTTGCTTACGTGCGCTGAGGCGCTCGGTCGCGCAAGGAAATCTTCCGGATCCGATTGGGCGTTCGTGCCACGTGCTGGGTGCATGTCTCCCCCGGTCAGCAGGGTAGCGTCCAGAATGATGCCTGCCCTTCGGTGCGGCTTCGTCCGGGAGAAGGAAGTGTTGGGAAGCAGACTGGTGCTGTGGGCTTGCGGAGACGGACCTCGGGCATTCAGACTCAGGCTTCCATGAGCTCGACCGAAGTCCTCGTTCGCGACGAAGCCGCCATCCGCTGGATTACCCTCAACCGCCCAGAGACCAAGAACGCGCTCACCGTTCCGGTGAATATGGTCGTCAAAGAGGCAGTCGAGGGCGCGCCCGCGGCCGGTGCCCGCGTCGTCGCCCTGACCGGCGCCGGGGGCGCCTTCTGCTCAGGGCTCGACCTCAAGTGGGCCGCCGCCGAAGGTCTCGACTCGACCACCGTGGAAGAGCGGATGCGCACCCATTTTCACGGGCTGGTACGGGCGCTGCGCGGCTGCCCATTGCCGACGGTGGCCGTGGTGGACGGAGTCGCCGCTGGCTTCGGGTGCGACTTGGCCCTGGTGTGCGACCTCCGCCTTTGCTCGGACCGGGCACGCTTCGGGGAGATTTTCGTCAAGCGCGGGCTGATGCCCGACGGGGGCGGCACCTGGACGCTGCCCCGGCTGGTGGGGCTCGGCCGCGCCCTGGAGATGAGTCTCACCGGCGACATGGTGGACGCGGCCGAGGCAAAGGCCATCGGGCTCGCCAACCGCGTGTTTCCAGCAGCGCAGCTGGAGGCTGCGGCCTCGGACTTCCTCCGCTCGCTGGCGGCAGGGCCGCCGCTCGTCCACCGCACCGTCAAGGCCGCGGTGTACGGTGCCCTGGAGTGCTCTTTCGACGCGGCACTGGAGGCCGAGGTGCGCGGGCAGCTCAAGCTGCTCGGTTCCCAGGACTTCATGGAAGGGGTGGCCGCCTTCCTGGAAAAGCGCCCCCCGCACTTCACGGGGGAGTAGGGGAGTAGGATGGACACCGCCATCGCGCGTTGACCGTCTCGTCGACGCGTCGCTACCATTGCGGCTCCTCTGCCCACTCCCAGCTCCCCTGCGTTGACCGCCCCGGCTTCGAAGAAGCAGCCGATTCCCTTCGGGCGTTACCTGCTGCTCGACCGCATCAACATCGGCGGCATGGCCGAGGTGTGGCGTGGCAAGTCCTTCGGCGCGGGAGGGTTCGAGCGCCTGGTGGCCATCAAGCGCATCTTGCCCAACATCGCGGAGGACGACGAGTTCATCGCCATGTTCCAGGACGAGGCGAAAATCTCCGTCCAGCTCACCCACGCCAACATCTGCCAGATTTACGAGCTGAACCGCATCGCGCAGAGTTTGTACATCGCCATGGAGTACGTCCCTGGCAAGGACCTCCGCTCCATCTTCGACCGTGCCCGCAAGAAGGGTGAGCCGCCTCCGGTCCCGCTGGTTTGCTACGTCATTGGCAAGCTGTGCGAGGGGCTCGACTACGCCCACCGCAAGAAGGACAGCTACGGGCGCGACTTGAACATCGTCCACCGGGACGTCTCGCCCCAGAACGTCCTCATTTCCTTTGAGGGCGAGGTGAAGGTCATCGACTTCGGCATCGCCAAGGCGGCCGGGAAAGTGACCAAGACCCAGGCGGGCATCCTCAAGGGCAAGTTCGGCTACATGAGCCCGGAGCAGATTCGCGGTTTGCCGCTCGACCGGCGAAGCGACGTCTTTGCCATCGGCGTCTGTCTCTACGAGTTGCTCACCGGCGAGCGGCTCTTCGTCGGGGATTCGGACTTCGCCGTCCTGGAAAAGGTGCGGAAGGCCGAGGTGCTTCCCCCGTCCACCTACAACCGGCGCATCCCCGAAGCGCTGGAGAAAATTGTCCTGCGCGCGCTGGCCAAGGACGTCAACGGTCGCTACCAGTACGCGAGCGAGCTGGGGGACGACCTGCAAAGGTTCCTCATCACCTCGGACAGCATCTTCAGCCGAAAGGACTTGATGCAGTACATGAAGTCCACCTTCGCCGAGGAGGTGGACCGGGAGAAGGCGCGACTGGCCGAGTATGCCGAGGTGAAGGCCCCGGAGAGCCTCCTGGCAGCGATGGACGCGCTTCACGGGACGTCGTCCGGAAGCATGGTGCCCAACGGTGTCGTCGGCTCGGGCGGGGCGGTGGTGGTCCGGTCGGCGGGCCCGTCCATTCCCAAGCTGACGGTCACCTCTCCTCAGCTCGAGGTGCATTCCGAGGACGGTGCCACCCTCCTGGTGGATGGCAGCGAGTTCCTCCACGGAGGGCCGCCGCCCCTCACCAGGCGGGCACCTCCCATCCTGCCGGAGCCCGTAACCGACCCGGCGCTCGACGCCCCTCCGCAGCCGGTGCTCACCGCCGCGGCGCCGGAACCCCGTTCCCGTCCCCTGGCGTCGGCGGAGACCTTCGTTCCCCCGCGCCCGACGCAAGAAACACCGGCCGTGCCCGTGCCGGTGCTGTTTCCTTCCTTGGAGCCGAAAGAGCCCGAGGAGCCACCAGTGGTGGAGGGAAGTCCCGCCGTGCAGGCGGTGCCGGCGCTCTTCGCCGAAGGCAAGCGTGCGCCGAGCAGCCGTCGTTTCTGGGCGCTCGGTGCGGGTGTGGCGACGGTGGTGGGACTGGTCGCCTGGCTCGCGGTTCGGGAGCCGCCCTCGGGGATGCTCCTCCTGGAGCTCTCGCCGCCGGACGTTCACGCCCATGCGCGCGTCAACGTCAACGGGACGGACCTGGGGACGCCGTCCATCTGGCCCTTTCTGCATCGCGTTCCGGCGGGCCCGGCGGTGCCGGTGCTGGTGACTGCCGAGGGCTTCAAGCCCTGGGCAGGAACAGTGACCGTCGCCCGTGGCTCCGAGGGGACGCCCTTCACCGTGGCGCTCCAGCGCACGGCGGGGACCGCCAAGATGCAGGTACTGTGCGAGCCCAACGACGCCGAGGTCCGTCTCAACGGCACGACGGTGAAGCGGGCCGGTATTCAAGGCTTCTGGGCGGGTGAGGTGCCGGTCGGGAAGGACCAGCAAGTCGAGGTGCGCCGCAGCGGCTTCCGTCCCTTCATCTCCTCGGTGCTGGCGCATACCACCGAGGACGCCCTCCAGGTGCGCGCGGTGCTCGAGCCCTTTGAATACACGGTGCGCGTCACCTCGGTGCCCCCGGGCGCCGCGGTGTTCAGCGGGGAACGCGAGCTGGGCGTCACTCCCGTCACCGGGCGCGTCCCGGCCACCGCCTCGGCGCTCACCCTGCGCAAGCGCTGTTTCGAGACGGCTCAGGTTCCGCTCCGGTTTCCGGAACAGCCCGGCCCGACGCTGCCGGTGCGGGTAGTGCTGCGCCGGGCCCCCAACTGCCGCTAAAGACACGGTGTCGCCCCGGGGGCAGTCACCCTGGGACAAAAGGAGAGGCCACGTGGCCCGGACACGGAAGTCGGACTCTGCCGACCCGCTGGCGAGCTTGCCAGCCTGGGCGCGCAAGCTAGCGCAGGCCTACTACACCAAGACGGTGAGCACCTTCCTGCTGCACGGCAGCGTGCGGGACCTCCAGCCGCTTCAGAACGAGGAGGGGAAACGCACCTTCGGGCCGCTGAAGACGTTCCTGGCCGATGAGCTCTTCGGAGGGCGGGACCACGTCCTCTTCTATGACCGCTCGAGTGGCATTCGGGCGGCGTCCCCCGAAACCCAGAAGGACTTGGCGCGAGCGATGGCCGCCTACGACACCTTGTACGGCACGGACTACGCCAAGTTGATGCCTCGCGAACCGGGGCGGGCGCTGCAGATTGTTGAAAACTACCTGAGGATGCGGCTCGCCGACGGCCAGTCGCTGGCTCTGGTCATCGACTTCGCCGAGGCTCTCGCGCCGGGCGCCGACCTCGGCGCTCTCTCCTCCGAGGACCGTTTCAGCCTGGCAACCCTCGTCAAGTGGGCGAGCGACCCCCAGTTCCTCGCCGGAGACCTGTCGGTGGTCCTGCTGGTGGAGAATCTCGCGGAAATCTCCCCGCGACTGGCGCGCAACCCCTACGTGGCCAGCATCGAGCTGCCACTCCCCACCGAGGAGGAGCGCCTGGACTTCGTCCAGACCAAGCTCGATGGCCGGAAGCTGGCTTCGGTGTCCGACGTTCCCCTCGCCGTGCTGGCCAAGATGACCGCCGGGCTGTCGCGCATCAACCTCGACCGCGTGCTCACCGAGGCCACCGAGCGCGAGATACGGATTACTTCCGAGCTGCTCAAGGAAAAGAAGAAGGAAATTATTCAGGCGGAGTGCCACGGGCTCCTGGAATTCATCGAGCCAGCGCACGCGCTGGACGCCGTGGCCGGACACGCCCGGGCAAAGCAGATGCTGCGGCAGGCGGCCGGCGCCCTGAAGAAGGGTCGGCTGGAGGTGCTGCCGATGGGCTACCTCGTCGCCGGTCCGGTCGGTACCGGGAAGACGTTTCTTGCCACCTGCTTCGCGGGGGAGATTGGCATCCCTTGTGTGAAGTTCCTCAACTTCCGAAGCCAGTGGCAGGGCGTCACCGAGGCCAACCTCGAGAAAATCTTCAACCTGCTCAAGGCGCTGTGGCCGGTGGCGGTGATGATTGACGAAGCCGACGCCTTTCTTGGAAACCGCGACTCCTCGGGCGACTCCGGGACGTCCTCCCGGGTGTTTGCCTCCATCGCCGCGTTCATGGGCAACACCGAATACCGGGGCAAAATCGTCTGGTTCCTGCTCACCTGCCGTCCGGACTTGCTTCCCATCGACCTCAAGCGTCAGGGGCGCGCCGAGGAGCACCTAGCGCTCTTCTACCCCCAGTCCGACGCCGAGCGGGACGAGTTGTACAAGGTGGTGGCCCGCAAGCTGAAGATGACGCTCGACGTCCCGTCCTTCGCCGCGGTGCTGCCCAAAGGAGCGCAGCTTTCGGGGGCCGACATCGAGGCCGTCCTGGTGCGAAGCAAGTTTGCTGCCTTGAATGAGGGGCGCGAGCAGCCCACCGAGGCCGACGTGCGCACCGTGGTGCAGGACTTCGTCCCGCCCTCCTACCCTCTGGAAATCGAACTGCAGAACCTCGCGGCAGTGCAGGAATGCACGAGCCGCGAGCTGCTTCCCGAGGCGTACCGTTCCATGGAGCGGGACGTCATCACCCGGCGCATGCGTGAGCTCAAGACGTTGCTCGAGGAACGCTAGTCCTGGTGGCTACGGCTGGCCGGAGCCGGCGTTGCCCCGGGTGCGGTGCGGCGAGCCGGTGAGGTAGGCAGCAATGGACGGCATCTGCGCTGCCCGGTTGGCGGTGCACCAGTCGATGGCCTCCAGCGTCTCGGCGAGCACCCGCTTGCCCCCGAGGACCTTCTCCGCCCGCGGTCCGAAGGCCGCTTCCACCGCGGCGTGGTGCTTGGCATCGCAAAACCGGACGCCCAGAAAGAAGAAATTGGCCACGGCGCGCTCGGGCTGCTGAGCGGCGAATTGGTCGAAGTGCTCGCTAACGGCTTGAAAGACGAGCTCGCGGGCTTCGGGGTATTGCGTCGCGCCGAAGAGCAGTCGGGCGAGCTCGCGGGCGTCGATGGGAGCCGCCAGCACCAGCGCGATGTTGGCCTTCACCAACGCTGGGTCTCGGAAGGCGCTCAGCGCGGTGAGCAGTCTCGAGCGCGTGGCACGGTCCTGACTCGTCTTCAGCCGCTCGACCAGGGTGTCGTGAAACTTGGCGTCCCCGAAGGTGCCGGCGACGGTGAGGGCTGTGCCCACCATGTCCGGGTCCACCGACGTGGGGTCCTTCATCCAGCGGTCGGTCAATGCCCGTGCTGCGGCGATGAGCTGGGGGTCCTCGCCGCGGTCGGCGACGAAGGCTGCCAGGCGAGGCCGGAGCAGACGCGTGTCCTCATCCTCGCCGGCCCTGGCCTGAAGGCCTAAGGCGCGGGCCCGCGGTCCGAAGTGCTTGCGCACCCAAGGAGGGTAGGCCTTCGCCGCCTGGCCTTCGAAAAAGTCTTCGCGGAACGTCGCGAGTCCGATAGCCCCCTCCACCGTCCGCCGCTCGGGCGCGCCAGCAAAGCGCGTGGCGAGTTCCATTCCTTCGCCCGCCGGAAAGCGACCGGCGGCCACCAGTGCGCCGACGTCGCCCAGCAACCCCACCGTCTCCGCCGTGGTGAGGGCGGAGCGGCCGCGCGTCACCAGGCTCTTGAGCAGGTTTCCCTTCAGGTTCAGCCGGTAGTAGCCGGCATAGGCTGCGTTCGGGAGCACCCAGTCCGGGCAGCCCTTCCCCGGAAGCGGAAGGACGGCGCTCTTGGACGTCATGAGGGTGCAGGCCTTCTGCGTCTTTCCGGCGCTTGCCCAGCGGGCACAGACCGGCACTTGCCATTGCCGGTCGTCGGTCGCGGAGTTCCCCACCGGAAGCAGGCGCTCCTGCGCCAACTCTAGCTCCGGGCTCTTGCCCCGAGCACAGGAGAGCTGGACGGTGAGTTGCGGCACGCCGGACTGGTCGAGGAAGGTGTCGAAGGCCGGGGCCACGTCGCCCCCGGTGGCCTCGGAGATGGCGGCCAGGAAGTCGGTGGCGGTCGCATTTCCGTAGGCGTGCGCGCGCAGGTAGTTTTTGACGCCCTTCTGGAACTTCTCCGGGCCGAGGTACATCTCGAACATCCGGATGACGGCGGCGCCCTTCTGGTAGGTGATGCCGTCGAAGGCGTTGTTGATGTCGTCGTAGGTCTCGATGGGCTGGCGGATGCTGCGGGCGCTGACCAGCGTGTCCTCGGTCGCGGCGCCACTTCGGTCTGTCACTTCCACGACTTTCTCGCCCCAGCTCGGCTGCCAGGCGTCCGTCGCCTTGGTCTCCATCCAGGTCGCGAAGGCTTCGTTGAGCCAGATGTCGTTCCACCAGGCCAGCGTCACCAGATCTCCGAACCACTGGTGGGCGAACTCGTGTGCGGCCCAGGTGGCCCAAAGTCGCTCAAAGGCGAGGGTCTGGTTTTCCCTGCGGGCCAGCAGCTGCGCGCTGGCCACCGTCACCAGGCCTGCGTTCTCCATGGCGCCGAAGTGCACGGTGAGGGGAATGGCCAGCATGTCCAGCTTCTCGTACGGGTAGGGGACTCCGAAGTAGGCCTCCAGCGTCTCCAGAATTTCCGGGGAGATGCGCGCGGCGTAGGCCGCCTCCGCCGCACGCCCCTTGGGCGTGTAGACGCGCATCGGGGTCTTGTTGACGCCCGCCGGCCGGGCGTCGACGAAGTCGTAAGGCCCGACGGCGAAAGCCACCAGGTAGGCGGGCAGGGGCTTCGTCTGTGCGAAGCGCACCCGCTTCATCCCCTCGCTGCTGGGCTCGGTGGAAGCGAGGGGCGTGTTCGAGACGGCGACCAGGTCCTTGGGGATGCGCAGCGTCAACTCCCAGGGAATTTTCGACGAGGGCTCGTCTACACAGGGGAAGGCCCGCCGCGCATCCGTCTCCTCGAACTGCGTCATGGCGTACCAGTCGCCCCCTTCCTGCTGGCGAAACACTCCGGCGTCCTCGGTGCTGGAGATGATGCCGCTGAAGGTGAGGCGAAGCGTCGCCCGTCCGGGACCCAGCGCATGAGGAAAGCGCAGGGCCACCCGCTCCGGGGAGGGGAAGACTTGCGCGCTCGATTCCGCACCCTCCACCCGGGCGGACGCCGTCTTGACGCTGAGGGCCCGGACGTTGAGGAAGACGACATCGGTGGCCGAGGCCAGCTCCACGTCCAGCTCGGTGGTCCCCTCGAAACTGGGCGAGGACGGGACGATGGTCAGCTCCACCCGCTGGGCGAGCGGCTTGACGCCGGCCGGCAACCGCAACCCCGGTGGGACCTTCGGTGCCAGGCCCTGCGGCGCGACGCCAATGCCGGGCGCCGCCGGGACTCCGGGAGGGCCTGCCTTGGCCGTTTCGGGGGCAGGGGTGGTGGCGCAGCAGGCGAGAACGAGGAACAGCGTCGAGACAAGGGGGCGAGGGCTCATGGAGACTCGGTCGGTCAGCGGGGGTGCTGTGGTGGCAGGACGCTCGAGCGCCCGGACCATTTCAGCTGAAAGGGGCGTCTCGTGGCCCGTCAGGGGCCGACGAGGCTGAGCTGCATCCCGGCTCGCACGCTGCGGGCCTGGGTGATGCGGTTCCAACGCTTCAAGTCATCCACCGAGACGCCGTAGTGCTGGGCCACGCTCCACAACGTCTCCCCGGCAGCGAGCTGGTGGGTGGTGGCGCGCGCGCCGGCGGTGATGGCTGGAAGCTGCATGGGCGGCGGCGCGGAGGCCGGGGTGGAATTCGGCATGGCCGGGAGGTTGAGGAGCGCCACGCTCGGCCCCGCCACCGGGGCAACCGCGCTGGAGGTAGCAGAGGGCGACGGCCAGACCTCGACCAGGGTACCAATCTGCAGGCCACGCGAGCGCCGCCCGAGGGACCCAAAATGGTTCCACCGCTTCAAGTCCTCCACGGTGACGCCGAAGTGAGAGGCGATGGTCCACAGCGAGTCGCCGGACTGGACGCCGTAGCTGACGTGCGTCTTGCCCTCCACCGTCTCGGTCTTCACCACGCCGGTGAGGAGCGACTTCCGAGTCTGGGTGCCCGCCGGCACTTCCTCCTCGGGCCTCACCGCCGTCACCCCGCGCGCCCGGGCGCGCGCCACCTGGCGCTCGAGCGCGGCCGCGCCGGCGTCGGTGGCCTCCACCCGGGCCGGAGCAGTCCCATCCCGTCCCGAGGACACGCGCGCGGCCGGCACCGGAATGGCGAGCTCGGTGTTGATGCGCAGCGCGCGGACGTTCTTCAGGTGGTTGAAGAGCGCGATGGCTTCCGGGGCCGAGTGGTAGCTGGCCGCGATGCGCGAGAGCGTGTCGCCGCGGGCAACTCGGTGGATGCGGAAGGTGAGCCGGTCGTGGGGCGACACCTTGCCGATGTTGGCCAGAAACGTCTCCCGGTGCCCCTGGGGCACGCGCAAGAGGTAGGGCTGTTCCTTGCTGGCCGGTGGGCTGCACCAGCGCCGAAGCTCAGGGTTGAGCGACCGAATCTCCTCCACCGGCACATCGGCGGCGCGGGCCAGCACCTCCAGGTCGGTGGGCTCGGCCACCGGCACTTCGTCGAAGACGAGTGGCTGCTCCCAGGAGAATTCGTCCTCGCTGAAGCCGAAGGCCTTGGGATGCTTGGCGACCAGCGCGCAGGCGATGAGCTTGGGGACGTAGTGCTTCGTCTCCTTGGCCAGCCCGCGGCCCTCGGACAGCTCCCAGAAGTCGTCGGTCCCACGTCGCTCGACGAGGCGGCGCAACTTTTCCCCGCCGGCGTTGTAGCCAGCCCAGGCCAGGTACCAGGTGCCGAGCGCGTCGTGGAGCTCGCGCAGGTAGCGGCTCGCGGCGCGGGTGGCCTTGAGCGGGTCACGCCGCTCGTCTACCCAGAAGTCCTGGCGCAGGCCGAAGCGCTTCCCGGTGCTGCTGATGAATTGCCACGGGCCGGCGGCGCGCGCCCAGGAGTAGGCCTCGGGCGAGAAGCCACTCTCAATCATCGCCAGGTACACGGTGTCGCGAGGCAGCCCCGAGGCCTCGAGGACCGGGGCCATCATCGGGATGTAACGCGAGCTGCGGGACATCCACACGCGGAACCATTTGCGCCCGGGCCCCTGGAAGAAGCGAATGTACTGCGCCACCAGCGGCTGCATCTCCACCGGGATGTCGTAGCTGCCGGTCACCAGGGAAATGTCGAAAGCCGAGAGGTCCGTCACGACGCTCAGCTCGGGTCCGGCCGCCGCGTCGGCTGCCCAGCCGTCGGCTCCGTCGTCGATGCGGGCGCGCAGCGGGCTCGAGTCACCGAGCCGGACCACGGACTGCAACCCGGCCGCGGCCGATCGCGCCGGCTCGATGGTGGCATCCTCGAGCGCCCGCATCTCCTCGAGCTCGGGCGAGGCCTTCTCCGGGTCGTCCGCCTCGTCCGCGTCGGCGGGAGCCCGCTTCTGGGCGTCCTCCACCGGCGGTGCAGGGACCGACGCCACCTGGGAGACGGCAGGCTTGGACGTCACCGACGACGGCGGCGGGTTGGCCGGAGTCGCGGGCACCTGCCCGCTGGCCACGGCCAGGCTGAGGGTGAGCAGGGTAGGGAGCGGCGTCATCAGGCGTCCGACCAGCGGCGCCGCGCGTCGCGCGACGAAGGAGTGTCCAGAATGTGGTGAGAGCGTACGGGGCAGATGGCGGAGCGTCAACGCTTTGCGCCATGCCCGGGCCCAAGTACCCGGGGCAGGTAGAGGGAGAAGTCGAATTGCGGAGAGTTTTCCGGGGTGTGGCACCCGACACACACCGCCTGCGTCGGGGCGGGCCGGGCGATGGGCTGGGTGGCCGGGTGCCCGGCGTGCTGCGAGCCCGGACCGTGACAATTCTCGCACCCCACCGTGTCCCGCCCGGTCACGCGGTCCACCCGGCACACCCCTCCCGGCTGCTGGATGCCCACCACGTGGCAGCCAATGCACTCCAGCCGGTACTGCTTGTGGACATGCTCGAGCTCCCGGTAGGCGCGGGCGTGTCCCGTCCCGTCGTAGACGCCGAAGGCGGCCGGGTGGCACGCCTGGCACGCGGCGTTGCCAAGGTAGGCCGCCTCGCCCTTCGAGGCGGGTGCACAGTCACGGCCATGGGCCCTGGCCCAGGCCAGGTTGAGTCCCGAGACTTCCTCGTCGAATTTCGCCACCACCGCGTCGACGCGGGCGTCACTGGGCAGGGTCGTCTCGAGCGGGATGAAGCGGGCGGTGAAGCCATTGGCCCCCGCCAGCGGTGGGGCGGGAGCCAGCGCGCCTCGCTTGTCGACGAGCGCCCGCAGCCGCTCGGTGAGCAGCTGTTTCCGCTCGGCGTTCTCGCCGGGCAGCGCCAGCTCCTTCTTCAACAGAGAAATGCGCTCGTCGAGGGTTGCTGCCTCGTGTTCGACGTCGTCGGGCGAGGTGAAGAGACGTAACCGCCCGCTTCCACCGAAGACCAGGTCCACCCGCAGCACCGCCCGTCCACGGCTCTGCACGCGTGCCACCGGCACGTCACCCCTCACCAGCCGGCTTTCGTCGTCCAGGGTGACGACGGGCGCGTCCTGGGCCGACACCAGAAGGTCGACCCCCGGCGCGCCCCGGACCGCGCTCAACGCGCCGTCCAGCGGCCCTCCGTAGAGGGCCACCACGAATTCGGCGCCCTGGGCGCGCGCCCGTGCTGCGCCCTCGCTGAGCTCTGCTTGGGAGCGCGCCACCACCACGCCCAAGGCGCGCCCGGCGACGCTGAGCACCTTTGCCGAGCCAGCCTCGAGCTCTGGCAACCCGAGCGAGCGACGGAAGCCCGCGCCCTGGACGTCGTCGAGCGGGCCCACGGCGCGTCCCACCAGGCCCATGCTTCTGAGGGCCTCGGCCACGGCCTTCGCCTTGCGCTCCTCCTCCACCGCCTCGTCGGGCTGGAGCCCGGTGCGCTCGAAGAGGGCGTCCCCCGCGTCCAGGTACACGGTGGGGAATCCCTCGGCGCGCGCGCGGGCCACCTGCGCCGCGGCCCGGCCCAGGCCTCCACGCATCCCTGCGCTGCACCCGCACGGCAGCAGCTGTCCCTGGAGGTCCGCGGTGACGAAGAGGACCAGGTGCTGAGCGGCGCCGCCCGGGCCGGAGACATTCCCGCGAGCCGGCGCGGCAGCGGCTGGGCCCTGGGCACACGCGCCCAGAAGGAGGGCCGCGACGGCTGGAACCAGCCAGCGGCGCGGCGGAAACTTCCGCCGAACGTGCGTCACCTCCACTGGGGGACGTGTACCACAGCGACGGCCCTGCGCGCCGTCGTTGACCTGTGCCCCGGGAGAGTGGTGTAAGCCCGGACCCTCGCCGTCTGGCACGTGGGGCGCTCGTGGCTGCAGACCCGCTGAAATTGCCGCTGGAAGAGCTGGTCTACCTTCGCCTGGGTCATTTCCTCGACCAGCTCCATGGCCGGAAGGTGCCCGAGCTCTACCGGACGCTGCTCGACCAGGTGGACCGCGCCGTCCTCCGCCAGGCGCTGGAGCGGGCCCAGGGCCAGCTTTCCACCGCGGCCGCGTTTCTCGGCGTCGACCGCAACACACTGGCGCGCAAGGTGAAGCGGCTCAAGGTACGAGGCAAGACTGGCGCGGCTCGCTAGTCCTCGCCCTGTGCGTCTACTCGAAAAGCCCGCGGTGCGCCTCCTCCGCCCGGGCTTGGTGGTGGCCTGTGCGCTCCTCGCCCTCGGCGCAGAGGCCTTGGCCTTCAATGACGGCCTGCCGGAGCCGCCCAAGGAGCTCGACCGCTCCAGCCCCTACGCCACCGTCCAGGGCTTTCTCAGCGAGGCGCGCCAGGGCCACTTCGCTCTGGCGGCCCAGGACTTGTGGCTCGACCACCTGCCGGTCGCGCAGCAGGCGACAGAGGGAGCCCGGCTGGCGCGACGGCTGCGCTTCGTCCTGGACCGGCAACGCCTCGACCTCGCCAAGCTGCCCAAGGAGGGGGAGGCGAGCTCGGCGTCGGTCGTGCTCGCCTCCCTGGACCTGGAAGGCCAGCCGACGCCGGTGCGACTGGTGCGCGTGCCCGTCGGCGATGCCGCGGAGTGGTTCTTCAGCCGGGACACCGTGCGCGCGGTGGACCCGCTCTATGAGGAGTATGGCCCGCCGCTCGGCGAGTGGATGCCCAACTTTTTCTTCACGACCCGCCTCGGGCTCGAGCTCTGGCAGTGGCTCGGGTTGTTGCTCAGCCTTCCTTTGGCCTTGCTGGTGGCCTGGCTCGGGGAGAAGCTCTTGCTCGCACTCCTCGGACGGCTTACCCGGCTCACCCGGCTGACGTGGGACGACGAGCTGGTGCGCGCGGCGCGTGGCCCGCTCAAGTTGCTCCTGGGCATTGTCACCTTTCGAGCCCTCGAGGCCCGGCTGCTCCTCACCCCGGCCTGGGAGCATGGCCTGGGGCTCGTGTGCCGGTCGCTGGGCATTGTCGCCGCCACCTGGTTTGCCCTCCGGGCCCTGGACGTCACCACCGCCGCCATGCAGCGCACGCTCGTGGCGCGCGGCACCGGGGCTGCCGCCGGGACGCGCACCCAGCTCGCCGTCCTCTGGCGGGTGCTCACCCTCGTCGTCTACGTGCTCGGGCTGGCGGCGCTCTTCATGCAGTTCGACGTGGTGCGGACGGTGGGCGTCTCGCTCCTTGCCTCCGCTGGCGTGGCGGGGGTGGTGGTGGGCCTGGCGGCGCAGAAGTCCATCGGCGCGCTCTTCGCTGGCATCCAGCTGTCCATCAGCCAGCCCATCCGCATCGGTGACACGGTGGTGGTGGAGGGCGAGTCCGGGACAGTCGTGGAAATCTCCCTCAGCAACGTGGTGCTGAGGCTCTGGGACAATCGCCACCTGGTGCTGCCGGTGAGTTACTTCCTGGAGAAGCCCTTCCAGAACTGGAGCCGGGGCTCGGAGGACAGCGTGGGTGTCGTGCTCCTCGCGCTCGACTACCGTGTGGACGTGGGCCAGCTCCGCGCCGAGTTCGACCGCATCCTCTCCGGGCCGGCGAAGTCTCTGTGGAATGGCCGGCTCGCCAAGGTGCAGGTGACGGACACCTCGGAGGGGAGGGCCACCGTGCGATTTCTGGGCAGCGCAGACAGCTCCGAGGCCGCCTTCGAGCTGCGCTGCCTTGTCCGCGAGGAGCTCCTGCGCTTCCTGCGCGCCCATCCGGACTGGGTGCCCACCCAGCGGCTCGAGCACCACCCGAGAGACCCCGGCGCCTCTGGCTGAGCCAGCGGGAGGTGGCCCGGGCGGCTTCAGAGGGGCGGGGCAGAGTCAGCGTGGCCGCTCGAGGTGCAGCTTCTGCATCCTGCTCTGCAGCGTGGAGGGTTTGAGCCCCAACAGCTCCGCGGCGCCGCCCTTGCCGTAGATGCGTCCATGCGTCACGGCCAGGGTGCGCTCGATGTGGGCCCGCTGCACCTCGGCCAGGGTGACCATCTCGGAGGCGGCCGGAGGCATGCTCGCGCGGCGCCGGCGTCCCGGGACGTCGAGTACTTCGGGCCCGAGCGCCGGCCCGGGCGAGAGGATGGCCGCGCGCTCGAGGAGGTTGGCCAGCTCGCGCACGTTTCCCGGCCACTCGTAGCCAGAGAGGCGTGCGAGCCCCTCGGGTGTGACGAAGCGGCCACGCTTGCCGGTGCGCTGCCCGAACTCGGCGAGCAGCGTCTGACAGAGAAGCCCCAAGTCCTGCCGTCGCTCACGCAACGGCGGCAGCTCCAGCGGGAAGGCGGCGAGCCGGAAGTAGAGGTCTCCGCGAAAGCGCCCGGCGGCGACGGCTTCGTCGAGGTCCACCGCGCTCGCTGCGAGCAGTCGAACATCCACCCGCGTGCTCCGCTCGCCGCCCGGGGACTCGAAGGCGCCGGCCTCCAGCACGCGAAGCACCTTTGCCTGGAGTGCGAGCGGCAGCTCCTCGACCGCGTCGAGCAAGAGCGTGCCCCCGTTGGCCAAGAGCAGTCGCCCGGGGCGTTCTCGCTCGCTTGAGGCGTGGCCGAAGAGCTCCGCCTCCAGCGCCGCGGCGGGGACGGCCATGCAGTGCAGCGTGACGAAGGGATGGTCGGCGCGCGGGCTCCAGCGGTGCAGCGCTCGGGCGAGCCGCTCCTTTCCGGTGCCGGTTTCGCCACGCAAGAGGACGGGGCTGCTCCCGCGCGCCACCTGGCGGGCGAGCGCCAGCACCCGCTGCATGGGAGGGCTCTTGGACGTCTCCAGCCCCAGGGGGTCCCCAGCCAGCTCTTCCTCGAGCAACTTGGCGTGGACGTGGTCCTGCCGGTGCAGCCGCTCGAGGGCCGCCTTGTGCCCGGCGGCCTGGATGGCGATGGCCAGAAGCTGCGCGTACACCTCCACCAGGCTCACCACCGAAGGGGAGTACGTCTCGCACACCGTGCGGTCCAGGGTGAGAACGCCGTACGTCTCATCGCCCGCGTAGAGGGGAGCCACCAGGCAGGAATGCCCGGGGGGCAACTGCAGGACGTCGTCGAAGGGGTCTCCGTCACCGTGCAGGTGGTCCTCCTCGCGGTAGACGCGCGCCCGGCGCGTGTCCATCGCCTCCCGCAGGGTGGGGTAGCGCTCCAGCGGCAAGCTGTGCCCCTTCACCCGCGCCGCCAGCCGCCCCCGGGCTGCGCGCACCACCAGCCGCTGTCCGTCGAGGACGAAAATGGTTGCCAAGTCATAGGCGGCCACCCGCTCGAGCCAGTCCAGCCCCCTTCGCAGCAAGTCATCCAGCGCGCCCTCGGACGGGGCCAGGCGCGCCAGCTCCTGGAGGTCCTGCACCAGGTCGAGCGCCTGGACGTTGGAGACGGGAGTGCCCATGGCGGTTACGTTACCGCCCCGGGCACCGAAATGCCGGTCAAATCATCACCCATGGGTCGGTGATATGGGAGTTGCTAATCGGTGGAAGCAGTATCCATCTCATTGGAACCATTAAGACTCTAAACAATTGGTTGCGATTAATTTCCAAGGACCGCAGATATAGAGTCATCCCAGCGACACCTTCAAGGAGAAGACATGCTGACAGTTGGCGACAAGCTTCCAGAGTTCAAGTTGCAGGCAGTGGTGAGCCTCGAGAAGGGCAAGGAGTTCCACGAGGTTTCCGACCGTGACTTCAAGGGCAAGTGGAAGGTGCTCTTCTTCTGGCCCATGGACTTCACCTTCATCTGCCCGACAGAGATTGCCGAGTTTGGACGGCAGAATGCGAAGTTCCTCGAGCGCGACGCTCAGGTGCTCGGCGCGAGCACGGACACCCACTTCGTCCACCTCGCCTGGCGCAAGGACCACAAGGACTTGAATACGCTTCCCTTTCCGATGCTCGCCGACACCAAGCGGGAGCTGTCCACGCAGCTGGGCATCCTCCACAAGGACGGCGTTCCCCTCCGGGCCACCTTCATCGTCGACCCGACCGGCACCATCCGCTGGGCGAGCGTCAATGACCTCTCGGTGGGCCGCAGCGTTCCTGAGGTGCTGCGCGTCCTCGACGGACTGCAGACCGACGAGCTCTGCCCGTGCAACTGGGAGAAGGGCAAGGACACCCTCACCCAGCAGCTCAAGGCGGCCAGCTGATGCATGCTCTGGAGACGCTCCGCGGTGCCATCCCAGAGGTGGCCAAGGACTTGAAGCTCAACCTGGGAGCCGTCCTTCAGCCGGGCAACCTCACCCTGGAGCAGGTGTGGGGGGTGGCGGTGGCCACGGCCATCGCCTCCCGGAACCCCCAGCTGCGCCAAGCGGTGCTCGAGGACGCGCTGGTCACCGTCTCCGCCGAGGTGGTGGAGGACGCCAAGGCGGCTGCCGCCCTGATGGGGATGAACAACATCTACTACCGCTTCCGACACATGGTGGGGAAGCCGGAGTACTCGGAGAAGCCAGCCCGGCTGCGCATGCAGCGGCTGGCTCAGGTGGCAACCAACAAGGCGGACTTCGAGCTGTTCTGCCTCGCGGTGAGCGCGGTGAATGGATGTGAGATGTGCGTGCGGGCGCACGAGGAAGTCATCCTCGGTGCCGGGCTGAGCAGCGATCAGGTCCACGACGCGGTGCGAATCGCCGCGACGATGCACGGCGTGGCTGTGGCGCTGGAGATGTGAGAGCGCCTCAGGCGTCGGCCGAGGCGACCACCGCGTGCCCGGCCGGCGTGCCGTCTCCCGACTCGAGTCGGAAGCGGAAGGGCTCGTGCTCGGGGGAGGGGTGGGCACTGCAACCGCCCACCAGCAGGTAGGGGCGGCCGTCGTCCCCGGTGAAGCGAAGCAAGAGGTCAATCCGGCCGCTGTCCCAGTCCACGTGGCGCTCGCCCTGCACCTCGGCCAAGCGGGTCAGGCCGCCCAAGCAAAGCTTGCCCACGGCGCGCATCTCCCCGGTGTCGAGCAGCGCCTGGGCGCTGATGGCAGCGCTGTCCAGCTCGAGCGTCATCTCCAGGTCGGCCTCGGTCCCATCTGCGCGCCAGGTCCCAGACAGGGACTCATGAAACGACACCTCGACCTGCCTGGTGATTCGGCGGGCCCACTCCGGAAGGCCGAGGTACGCCTCGGCGCGCGAGGAGCTCATCATGGGAAAACCTCTGACTGAGGCAGCAGCAGCTCCCTGTGGGGCGCGGGATTTCCTGGCTGGGGACACTCTTCTTAGAAGCGGCCTCGAAAAGAGAACCCCTGGGCCCAAGGAGTGTCAAACCACATCCCTGGCACGGCCGGACATCCGCGGAATTCCTCAGACTCGTCTCTTGTTGTCCACAATCCCACATCGCACCTACAGTGCGCGGCCCGTTGTAACAGGAGGGATACCCTGAACTTCGACATCCGAGCCCTCACCGAGCGTGTGCGCGAAGAGAGCAGCTTCGTCGACGACCTGGTCAAGGAGACCGGGCGAGTCATCGTCGGGCAGCACCACATGCTGGAGCGCGTGCTCATCGGCCTGCTCAGCAACGGGCATGTGCTTCTGGAGGGTGTGCCGGGCCTGGCCAAGACGCTCACCGTCAGGACGTTCGCCGACGGCATCTCCGCCCGCTTCCAGCGCATCCAGTTCACCCCTGACCTGCTTCCGGCCGACCTGGTCGGAACGATGATTTTCAACCAGCAGGCCGCCAGCTTCACCGTCCGCCACGGCCCCATCTTCGCCAACGTCATCCTGGCCGACGAAATCAACCGCGCGCCGGCCAAAGTCCAGTCCGCGCTCCTCGAGGCGATGCAGGAGCGCCAGGTGACCATCGGGGACAAGACCTACCCCCTCCCCGACCCCTTCATCGTGCTGGCCACGCAAAATCCCATTGAGCAGGAGGGGACCTACCCGCTGCCCGAGGCCCAAATCGACCGCTTCATGCTCAAGGTGAAAGTCACCTACCCCACCCGGGCGGAAGAGCGCGTCATCATGGAGCGAATGGGAGGCGAGGAGTTGCCCCACGCCACGCCGGTGGTCACCACCGAGCAGATTGCCCGGGCCCGAGCCGTGGTCCATGAGATTTACGTCGACGACAAGGTGAAGGACTACATCCTCGACGTGGTGTTCGCCACGCGGGACCCCGGCGCGGCCGGGATGAAGGACCTCGCCGGCTCCATCGAGTACGGCGCGAGCCCCCGGGCCACCCTCTTCCTGCACCTGGCGGCGCGCGCCCACGCTTTCTTGCGGCATCGCGGGTTCGTCACCCCCGAGGACGTCAAGGCCGTGGGGATGGATGTGCTCCGTCACCGGGTGAGCCTGACGTACGAGGCCGAGGCCGAGGAGCTGACTCCGGAGGCCATCGTCCAGCGGGTCTTCGACCGCGTCCCCGTTCCCTGACGCCCCAAGGAAGGCGCCATCGCCGTGCTGCCCAGGGACCTCATCAAGCGTATTCGCCGGCTGGAGATTGCCACCAAGCGGGTGGTGTCCAACCTGCTCGCCGGCCAGTACCACTCGGTCTTCAAGGGCCGAGGGATGGCCTTTTCCGAAGTGCGCCCCTACCAGCCAGGCGACGAGATTCGTTCCATCGACTGGAACGTCACCGCGCGGATGAATGAGGCGCACGTCAAAGTCTTCACCGAGGAGCGCGAGCTGACGGTGATGCTCCTGGTGGACATCTCCGGCTCGCAGGGCTTCGGCTCTCAGGGGAAGACCAAGGGGGAGATGGCGGCCGAGGTGGCGGCGCAGATTGCTTTCTCCGCCATCGCCAACAACGACCGGGTGGGCCTGGTGCTCTTCAGCGACCGGGTGGAGCGCGTCATTCCCCCCAAGAAGGGCCGCAAGCACGTCCTGCGCGTGGTCACCGAGATTCTCGAGCACCGCGCGGCCGGTCGCGGCACGGACCTCTCGGCCGGCCTCACCTGGCTGCTCCGCGTCGCCAAGCACCGCGCGGTCACCTTCGTCATCAGCGACTTCCTCGTCGAGGAGTACGAGGCACCCTTGCGCGCCGCCGCAAGGACGCATGACGTCATCCCGGTGGTGGTGCGCGACCCCTTCGAGGATGCCTTCCCGCCATTGGGCCTGGTGGAACTCTTGGACCCGGAGACCTCCCAGCGCGCCCTGGTCGACACCTCGAGCACCTCGGTGTCGAATGCTTTCCGGCAGGCCATGCGCGCCCGTCGGGCCGAGCGCACGCAGGTCTTCCGGCGGCTAGAGCTGGACGCCGTCGAGCTCCGGGGAGGGGAGGACCACGGAGAGGCGCTGGTGCGCTTCTTCCGGCTGAGAGCGCGCAGGCTGGCAGCATGACGGTTCCGCTGTCGCTCGCTCTGGCGCTGCTGGCCTCTGCCCCTCCGCCTCCCGCGGACGCCGGGCCCATGCCGCCGCGGATTTCACCGGTCCTCTCGGCGGAGAAAGTCCGGCTTGGAGAGCCCTTCACCTACACCATCACCGTGCTTCACTCCCCCGACGAGCGCTGGGAGCTCCGTCCGGTGTCCGACCTCGGCGCCTTCGGCCTTCGCTCGAGCGCGCGGGCGCGCACCGACGGGCCGGGCCAGAGCACCACCACCTTCCGGCTGGAGATGGCGCTCTTCGAACTCGGCGAGCATGCGCTTCCCACCCTGGTCTTCGATGTGGTGGGCGGAGGGACCGCACGCACCGCCTCGGTGGCCGGCGGCATGGTGGAGGGCCTCACCAGCCTGCCTCCCGACGCCGCCACCAAGGGCGCCGAGTTGATGGACATCAAGCCCAACGCCGACGTGCCCGTGCGCACCTGGCGATTGGTGTGGCTCCTGCTCGCGCTCGCCGCCTTGGTGGCCCTGGCCCTTTTCCTCCGCCGACAGCTCTCCCAGAGGCGGGCGCGACGTCCCCCGCCGCCTCAGCGCCCGCTCTTGGAGCGGACACGGGAGGCGCTCGAGGCGCTGCGCGCCGAGGGCCTGCTGGCCAAGGGCATGGTGCGCGAATACCACTTCCGCCTCTCGGAGATTGTCCGCGGCTACCTCGGCGAGCGCTTTGGCTTCGAGGCGCTGGAGTGCACGAGCGGCGAGCTGGTCGGCGAGGTGGAGCGGCTCGACCCACCGGGTCTCGAGCCCCTGGCCCTCCACCGCTTCGTCGACCAGTGCGACGTCGCGAAATTCGCCCGCGCCGAGATTTCACCGACGGCCTGCGACTGGGCACTCGGGTACGCCTTCACCCTCGTCGACGCCACCACCCCGCTCTCCACCCCGCCGTCCCCGGCTCCAGCCGATGCTGCCTGACGTCCTCTGGCACGACCCGCGGGCGCTGTGGCTCCTCTTGCTCGTCCCGGTGGTGGGCGCGCTGAGCTTCGCCGAGCAACGTCGACGCGCGGCCCTCCGTTTCTCGGCCACGCACCTTCTGGCTCTCGGTCCGAAGGGCGGGCGGGCGCGCGCCCTGGACCTGTTGCCACTCTTGAGCATGGCCGCGCTGGCGCTGGGCGTGGTTGCCCTAGCCCGCCCCCAGACGTCCGGTGCCAGGACGCGTGACCTATCGGTGGAGGGCATCGACATCGTCATCGCCCTCGACCTCAGCACGTCGATGGAAGCGGGTGACTTCCGGTCGCTCGGCGGCGGCGGCAACCGCATCAGCGTGGCCAAGGAGACGCTCACCGATTTCATCGCGTCCAGAGTGAACGACCGCATTGGTTTGGTGGTCTTCGCCGGCGCTGCCTACACCCAGGCCCCACTCACCCTGGACTACGGCGTGCTGAAGGAGGTGGTGAAGCAGCTTCGCACCCACGTCATCGAGGACGGCACCGCCATTGGCGACGCCATCGCCGTTTCGCTCAACCGGCTGCGGGATTCGGACGCCAAGAGCAAGGTGATTGTGCTCATCACCGACGGCCAAGTCCCTGCACATTCCCATCTTCACCGTCCTCGTCGGCAAGGGAGGCCGGGTCCCCTACCCGGATGGCACGGACCTCTTCGGCAACCCCACCTACCGGGAGATGGAAATTGCCATCAACCCCGAGTTGCTCAAGTCCATCGCCGCCGAGACGAACGGGGCCTACTACCGGGCCACGGACCGAGAGTCGCTCCAGAGTGGGCTCCGTGCGGTGCTCGACCGGCTGGACAAGAGCAAACTCCTAGAAGGCGGAGCGATGGCCAACATGCGGGAGGAGTTTCCGCCGTTTCTCTTGGCCGCCTTCCTCCTCGCCGCGCTCGAGCTGTTGCTCAGGTACAGCTGGCTCCGGGTGTTCCCGTGAGTGGGAACCCCTTTCGCTTCGGCTTCCTCGGCTACCCCCTCGGGCTGGCCCGCCCGGGGTTTCTTGTTCTGGCGCTGGTTGCGCTGGGGCTCGGCCTGTTCGGCCTGTGGGTGACGCTCAGGCGCACGGCCCGGCTCGAAACCCTCCTGGGCGCACGGCTGGGACCGGCCCTGGCACCCGGGGTGAGCGCCCTGCTCGGCACGCTGAAGGCCGGGTTCAAGGCCTGTGGGCTCTTGCTCTTCGCAGTGGCACTGGCCCAGCCCCAGTGCGGTAGCCGCACCGAGCTCGCGCGCCGCCGGGGCATCGACCTGGTGGTGGTGGTGGACGCGAGCAAGTCCATGCTGGCCCGTGACGTCGCGCCAGACCGGCTGGACCGGGCCAAGCTCGAGCTCAACGCCCTGCTCGACTCCCTCAAGGGCGACCGGGTGGGCATCGTCGCTTTCGCCGGGGACGCCTACGTGCAGTGCCCCCTCACCAGCGACTACGCGGCGGCGAAACTCTTCCTCAAGGCGGTGGACCCCGAGCAGATGCAGCAAGGGGGCACCAACATCGGTGCGGCGCTGGGCCTCGCTCAAAACATGCTGGAGAGCGCCGACCGCGGTGCCAAGGACCGGGTGGTGGTCCTGCTCTCCGACGGCGAGGACTTGTCCGGAGAGGAGATGGACGCTGCCGAGTCGCTCCACGCTGCCGGCATCAAGGTGTACGCCGTGGGCATTGGCAGCGACGCGGGGGAACCCATCCCCGTGCTGGGCAAGTCCGGCGAGGTGCTGGGGTACAAGAAGGACGCGTCGGGGAACACCATCCTCACCCGGCTGGACCGGGCTGGATTGGAGGCCGTCGCCCAGCTCACCGACGGCGAATTCTTCTACCAGCCGCACGGGGTGGCGGTGCAGGAGGTGGCGGCACGGATTGACCGGCTGCAGAAGAGTGAACTCGAGAGCCGTCTCACCGTGCGCTGGGACGAGCGCTTCCAGACCTTCCTCGTCCCAGGACTGCTCCTGCTCGTCACGGGCTTGCTGCTTCCGGGCCGCCGGCGAGGGCCGGCTTGAGTCCCCCGGAGATGGTGAAGGGCCTGCCGGCGGTGCTGGTGGCACTCGGGCTTCTCGGCGCGCCGACGGCCCATGCCCTCGGGCCCCTGGAGCGCAACCCTCCCAAGGTGGCCGAGGGGCTCACCGCCTACGACGAGGGCCGCTACGACGATGCGCTCCAGGCTTTCGAGACGGCCCAGAAGCAGCTGCCAGGCAGCGCAGCGCTCGAGTACGACCGCGGGAATGCGCTCTACCGCCTGCAGCGCCTCGACGAGGCGCGCGAGGCCTACCAGCGCGCCGCGGAGATGGCACCCGGAGAGCTGGGCGAGCGGGACCTCTACAACCTGGGCAATGCGCTGGCCGAGCTGGGCCGCACCCAGGAGGCCATCTCCGTCTACCGCCGGGCGCTGCTGCTCGAACCTGGCGACGAGGCGGCGCGTCACAACCTGGAGGTGCTCCTGCGCCGCTTGCCGCCGCCGAAGTCCGGTGCCGACGGCGGAATGCCGGACGCGGGGCAGGATGCCGGTCGGCCCGATGGGGGCCCCCCCGACGCAGGTCGCGGCGACGCCGGGACGGGTGATGGCGGCACCGGCGACGCCGGGACCGGTGATGGCGGGACGGGGGGTGACGGCGGACCCGGCGACGGCGGCAAGGGCTCTGGCAAGGGCGCACCGGATGCTGGAAAGAGTCACGGGCAGAAGTCGCCGGAGGCCGGAAACACCGAGCAAGACGCCGGTCCAACGCCGCAGGACGCGGACGCCGGGCTGAGCCTGGAAACATTGCGCGACGCCGGCTTGGGCGAGGCGGCCCAGCTCGACCGCCGGGACACCGAGCGACTGCTCGATGCGATGCGGCAGAGCGAAAAGAACCTACAATTGTGGCGGTTTCAGCAGAAGAAGCCGCCGAGGAAGCCGAATGAGAAGGACTGGTAGCGCACTGGGCGCAGCGATGG
>Ga0302314_10001268_pt1 | contig 47241 bp, 44 predicted proteins | sample III_Palsa_N2_3_FD_200533 | JGI IMG/M metagenome (GOLD analysis project Ga0302314, IMG submission 200533) | Peat permafrost microbial communities from Stordalen Mire near Abisko, Sweden - III_Palsa_N2_3 | ecosystem: Environmental > Terrestrial > Soil > Palsa > Peat permafrost | place: Sweden...
CGGCGGGGGCGAAGCCGGAGTAGGGCAGGTAGAGCAGGGCCAGGCCGCGCAGGCCGTAGTAGAAGAACAGCAGCATGCGGTTGTCGTAGCGGTCCGACAGCCAGCCGGAGGCGGTGGTGCCGATCAGGTCGAACACGCCCATCGTCGCCAGCAGGGTGGCGCCTTGCACCGCCGGCAGGCCGGCGTCGATGCAGGCCGAGATCAGATGCGTACCGATCAGTCCGCTTGAGGACAGGCCGCAGACGAAGAAGCTGGCGAACAGCAGCCAGAAGTCGCGCACCCGCACCGCGCGGCCGAGCACGCGGAACGCGGTCAGCACCGGATTGGCCTGCGGCGCGTTGCGTGCATCATCCTCGGCCTTGGCGCCATAGGCGCGCTGGCCGATCTGCTGCGGCGATTCCGGCAGCAGCAGGCCGGCGATCAGCGCCACGCCCGCCGCCACGCTGGCGACGATCCAGGCCACCGGCTGCCAGCCGCCGCGCTGCACCACCGCCGCCAGCATCGGCAGGAATACCAGTTGGCCGGTGGCGGTGCTGGCGGTCAGTATGCCCATCACCAGGCCGCGCCGTTCCACGAACCAGCGATTGACCACCGCCGCGGCGAGCACCACGGCAACGAAGCCGGAACCGGTTCCGACCGCCACGCCCCAGCTCAGCATCAGCTGCCAGGTGGCGCTCATCTGCGTGCTTGCCGCCACCACTGCGGCCAGCAGCGCCAGGGCGCTGAGCACGGTGCGGCGGATACCGAAGCGCTGCATGCAGGCGGCGGCGAACGGGCCCATCAGGCCATAAAGGAAGACATTGATGGCGACGGCCAGGGAAATGGTGGCGCGGCTCCAGCCCAGGCCCTGCTGCCAGGGCACGATCAGCACGCCCGGCGTGGCACGGATGCCGGCCGCGGCGAGCAGGCACAGGAACACCACGCCCATCACCACCCAGCTGTAATGCAACCGCCCGCCGAGCCTGCCCGCAATGCCGCTGATCATGCTGCCTCCGTGGGTTCCCGGCTGCACGGACCAGGTGCGGCGGGTATGGAAACTTCGAGGCAGGCAAGTTAGCATTGCGCCGCTTTAGCGTAAAAGACCGGTAACCCTCTTTTCAGGACATAAGCTTATGACTGGTATGACCGGAAAAACCCGCCCCATCGTGGTCCTCGCTTACGACAACGTGCTGCTGCTCGACGTGGCCAGCACGGTGCAGGCGTTCTCCACCTACAACACCCTGCTGTCCTCGCCCGATCAGCCGGCCTACTCGGTGCGCGTGGTTTCGGCCAAGGGCGGCCTGATCCAGACCAGCGCCGGCGTGCCGATCATGAGCGAGCCGCTGCCGGATCTGCGCAGCATCGAGATCGACACCCTGATGGTCTGCGGTGGCATCGGCCGTCATCTGGCGCTGAAGGACGAGCGCATGCTGGCCTGGCTGCGCGCCGCTTCGGCGCGCGCGCGCCGTGTCTGCTCGGTTTGTTCCGGCGCCTTCATCCTTGCCGCCGCCGGGCTGTTGAAGGGGCGCCGCGTGGTGACGCACTGGAAATACTGCGACGACCTGCGCCTGGCCCATCCCGATCTGCGGGTGGAGGACGATGCGCTGTTCGTCCACGACGGCAAATTCTGGACTTCGGCCGGCGTCACCGCCGGCATCGACCTGACCCTGGCCCTGCTCAAGGAAGATCACGGCCACGCCCGCACCATGGAAGTGGCGCGGCACATGGTGGTGTTCATGAAGCGGCCCGGCGGGCAATCGCAGTTCAGCCAGTTGCTGGCGGGTCAGTCGAGCGGGCGCGAAGGCTTCGCCGACCTGATCGAATGGATTTCCGAGCATCTGGGCGAAGCGGTCGATGTCGAGTTGCTGGCCGAGCGCGCCCACATGAGCCCGCGCCATTTCACCCGCGTGTTCCGCGAGCAGATGCAGTGTCCGCCGGCCAAGTTCGTCGAGCGCATGCGCGTCGAGACGGCGCGGCGCCTGCTGGAGGAAACGCCGCTGCAGGTGGCGGCGGTGGCCGAGCGCTGCGGCTTCGGCGACGAGGAGCGCATGCGCCGCGCCTTCCTGCGCCAGCTCAAGGTCTCGCCCAGCGCCTACCGCGAACGCTTCCGCGACAGCCGCAGCAGTGCGGCGGCTGTCGCGTTCTGATGTCCTCAGTTGCGTTCCCCTCTCCCACTTGTGGAAGAGGGGTTAGGGGAGGGGGTCGCTTCGCCGACGCGACGGCCCTCTCCCGGCCCTTCGGGCCACCCTCTCCCGCAAGCGGGAGAGGGGAAAGACGTCTTTCCCGGCGTTCCGAAATTAAGCTGCCAGAGCGCTAGGCGGCCTTGCTGTCGCCTTCCAGCCAGCGCGAAACCAGACCGGCCAGCACGGCACCGGCGATCGGCGCCACCCAGAACAGCCACAGCTGCGACAGCGCCCAGCCGCCGGCAAACAGGGCCGGTGCGGTGGAGCGCGCCGGATTGACCGAGGTGTTGGTGACCGGGATGCTGACCAGATGGATCAAGGTCAGTCCCAGGCCGATCGCCAGCGGCGCAAAGCCTTTCGGCGCGCCGTGATGGGTGGAGCCGAGGATGATGATCAGGAACATGAAGGTCATTACCACTTCGCAGGCCGCCGCCGAAAGCAGCGGATAGCCGCCGGGGGAATGCTCGCCGTAGCCATTGGAGGCGAAGCCTGCATGAACGTCGAAACCGGGACCGCCGTTGGCGATCAGGTACAGCACCGCCGCGCCGCCAATGCCGCCAAGCACTTGCGCCGCGATATACGGCAGCACATCGCCGGCCGGAATGCGTCCGCCGGCCCACAGGCCCACCGTCACCGCCGGATTCAGATGACAGCCGGAGATATGGCCGATGGCGTAGGCCATGGTCAGTACCGTCAGGCCGAAAGCCAGCGCCACGCCCACAAAGCCGATGCCCAGATGTGGAAACGCCGCCGCCAGTACCGCACTGCCGCAACCACCGAAGACCAGCCAGCCTGTGCCGATGAACTCCGCCGCCGCACGTCGTGCAATCGTCATGTCATCCCCTCCTTCGTTATGTTTTGGACCCGCGCGCTATTCTGCACGGATTTTCACGACGGGCAAGCATCGCCGCCGGGCCGCAGCTATGCCGGGTGCGCCGGCTATGGCAAGTTAGCGCAATGCGCATCGGAATCGATATAGGCGGCACCAAAATCGAAGGCATCGTCCTGCGCGGCGAAGCCGAAGTGGTACTGCGGAGGCGCATCGCCACGCCGGCGCAGCAGTACCGGCCGACCATCGCCGCGGTGGCGGCGCTGGTGCGCGAACTGGAGCGCGAGGCGGGTGACGAGAGCCTGCCCGTGGGTATCGGCCACCCTGGCGCGATCTCGCCGGCCAGCGGGCGCATCAAGAACGCCAATTCCACCTGCCTCAACGACCAGTTGCTGCAACAGGATCTGGAGCAGGCCATCGGGCGCGCCGTGCGCATGGCCAACGACGCCGACTGCCTGGCCCTGTCAGAAGCCTACGACGGCGCCGCGGCCGGTGCGCGCAGCGCCTTCGCGGTGATTCTCGGCACCGGCGTGGGCGGCGGCCTGGTGATCGACGGCAAGCTGCTGGCCGGGCCCAACGCCATCGCCGGCGAATGGGGCCATAACCCGCTGCCGTGGCCGCGGCCGGAGTGGGGCGAACTGCCGGGCCCGCTGTGCTGGCACGGCCTGCACGGCTGCATCGAAACCTGGCTTTCCGGCCCCGGCTTGGCCGCCGACCATGCCCGCGTCAGCGGCGAACAGCTGACGGCCGAAACCATCGTCAGCCGCGCCGAGGCCGGCGAGGCGCAGGCCGGCGCCAGCCTGGCGCGTTACGAAGACCGCCTGGCCCGCGCCCTGGCCCATGTCATCAACCTGATCGATCCGCAGGTGATCGTGCTCGGCGGCGGCGTATCGCGGGTGCGGCGGCTGTATCAGCGGGTGCCGGCGCTATGGGGCCAATGGGTCTTTTCCGACCGCGTCGCCACCGCGCTGCGGCCGGCGCGGCACGGCGACAGCAGCGGCGTGCTGGGCGCCGCGCGGCTGTTTCCCCTGCCTGAAAGCCGCCTCGAATCCGGCTGAAAGCTGGCTGAAAGGACAGTCCGCACCAGTGTAAAAATGAGTGAAGGCTTGGACGGCGGCACCCAAAGCGCGGCACAATTGCTTCCAGGCTGAACCCGTCGGCATCGCAGCGGGTCTTGACCCGCGCCTTACGCTGCCGCCAAGGAACCCCATGTCGAAACCCGCACGCCTCGCCCTTCTGCTCGCCGCCACCGCCGTCATCGCCGGCTGCGAGAAGGACTACACGGCCTATGCGCTGACCAGCACCGGCAGCCTGATCCAGTTCAGCACCAAGAACCCGGCTTCCATCAGCAGCTCGGTCAATGTCACGATCAGCAACGCGGTGGTCAGCGGCGACACCGTGGTGAGGATGGCCGCGCAGCCGGGGACCAACACTCTGTACTGCATTACCGCCGACGGCTACCTTTGCACCCTCGATACTTCGGGCACGGCGACCCTGGTTGGTACCGTGCCTTTCACCGAAAACCTCGACAAAGGCAGCAACAGCGTCAAGCTCGCCAATCCGGCGATCAGCTTCGACCCGGTGGGGGGCGACCTGCGGGTGATCAGTACCGGTTACAACCTGCTGGTCGATCTGAGCGGCGACCCCGCCACCGCCGAAACTCCGGTGGGGTATGACAGCAGCGACACCAATAATAGCCAGACGCCGGCGATCGGCGGCATTGCCTACCAGAACCCGGTCGCCGGGGCTGGCAGCACCACCTTGTATGCGCTCGATGCCACGACCGGCAGCCTGGTGCGGCTCGGCGACGCAAACGTCAGCAACCCGGACTCGCAGAACACCGGCGATCTGCACACCATCGGCCCGCTCAACGCCAGCCTGAGTGCTTCCTCCACCGGCTTCGCCATCGGGCCGAGCGATGGCACTGGCTATGCCTCCCTGCAGAACGGCAGCGGCCCGATCCTCTACACCGTCGATCTGGGCGCCGGCTCCGTCACCAATCTGGGAGCGATCGGCGACGGCACCCTGTCGATCACCTCGTTGGTCATCAACCCCTAACAACTTTTGGCGCCAGCTCCCAGCGGCGCACCGCCAGAAGGCTATGGGTAGAATGGGGCATCCCACTGCCTCAAGGCCGCCGTGAGTCCTGTCCGCTACGCCGTCTCGCTCGATCCGCTGACCCATCTGTATCACGTCCGCTGCGAGCTGGCGGATGCGGGCAATAACCAGATCTTCAGCCTGCCGTCGTGGATCCGCGGCAGCTACCTGGTGCGCGATTTCGCCAAGCATGTGCTGCACCTGCGCGCCAGCGCCAACGGTGCGCCCGCCGCCATCGAGCGCATCGACAAGCGCAGCTTCCGCGTCGCCGGCCATGGCAGGCTGACCCTGGAGTACCAGGTCCACGCCTACGACAACTCGGTGCGCAAGGCCTGGCTCGATGCGCGCCGCGGCTTCTTCAACGGCAGCTCGCTGTTCTACTGCCCGGAAGGCTACGAGCAGGCCGCCTTCGAGATCACCATTGCCCGGCCCGACGCCGCGCTTTGCCCCGGCTGGAAGCTGGCCACGGCGATGAGCGAGGTGGCGGTCGACGAGGCGGGCTTCGGCACTTATCTCGCCGCCAGTTACGAGGAGCTGATCGACCATCCGGTGGAGATGGCCGATTTCCAGCGCATCGATTTCGATGTCGACGGCGTGCCGCACAGCCTGATCCTGTCCGGCCGCTGCGAGCCCGACGCGGTGCGCCTGGCCGCCGACCTGCGCCGCGTCTGCCATGTGCAGCGCGAGCTGTTCGGGCAGCAGCCGAAGCTGCACCAGTATCTGTTTCTGACCCAGGTCACCGCCAACGGCTACGGCGGCCTGGAGCACCGCGCCTCCACCGCCCTGGTCTGCGCCCGCGACGCTCTGCCCCGGCCCGGGCAGAGCGGGCTGCGCAAAGGCTACCGCGGCTTCCTCGGCCTGGTCAGCCACGAATATTTCCACCTGTGGAACGTCAAGCGCATCACGCCGCGCCGCTTCGCCGAATCGAAGCTCGCGGCGGAAGCCTATTCGCAGGACCTGTGGGCCTACGAGGGCATCACCTCGTATTACGACGACCTGATGCTGCTGCGCGCCGGCCTGCTCGATGCGCCGTCCTATCTCGATCTGCTGGCCGAGGCCGCCACCCGCTTGCAGCGTACGCCCGGCCGTTTGGTGCAGACCGTGGCCGACGCCAGTTTCGAAGCCTGGATCAAGTACTACCAGCCCGACGAAAACGCCGGCAACGCCACGGTCAACTACTACATCAAGGGTTCGCTCGCCGCGCTGTGCCTGGACCTGACGCTGCGCCTGCACTCCAGCACCACGCTCGATGACGTCATGCGCACGCTGTGGACCCGCTACGGCCGCGACGACCAGCCGGTGCCGGAAAGCGGCCTGGAGCAGATCGCCGCCGAACTCTCCGGCCTCGACCTGCGCGCGCTGTTCGACTCCATGCTGCGCTCCACCGCCGAACTGCCCCTGGCCGAGCTGCTGGCCGAGTTCGGCATCAAGGCCGCGCTGCGCCCCGCCTCCGGCCCCGGCGATGAGGGCGGACGCGGCGAGACCAAGCCGGCGACGGCCTGGAGCGGCCTGCAACTGCGCGGCGCCGACACCGGCATCGCCCAGGTGCTCAGCGCTTCCCCAGCCGAGCGCGCCGGCCTCGCCGCCGGCGATGTGCTGGTGGCGCTGGACGGCTTGCGCGTCAGCAACGCCAACTGGAGCAAGCTGCTGGAGGGCCTGACGCCGGAGCGCGCCGTCAGCCTGCACTTCTTCCGCGGCGACGAGCTGCTGCAAACGCAGTTGACGCCGGTGCTGGCGGCGGCCGATACCTGGGTGCTGACGCTGGCCGAGGCCGATGCGGTGAAGCTGGAGAGGCGCAAGAAGTGGCTGGGGTAATTTGAAACTATCCAAACCTTCCTCCCCCCACCGTTCGTCCCGAGTGCGTCGCGAAGCAACGCGTATCGAGGGATGAACGAGCACCAACCTAAATAGTATGGCGTTCTGGGTCTACATCCTCTGTTGTTCGGATATGTCGTACTACACCGGGCATACCGACAATCTCGATCAGCGCGTAGGCCAGCATCAGCTTGGCGAGGTTGACGGATACACCGCCAAGAGGCGCCCAGTGCAGTTGGTGTTTTCACAGGAATTCGTCATGCGTGAAGAAGCGCTGGCCGCAGAGTTGCAGATCAAGCCTTGGAACCGGGCAAAGAAAGAAGCGTTGATTCGCGGTGACTCGAAGGGATTGCAACTGGCGGCAAAGAAGAAGTTTGGTGATGTTGCGTGATGGTCCCTCGATACAAGTCGCTGCGCGACTCACTCGGGACGAACGGAGTTTTGTGTTTTGCCCAAAGTGACCACCGCCAAATGTCACCCCGGTTTATAGTCTGACCTCATGACCGAAATCATCCTCAAAATCCTCGCCGCCTATCTCCTCGGCGGCCTCATGGGCGGCGACGTCATGCGCTGGCTGCGCGGCGGCGCGGATCTGCGCCAGTCCGGCTCCGGCAATGTCGGCGCCACCAATGCCCTGCGCACGCGCGGCAAGGCCTTCGCGCTGGGCGTGCTGCTGATCGACATCGGCAAGGGCGTGCTGGCTTCGCTGGCCATTCCGGCGATCCATCTGCCGGGCCTGCAGCAGGCGCCGCTGCCGCAGTTCACGGTCGGCTTTCTCTGCGGCGTCGCCGTAGCCCTGGGCCATTGCTATCCGCTGTTCCAGAAATTCCGCGGCGGCAAGGGCGTTGCCACCCTGGCCGGCGTGTTCGGCGCGCTGCTGCCGGCGGCGCTGCCGTGGATGCTGCTGGTATTCGCGCTGGCGGTGATCCTCACCGGCTATGTCGCCATCGCCTCGATCGGCGGCGCGGTGGCGGCGTTCGCCTATGTCGCGCTGTTCGACGGCGGGGTGCAGTCGGCGGCCGGCCTCTTCGCCCTGGCCATGCTGCTGCTGGTGGTGTTCAAGCATCGTGAAAACCTCGCGCGCCTGCTCAAGGGCGACGAGCATCGGTTCGACAAGGCAATGGTGTTGCACAAATGGCTCGCCCGCTAAGCGAAGACGAGTTGCTGCGCCTGATCGACGCGCTCGCTCCCGGCGAGTGGCAGTCGGGCGAGGCGCTGGCGGCGGAGGCCGGTGTGACCCGCGCCGCCCTGGCCAAGCGCGTGACGCACCTGCGCGACTGGGGCTTGCAGGTCGAGGCCGAAGCCGGGCGCGGTTACCGCCTGGCGCAGCCGCTGCAACGGCTCGATGCCGCGCGCATCCGCGCCGCGCTGCCCGCTATCGCCCGCGACAGGCTGCGCAGTGTGGAAGTGCTGGCGCGCACAGACTCCACCAACCAGCGCCTGCTCGAAGCCGACGCCGCGCACGACCCGCAGGCCCTGTTCGCCGAATTGCAGACCGCCGGCCGCGGCCGGCGCGGGCGCGAATGGCGCTCGCCCTTCGGCGCCAACCTGTACCTGTCCCTGGGCTGGAGCTTCCCGGCGTGGCCGCCGCAGCTCAGCGCCCTGTCGCTGGCCGTGGGCGTGGCCTGCGCGCGCGCGCTGCGCCATACGGGCCTGCATCAAGTGATGCTTAAGTGGCCCAACGACCTGCGCGTCGGCGACGACAAGCTCGGCGGCATCCTGATCGAGCAGCGCGGTGAAGCCGGCGGCGCCTGCCGCGTGGTCATCGGCATCGGCATCAATGTGTCGATGAGCGCCGAGCAGGCCGGCGCGCTGGGCCAGCCGTGGACTTCGCTGCAAGCGGCGCTGGCTTCGTCCGAGCACAAGCTGCCCGAGCGCAATGCGCTCGCCGCTAGCCTGCTCGCCGAACTCGTCAACGCCCTGATTGAATTCGAATCCGCCGGCTTCGCCTCCTTCGTCGCCGACTGGTCCACGCTCGACGCCACCGCCAACCAGCCGGTCCGCATCGAGGGCGGCGGCGAGCCGCTGCAAGGCATTGCCCGCGGCGTCGATGCGCAGGGCGCGCTGATCGTCGAGGCGCAGGGCCGCCGCCATCACATCCATGCCGGCGAAGTCAGCCTGCGTTTCGGCACCAGCCCATGAGCTTGCTGCTGCTCGACGTCGGCAACAGCCGCCTGAAGTGGGCCAGCGCCGATGCGTCCGGACTGGGCCTGGGCGAGGGCGGCGCCATCGAGCACGGCGGCAATCCCGCTGCGGCCGTCGCCACCATCGGCATCGCCAAGGCCGATGCCATCTGGATCGCCAATGTCACCGGCGCCGCGCTGGGCGACAAGCTCGCCGGCGTGCTGAAAACAAGTTTCGGCGTGGCGCCGCGCTTCGCCGGCGTGCAGGCCGCATACGCCGGCCTGCGCGTGGCCTATGCCGAGCCGCAGCGCCTCGGCATCGACCGCTGGCTGGCCCTGCTCGCCGCTTGGACCGAAACGCGCGGCGCCGCCTGCGTGGTCAGCGCCGGCACCGCGCTGACCTTCGATGCCGTCGATGCAACAGGCCAGCACCTCGGCGGCGTCATCGCCCCCGGGCTGCTCACCATGCAGCAAGCCGTGCTCGGCGTCACCCGCTTCCCCGCCACCGGCCCGGCGCAGATCTACAGCGAAGGACTCGGCGCCGATACCGATGCCTGCGTGCGCCAGGGCGCCCTGCATGCCGCGGCCGGCATGGTCGAGCGCTTGGCCGGACGTTACGCCAGCGGCAGCGCGCAGCGCCTCATCACCGGCGGCGATGCTGCGCGCCTGCTGCCGCATGTGGGCGAGGGATGGTCGTTGCGGCCCAACCTGGTCATGGAAGGCCTGCTCGCCTACGCCCGCGACGCAGAGTAGGGCAGCCTGTAGCCGCCGTTGCTCTGCTCGTGCAGCGGCAATGCAGCGGGCACAGCCCGCCCTACAATCACTGTCATCCTGAGCGCAGCGAAGGATCTGGCCTCGCGCAATCAGTTCGCGATGCGCCCGACCATTCAAACCCTCGCCGTCGCGCCGCCATCTCAATGGGTATCCCGCGACACAATTTCCGCACTGGAGCACCACCGTCCATGAGCCACATTGCAAGGCGCATCGCGCACGGCGTGCTGCCGTATCTGGCCGGCTTCATTCTGCTCGCGGCGATGCCGCCCGCCATGGCGCAAGCCCAGACACCGGACACGCAGGCGCTGCAGTCCTTCAGCGGCACCTGGCATTGCGCCGGACATTTCGTTTCCAACGGCGCCGCCATCAGTTCCACCATCGCCTTTGAATGGAACGAGGCGGCGCATGCCCTGCTGGTGCATCACGACGACACCGCCCCCAACAGCTATCACGCGATCGAGCTGTGGGCCGCATCGAAGGAGCCGGGCGAGTACCGCAACAGCATCGTCGACGCCTACAGCGGCATGCGCTGGTTCAGCTCGCCCGGCCTGGCCGGCACGGCCCTGAGCTGGACGCGGATGGATCAGGGCCAGGCGAAGGAACGCTTCGTCTACTCGCGCACCGGCCCCGCCAGCATGACGGTGGATTGGCTTGTGGCGAAGGACCACGTCAAGCTCGTGCTGGGCGATGCGCTGGAGTGTCAGCGGGCGTAGCTAGGTGAGGGCCAGTACATCCGTCCCCTCTCCCGCTGCGACCGTAGGGAGTCCCCGTGGGACGGGAGAGGGTGGCCCGAAGGGCCGGGGGAGGGCCGTCCAGCCAGTGAAGCGCCCTCTCCCCCCGCCCCTCTCCCGTAAACGGAAGAGGGGAGCAAGTTGCGCGCATGGAATGAATCCGCCCCTGCGGCGTCTAAGCATCCCAACCCCCGCAAGCTGTCATCATGCCTCCCATGCGCACCATCCTTTTCGCACTCTTCGCCCTGCTGCTGCCGCTGCAAGCGGCGCACGCCGATAACACGCCCGCCAAAACAGAAACGGCCACCTTCGCCGGCGGCTGCTTCTGGTGCATGGTGCCGCCGTTCAAGAACCTGCCCGGTGTGGTCTCCGTCACCGCCGGCTACACCGGCGGCCATGTGGCGAACCCGAGCTACGAGCAGGTCTCCTCCGGCGACACCGGCCACGCCGAATCGGTGCAGGTGATCTACGATCCGTCCAAGGTGGGCTACGCCAAGCTGCTCGACGTGTTCTGGCACAACATCGACCCGGTCACGCCGCAGCAGCAGTTCTGCGATGTCGGCGACCAGTACCGCACCGCCGTCTTCTTCCACGGCGAAGAGCAGAAGAAACTCGCCATCGCCTCGCGCGACGCGCTACAGGCCAGCGGTGTGACCAAAGGCCCGATCGTGACGCAGATCGTCGCCGCCTCCACCTTTTATCCGGCGGAGGACTATCACCAGGATTACTACCAGAAGAACGAAATCCGCTACCAGATCTACCGTCATGGCTGCGGCCGCGATCAGCGGCTGAAGGAGCTGTATGGCGACAAGTCCGGTGGGCATTAGCTTTGCAGCGCAAGCGCTTCCCTCCGTTCGCCCCGAGTGCCCGCTTTAGCGGGCGTATCGAGGGGCCAGCGCGGACCGATCAGCTTCGCGGGTTTGGCCTGAGCCTTCTCCCCAATACACCTGATTGATCGGCAACTGTGCCGGGACGCCTCCTCCCGAAGGCGTTAAGCTTTCCCCATCCTCTTCGTACGGTTCCCCCATGAACTCCCCCCCGAATTCCCCAGTGAACGCAACCGAAATCCGCAAAACCGTCGACACCCTGTGGGACAGCCAGATCGTTCCGCAGCTGATCGAATACATCAAGATCCCCAACAAGTCGCCGATGTTCGATGCCGACTGGCAGAAGCACGGCTACATGGATCAGGCCGTGGCCCTGATGGAGAAGTGGGCGAGGGCGCAGCCGATTCCCGGCATGCAGCTCGAAGTGGTGCGCCTGCCCGGCCGCACCCCGCTGATCTTCATCGACATCCCCGCCAGCGGCGACGCTTCCGGCGAGGACTGCGTGCTGCTTTACGGCCATCTCGACAAGCAGCCCGAGATGACCGGCTGGGCCGAGCATCTGGGTCCGTGGAAGCCGGTGCTCGAAGGCGACAAGCTCTACGGCCGCGGCGGCGCCGATGACGGCTACGCCATCTTCGGCTCGCTCGCCGCCATCCTCGCCCTGCAGAAAGCCGGCACGCCGCACGCCCGCTGCGTGGTGCTGATCGAAGCCTGCGAGGAGTCCGGCAGCTACGACCTGCCGTACTACGTCGACCATCTCGCCGGCCGCATCGGCAAGCCCTCCCTGGTGGTATGCCTGGATTCCGGCTGCGCCAACTACGACCAGCTCTGGCTCACCACCAGCCTGCGCGGCCTCTCCGGCGGCAACCTCAGCGTCAAGGTGCTGCAAGAGGGCGTGCACTCCGGCGATGCCTCCGGCGTCGTCGCCTCCAGCTTCCGCATCCTGCGCGCCCTGCTGTCGCGCCTGGAAGACCAGGCCACCGGCCGCATCCTGCCGCAGGATCTCTACGTCGAAATTCCGCCGCAGCGCCTGGAGCAGGCCCAACAGGCCGTGAAGACCCTCGGCACCACCGTCTACGACAAATTCCCCTTCGTCGAAGGCATGCGCCCGATGAGCGAAGACCTCGCCGAACTGGTGCTCAACCGCACCTGGCGCCCCGCGCTCTCCGTCACCGGCCTCGACGGCATGCCGCCGCTGACCAGCGCCGGCAACGTGCTGCGCCCCTACACCGCCGTGAAACTGTCGCTGCGCCTGCCGCCGACGCTGGACGCCGCCATCGCCGGTGCCGTGCTGAAAGAGCTGCTGGAAAAAGACCCGCCCTACGGCGCCCACGTCACGTTCGAAGTGGAAAAAGCCTCCGCCGGCTGGAACGCACCGCAGCTCTCGCCCTGGCTCGAAGCTTCCGTGGCCACAGCGTCGCAGGAATTCTTCGGCCAGCCTCCCGCCTACATGGGCGAGGGCGGCACCATCCCCTTCATGGGCATGCTCGGCGAGAAATTCCCCGGCGCCCAGTTCCTCATCACCGGCGTCCTCGGCCCCGGCTCCAACGCCCACGGCCCCAACGAGTTCCTGCACATCCCCATGGGCAAGCGCGTCTCCGCCTGCGTCGCCCGGGTGGTGGCCGATCACTACCAGGCCAGCCAACAGGGCCTCACCACCGGCGTAGCCGCCACCCAGGGCCAAGGCCAGCACGGCGACCACGGCTGTTGCTAAACGATATCCCCTCTCCCGCCCGCGGGAGAGGGGCAGGGGAGAGGGGCTTCCAAGGTCGGCTGCCGTGCTGCCCGTCCTCACCCCCACCGTTCGTCCCGAGTGAATCGCCCTTCGATTCGTATCGAGGGATGAATGGTGGCGCGCCCAAGCCAGCCAGCCCCATCCCGAAACCCCGCCCAAGCTGTAAAATACCCCCGCGCCGCAACGGCGCCCCGCCATGCGCGGGCCCGTCAGGGAAAATGCCGGTTTAGCTCAGTTGGCAGAGCACCTGATTTGTAATCAGGGGGTCGGGGGTTCGAATCCCTCAATCGGCACCATTTCACCGACCTGATTACAGAAGCATGGGTGGACGTGATATTCACTCCGACCCCTTAAACTGTTGCAATCACCGCAAGGAACCTAAGGCGCTACAACGTCAGAGTCTCAATCCGTTTCACGACATCACTCTTAGAGTGGCCGTTTAGTTGCGCGCGCCTTCTTCTCCAATAGGGGCTTGGTAAGTACGAACCAAGCTACGCCACCAAACAAAGCGGATAATCCGTAAAAAGTTATTGCGAGGATTGCCGCCTTATGCAGAGTGAAGAGGCCTCGCAATCTTAGATCGTTGAGAAAGAATAGCCAAAGTGGCGTTCCGCAAAGGACCATGAATACAACCACTGATCCTAAAAACGATAATCCACCCCATTTAAGGAATTGCTTCACTGCATTGCCTCTTGCGATATGTGACGGGACAAATAGCTGCAATTCGAAGCGATGCTAATGTCATCACGCTACCGCTTCCCTATGCCGTCGAAGGATTTATCTCGTCATCGCCAATTTCGTAGCCATATCGTACCCAGTATGCGGTGATTGAAATGGCGGCCGGGCTACACAAGGCTATGGCGAGCGCTGCAAGGCATTGATTGTGCAAGCAGTCTAGTGTTGTCGAGCACGGTAGGGCGGATTAGCTCCGAAGGAGCGTAATCCGCCTTTCGCGGAAGGCGGATTATGACCAACGGGAATCCCCGTGGGACGCTTCGCTAATCGGCCCTGCTTCATCTGACACAAAAAACCGGCGGGGGAGATTCGATGATGCGTGGATTCTGGCTGGCTGTTGCGATTTTTCTTGTTGCGGGTTGTGCGAGTACCACACCCTCCGAACCCGTTTCCGAAACCAAGCCCCCAAGCGCATCCCTGCAATATCAGGTGATCTATGCGCTGAACAGCAAGGATTTTCTATACGCAGGGCAGCACTACGACGAAGCATCACTTGCCTCGGCTATGTCTGCTGTGACTGCGGATGGAGCGGTTCATGTATTCGTCTTGCGCGATGCGGGGAAAGGGCTGACTCTTGGTGAATTGCTTGCGATGCTTCCCGCGAAAGGAGCAAGCGCAGGAAATCGCTGCCTGTTCTTTCAGGATTCCGGTGGCAAGACGAACAGTGTTGTTCCCAAAGGGAGCGACGGCCGGCTCGTGGATCAGTCATTTTGTCCGAAGGTGGATGACCTCGCGGCGGGCGTTGGTCCCTACGCTCCGCCGCCGTAGTCATTTTCTCCAAGGCTGCTAAACAGCGCTCAATGCTTGAGCGCCGCAGCCACCGTCGCCGCCCACGGCGTGGTGGCTCGTCCAATGAGCTTGCTGAGCTGCCGGCTGTCATCGAACAGCGCCCCTTTCGATGCGCCGGTATCGGAATCGGCCAGCAGCGCCGCAACAGGCTCCGGCAGACCGGCGCCGATCAGCGCGGCCTTGAACTCCGCTTCGGGCAGGTTGTTGTAGGCGACCGGCTTGCCCGACCGGCGTGCGATCTCGGCCGCGAGCTGGGACAAGGTGTAGGACGCGTCGCCCGCCAGTTCATAAATGCGGCCGGACTGATCCCCGGTTGCCGTGAGAACCGCGGCGGCGGCATCGGCGTAGTCGGCGCGCGCGGCCGAGGCAATGCGTCCTTCTCCGGCGCTGCCGAGGTAGGCGCCATGGGCCAGGGCGGTGGGGACGGAATGGGTGTAGTTCTCCGTGTACCAGCCGTTACGCAGTAGCACGAAGGGAATGCCGGAAGCGCGAATCGCCGCCTCGGTCTGGCGATGTTCCTCGGCCAGTCCCAGCGGCGAGGTATCCGCGTGCAGCACGCTGGTATAGGCCAGCAGCTTCACGCCGGCGCGCCTGGCGGCTTCGATCACGTTGCGGTGCTGGGCCAGGCGTTGACCGAGATCGTTGGAGGAGATCAGCAGCAGGCGGTCGACGCCGGCGAACGCGGCGTCCAGAGTTTCGGACTTGGTGTAGTCGGCCTCCAGCACGCGGACGCCGCGGGCCGAAAGCCCGGCGATGGCTTTGCTGTTGCGCGCGATCGCAACGATCTGCGCCGGGAGTGTGGTTTTGAGCAGGCTGTCGATAACCAGGCGGCCGAGCTGGCCGCTGGCGCCGGTGATGAGAATACGGGGCTGATGAGTGGACATGGGCTTTCCTTGAGGGTCTCTGTATGAGGGTTGGTATAGAATAGAGACTAACTGGAGCTGCCGTAAGGAGGCAGTTTCCCGTACCCAGGTAACCTGCAAGGAACCCACCCATGTCCGGCAAAACTGCCCTGAGCGCCCGCTTCGCGGAATGGCAGGGCTTCGGCTTCGACCCGATCCACTGCCCGGTGCGCGATGTGCTCGACCACATCGGCGACAAGTGGACCACCCTGATCCTGATCGGCCTGGCCACGAAGCCGCACCGCTTCAGCGAATTGCAGCGGGCGGTTCCCGACATCTCCAAGCGCATGCTCACGCAAACCCTGCGCAATCTCGAACGCGACGGCATGGTCACCCGCAAGGTTTTCCCGACCAAGCCGCCGAGCGTGGAGTACTGCCTCTCGCCCCTGGGTGTTTCGGTGCTGGAGCCGCTGGCGATTCTGGTCGAATGGGCGGAGGGCAGTCACCCCGGCATCCAGCGCGCGCGGGCGCGCTTCGATGCGGCGCTTGCCCAGGCAGCATGAGCGACTGGAAATGCAGCCGGCGCGGTCTGCCCTGCCTGAACCAGGGAAGCTCTGAGCAACGCAAGAATCCTTATTCCGGCGAAAGCCGGAATCCAGGGAATTCAAGGCACTGGGCCCCGGCTTTCGCCGGGGTGACGACTTGATCAGAGGTTTCGTGGCTGGCAAATGTACGAGCTGCATTGAGAGGTTCCGATGAACACTGCATTTCTTGTCGCCATCGTTTTCTTCCTGGTTTTCGGATACCTGCTATACCGGCTCATCAAGTACCGCAGTTTCAGGGGTTTTGCCTTCGGCGCCCGGGTTGAAAAAAAGCTGGGCGAAGCGCTCAGCGCTTCTTCGGCTTACACCGCAACCAAGGTAAAGGTCTACTTGTTGAACGGAGAGCCGGAAAGGGCAGTCGGGCTGGAGCTTTCCACAGGGGCAGGGGAGAGAGTGTTTTTCGGTGCCCTTTCGCTGGGCCAGGTGGAACAGCTGATCGGCTTGCTGCAACTGGCGACCGGTCCGGATTCGCGAAACCGCTTGTAGCAGGGCGGGCCGCGAGCCCAATGGCGCTGCATTGATTACTTCGAATATATGCGGCGTCCTTCTTGCGAAGGTGGAAATCCAGGATAGTAGGGCGGAATGCGCTGCGCTTATTCCGCCCTACGTAAACTGCGCGGGGATGACGGAAAAATTAACCACTCGTATCTATGCATGGCGGGAGCTGGACGATGGACTATGTGAAACTCGGCAGTACCGGCGTCAAGGTTTCGCGGCTGTGCCTGGGCTGCATGACCTACGGCGTGCCGGAGCGCGGCAACCACGCCTGGACTCTGGAGGAGGAGCAGAGCCGGCCGCTGATCCGCAAGGCGCTGGACCTGGGCATCAACTTCTTCGATACCGCCAACAGCTATTCCGACGGCACTTCGGAGGAAATCGTCGGTCGGGCGCTGAAGGATTTCGCGCGGCGCGACGAGGTGGTGATCGCCACCAAGGTGTACTTCTCCAGCAACCCCGGCCCCAACGTACGCGGGCTCTCGCGCAAGGCCATCTTCAGCGCCATCGACGCCAGCCTGCAGCGGCTCGGCACCGATCATGTCGACCTCTACCAGATCCATCGCTGGGACTACACCACGCCGATCGAGGAAACCCTGGAAGCCCTGCACGATGTAGTCAAAGCCGGCAAGGCGCTCTACCTCGGCGCCTCCTCGATGTACGCCTGGCAATTCAGCAAGGCCCTGCACCTGGCGCGGCAGCATGGCTGGACCCGCTTCGTCACCATGCAGAACCATTACAACCTGCTCTACCGAGAGGAAGAGCGCGAGATGATGCCGCTGTGCGCGGACGAGGGCATCGGCGTGCTGCCGTGGAGCCCGCTGGCGCGCGGGCGCCTGACGCGCCCCTGGGGCGAGCAGACCGGGCGCACCCTGACCGACCGCTACGGCAGCTCGCTCTATGCCGCCAGCGAGGAGTCCGACCGCAAGGTGGTGGAAGTGGTCGCCGCCATCGCCGCAGCGCGCAGCGTGCCGCCGGCCCAGGTGGCGATGGCCTGGCTTGCCAGCAAGCCCTACATCACCGCGCCGATTGTCGGCGCCTCCAGTGCGCGCCATCTCGACGATGCGGTGGCGGCACTGTCGCTGGAACTCGACGAGGCCGAAATCAAGCAACTCGAAGCGCCGTATGAGCCGCATGCCATCGTGGGGCAGGATTGAGCGAGGGAAGTGGGGCGCTTCGCCGATCCGGCTTGCTTGATCTGCGATCTGCCTAAGCGTCGCGTATGGCCTCACGCAGCATCGGCAGGTAATGCTCCAGCCCCGGAACCTTCAGTTCCGGAATCTTGGCTTCGTCGTCCCAGCGACGTAGCTGCACCGCAAGCTCCGCGCCCGGCAAGGCATCGAACGCGCGCACTTCCTCCGGGCGCATGGCACCGCCCTGGACTTGCAGGCTTTCGATGGAGGCCTGCGAAAGCCGCGAGACATAGTCGGGATCGGTTGCGCACAGATAGCGCTTGGCGGCCACATGCAGGCGCACAGGTTCTGCTACCGCTTCGCCAAACCAGTGCGACAGGCACTCCGCGCCGATCTCTTCGTGCCATCCCTCACGCCCAGGCTGCGCACTGTCTTTCGGCAAATCGGGCAGCAGGTGGCCGATGTCATGCAGCAGCGCGGCCGTGATGGCAAGCGGGCTGGCGCGGGATCGTTCGGCGAAATAGGCGCATTGCAGGCTGTGATCGAGAACCGAGACCTGCTCCCCGAAGAAGGCATCATGGCCCTGCTCCGACAGCAGGTCCAGCAGATCCTGAACGTTCCTTGCGGTGGTCATGATCGTGCTCCTTGAGGGGTTGGCGTTCAGTCTTTCGTAGGCTGGGATGAAGCGCAGCGAATCCCAGCATTCCGGGCGATAAGCTGGGATTCGCTGCGCTTCATCCCAGCCTACACAAAGCTCAACTGGATTCCCGCCTGCGCGGGAATGACGAAAAATTAACTGGCTTCAGGTCGGCACGCTCGCCCGATCTTCACAAGCCCGGTATGACATCCCCATTATCCGGCGCGCCATCCGGATGGCTGAACCAGAATACGTGGTTGGTGCCGCCGGGGCAGCCCTTGCCGCTGCTGCTGCCGGTTACGAGGTCGTTGAGTGCGGTCACTTCGCTGCGGTAGCAGCCGCCCAGCGAATCGTCGAAGGCGAACGACTGCGTACTGTGCTGGCCGCTGTGTCCGCTGATGGTTTCGGCGGCGCTGACGTCCAGGGTATCGGCGTTGTCCACGGTGTTGATGACATTGGCCGCGTACAGCGTCACGCCGCCCACGCCGTGTTCGTCGCTTTTCTCGTAAGCCTGATGGACCGTGGTGGCGTCTGTTTGACTGCCATCGGCCGCGACCTGCTGGACGAAGTTCACGCGCAGCGGGTAGCGCACCTGCTCGCGGTATTCCTTGGTGACGAGAGGCCCGATGCTGCTGCGGCTGTAGCTCTCGGCCGTGGTGAGCTGGGTGCTGAGCTGGCCGTAGCTGCTGGCCTTGATGTTGAAGGTCTGGGTATCGTCGAAGCCCACAGTGGCTTCCACCTGGGTCTGCACGCGGCCCTGCGAGGTATCGGCATAGCCCTCGATGACGAAATGCCGGCTCAGCTTCGTAGTGATGTTCCCGGTGATGTTGCCGGAGGCATCGGTGCTCAGGGTGTTGGCAATGGCCGGCGTCGCCGGCTGGCCTTGCAGGGTGTTGCGCACGATCTTGCCGCTGACCTGGCGCGCATACGGATCCAGATACACCAGCAGGCTCGCCGTGGCGGAGAAATAATTGTTGGCGCCGGCCACGCTCACCGCCACCGTATGCTGCGCGCCGTTGCTGAGCACGCCGGCGAAGGGCGTGAGATCGACCCGGTACGGCAGGAAGTTCAGCGTCTGCACGCCGGGCGTCGGCTCCCACAGATAGAAGTCGATGCCGCCGGTATAGATCCACGGATACACCGGCGCCACGCCGGCCGGCTGGCCGTCGATGCTGATTTCGGCCTCGCGGAAATTGCCGCCGCCGCACTCCTCCACCTCCGCCGCGAACTGGTCGGGTACGCAGGTGTACCAGAACTCGTCGGCGTTCTGGCTCTGCGCGTACACATCCAGATAGGCGCGCTCGACATTGGCCGGCAGGCTCAGCGTCTTGCTCAACTGCGAACTGGAGTTGTTCAGGGTCACGGTGCTGCCCACCGGATCGGCGCCCAGCGGATACACCGCATCGGCCACCTGCGCCGGCGGCGCCACCAGCGAGGGCGGATAGAACAGCAGGCGCGCGCTGCCGTGGATGACGCCGGTATAGGTGCTGTTGACGACGTTGCCGATGAACGCCTGGCCCTGGCCGGCCTGGCTCAGCAGCGACAGGTAGTCGGTGAGATCGCGCTCCACATGCCAGCTCGGTGAAAGCGTCGGGCTGGGCTCCTGGGTGGTGCCGAAATACAGGTTCACGCCGCTCAGCCAGATGGTGGCGGTGCGGTCGTACTGGATGCCGGCAGTGACCGAGAAATCGGCTTCCAGTACCACCTTGGACCAATGGCCCTGGCCGTCGCCCTCACCCACGCAGCCGCGTGGCGGCGCATAGCTGAAGGGGCGGGTGGCGAAATCGTCGAAGGTGTCGTTGCTGAACAACTGCACCACGCAGGGCGTGCCCGGCGGGCGCGGCACCAGCGGGTCGGCTACCGCGACATTGCCCGAGCCTACTGGCGTAGTGTCGGCGGATGCGGCGAGTGCGCCGCCGGCCAGGCTGAAAAGCAGAGCGCCGAGCGCCAGTCCACGGCAAACGTATCCTTTCGGCAACATGCGTCAACCTCCCTGTCATGTGACGATGAGCAGCCCTTTAAACCGCCCTTTAAATCCTGGGCCCTTTCACTTTACCGCGTTTGACTTACGGCCGGCCATCATCCTGCCGGCCCGTCCGCCGCTTTACAAACATGACGACCGGTACAGCTCCCGGCCGGCCTGCGCGCCGGCCTGTTCCGCCGCCCACCGGCGTGCCGGATATCATTCGGCAAGTCTTAGGAGAACCCCAATGAATCCAAGCAAACCGAAAATCCTCATCACCGGCGCCGCCGGCCGCATCGGCCGCGTGCTCAGCGAAGCCTTGGCGCAGGACTACAGCCTGCGCCTGTTCGACAAGGCGCCGATCCAGCATGGCGGCGAAGCCGAGAGCATCGTCGCCGATCTTTCCGATGCGGCGGCGCTGGAGCGCGCCATGCATGGCGTCGATCAGCTGATCCACCTCGCCGCGATACCCGGAGAAGCGCCGTTCGAGGAACTGCTGGAGCCGAACATCCTCGGCACCTACGCGGTGTTCGAGGCCGCCCGCAAGGCTGGCGTCAAGCGCATCCTCTACGCCAGCTCGATCCAGGCGGTGGGCTTCCATCGCCTGCAGGGCGGCGTCACCCAGGACAGCCGCATCCGGCCCAGCGGCTACTACGGCGTAGCCAAGGCCTTCGGCGAGGCGCTGGGCAGCCTCTACGCCGACAAGTTCGGCATCTCCGTCGCCTGCCTGCGCATCGCCTCGTTCGAAGCTCAGCCGGCGGACCAGCGCCACCTGTCCACCTGGTTCAGCCATGCCGACTGCGTGCGCCTGTTCCGGGCCTGCATCGAGGCGCCGCACTTTTCCTTCGTCACCGTGTACGGCGTTTCCGCCAACCAGCACAGCGTGGTGCACGACAGCGTGCCGGCGGCCATCGACTACCGGCCGCAGGACAACGCCGAGCCGTTCCGCGCCGCGCTGGACCATCCCGATGCGGCGCCGACCGCGACCACGCTGTTTGCGGGCGGCGAATTCTGCGGACGCGGCTTCGTCGGCGACTTCGATCGTGTTCGCTAAGCCGGCCGGCGTGCGCTCCAGTCAATTGCCGATTCGATGGCTTGTGCGGCGAGCGCAAGCCTGATGCCCCCAGCCCGAAGATGGCTCGGTCCGGCCCTGCTGATCCTGGCGTGCTGCGGATTTTCCAGCGCGCCCGCCGTCGCCGCGCATAAAGCGCACAAGGCCCACAAGACCCACAAGACCTCAGCGCATGCCGCCGAGTCCAACGGCCGGCAAAGAGGCAAGGCTTCGGTCTACAGCCGCCAGCTCGCGCATCACCGCATGGCCGACGGCACCGCGCTGGATCTCGAATCCAATGCCGCCGCCAGCAAGACCCTGCCGCTCGGCGCCAAAGCCAAGGTGACCAATCTGCGCAACGGCCGCAGCGCCGTGGTCGTCATCCGCGACCGCGGGCCTTTCGTGAAGGGGCGCATCATCGACCTGACGCCGCATACCGCCGCCGAGCTGCGTTTCAGGTCCCATGGCGTGGTGCCGGTGGAGGTGGCGCTGGTCGTTGCCGAGCCTGTGAACAAGCCGGCCGGGAATCAGAAGGGCCAGGTCGAGCCGATCGAGTCTGATGTTCTCGCGGGGCCAATGGAGCCGGGCGTTATCGACTTGCTGATCTGCTCCCGGCAGAGCGCCCGGATTTATCAATTGCTGTCATTGTGCCGCTAAGCGCCGACCCGGCAGGCGGCGCGATCATGCGCGATCACTGAATGCCGCGACCTCATCGGTCATCCTGAGCGCAGCGAAGGATCTGGCCCTGCGCCGAGACCAGTCCGGATGTGCTGAGCGTAGCGAAGCGCATCAATCGAGTGCCGTATCGCGGTAAACGATGCGCTTCGCGATGCTCAGTACATCCTACAAGCACTACAAACACCGCAGCATGAGCGGCCTTCCCGATGATCGGGAAGGCCGCCCGGGCAAGGCCCCTAGTCGTCCAGGCTCCCCATGGTCAGGTTGACGGCTGTTCCGGTCATCCCGCTGGCCTTGTCGGAAGCCATGAACACCGCCATGTTGGCCACCTCCTCGAGCCTCATGACCCGCCGCGGATGAGTCGTGCTTGCGAGATAGCCCTGGAACTGTTCCCAATTGATGCCCATCGCCTTGGCTTTGGTGTCGAAGACTTCGCGCATCGTGCCGGTCTCCGGTATGCCGTGCGGCCGCAGGGAGAGCACGCGGATGCCCTGCGGCGCCAGTTCGGCGGAGAAGTCGCGGGTCAGGGCCTCCTTGGCGGCCTGCGCGGCACCATAGCCGCCGTTCAGGCGGCTGCCGCTGCGCGCTGGCAATGCGGTGACCGTCATGATCACCCCCGATTTGTTCTGCACCATGCGCCTTGCGGCCAGGCGCGCGGTCAGAAAGTACGATCTCGTATAACTCGAGATGGCCAGGGCGAACTGCTCGACATCCATCTCGATCAGCGGAGCACCCAGTATCGTCTCGGGCGGAACGCTGACCGCGTTGAACGAGATATCGACGCGTCCCGCCTTGTCGATCACCGACTGCAGATGCTTGTCCACCGCCTTCTCGTCCAGCGCGTCGACTTCCGCCGTCTTGGCGGAGCCGCCGGCCGCATGGATTTTCGCGGCAACGGCTTCCACGGCTCCCCGTTTCCGCCCGGTCAGAAACAGCGTGGCGCCTTCCTGCGCAAAGGCACGCGCGACAGCGCCGCCGATCGCGCCGCCGGCTCCGTAAATCACCGCAACCTTGTCTTTCAGCATCATCTCTCTGGCTCCTTCATAGGGCCGGGTGCTCACACCCGCCCACTGCATTGGTTAAGACGGCGGCTGAACGCAGCGGAGCCTGGCTCCGCAGCTTTACCGCCCGTCGACGTGCGGATCCTCGGATCCGTCGAAGATGCAGACACCGCAAGCTCGGCAAACTGGGCGGTCGGCGCCGACCGCCCAGTTCGTCCCCTGGCCGGTGTCCATATGAATTTGGAAGTGACACACTATGTTCAAGACAGCCGACGCGAGGGTGGGGGTTGTGACAGCCGACCCGATCTCAATGGCTCGGGCCGGGGACCGCGACGCGTTCCGGCAGCTCACCGAGCCGTACCGCCGCGAGCTGCGGGTGCACTGCTACCGCATGCTCGGATGCTTCCAGGATGCCGATGACGCCTTGCAGGACACCATGCTGTCCGCCTGGCAGGGCCTCGCGCAATTCGAGGGGCGCGCCTCGATCCGCACCTGGCTCTACCGCATCGCCACCAACCGCTGCCTCAACGCACTGCGTTCGGCGCAGCGGCGCCCGGCGAAGCAGTGGGACATCCCGCATTTCGAACCGCCCGAGCCGACCCGGCTCGGCGAAGCCGTCTGGCTTGAGCCATTTCCCGACGCCCTGCTCGAGGCCTCGGTCGAGGTGCCGCCCGGACCGGAGGCCCGCTACGAACAGACCGAGGCCATCTCCCTGGCCTTCGTCACCGCGCTCCAGCTGCTGCCGCCGCGCCAGCTCGCCGTGCTGATCCTGCGCGACGTGGTCGGATACCAGGCCAGCGAAGTGGCCGACATGCTCGACTCGACCCTCGAGTCGGTCAACAGCGCCCTCAAACGGGCACGGGCCAGCTTGCAGCAGCGCCTGCCGCCGGCCGCTGCGCGCGAGCCGGCGCCCGCTGCCGACTCAGCCGCCGAGCAGGCGCTGGCGGCAAGGTTCGTCCGCGCCTACGAGTCCGCCGATCTCGATTCACTGGTGGCCCTGCTCACCGACGACGCCTTCATGTCGATGCCGCCAATGGCTCTCGAATACCAGGGCCGGGATGCGGTGGCCGGCTTCCTCGCCGTGGTCTTCGGCACGGGCCGGAAATTTGACCTGGTGCCGACGCGGGCCAATGGCCAGCCGGCCTTCGGCCTCTACCTTGGCGCGCCCAGCGGCGTCCGCCCTGGAACCGGCCTGATTGCCCTCAGCTTCGCCGGCGACCGCATCTGCGCCATGATCCGCTTCGAAAGCAGCGTACTGCCCTGGTTCGGACTGCCGCGCTCGCTGCCGAGCCGATAGCCCCGTGCCGGTCGGCGCCGGCACGGCAGGCGATCCGGTCAGGCGCGCAGCGCAGCATCCTCATGAGGCCGACGCCCTTCCAGATGCAGAAACTGCGTGAAGATATCCCTGGGCAGCGGAACCGACAGGAGATTGAGGATCGCGCTGACCTGGCCGCGATGATAGTTTCCGTGCGTGACCACATGCGCCAGCATTTCTTCGCGGGTCATTCTGCCGGCCGAGCCGTCCGTGAAGGTGAATTCCATCGGCTCGCCCAATCGGGATTCGTCCAGTGAATCGACGTACTGCAAATACCATTGGTCGACGCGCCTGACCGATGCCCACAAGTCGCCCAGCTTCGGCGTTTCCTCGGTGTTGAGCGCCTTGAATGCATGCTGTTCCGCGACAAGGTTGGCCTTGAAGATCTGATCCACGATGAATACGTGGTTGAGAATCCGGCCAGCCATATGCATTCCCTTCGGGGCGAATACGCGCTTGAAAATCCGCTTGGTCACGCGCATGCCCTGCGGATGCGATGCCTCCGGCACGCTTTGCAGCAGGGCGAACAGCTCGCCGTTGGCCCACGCCTTATACTGAAACAGCGATGAAAACAGTTTCTTCGACATTGGCTGCTCCTTTCTCTTTTTCACCTCGCTTGCGCCACACCCTGGTTGCATGATGAGAGTCATGGACTGGGACGGGACAACCACGCTGGGTGACGGCTGGGCCGTCTACGAAGGCCCGGTCGCCGACTCCCGGCCGCATCGCCATCTCGCGGTTCAACTGGCGATCGGCCTGAAGCAACCCCTGGCGATGACCGGCGATCGCGGCAGGGTTGCGGGCCCCGCCATTCTGGTGCGGGCCGCAACGCGCCACTGGCTCGCGCCGGTTGCCGGCGTCCGGATTATTTTTGCGGAGGTCGACAGCCTCGCCGGCCAGGCCTGGAGTGCGGCAACTGCCGGCGAGGAAATCCTCCAGGCGCCTGCGGATCTCTTCCTCCTGCGCGAGCTTCGGCTGGCCGAAGACGCCGCCGCGGCAATGCAGCGCCTGACCGGAGCCGGTCCACAGCGCGCGCTCGATCAGCGTCTCGCCCGCGCCCTGGCCGCCCTCGCCGAAAACCCGGGCAGCTCCGGCGCCGTGGCGCGCGCGGCCAGGACGGCCGGGGTTTCGGTATCGTCCCTGCGCGCCCTGGCTGCCGAGGCCCTGGTGGCGCCGCTCGCCCAGTGGCGTCAATGGCGCATGCTGATGAAGGCGGCAAGCGTCATCGCGGCGGGCCAGTCCCTGGCCGAAGCCGCGGCCGAATCGGGATTCAGCGACCAGGCGCACCTGACCCGGACCATGGGCCGCTTTTTCGGCATCACGCCGGGCGTGGCGGCGACGTCCCTGCGCCGGCCTCACGGCTTGCGCGCGGTGTAGAGCGAGATCGAGCCGGTCGGCGTGGCGACCACCAGCCGCTCCGCGACCTCGGTGAAGCCCGCGTCCGCAATCAATTGCGGCAATATTCCCCGCGCATTCTGGCCGGTGGTCTTGCAGCCGTCGAAGGCCTGCACCAGCAGAAACGCGGCCCGCATCCACAGGGTTCTTTGACGCCCGTAATCGGCGATGAACAGGCGGCCTCCGGGCCGCAGGGCCCTGGCCATGGCGCGCAGGATGTCCTGCTTCATCGGCAGGTCGCAGTGGTGCAGCACCAGGCTCGAGACCGCCTTGCTCGCCGATCCGTCCGCCACGAACGCCCCGGCCTGGTCGCCCATGGCCTGGCGCCATTCGATCGTCAATCCCAGGGCTTCGGCCTTGGCCCTGGCGATGGCGAGCACCTCGGGGTCCGGGTCGACGCCGACCAGCCTGCAAGCGGGCGCGCGCCGTTTCAGGCCGATGCAGAGGGTTCCGGTTCCGGCGCCGAAATCGACGATCGAGTCGTCGTCGGAGGCCGCTATCAGGTCCAGCAGCGCCGACCGCCAGCGGCGTTCGCGGCTCATCACCGCCACCACCCGGTCGTAACTGCCGGTCAGGCTCGATTTGCCCAGGGCCGGCACGAATTTCTGATCCGATTGCAAGGTCTGTCCTCTGCGCTCAGGCGTGAACAAGGTCTGCGCAGGATTCCACGCCCACAGGCAGGCGTCTTGAATGTTTCGCCGGGCCGTGTCGAACATCCGCCATGCGCGACATACTCCCCATGGGCTGGAAAGCATGTCGAGCATGTCGAGCATGTCGAGCATGTCACGCATGGCAAGCTGGCGTAGTTGTGCAGGCTGCGCTTCATCCCAGCCTAAGAAAGCCGTTCTGCGATTGCCTGGTCCCTGTTCCCGCGCGGCGTCCATGCTCGCCATGCGTGCTGGGGCCGGAAAGCATGTCACGCATGGCGAGCATGTCACGCATGGGAGGCAGGCCAGGGCGGCCACGGGCCACCCTGCCGAGGCTCAGCTCTGGTCCGCGAAAGTGGCGCGCCCATACGCGACATGCTCCCCGTGGGCTGGAAAGTATGTCGCGTATGGCACGTATGGGCGGCACGGCAGGAAAGTAAGCACCGATGTCCTTGCGGACTTGTCGCGCTCGGTGCCGCGCGCCTTGCTGCCACGGTCAGGGAGATTGCCCGGACAGCCTTGGCCGATTGATCCTGCTCATGCGATCCCGCTGGCGGGTAGGCAACCAAGGAACGCCGTTGCGCCCACATATTGGCAGTGGACCGCACGACCCGCTGCCGGAACACGCGCAGGCGGCAGAACTCCTTGATTGCCCCCCTATTCAGTCATGAGCCTCCTGGTTATCGGCCTTTCCGCGGTGCTTTGCAGTCGAGGCGGATGGACGTAAGCAAGACGCCGCCAAGCGGTGGGGCGGGGGCGGTTTGGTCTGTGGCTGCGGGCGTTTTGACGAAATGGCGGCTTGCGCTGGCACCCCGCCAGGTGCGGCTACAGGCTGCCACCGACGCCTGAATAGTCGCCTCCCGAAAGCCGCCGCTCAATCGGGACGTTTTTCCACGGCCTCAAGGCTTTAACCAGGCCGCCGGCCGCGAGGCGGATGCACGGATGATCCACGCCGTTATGAAGATTATTGCCATCAACACTCCGAACATCCCGACGCCGTAACAGAAGTGAACCGAGCGCCAGAACATATCGTGATCGAGGTTTTGACCAATCGGCGGACGATGATATCGAGAAGACCCCGAGGTCTCTCCATTGACCAGCATCTCGTGAGCGCCGAAAAATCCGCCCACAGCGATAACAAGGCATAGCACAAAGCCCAGAATTTCTTCCGATCGGGGGCCTTTCTTATTGTTCATTTTGTCTGACCTGGCCTGGTTGGGACGTCTGCGCAACAAGTTGAGAACGGTATTTGACGAAGCCCACTTTCCTGTCGGAAGCGTAGCCCAGGTGACCGAAGAAGCGATGGGCGTCCGTGCGCGCGGCTGCACTCAGCAGCATGATCTTCGAGCAGTCGCTGCGAATGCAGCAGATTTCCACGTGCCGCATCAATGCTGCGCCTATGCCCATGCCGCGCAACGCGGCATCGACAACCACGTTCTCCACCAGCGCGAACGGCTGATGCCCGTACATCGGGTCCAGGCAAAGCGTCAGGAATGCCGTGCCGGCCACGCGGCCTTCATGCTCGGCGATGTACAGGAAGCTGCGCGCGTCCGCCGCGATCTCGGCGATGCGCGAGGGCAGTACGGAACAAGGCTTCGCCTTCAAAGCCTCGTACAGCGAAGCTACTTGCGGCGCATCCTCGGCAAGCGCTTCGCGCAGGCTGATCGGGCTTGCCGTCATGGTCATTCAGTTCATGCAGGGCGGGCAGCCCCGGATCATGCGCTAGCCTTGTGCCGGAGAATTGCCTTCATGTCCTGGAAGCCCACCGGCACCGAGGTATGTTCGTGCATGATCCTCAACACCTGCCCGGACCTCTGCAGACCCCAGCTGATCCGGTTCTGTATCGCGCGCAGCCGTTCTCCCTGTGCGGAGACCCCTGCGTAGGTGACAAGCGCGCTGACCATGCTCACTTCCAATGTGCCTGCGCAGCGCACGTCCTCAAAGCTGACTTCGACGCGCTCGGCGGCATGTGGAGTCAACCAGGCCTCGACTACAGCCTGCCACTGCGCCGCTCCCTCGTAGGACCAGTTGTCCCATGCGTCAAAGATCCTGACGTCCGGGTCATACAGCCGCATGAAGGCGGCGACGTCCCGATCGAGGACAGCCGATTTGTACCGCTCGATGATCTGGCTGACAGCCTTGTCCAGTTCGGTCATTGATGTTCTCCGGTTTGTGCGCGCACTCAAGTACGGTAGGTTGGGCTGAGCTTGCGAAGCCCAACGTGCGGAGGCGAGGGAGAAATGTTGGGCTTCGCAAGCTCAGCCCAACCTACATGTCTGCGCTCATTCAGTCCGCGGAAATTGCACTGATCATGACGTAATACCCGTCCGGATCACGCAATGCGAACTCCAGGGTGCCTGTGGCTGGATTCACATTGGGCTCCTCTTCCAGCGTTGTAACCAGCGCACGCGCCCGAGGCAAGGCCTCGGCGAAATCGTCGACACGGAAGAACAGGAGCAGGCCGTTGCCGGGCTTGATGAACTCGGGGCTGTTCAACGAGGGATGCTCGTGGGCACCCCACTCGTGGAGACAGAGCAGCACCGTTCCATCCGTATCGAGGATCTGCCCGAAGTAATCATGAGCGGGAGCCGTCGCCGGCAGGCCAAGCAGCGACTGGTACCACCTGAAACTGGCGGCTACATCGGCGACGCCAATGATTGTCCAGGTACGCTTCATAAGGTTCTCCTGCGGCCCGAGGCCTGCCCAATCTACACACTAACCTTCGAGAGCGCGGGAATTCGAACTTCACTGAAGCACATGTATGCCAGGTTTCCAGAAGCCTCAAGGCTCCCTCGGGCTACAAGGTCCTTTAAGCGTTCTGCATAGTAGAGATCCGGAATACCTGGAATTCGATCCTCTTGCGTAGACATGCTCATTCCGACCAGGTACGCAACTTTTCGCCATCGCGATGAGGCATGGCAGAGAAGCGCATTGTCTATTGCAATGATTTGCGCCTGACTGAGTGCAGCAACTCGTCTCTGCTCGTCGGCGGAGAGCGGCGGATCTGGTTCAAATCCCTCCGTCATTGAGAAGCCCAATATTGACTACACCGAGCAGGACAAAGGCGCGCTCGCGGTTCAACACGGCAATCCATGCGGCAACTCCCTGATCTAGCTCAGTACCACTATATCAAGGCCGATAAAATTTTCACGGCACACCTGACGGTTTTAACTGTAGTTGGGTGCAGTGATGAATACTTTTCTACCGCAGCTCAAGTAGGGCGGATTACGCTCCCGCGGAGCTAATCCGCCCTTGTGTGCTGCCCCCAACCCGCGCTGCGCGCCAGATGCAGCACCGCATTATGAAAATCCCTGCTGAAGTAGAACAGCCCGATCAGCAGGGCCATCACCAGCAGCCAATCGTAAGAACGCGGGTGGCTCCAGGAACGCCTCGGCCGCCTCGCCGGCGTTCTCCATCGGGACGGTCCGGCCGACTCCCTGAAAGCCTGCCTGCGCTCCCGCTCCTGCAACTCCAGCAGCTTGGCCGAGCGCAAGCGTAGGTAGAGGGCGCGGGCCTTGTTGTCGTCGCCTTCCGCTTCGGCGAAGGCCTTGGCCATCAGCGGTTCGTCGCGGACGCCGTTTTTCAGCTCCGCCAGCACCGCGGCGTAAGCGGCTTCGTCTCTGTTTTGGCGGGTTGAAGACTGCATCTGCGGCTTGCGATCGGCGCGTCGGGGGCGGACCAGCGGCAAAGTAGCACGATCCCCGCGGCTTCTTCATCCCGGGAGCGGGATGCTGCTTTTGTCCCAGGATGTTTTTTTACGGACGGAGCCGCTTTTTAATCATCCGCAACATGCTCGCCATAGTTGCCATGCGCGACATACTTTCCATATGGGGGCGAGTATGTCGCGCATGGGCCTCGGGCCGCGGCAATGCCCTCCCGTGGAGCGGGGGGCTCACCATGCGTGACATGCTCGCCATGCATGACATGTTTTCCGGGCACAGCACGCATGGCGAGCATGGACCTCAAGCAGCGGTAATGCCCCCATGTGGAGCGCGGCTTCTCACCATACGTGCCATACGCGACATACTTCCCATAGGGGAGCGGGCATGTCGCGTATGGAGGTTCGGGCTGCGGTGCGGCCTTGCAGGGCCGCTGCGGATCAGGACGCCTCGCCACCCAGCCGATGCGTATTGGCGATGGCCGGGTCGCTGAAGCTGTGCGCGCCGGTTTCGACATGGCCGGCGAGGCGATGGACGAAGCCGCTTTCGGCATTGGAGCGCAGGATCAGGTCGTACCAGCCGAAGCTGCCTTCCAGGTTCCAGTGGTTCTCGACCCGCTCGCCCGGCGCCAGCACCTGGGCGAACGACTCGCCGCTGTAGCTGTTCTCCACCGTCACCTCGCAGTGCGCCTCGCCCTTGTTGGCCAGGATCAGTTCGAAGTTGCCGCGGGCGCTGTCGTAGCGGCTGCTGACGCGCAGATTGGTTCTGGGCGCGCCCAGGTCGCCCTTGAAGTGGCGCAGGAAGCCGTTGCTGCCGTACACGGCCAGATCGTATTCGCCCGTGACCGGCCAGGAGTCGGCGATGGATTTGCCGGCTTCGACGGTGTAGCTCCAGGGGCCGCCGGCAGCGTCGGCGGAGCGTACCTGGAAGCAGGCGCCGGCCTTGCCGGTATTGGCGAAGTCGATCCAGAAGCTGCCCTGGTCGGCCCAGCCGGTGGCGTGCAGCTCGTAGGGCAGGGCGCGGGCCGGGCGCAGGCCGGGCTCCTGCTCGGGCAGGGCCTGGGTGGCCGGCGGCACCGCGTCGTAATCGGGATAGCGGTTCTGGTTGGGCGGGACGTAGGCGCTGGTGCTGGGCAGCGACGGGCTGCCGGCATCCGGCCGGGAAAAATCGAAGGCAGTCAGCAGGTCGCCGCAGACGGCGCGGCGCCACGGCGAGATGTTCGACTCGCCCAGCGGCGACTGCGCGGTGCCGAAGCGCTTCTCGATGAAGCGGATGATCGAGGTGTGGTCGAATAGCTGCGAGTTGACCCAGCCGCCCTTGCTCCACGGCGACACCACCGTCATCGGCACGCGCGGGCCCAGGCCGTAGGGGCCGGCGGGATACTCGGAGTTGCCGGCGAAGATCTCGTTGGTCAGGGCCACGGTGGACTTGCCCTGGCTGGCCGACGTCGGCACGGTGGGCGGCACCATGTGGTCGAAGAAGCCGTCGTTCTCGTCATAGGTGACGAGGAACACGGTCTTGCTCCACACCTCCGGGTTGCTGGTCAGCGCGTCGAGGATCTGCGAGGTGTACCAGGCGCCGTAGTTGGCCGGCCAGTTCGGGTGCTCGGTATAGGCCTCCGGCGCCACCACCCAGGACACCTGCGGCAGCGTGTTGTTGGCGATGTCGCTGCGCAGGATGTCGAACAGCGTGCCGCCGGCCGAGATGTTGGTGCCGGTGCGCGCCTTCTCATACAGCGCACTGCCGGGCTGCGCGTTCTGGTACTGGTGGAAATACAGCAGCGAGTTGTCGCCGTAGTTGCCGATGTAGGCGTTGTCGGTCCAGCCCCAGTAGCCGGCGGCGGTCAGGCCGGTGCCGGCGTCCTGGTAGATCTTCCAGGACACGCCGGCCTGCTCCAGCACTTCCGGATAGGTCGACCAGCCATAGCCGGCCTCGGCGTTGTCGATCACCGGGCCGCCGCCGCTACCGTCGTTGCCGACATAGCCGGTCCACATGTAATAGCGGTTCGGATCGGTCGGCGCCATCAGCGAGCAGTGATAGGCGTCGCAGATGGTGAAGGCGTCGGCCAGGGCGTAATGGAACGGGATGTCCTTGCGCGTCAAGTGGGCCATGGTGGCTTCGCCCTTGTTCGGCACCCACTGGTCGTAGTTGCCCTGGTTCCAGGCGGCGTGGGTGCTGCTCCAGTCGTGGGCCAGATCCTCGATGAAGGTCAGGCCCAGATTGTTCTCGTCGGGACGGAACGGCAGCACATAGCCGCTGCCGTTCGGCTGGTACCACACCGGCTTGCCCGAGGGCAGTTTCACCACCCGCGGATCGCCGTAGCCGCGCACGCCGCGCAAGGTGCCGAAGTAGTGATCGAAAGAGCGGTTTTCCTGCATCAGGATGACGATATGCTCGACGTCCTCGATGGTGCCGGTGCGATGGTTGCCGGGCAGTTCCAGCGCGCGGGCGATGCTGGCCGGAAACAGGGTGGCGAGTGAGGTGCTGCCGAGCAGGCGCAGAAAGCTGCGACGGTCCGTCGTAGTCATGGTCATTCCCTTGGTGTGTGACTCCAAACACCGAGGCTAAATCGCAAAAATGTCAGCGCCTTGACGGATTCGTGACTGGATCGATACAGGGGTTTTGCCGGTGCCATGCGCGCCCGCTGCGGGCTGCGGCGCGACGCGGCTATGATGCGCTCCATGTCCGCCCGGATTGCCGCTGCGCGCCTGATCCTGCCGAGCCTGCTGCTGTCGGCCGCCTTGCTGCCGCCGCTTGCCGCCGCCGATGGGCCGGCCGCGGCCAGCGGCTTGCAGCAGGATCTGCTGTTCGGCGACTACACGCCGCTTTCAGGCAGCAGCGAGTTGATACGGCGCATGTTGAGTCCGCTGAACGCGCTCAACCTGCAGCGCCAATTGGCGCGCTCGGGACAGGCCGTGCGCGAACAGTCGATCGACCTGGCGCGGGAGCGCTTCGTCGCCTATGTGCCCTCCGCTCCACCCCCGCCGCAGGGCTATGCGCTGCTGGTGTTCGTACCGCCATGGCAGGACGCGGCCGTGCCGCACCGCTGGGCCGCGGTGCTGGATCATCACGGCATGCTCTTCGTCAGCGCCGCCAATTCCGGCAACGACGAAAACATCATCGACCGGCGCATGCCCCTGGCGCTGCTGGCGGCGCAGAACATGATGCGGCGCTATCCGGTCGATCCGCAGCGGCTCTACGTCGGCGGCTTCTCCGGAGGCTCGCGCGTGGCGCTGCGCCTGGCGCTGGCCTATCCCGACCTGTTTCGCGGCGCCCTGCTCAACTCCGGCAGCGATCCGGCCGGCGATGCGCAGCTGGCGCTGCCGTCGCGGCCGCTGGTCATGCGCTGGCAGGAGTCGATGCGGCTGGTCTACATGAGCGGCGAGCGTGACGAGATCAATCTCGGCAAGGACCTGGCCAGCCAGCAGTCGCTGCAGCAATGGTGCGTATTCGATCTCGACACCGAGCCGATGCCCTGGGCCGGCCATGAGCCGGCCGGCACCGCCGCCCTCAACCGCGCCCTCGATGCCCTCGACAAACACAGCGCGCCCGATGCGGACAAGCTCGCCGCCTGCCGCACCCGCATCGAGCAGGAACTGTCCGCGCAACTGCAACAAGTCGAAGACCTGCTGGCAGGCGGCAAGCCCGATCAGGCAAGGACGCTGCTGTACAAGACCGACATGCGCTACGGCGGCCTGGCCGCGCCGCGCAGCATCGAACTGGCGCGGAAAATCGACGCGCGTCCGTGAGCGCAGTTCGGGGCTGTGCTGTTCAAGGATGCGCTGAGCGCAGCGAAGCGCATCAATCGCGCAAAAAAAGCCGCGGTAAACGATGCGCTTCCCCCGGATCAAGTCCGGGGTCAGCACATCCTTTTGTGGCGTGCTCTGTTCCCGGGGCAACCCCTGTTCAAGCGCCCACTCCCTCACCCGGCGACCCCTTCCCCAGCACCTCCACCAGCCGGCTGGTCAGCGGCTTGAGGAAATACGACTCGGTCGGCATCAGGTCCACCTGGATGCCCTGCGTGCTCAGGGCCTCGGCCACCACCGGCCCGACCGCAGCGACGCAGATCCTGGCCAGCGCCGCCTTCAGCGCCTCTCCCTGGTCGGCCGATTCGGCCACGCCGATCAGCCGCTCGACCTGCCCCCGGCTGGTGAAGGCGATGGCGTCGACTTCGCCGGCGGCGATGCGCACGATCAGCTCGATCACTTCCGCGTCGTGCGTGGCATCGGCGTACACATAGGGGGCGACGCTGTGCACGCTGGCCCCGGCCTGGCGCAGAAATTCGCACAGCGGCAGATTGGGCTCGGTGCCGTAGAGCTGCACGCCTATGGCGCGGCCGCCCAGCTCCTGCTGGCGCAGTGCCTTGATGATGCCCTGCGTGGTCGGCTCCTCGGCGGCGATATCGGGCTTGAGGCCGAGTTCGCGCAGGGCGCGGGCCGGCTTGGGGCCGCGGGTGATCTTGCGCACGCGCAGCAGTTGCGTGAGGAAGGCGGTGTTCAGCGCCGGCTGGTGGCGCTCGATGCAGGCGAGCAGGCGCCGCAGGCCCTCGCCGGTGAGCACGATGAAATCGTCGCAGGCGCCGCCGCTGAACCAGCGCAGCCACTCCAGCACCGGCGCCGGATCGGGCGCATCCAGTATCCCCACCAGCGGGCAGCGCAGCACGCGCGCGCCGCGCCGTTCCAGCATGGCGACGAAGATGTCCAGCTCGCGGCTTTCGGCCACGGCGATGGTGCGTCTTGCGAGTGGGTGCTCCGACATCTGCGCGATCCCCGATTGGTGTGCGGCCAGTGCGAATGAGACCAGGCAAGCCTAGCTCATTCCATCCGCGGCAAAGGGCATTGCGCGACAATGCGGCAGGCGCTGTTCCACCGCGCAAAAAAATGGCGCCGGCGAACGGGGAATTCGCCGGCGCCGCCACTCGGACAGCGCCAAAGGGGGTAAGTCGCTGTCCTTGCCGCGGCGACCCAGGGAGGGAAGATGCCGCAGCGAAGATAAGGCAGTGCTCCGCGGCTTAAGTTCTGGGCTTTACGTTTTTTAACGTACCGCTGCGCTGCAAGCCGCCCGCGGGGCCGATTGCGGTTTCTCCCAGCCACGGCGGCGGTGCGAAATGCCCGCTGATCCAGTCGACGAAAGCCCGGGTTTTGCCCGGGGTGAAGCGGGTCGAGGGGCGCAACAGGTGGATGGCGCCCTGGCCCTCGCCGGACCACTCCGGCAGCACCGCCACCAGTTCGCCGCTGCGCAGTTCGCGCGCGGCCAGCCAGTCGGCGCTGAGCATGATGCCCAGGCCGGCCTTGGCGGCGGCCGCGATGCTGAGATTGTCGTCAGCCACCAAGGGGCCGGCAATGCGCACGCTGCGGCTTTCGCCGCGCCGGCTCAGGCGCCATTCCGGATGGGAGGCGATGCGGCTGTAGCCAAGGCAGGCGTGCTGCGCCAGGTCCTCCGGCCGGGCCGGCGTGCCGCGTGCCTGGAGATAGCGCGGCGCGGCGCAGAGCAGGCGCCGGTGCGGCGCCAGCCGGCGCGCGATCAGGCTGCTGTCCGGCAGCTCGCCGATGCGGATGGCGGCGTCGTAGCCTTCTCCCACCAGATCGACATTGCGCTCGGTGTAGCTGGCCTCGATGCGCACACCCGGATGGGCCGCCAGGAACTCGGGCAGCAGCGGCGCGATCCACAGCCGGCCGAAGGTGCCGGGCAGCGACAGCCGCAGCAGGCCGTGGGCGGCGCCGCCGGCGTTGCTGGCTTCCTGTTCCGCTTCCCGGATCGCGGCGGCGGCGGCGCGCAGCCGCTGGTACAGGCCGGTGCCGGCCTCGGTGACATGCACCTGCCGGGTGGTGCGTTCCAGCAGGCGCACGCCGAGGCGGCGCTCCAGCGCGCTGACGCGCTTGGACAGCACCGAGGCGTCACGCTGTAGCGCTTCGCCGGCGCGGGTGAATGAGCCGTGCTCGACCACGGCGATGAAAGCCGCCGCTTCATCCAGATGCCGGCCGTTAAATTCCTGCATATGGTGCATGAATAATCTGCAAATCTATCTATTTGTCCAGGGAATTTGCAGAAGTAGTATGGCCCAGCTTCATCCCCGGTTCAAACCAAGGACATCCCATGACTCAAGTTGCCCGTGTCGCCGCCATCGCCGCGCAGCCGATCGTTCCAGTCGCCGCCGCCGTGCCGGCGCTGCACTTCCTGATGCGGCTGCACACGCCGCTGTTCGCGCCAACGCCGGTGCACGAGCAATTGCTGGTGTTCCATCCGCGCCAGGGCGGCACGGTCGAAGGGCCGCGTATTCGTGGAACCCTGGAGCAGCCCGGCGGCGACTGGGTGCGCACGCTTCCGGATGGCAGCATGCGCATCGACGTGCGCCTGCTGATCCGGCTGGACGACGGCTGCGCTGCCTTGATGAGTTACGGCGGCGTGCTGGCCAAGCCGGAGCAGGCAAGCTGGCAGCGTTTCCTGGCGGGTGCGCTGATCGAGGCGCCGCTGTGGCATTACCTCGTCGCGCCGACCTTCGAGACCGGTTCGGAGCAATACGCCTGGCTCAACCGGGTGCAGGCCATCGGCAAGTTCGTCTCGATCCAGACCGGACCGGAGGCGCATGTGGCGTTCGATATTTATGAGGTGAGGTGAGGAAGCTCGTAGAAGATGTAGGGCGGCCCGTGGCTGCCGGCTGTCTCATCCAGCCGTGCGGCTGCGGCGGGCACGGCCCGCCCTACGATCACTGTCATCCTGAGCGCAGCGAAGGATCTGGTCTTGCGCTGAAGCCAGATCCTTCCCTGCGCTCAGAGCCTGCCCCCGAGGTCGTAGTCGGGGGATGACAATTTGATATCGGTCTACGGCGCTCGCAGGGCATGCACGCTGAACAGCGCGCGCTCATCGGTCCAGCAGCGCACCGGCACATAGCCCGCATCGCGCGCCAGCGCCTGGAACGACTCGATGCTGTACTTGTACGAATTCTCGGTGTGGATGCTTTCGCCGGCGCGGAAGTCGAACTGCGCGCCGCCGATGCGCACGCTCTGCGCGCTGCGGCTGACCAGGTGCATTTCAACGCGTCCTTCCGCTTCGTTCCAGCGTGCCGCGTGGTCGAATTCGCCGATCCTGAAGTTGCCGCCCAGCTCGCGGTTGATGCGGCGCAGGAGATTGAGATTGAACTCGGCCGTGACGCCGGCCGCGTCGTCGTAGGCGGCGTTGAGCACGCGCTCGTCCTTTTTCAGATCCACGCCGACGATCATCACCGCGCCCGGCCCGAGAATCTCGCGGCTGCGCGCCAGGAACACCGCGGCCTCCGGGTGGGTGAAGTTGCCGATGGTGGAGCCGGGAAAGAAGCCGGCGAGAGCGCCCGGCGTGCCGCTGGCGGCGGCGGGCAGGGCGAAGCTCTGCGTGTAGTCGGCGCACACCGGCGCGATGCGCAGGCCGGGGAAGGCCCGCGCCACGCCGGCGGCGCCGGCGAGCAGGTGCTTGCGCGAGATATCCACCGGCACATAGGAAAACGGATCAACAAGGCGCGACAGGATCAGCCCGACCTTGTTGGCCGAGCCGGCGCCGAATTCGATCAGGCTGGCCTGCGGGCCGAGCAGCGCGGCGATGGCGCCGGCCTGCTCTTCCAGGATGCGCAGCTCGGTGCGCGTCAGGTAATACTCGGGCAGCTTGCAGATGCGGTCGAACAGCACCGAGCCGGCCGCGTCGTAGAAGAACTTGCAGGGCAGGGTCTTCTGCGTGGCCGCCAGGCCGGCGACCACCGCGGCCTCGAACTCCTCGGCCGAAGGTTCCAGGTCCTGCAGTTGCTGCACGCCCAACTGCGCGCTTGCCGCCGATGAAAGGCTCATGCGTCCTCCGCCAACCGGAAACCACTGAATTGCCAGCGTGCCGCCGGCCCGAAGAAATTGCGATAGCTGCTGCGCGCATGGCCCGGCGGGGTGGCGCAGGACTGTCCGCGCAACACCATCTGGTTGACCATGAACTTGCCGTTGTACTCGCCCACCGCGCCCGCCGCTGTGCGGAAGCCCGCATAAGGCAGATAGGCGCTGCCGGTCCACTCCCACACGTCCTGGCGGAAACCATCGGCCAGCGGGCGCGGGTGAACCTGGATGGAATGCTCCTGCTGGCCCTGCGGCGCCGCGCCGCCGTGCTCGCGGCTGGCCACTTCCCATTCCTGCTCGGTCGGCAGGCGCTTCTGCGCCCAGGCGGCGTAGGCGCAGGCCTCGTAGTAGCTGAGGTGGCACACCGGCTCGTCATGACGCAGGCTGGCGTCGCCGTGCAGGGTGAAGCTGCGCCACTCGCCGGAGTGGAGTCGCCAGTACAGCGGCGCCTGCCAGCCTTCTTCAAGCACCTTGGCCCAGCCGTCCGACAGCCACAGCTCCGCGCGGCGGTAGCCGCCGTCATCGATGAATTGCAGATACTCGCCGACGCTCACCGGCCGGCTGGCGATGCGGCAGCCTGGCAGCAGCACCTGGTGTCGCGGCATTTCGTTGTCGAAGGCGAAGCCGCTGCCGTCGAAGCCGATGTCGTAAATGCCGCGCTTGATCTCCAGCCAGCGCGGCGGCGGCGCGGATTGCTGCGCCTCGCCCGCGGCGGCCGGGAGATAGGCGGGATGCAGCGGATTGGCGGCGAAGGCGTGCTTGATGTCGGTGAGGATCAGTTCCTGGTGCTGCTGCTCGTGGTTCAGCCCCAGCTCCACCAGCGCCGCGATCTGCGGCGTACAGCGCTCGAGCAGCGACAGCATCGCCGCATCGACATGGGCCCGGTAGGCGCCGATCTGGTCCGCGCCCGGGCGCGTCAGCAGGCCGCGCGAGGCACGCGCGATGCGTGCGCCCACCGCTTCGTAATAGGAGTTGAACAAATGGCTGTAGTGCGGATCGAACACACGATAGCCGGGCAGGTGCGGCAGCAGCAGGAAGGTCTCGAAGAACCAGCTGGTATGGGCGCGGTGCCACTTGGTCGGGCTGGCGTCCGCCATCGACTGCACCTGCTGGTCCTCCGGCGACAGCCGGGCGGCCAGTGCTTCGGTGCGCGCGCGCACCGCCCGATAGCGCTCGGGCCAGTGGGCGTCGCCGAGGCTCAGCGCGGGTGCTTGCTCAAATTGCCCAGCCGCCATGTCGGAATCCTCCGCGCATCGTCGCCCTACTTGACCTTGACGCCCCGCCAGAATGCGATGCGGTCCTTGATCTGCGCGGCGGCGTCGCTGGGCTCAGGGTAATACCAGGCGGCGTCCTTGGTCTCTTCGCCGTTCGCGGCCACCGTGTAATAGTGTGCCACGCCCTTCCAGTGACAGACCGTGGTGGTGGTGCTCGGCTTGAGGTAATCGGCGTTGACGGCTTCCACCGGAAAATAGTGATTACCTTCGACCACGACGGTGTCGTCGGACTGCGCGATCACTACCCCGTTCCAGATTGCGGTGGTCATTGCTGCCTCCTGCGTGACCGCTGATCCGCGTCAGCCCTTGAGTGCGGGCCGTGGGCGGATAGTGGCTTGCTGCTGATGCCGGCGGACCGGGCGATGGTCTCGCCGGGCCCGCTTCATCGAATTATCGGATCGGAGCGTCTGTTGAGCTATGACCGGCGGTCCGGCGCATATGTTCAATCGTACGACCGATCGGCGATGCCACCGGATTGATGGAGGCGGCATCCGGGATTGCAAGAGGGCGTCATCCAATCCGCCGCCGTGCCGGCAATCCCGCTCGGAGAAGCCCCCGGATCTGCGGGTGGTGATTCCGGGCTTATTCCGGGGCGCTGACCTGAACCCCGGTCTGCGGCAGCCCCGAGATATGCACCTTGTGCTTGGGCTCGAAGTTGGGGCACGGCCACATGCCGGCGCGCATCTTCTTCAGTTCTTCGGTGTCGTGGAAATCGCGGTAAGGTGTGAGATCGAGGTTGTCCGGCACCCGGGTCAGATCCTCGTCGCCGATGACCTTGATGTAGTCCTGCATGAAGGCGTCATACGCCTCCCAGGTGATGCCCTCGGCGCGCACCGCGGCCTGTTCGGCGTGCAGCGCGATCTGGTGCGCGTGCAGATAGTGCATGCCGAGCAGCTGGATCAGCGACTTCTCCACCGCCTCGTGCACCACCAGGAAGCGGTCGGTGAGCACCTTGCGCTTGCGGTAGATGAAGCTCTTCGGCATGTGGCGGTCGATGAAGATGGTATGGCCGTCGATGCTGTAGCCGGCCAGGTAGGGGATGTCGTAGCCGCGCTCCAGATGGGTGCGGGCGCGGATCGCCTTCACCGCGTGATCCATCATGGTCTGGCCGATCAGCCATTCCGGCCGATGGCCCTTGTGCGGCGCCTTGTGCGCCGGGTTGATCGTCTTGAGCATCTTGGGGTTTCGTTCTGAGCCGTGCATGCTGTTCTCCTCGTTGATCCCGACAATATCGCATCGCAGTGATGAAAGTCCCGTGTCAGCGCGCCAGCGACACGCCGACGCCGATGCGGAAAATGGAACGGTTGTAGTTCAGCAGGTCTTCGCCATAGCCCTGCCACACATAGAGCATCCAGAAGAAATCCGGATCGGCCGGCTTGTTGGGAATGGTGTATTGCAGATTCATCGCGCCCTTGCCGGTGACCGGGTTGTAACGGACCATCGCCCGCAGCAATTGCTTGCCGAACAGCTGCTGCTCGTAGGTCAGCTCGCTGTAGCCGTAATAGGCGCCGATATGGGGGTTGTCGTCGCGCTCCGGGTCGGTGGCCGGAATGCTGTCGTTTTCCGGCAGGCGGTACCACCATTTCCAGTAGATCAGGTGATCGCCTTCGGCCTGGAAGATCGCGGCGTAGAAGCGGTTCCAGCTGCGCGAGTCCGGCAGCGCCTTGCCGTTGGACTCGTGCTCGAAGCCGAAGTCGGCGCCGAGGTGATACCAGCGCTCGCGGTCGGCGGGGATGTAGCGGTAGAACAATTCGGGGTTGTAGTCGGTCTCGCGGAACGGCGCGGAATCGTGGGTGTTGTAAGCCTGCCAGAACGACTTCTGCGAATACGCCGCGTACAGCGGTATGCCGAACAGGCGCTGCTTGAAGCTCAGCTGAAACATCACCTCGGTATTGCGTCCGTCGTAAGCCGGGCTGAAGGTATAGGGCAGCAGGAACATCGGCTTGTGCAGCGACAGGCCGCGGCCGGCGGAGACGATGTCGTAGGCATCCGGATCGGGCAGGAACAGGCTGCGCCGCTCGGCCAGCGTCGGCTTCGGCGCCTCGGTGGTGGGGGCGGCGGCCGTGACCGGCGCAGTCTCGGTCAGCGTGGCGCCGGGCGTGGTCACCGGCGCGACCTTGGTACCGGTCAGGGTCACATCGGTGGCGGGCGCCACCGGCGTGAGGCTGGCGCGCATGCTGCCGGCGAATCCCCACGGAGCGGACAGGGCGGTGCCGGTGGCGGTGATCGGCACACAGGCCTGGGCTGCGTCGCTCTTTTCGGGGGCCGTGCCGCAAGCGGCAGACAGCAGCGCGGCAACGGCGCAAACTATAGGGCAAAGCGTACGCATCGAGTCCTTTCCCTGAGCGTATTGAGAGTGGGTCTGTTGACAGTCATTTGACGCAGCGACCAAATGACTGTCAACAGACCCTAGCCAGCCGCATTTTATTTCCCCCTGCGGAACCTGAAATTTAACCGATGCTCGCAGATATTGCCCTGCTCCTACTCGCCGCGGTGATCGCGGTGCCCCTGTTCAAGCGCTTCGGCCTCGGCTCGGTGCTGGGTTATCTTGCGGCCGGCATCGCCATCGGCCCCTGGGGCCTGGGCCTGATCTCGCGGGTCGAGGAGATTCTGGATTTCTCCGAGTTCGGCGTGGTGCTGCTGCTGTTCGTGATCGGCCTGGAGCTGCAGCCCAGCCGCCTGTGGCGCCTGCGCTCGGCGGTGTTCGGCCTGGGCGGTGCGCAGGTGCTGCTGACCGCGGCGGTGCTGGCGGGCTGGTCGCTGTGGCGCTATCAGCAGACGGTGCCGGCGGCCATCGTCATCGGCTTCGGCCTGTCCATGTCCTCCACCGCCTTCGTCCTGCAGATGCTGGGCGAGCGCAAGGAGCTGACCGACCGCCACGGCCGCGCCGCCTTCGCCATCCTGCTGTTCCAGGATCTGGCGGTGATCCCGTTCCTGGCGCTGCTGCCGTTCCTCGCCGCCCAGGGCGCGGCGCTGCACAGCGGCACGCCGTACTGGGTCGGCGCGGCCAAGGCGGGGGCGGCGCTGGCCTTCGTGGTGTTTCTCGGCCGCTACCTGCTGCGGCCGGTGCTGCGCATCCTCGCCGCCACCCAGGTGCCGGAGATCTTCACCGCCGCCGCCCTGCTCACCGTCACCGGCACCGCCCTGGGCATGAGCGCGGTAGGCCTGTCCGCCTCGCTCGGCGCCTTCCTCGCCGGCATGCTGCTGGCCGATTCCGAATACCACTACGAGCTGCAGGCCGACATCGAGCCGTTCAAGGGCCTGCTGCTGGGCCTGTTCTTCATGGCGGTGGGCATGTCCGCCAACATCGGCTTCATCGCCCAGGATCCGCTGCGCGTGTTCGAGGGCGTGGCGGTGCTGGTGATGATCAAGGTCCTGGTGCTGTATCTGGTCGGCCGCGGCTACGGCCTGCCGGCCGGCTCGTCGCGGTCCCTGGCGGTGGCGCTGTCGCAGGGCGGCGAGTTCGCCTTCGTGCTGTTCGCCCTGGCGCGCAACGCCGCCATCTTCGACCAGGGCACCGCCGACGCGCTGGTGGTGTCGGTGACGCTGTCGATGATCGCCACGCCGCCGCTGTATGCCCTGGTGGCGCGTTTCGGCGGCAGCGCATCCGAGGAGGCGCGGCCGTTCGACGAGATCGACGCGCCGGAAAACGACATCATCATCGCCGGCTTCGGCCCCTTCGGCCAGATCTTCGGCCGCATGCTGCGCCTGAAGAAGATTCCCTACACCGTGCTCGAGCGCAACTGGCAGCATGTCGACTTCGTGCGCCAGTTCGGCAGCACCGTGTTCTACAGCGACGCCGGGCGCATGGAAGTACTGCGCGCCGCCAAGGCCGACAAGGCGCGCTTCTTCGTGCTGGCCATCGCCGATGTGGAGGAATCGCTGCGCATCGCCGAGATGGTGCGGCGCAACTTCCCGCATCTGCGCATCTTCGCGGTGGCGCGCGACCGCGCCCATACCATGCAGTTGATGGACCTGGGCGTGGCCGACGTGATCCGCCGCGCCTACGGTTCCAGCCTGGAAATGACCGCCGAACTGCTGCGCGCGCTGGGCGAGGCGGACGACCGCATCGCCCGCGACATCGACCGCTTCCGCCGCCACGATCACGACACCCTGCTCAAGCAGCAGGCGATCCATCGCGACGAGCAGCAGCTGATCCAGACCGCCAAGGAAGCGTCGAAGGAACTGGAGCAGTTGTTCGAGGCCGATCTGGAAGGGCAGGAAACCAGCACCACTTAGGGTGCTGTCTCGCGACGCCGGACGCCGGGCAAAAAAATGGGCCGCTGGAACAAAAGTTCTTCGCGGCCCAAGGCTCAGGGTCATGCCGCAGCGGATGCTCCGCAACGGGCTAAACAGGCCGGTCCTAAAAAATGAGCCGCTGGAACACCGAAGCGTTCTTCGCGGCCCAAGGCTCAGGGCCGTGCCGGCGCGGACCTTTCCGCGACGGACTAAACAGGTCGGCCTAAAAAATGAGCTGCTGGAATGCCGAGGCGTTCTTCGCAGCCCAAAGCTCAGGGCCGTGCCGCCGCGGACCTTCCGCAACGGGCTAAACAGGTCGGCCTAAAAAATGAGCCGCTGGAACACCGGAGTGTTCTTCGCGGCCCAAGGCTCAGGGCCGTGCCGGCGCGGACCTTCCGCGCCGGGCTAAACAGGACGGTTTGAAAAGTGGGCTGTTCGAACCGGAGTTCTTCGCAGCCCAAGGCTCAGGGACCGTTGAGCGGTGCGGCGGTCAGGCCGCGCCGAATGCAGAAACCGTTTTTTGCTGCGGGGCGGATCGGGCCTCGCCCCCCACCTCGCGTTGCAGCTTCATCGCCGCGCGGATCAGCGCCTGCGTCGAATTGCCGCTTTCCGGATAGCGGCTGGAGCCCAGGCCCCAGACCAGCCGGAAGGTCTGGCTCTCGTACTGCACCGGCGCATTGAGCAGCGTGCTGAACTGCGCCATCGCCTCATCGCGGCTGCGCTCGGCGCGCTCGCGCAGCAGCAGGACGAAGCCGTCGTGCGACAGCCGCGCCAGCAGGTCGCCTTCGCGCAGCACCGAGGCCAGCTGGCCGGCCAGCTTCTTCATGATCAGGTTGACGCGGTCCTGGCCCAGCCGTTCCACCAGGGCGCGATAGCTGCGGATCTCGCCATAGATCACCCCGAACGGCGGCGGCGCCTTGCCGTTGACGCTGATCAGCTGGCGCAGCAGGGTTTCGTTGAACAGGCTGCGGTTGGGCAATTCGGTGACTGCGTCGTAGTAGGCAAGACGGCGCACGCGCTCGGCTTCGCCGCGGCGGTGCTCGACGCGGCGCTGCTCGGATACGGCGCGCGCATCCATTCGCGCCAGCAGCAGCACGGCCGCCAGCAGGCCGGCGCTGATCAGCGTCAGCGGCAGGCCCATCCAGCTGCCGCCGAGCAGATTGCCGGCCGCGCTCGCCGCATCGCTGGCGAAGTGCGCCGCAGCCATGCCGATGTAGTGCATGCCGCACAGCATCAGGCCCATCACCAGCGCCGCCGCGATGCGGGTCGGCAGGGCGCGCCCGGCGGGCAACTGGCGCGCCGAGAAGCCGATGAACAGGATTGCCGCGGAAGCCAGCACGGCGATGACCACGGAAGCGGCGAATAGCACCGGGTCGTAGCTGATCTGCGGCTGCAGGTGCATGGCCCACAGGCCGGCGTAGTGCATCAGGCAGATGCCGGCGCCCATGATCAGCGCTGCGGCCACCAGGCCCGGTGCCGTCAGCTTGTTGCGGCTGATGGTGTACAGGGCCAGCAGGGATATGCCGACGCCGGTGGTCCAGGACAGGACGGTCAGGGTCAGATCGTAAGTGGTGGTTGCGGGCAAGGTTAAGGCCTGCATGCCGACCAGATGCATGGCCCACACGCCGGTACCCATGGCCAGCGCGCCGGCGAACAGCCACAGCCGCTCGCGCGCACCGTCGAACAAGGCGATACGGCCACCCAGGTCCAGCGCCGCATACGAGGCGAATGCCGCCACGCAGCCAGAGGCGATGAGCAATGAGAGGTCGTGAATTTCGTTCATGTTCTTGGTTGTGCCTGCGCAGACACCTTTTGGCGAAGCAGCCTTGAGCGAAGCGGCAGAGGTGCATAGAAGACCCCACTTCGGCGCCGCCGCTGCATCGCCGCCGATGGGCGTATGCCGAGGCGTGACGAGCGGGAGAAGCGCAACCTGAACCACCGGTCAACGGTAGTGTTTGCCGGACAAGCGGCGCGGCCGCGCCGATGGCGCAAGCCAGCCGGTTTGGGCGAAACCGCCCGGCCAGCGCCGTACTTGAGCGTACTGATCGGTCCTCACGGCCGCATTTCCGCACGGCTCGGCAACGCCAGGGCGGTGCAGCGCAAGCGGTGCGGTGGGTGACGGCTGCTCGCGGGTGGAAATGGCGCTCAGGCCCGGCTCAGGCACTGCCGCGAGTGCCCGCCGCCGCACTCTCCCGCGGCCCCATGGCTCGGGCACGATCCCCGCTCAAGCCCCGGAACCGGAACAGGTTTTACAGCGCAATGGCGCCATCCGCCGGAAGCCGCTGGCGATGCCGCCAATCTCCGCACAAGGTTTCTAGGATAATGTGACATCACCTTCACCAGGCGGAACCGCGCCCAGGCATGAGCTCCATGATTCCCAGCGTGATGGTTGCGCTTGTCGCGCTGGGCATGGCCTTGGCCTTCATCTCCGCCGACTATCGCTCGCCCACCTCGCGCGCGCTGGCGCTGACCCTGGTCTTCATCGGCGTGGCCATCGGCCTCAATACCGGTTTTGTGTTCCGCGGCAGCAACAGCGCCGTGATGCCCGGATGGTTCGCGCTGCCCGAGGCGGCGGCCATCGTCGCTTCCCTGGAATGGGTCCTGCGCGTGCGCCGCACCCTGCCGGCCGGCGAACTGGATGTGCGCTTCGGCGATTTCATGTTGCGCTGCGGCCAGATCGCGGCGCTGTTGTACTGCGCACTTTCGATGCTGTACCCGGTGATCCGCTCGCGCGATTTCCTGTTCGCCGCCAGCAATGCCAGCGTGCTGCATCGGCCCGGCTTCTGGCTGTTCGCCGCCCCCATCCTGTTTGCCATCGCCACCGGCATTTTTTCCGGCGCGCTGATCCTCAACCGCCGTCCGGACCGCGCCGAACGCGTGCGCATCCTGGCGCTGGGCCTGTCCACGCCGTTCTTCCTCTGCGGCTTCGTGCTGCGCCAGGACTTCGCCTCGATTGCCGTGCTGATCGGCGAAATGATCTTCCTGGTCGGCGCCGTGCAGTACCACGTGCTGCAGGGCCAGCGCGGCCAGTTCCTGTCGCGCTTCCTGTCGTCGCAGGTGGCGACGCTGGTGGGCGAGCGCGGCCTGTCCGGCGCGATGAAGCAGAACTACCTGGAGATCACCGCGGTGGTCAGCGACGTGCGCGGCTTCACCGCCTACGCGCAGGCGCATCCGTCCTCGCGCGTGATCCAGGTGCTGCGCGACTACTACGATGCAGTGGGCGAAGTGGTCGCCGCCTATGGCGGCACCATCAAGGACTTCGCCGGCGACGGCATCCTGATCCTGGTCGGCGCGCCCATCCCCATGTCCAACCACGCCGCAGTCGGCCTGGCCATCGCGCGCGGCGCGCGCGATGCCGCGCGGCAGGTGACGCAGCGCTGGAGCAGCGAGGAACACCGCCTCGGCATCGGCATCGGCGTCGCCAGCGGCTTCGTCACCGTCGGCGTCATCGGCTCCGCCTCGCGGCTGGAATACACCGCCGTCGGCCCGGCGGTGAATCTGGCGTCGCGCCTGTGCGAGCAGGCCGCCGATGGCGAGATCCTGGTCGATGGGCGGACGCGCGAGTTGGCGTTCGAGGTGCCGCTGGAGACGCGGGAGGCGGTTGTGGTGAAGGGGTTTGCGGAGGCGGTGCCGTTGTATTCCTTGCCGTCGGCTGCTTGATGGAGTTATTCCCCCTCTCCCCATGAATATGGGGAGAGGGCTGGGGCTGACGTTTCCCTGGTTTTTCATAAGCCCAATCGTCGATTGAGGGCCTGTGTTGCCGCCGGGGTGAGCGGCGGTCCAGTGTCTCTACATAGCAGCAGCGCGAGCGTGATGATGGAGATCTCGCGAGCGGCGCGGGTAGTG
>Ga0302314_10001269_pt1 | contig 47216 bp, 30 predicted proteins | sample III_Palsa_N2_3_FD_200533 | JGI IMG/M metagenome (GOLD analysis project Ga0302314, IMG submission 200533) | Peat permafrost microbial communities from Stordalen Mire near Abisko, Sweden - III_Palsa_N2_3 | ecosystem: Environmental > Terrestrial > Soil > Palsa > Peat permafrost | place: Sweden...
CACCCAACGTTGTCCCCGCCGCCCGCGCAGGGCGCTTTGCTCTCTTAAGCTACGGTGTGATCTGCCAGCGTGATCGTGACAGAGTCGTCCGGAGTCTTGGTGGCGCCGCCGTCGCTTTGTGGGTGGTACTCGACGACCATGGTGGTGGGGTTGACCGTCACGCGAAGATAGCCATAGTCCGTAAAGTCGTAGCTTTCGAGCGTCAGGTCATCGTCGATCTTGTACGGGGTACGTATCGTGGAGCGCATCTTCGACAGCGGATTGTGCCCCCCACAGCCCGCAACGATGTAGGGGATCTCGAGTCCATTGATCGTCCGCGTATACCGCTGGTAGTTGTGCGCGTGGCCGGAGAAGACAGCGTGTGGCCACACACCCGCAGCCGTGCAGCAGGCGTCGATATCCGCCAGCATCAGCGGGCTGCCGCCGTGCTCGGTGCCTCCCGTGAACGGCGGATGATGAACCGCGATGATAACGGCTCCGGTGAAGTTCTCGGTCTTGATGCGGGTGAGCGCGGCGGTAAGAAAGTCGGTCTGTCGGGCGTCGAGAACGGTGTTCGGCGATGAGGTACCGGTCTGCGCGGAGATGACGCCGGGATCTTCGAGCACGTTGCTGTAAAGGCCGAGGATGCGGACGAACGGTGCCTCAAACGTGAAGTAGACGCCGGGCTGGGTCATCGTGGTGCGGAGCAAACCACCAGCGTCAGGCGAACTGACGGGAGTGTCGGCGCAGAAGTTCTCAAGGAAGGCCTGCAGCGTAGTCTCAGGGTCTTTCGCATAGACGACGCCGTCATGGTTGCCTGCAATGGCCACGATGGGCGCGGGGTAGTCGCGGTATGGCTCGTAAAACTGGTCGTAGTAGTACGTCGACTCGCCAAAGTAATAGACCACATCGCCAAGGTGGAAGAAGAACGAGGGGACATCGGAGCAATTGGCTTCGGTAAAGTCGGAGACCATCTTGTCCGCGACGAGCGACTGGGTTGAAGGGCCGGTGACGCTGCCCGTATCCCCAACGGAGTGGAAAACAATCTGGCCGGCGGCCTCGATGGCGGTTTGCTTGGCGCTGCCTGCCGAGCCATAAACCTGAGCGAGGGTGAGGGTGGGCTCGGCAACGCCGCCCCGCGATTGTGGGACAGGTTCGAGATTGTCGAGCTCGGCGAGGCTCTGGTCCGTGACCGGATCCTTGAAGCTGGTGGGATCGGGCGATGGCTTGGGCTGGCTGAAGACGGGATCACCGGTAGCGCTGCCGGTTGGAGGTGGGGTTGGCGTGGTGGTGGGCTTTGGGTGTTTTTTCTTGTTCGGGTCGAGCTCTTGGGGAGGGGGCATCGATCATCTCCTGCATCGTTGGATGCCGTGCGAGAAAAGCATATCCCAACAAAGCATCGTGTTGCGTGAATGGGCGATGACTCCGCGACCCATGAGCGGAGGGCGAAGCGCATAGAATAGAAGCTGGCGCCAGCGGCTGATCGGGCTTTTGTCTTGTCTTTTATCTGTTCTCCGTCTCGATCGAATCAATTGATTGATCGTTGCGATGAACTCCTCCGATCGTCCACCTTGTCGATCGTCCGCCGGCGCGGGAAAGGTTTGACCACAGTGAAGGCACTTGTAAAGAGCCGGGCCGAGCGCGGCATCTGGCTCGAAGACGTAGCAGAGCCCGAGATGGGCATCAACGACGTAAAGATCCGGGTGCTCTATACCGGAATCTGCGGAACAGACCTGCATATCTACGACTGGGACGGCTGGGCAAGCGCAACCATCCCGGTAGGCCTGACGATCGGCCACGAATTCGTCGGCGAAGTGATGGCGATGGGCTCAAACGTCGCCGACCTGAAGATCGGCCAACTGGTCAGCGGTGAAGGTCATGTCGTCTGTGGCCGCTGCCGCAACTGTCTCGCCGGCCGCCGCCATCTGTGCGCCTACACGCTGGGCGTGGGCGTCAATCGCGCAGGTGCATTCGCGGAGTTTATCGTCCTGCCGATGTCGAACATCTGGCAGCACAGCCCCGGAATCCCGCACGAGATCGCGGCCATCTTCGATCCCTTCGGCAACGCAGTCCATACCGCGCTCGCTTTCCCGGTACTCGGCGAAGATGTACTGGTGACCGGCGCAGGTCCCATCGGCATCATGGCCGCCGCGGTGGCCAAGCACGCGGGCGCGCGGCACGTCGTCATCTCTGATCCCAATGCATATCGGCGCGAGCTGGCCGAGAAGGTCGGCATCACGAAAACCCTCGATCCGCGTTCGAAGTCAATCCACGAGCTCGAAACAGAGCTTGGCATGCAGGAGGGCTTCGATGTCGGCCTTGAGATGTCCGGCAATCCGCAGGCGTTTCGCGACATGCTCGACTCCATGAGCCACGGCGGCAAGATCGCAATGCTCGGCATTCCGTCGGCTGAGATCGCCATCGACTGGAACAAGATCATCTTCAACCAGCTCACCCTGCGCGGCATCTACGGTCGCGAGATGTATGAGACCTGGTACAAGATGACAGTGATGCTGGAGTCCGGCCTCGACATCTCAGGCGTCATCACGCATCGGCTCAACTGGCGCGACTACGAAGAAGGTTTCGCCGCAATGAGCTCCGGGAACTCCGGCAAGGTCGTGCTGGATTGGCGCGACGTCGGCTAACGCAGTCTGCATCGCAAAGGATCGCCAGAATGGGTCGCAGAGATATCTGCGGCCCGTTTTGTTTTGCCGTGAGGCAAATCGTGGACGTTGACCCGGTCGAAGTTCCCGCAAACTCCTGTAACTCTTTCCGCCGATCCGTGTCCAACCATAGCCGCAAATCTATTTTGTGTTTAGAGTGGTCACAACCAGAAGGGCTCTCGAAATCCGTCGCAGGGTAAGCGGCGTACTTCAAGACAGTCGCATCGAACGGGCCAGATCACTCTGACGAACGGAACAGGCGAAGCCTTTGATGGAATCCACCGACTGCAACGTGCCCCCACAAGCTCTGGCCCACCCGCCGGAGAGCCTCTTTGAACGATGTAGCTGGTTCTACGCGCTCTGCCGGGAGTACCTCTTTCGCGACCACACGCAGGAGATCGCCCGATCGTTGTTTCCCGATGGCCCGCCCGCTGACGGGACGCATGTCGTCGAAGTAGGTTGCGGCCCTGGCTTCTACTCCTGCCGCCTCGCCGAGGAGTTTCCCGGCCTCCGCGCCACCGGCGTCGATCTCTCCGACAAGCTTCTGCTACGCGCCAAAACCCGCGCCCGGCGACGATCTCTCCCCAACTGCGAGTTCCATCACGGCGACGCCCGTGCGCTCCCTGAGCTGCTGCATCCCGTCGATGCGATCATCGTCTCGCGCCTCTTTCTGATCGTCCCCGCCCGGGAGGCAGTCGTGCAGGAGATCTTCCGCGTCCTCAAGCCAGGTGGCCGATGTTTTATCGCCGAACCAACCTCCGGCTTTCGCACGCGCATCCCGCTCAGCTGCATGTGGATCCTCTCGAAGTTCCCCTACACCCCCGCCGGCGGCTACCGCGAGCCACATCAGGCCGAGGTCATGTCCCGCACCGACTTCTCCAACCTCATCTACTCGCAGGCCTGGGGCCACGTGGAGATCGAGTACGATGGCTGGTATCAGTACGCGGTCTGCCAGAAGCGTGCTGAGCCGCAGGGGGTTGCGGCACTGGAGAGAAAGGCGAGGCTCGATGGCAACGCCGCCTGAGCGACTTATGTACGAGATCTTATCCCTCCCCCAACCTGCAAGTGCAATCGAGCTGCGATGGCCGCTGTGTGCGCTCGCCGTCATGGCAAAGGCCCCTCGTCCGGGCAAGGTAAAGACGCGTCTCTCGCCTCCGCTGACACCCGAGGAAGCCGCCGCACTCAATACGTGCTTCCTGAAAGACACGACGCGCAACATCGCCGACGTCGCCGAGCAGGGAAACGCCGCTGGCGTCATCTGCTACACGCCTGCCGGAGATGAGGCCGCCTTCGATCGCCTCTTGCCGGAAGATTTTTCGCTCGTCCTGCAACGGGGCGATGCCTTTGGCGAACGCCTCCTGTGCGCGGCTGAAGATCTCCTCGCTCTTGGATTCGGAGCCGTCTGCCTGATCGATTCCGACTCGCCCACGGTCCCGCGCGCAGCGTTTGAGCAGGCAGTTGCGGAGCTGGCGAAGCCCGGCGATCGAGTGGTGTTGGGGCCATCCGACGACGGCGGCTACTACCTCATCGGCTTGAAGAAAGCCCATGCAGCGGTCTTTGACCGAATTACATGGAGCACCGCGACCGTCTTCGCCGAGACCTGCGAACGGGCGCAAGAGGCTGGGCTTGAGGTGGTCGAACTTCCACGGTGGTACGACGTCGACGACGCAGCCACATTGCAGGTACTTGAGGTTGAGTTGCTCGAAGGGACAAGGCCGTCGTTCGTAGAGACGCACGGATATGACGCTCCTTTCACGCGCGAATTTCTGCTCGCACGACGCAAGGCAAACGTGACGGAAGGCGCCGTCGCGTCGGTGAGCCGATGACCCTTGCTCGGCCGCTGCGCTGGCACGAAGCGCGCGCATGGCAGACTAACGCGGCGCTCCTCCTGATCGGCGCCGGAATGTTCGCGCTCGCCCGCCAGTTCGTCTCCGAGGACGATCACTTCACGATCGGGTTCTCCGGCGTCTCCGGCTGGTCGGTAACGCTCTACATCGCCGCCATCGCGATCCTCTTCGTAGGCCGCACCGACCGCTTCACCTTTCCCATCATTCTCGGCGTGGGCATCGTCTGCCGCCTGGTCACAGTGCATGCCGAGCCGTTCTTATCGAGCGACGTCTTCCGCTACGTCTGGGACGGCGTCGTGCAGCACGCGCACATCAGCCCATACCGCTACGTCCCCGGCGATCCCGCGCTCAGCTTCCTCCGCGAGCCTAATGTCGATATCTACTCGGGGATCAACCGGCGCGACTACGCCCGGACGATCTATCCTCCAGCCGCCCAGGTCCTCTTCTACCTCATCACGGCCATCAGTCCCACGATGGTATGGATGAAGTCCGCGATGGTGCTCTTCGAAGGCCTGACCCTGTGGGGGCTGGCGAAGCTGCTCGAGGAGATGGGTCGGCGGCGAGAGCAGGTCCTGCTCTATGCATGGTGCCCACTGCTGATCTGGGAGATCGGCGGCTCGGGGCATCTGGACTCCGCCGCGATGGCGTTCATCGTGCTGGCCCTGCTCTTCCGCTATCGCAAACAACCGGTGCTGACGGGGCTGTTTCTTGGCCTGGCGGTGATGACCAAGCTCTATCCCATCGTGCTCTTCCCGGCGCTCTATCGGCGTGGAGACTGGAAGATGCCAGCGGTGTTGGCCGGGGTCATCGCGTTCGGCTATGCGGCCTACTCGAGCGTCGGAATGCTGGTCTTTGGCTTCCTCGGCGGCTATGCGAAGGAAGAGGGGCTCGCAACAGGCGTGCGGTACTTCCTCCTCGACTGGGCGCAGCATCGAGCGGGCCTAGAGCATCTCCCAACTGCCGCATTTTACCTACTCTGTCTGTGCTTCTTCGGCGGACTGACGGTATGGGCGTGGCGCGTGGGAGCAGAGAGCGCACCGGATGCATTTCTCGCGCCCGCGCTTGGCTTCGCTCTGGCGTTGATGCTGCTGTTTTCGCCGCACTACGCGTGGTACATCGCGTGGCTGGTCCCGTTCTTCTGCGTGCTCCCGAGCCTGACGGTGCTGGTCTATATCGGTGGGTTTTTCTACGGCTACACCACCGCACTGGCCGATCCAGGACCGAAGATGTTCTTGCTGAACGAGTATCTCTATAGCGCAGTCCTGGCTGCCGCAGTTCTGGATCTTGCAATCAAGGTTGTGGTCCCGCGCCTGCCTGAGAGACTGCTTGAGGCAATCCCGCCTCGCAAGGCACTCTCGTACCGCAGGCGGCCTTCTGCGAGCGGGGCTTCGTGAACTCGAACCCAGGCTCCCGAGTCTCAGTCATTATCCCGGCGTTTAACGAGGTCGAATCGATCGGGCACGTCGTGGCCGAGATGCCGTGGCACTTGATCGCAGAATGCCTCGTCGCAGACAACGGCAGTGCGGACGGAACCGGCGCGGCGGCCGAAGCGGCAGGCGCACGCGTCGTCTCATCGCCCAAAGGGTATGGAATGGCCTGCCAGGCGGGTTCGCAGGCGGCAAGGCCCGAGTCGACGGTTCTGGTCTACATGGATGGCGATGGGTCGGACGTGATTGCGAACCTGCCGCTATTGGTCGACCCGATCCTGAACGGAGAAGCCGACTTTGTCCTCGGGACGCGGATCAAGGGCAAGCGTGAACCAGGCTCCATGCTGCCCTCGCAGCTCTTCGCCGCGCACCTCGTAGGCCTGCTGCTGCGGTTCCTCCAGGGAGTGCGCTACACCGACATGGGACCATTCCGGGCAATTCGGCGCAGCGCCCTCGAGCAGATGGACATGTCGGAGCTCACCTACGGCTGGAACCTCGAGATGCAGATCAAGGCAGCCCAGCATCATCTCCGGATTCGCGAGATTCCGGTCGACTATCGCAGGCGGATAGGTGGGACGAGCAAGGTCTCGGGCGACTTCAAAGCGTCGTTCAAGGCCGCGGTACGGATCCTTGAGGTGCTCTTCCGGGTCGGATTGACGAAGAAGAAACCGTCGCCCGGAACTTGACAACCTCCCGTCGCTGAACGCCCTCACGCACAGGTGCCCCTCTTCGATCGCCCACCGCAAACGGCAACAAAAACTGAAGTCACCGCTTAAGTCGTCTCATTCCAAGACTTTGCGCAAAAGAGGGGGAGGGGGGTGCTCCCGCAGGCTATACTGCTTCGGATAGAAACTCAGCTCTTTCCCGCCAGGAGGCGTCATGGAACATCGCATCGTAGGAACCACAATGCCGGTCCTCGAGTTCGCCCTCGGAGCCAACGACGCCGTGATCTCCGAGGCAGGCGAACTCTCCTGGATGAGTCAGACCATCCAGATGACCACCCACACCCAGATGGCCGGCGGCGGCGGCCTGCTGGGTGTACTCAAGCGCGTCGCCGGTGGCGGCACCCTCTTCATGACCGAGTACCGCTCCGTCGGCGGCCCGGGTGAGGTCGCCTTTGCCACCCGGGTGCCGGGCCACATCGTCCCCGTCCAGGTCGGCCAGGGATATGAGTACCTGATCCATCGTCATGGGTTCCTGTGCGCTACAGAGGGGGTGCAGCTAGGCGTTGGCTTCCAGCAGTCGCTCGGGGCAGGCATCTTCGGTGGCGACGGATTTCTGCTGCAAAAGGTAAACGGGTATGGCACGGCCTGGCTGGAGCTCTCGGGCGAGGTGATTGTGCGAGACCTGCGGCCCGGGGAGACGCTCCGGGTACACCCGGGCCACGTAGGCGCATTCCAGTCGAGCGTATCGTTTCAGATCACGATGATCCGCGGGGTGCGGAACCTGATCTTCGGTGGAGATGGGCTGTTTCTGGCTGCGCTGACTGGGCCGGGGAGGATCTGGCTGCAGACGCTGCCGATCTCGCGCCTGGCGCATCAGTTGCAGGAATATATGCCGGGCCACCGCTCGGAACGCGTAGAAGGTGGGGTGGTCGGGGGGATTGTCGGCTCGGTGCTGGACGGGATGCGACGGTAGGCCGATTCTCTAAACAAGAAATACACACCACGAAGTGGCCGCCCCGCGCGCAGCGGGCCCGTCCGGCAGGACAAGCCGCGCCGACGCGCTACTCGGTAAGGAGCGCGTCAACAGCCCAGCCGTTGTAGGAGATTAGGAAGAGTAGTGCCGCGTAGACGGCGGCATAAGTAAGCTGGATCGAAGCTGCGCTCCAGTCCTGCGCGAGCGCGGAGCCAAAGGTGAGCATCAGGATAAGGGTGCTCCCGCCCACAAGGGCTGCCCGAGTGCGCAGACCGACGACGAGTAAAAGGCCAAAGAGGGCTTCCGTCCACGGCAGCACGAGGCCGAAGCTGTAGACCAGTGAAAGTGGAAGCGGCGTGTGGCTGAACTGCGGGACTAGCTTCGTGGCGAACTGGCTGGAGCCCGCGAGCAGGCGGCTGAGGCCGTGCATGAGGATATTCGTACCGAGGATGATGCGCAGAAGCGCGTAGGCGGCACGGCGGTCGCGTAGCTGCTGTGGATTGTCTGTGGTGTTATCGGGCGTATCCGTCGCGTCGGTCATATCCATCCTGGGCCTCGTGTTTCCGATGCTCTGCTAGGATACGTGCGATGGCACGAGGAGGACGCATGGAGCGTCGGGAGTTCCTGAAGACCTCGCTGGCGAGTTCGGTGATGGCGGCTTCTGGGGGAGCGGTGATGGCGGAGAGTCCGGTGAGTGGTGCGCGTGAGTTCTACCTGTTGCGGTCGTATTCCTTCACGATGGGGCCTCAGACGCAGGTCGCGGAGCGGTACTTTGGCGAGGCGTTGATTCCGGCGCTGGGTCGGATGGGAATTGGACCCGTAGGCGCGTTTCGGCTGGATATCGGGCCGCAGACGCCGACGTACTATTTGCTCATTCCAGCGACGTCCGTCGAGACGTTGGCGATGCTGGAACTGCACCTAACGAAGGATGCGGTGTTCATGAAGGCGGCGGAGCCGTTCTGGAGTGCTGCGGCGACCAGCCCTGCGTTTGGACGCATGGAGAGTTCCTTGCTGGTGGCGTTTGAAGGTTGGCCGAAGCTGACTCCGCTTGCGGGTGCGGCGAAGGATAAGCGGATCTTCCAGCTTCGGACCTACGAGAGCCCGAGCGACGCGGCGCATGTGCGGAAGGTCGAGATGTTTAACAACGGAGAGTTCGCGATCTTCACCAAGGCGGGAGCACATGCGGTGTTCTATGCGGACACGCTTGTCGGGTCGCGGATGCCGAGCCTGACCTACATGTTGAGCTTCGCGGATATGGCGGCGTTGAATGCGGCGTGGGCGAAGTTCGTCGCGGATCCGGCGTGGACCAAGTTGAAGAGCGATCCCCGATACAGCTACGAAGAGATCGTAAGCAATATTACGAATCTTGTTCTATCGCCGCTGGCTTGCTCGCAGATTTAATTACCAGGCGTTGTAGAAGCCGTCGCGCTCGGTAAGTTCGACCTGGGTGTTGAAGAGGGTGTTGAGGCGGTCGGCGGTAAGGAACTCCTGCTTGGGTCCGTCGGCCAGGATGCGACCGTTGCGCATCATCAAAACGCGATCGATCTCGGGCAGGATGTCGGCGATGTGGTGGGTGATGAGCAGGATGCCGGTGCCACCCTGGGCCAGGGTGCGGAGCATCTCGCGGAGATCGCGCTGGGCGGCGATGTCGAGGGCGTTCGATGGCTCGTCGAGGAGGAGCATCTCGGCGGAGGCGACAAGGGCGCGGGCGATCATGATGCGGCGCTGCTGGCCGGCGGACATCTGGCCGACCAACTTTTCCGAGAAGCCGGTTGCGCCGACGCGCTGGATCACTTCGTCCGTGCGGGCTTCCATTTCGTCGGTGACGGTGAGGTTGGGCCAGAGGGTGGAGCTCGAAAAGAAGCCGGTGAGGACGGCGTTGCGACCGGTGCACTGGAGGGTGGGACGGCCCGGGAGTTCGGCGGAGACGACGCCGAGGCGCTTCTTGAGCTCGGTGAGGTCCCAGCGTTCGCGGCCGAAGATGCTCAGGCGCATGTCTGGCGCGACGAGCGGGTAGCACTCGCAGGTCATGGTCTTGATGAGGGTGCTCTTGCCGCAGCCGTTGGGGCCGAGGATGGCGATGTGCTCGCCGCGCCGGATGCTCAGGTGGATGTCGTGGAGGATGGTGGCTTCGCCTCGGGCGACGGAGACGTGTTCGAAGTTGAGAAAGATCTCTTGCTCGTTGGGCTTGTTGCTCTCGCTGCTCGTGGGGGCCTGGGCTTCGTTCGACATGTGCTGGGCTATTCCTGTTTGTCTTCTTTGCTTACGGCGAGGGGCAGCGGGATGGTACCGGTCTGGAGCTTGACAAGTTCGGGCTGGGCGATGCGGCTGGGTCCGAGGACGGCCATGCGGGGCAGGGGGCCGCGCACCATGGCAACCTCGTCGCAGGCGTAGAGGCGGGGGCAGAGCTGGCAGTCCTTGTAGATCTTGTCGGGCAGGGTGGTGCGGTCGGTGGTGCGGAAGCCGAAGTGGAAGAAGAAGTCGGGGATGCGGGTGAAGAGGGAGACGCAGACGACGCCCTGGTCTTCGGCCTCGGTGAGGAGGGCTTTGAGGAGCTTGCCGCCTGCGCCTTGGCCCTTGGCCTCGGGTTTGACGACGATGGAGCGGACCTCGGCGAGGTGGGGGCCGTAGAGGTGAAGGGCTCCGCAGCCGAGGAAGACACCGGCTTCGGACTCGGCGATATGGAAGTCGCGGACGTTCTCGCAGATCTCGGCGTAGTTGCGGCGGAGGAGGGTGCCGTCGCTCGAGAGGGAGTTGACCAGCTCGAAGATGTTCACGGCGTCCTGTAGCTTGGCGCGGCGGACGGTGGCGCCGATGACGCGGGGGCGCGAGGAGTCGGTCGAGGTGGAGTCGCTGATGGCGGTGAAGATGGACATCTCTGCTTCTTTCTTCTGAATCGCTGCGCGGTGTGAGGGTACCCCCCTCCTGCGCTATTTGTGCAAAGTCTTCATTCGGTGCAACTTAAGGGGTGACTTTGGTTGCGTCGGTCCTAAAGTGTTGATTTTGTTGCGCTTGACCGCAAAGTATTGATTCGAGATGGGTTGCTGCTGGGTTTGCTGTCTCGAATTTTTATTCCCTACTTCTATTGTAGCGGGTTGGAGGGGGTGGGTACGCCATCTTTAGGTTCCCTATAAGTCGTATCTATTGATGGGGTTAGCGGGTTTTATGACGGGTTGGGGGTTGACAGGCGAGTTTGTGGGGGCCAGATCGTAAGAACGGAAGGCAAAGCACCAGCAAAGACAAAGGCAGATCCTCCGGCTTCGCCGAAGGATGACAAGACTAAATGCTGGGGTTCAGGGGTGGTGGCCCGTTGAGAGGTTGGCGGGTGCGGTCGAGCTTCGCTCGATGCCCACCTTAGACGACGATGAAGCTGTCGCCGAAGATGGGGCACCCGTGCTTAAAGTTAGCGGGTGTGGCGGGATTTGGCGGCGGCCAGGGCGGATTGGACCTGGTGCCGGGCGGTGCCGCCGAGGACGTCGTGGCAGTCGAGGGTGGCCTCTAAGGTGATGGCTTCGAAGAAGTCGGGTTCGAACTCTTCGCCGAAGGCCCTGAGCTCTTCGAGGGTGAGGGCGTTGAGTTCTCGGCCCGTTTCAAGGCCGTGGCGGACGGCGTGGCCGATCTTCTCGTGAGCTTTGCGGAAGGGTACGCCCTTACCGGTGAGGTAGGTGGCGGCGGCCATTGCATTGAGGTAGCCGTTTTGTGCTGCAGTTTTCATAACTTCCGGACGAAACTTCAAGCTTCGAGTGAAGTCTGGGAGGATGTGGAGAATGCCAAGAACGGTTTCGGTCGCGTCGAAGACGGGCTCCTGGCCTTCCTGAAGGTCTTTGTTGTAGGCCAAGGGAAGACCCTTGATGAGGACGGAGAGGGTGGTCGCTGCGCCGACGAGGCGGGCAGATTTGCCGCGAAGAAGCTCGGTGAAGTCGGGGTTCTTCTTCTGCGGCATGGCGCTCGAGCCGGTGGAGAAGGCCTCGGGGAGGTCGAGGAAGCCGAACTCGGCGGTGGAGTAGAGGGTGAGCTCCTCGGCGAAGCGGGAGAGGTGGAGGCCGAAGATGGAGAGGACCTGGGTGTACTCCAAGGCGAAGTCGCGGTCTGAGGTTGCGTCCATGCTGTTGGGCGTGGGGGCGGTGAAGCCGAGGGCCTGGTTGGCGATGCGGCGGTCGAGGGCTAGGGTTGCTCCGGCGACGGCTCCGGAGCCTAGCGGGGACTGGCTGAGGCGGGCGCGGCAGTCGCTGAGGCGCGAGAGGTCGCGCTCGGCCATTGCTACATAGGCCAATAACCAATGGGCAACTAAGACCGGTTCGGCGCGCTGGAGGTGGGTGTAGGAGGGCATGACGGCGGGGCCGGAGCGCTCGGCGAGGTCGATGAGCGCGAGACACCAGTTGCGGATGCCCTCGGAGGCAACGTGGATCGCGTCCGAGACGTAGAGCCGCATGTTGGTGGCGATCTGCTCGTTGCGGCTGCGGCCGGTGTGGAGCTTGAGGGCGAGATCGCCGATGGCGTGGGTAAGCTCAAGCTCGACGAAGTGGTGGACGTCTTCGGCGGCGGCGGCGTTGGCGGCGAAGGGGGCGTTCGGGTTGAGGAGCTCGCGTTCCGATAACTCGATCTTTGAGATGGATTCGAGGCCGGCGATCATGCGGGCAGACTCTTCGGGCGTGAGGACGCCGGCGGCGGAGATGGCGCGGGCGTGGGCGATCGAGGCGAAGATTTCGACCTGGAAGAGGCGCCAGTCGAAGGGGAAGCTGCGCTGCCAGGCTTCGAAGTGAGGATTGAGGGGCTCGCGGAAGCGGCCGGACCACATCTTGGTGCTTTGTTCCGTCATCGTGTGATCCTTGTGCGTTGTGCGGGTGCGGGGTCCTTCGTCGACCCCTCTCGCGGTGAGGCTGCGAGAGGGGCCGCTCAGGATGGTTTTGGTTCTGGGTGCGGTGGAATGTCCGGGCTAAAGCCCGGACCTATCTCAAGGGCAAGTGCTACGGCAAAGGCGACAGACAGCAACAGCAACAGAAGAAGCAGCAGCAACGGCAACGGCAAGTGCAACGGCAACAGCAACAGCAACGGCAAGTGCAGATGCAAAATACGGGGGTATCTCCGCTGCGCGGCGGACGATGATGCTGTCCGCCGCTTCGGTCGAGATGACAATCCTTTGGGATCGGATGATGTCTTGCGGCTATCCCAGTTCTGTGAGGCGGTATCGATTCTTGCCGGTGTGGGCGGTTTACGTCCCACCCTTCGACGGTGAGGCTGTCGAAGGATGGGGCACCCAGGCCTTCGGGGGTGGTCGAGGAAAGCCGTCTCGCTTCGCTCGCTTGGTGCTCGTTTTATTCGTTGTCGGTGTTGGTGGTGAGTTGGGGCATTTCGGTGCCGTGGCTTAGGGTGATGAGGCCGGTTTGGGCGTAGGTGATGAGCTTGGCGCGGGTGTCGGTGATGTCGAGGTTGCGCATGGTGAGCTGGCCGATGCGGTCGCGAGGAGAGAAGGTGGATTCGCCCTTTTCCATGGTGAGGCGCTCGGGGTGGAAGGTGAGGTTGGGGGAGTCGGTGTTGAGGATGGTGTAGTCGTTGCCGCGACGGAGCTCGAGGGTGACGGAGCCGGTGATGGGCTTGGCGACCCAGCGCTGGGCGGCTTCGCGGAGCATGATCGCTTGGGGATCGAACCAGCGGCCCTGGTAGAGGAGGCGACCGAGTTTGCGGCCGCTGTCGCGATACTGCTCGATGGTGTCTTCGTTGTGGATGCCGGTGAGGAGGCGCTCGTAGGCGATGAAGAGGAGGGCTAGGCCGGGGGCCTCGTAGATGCCGCGGCTCTTGGCTTCGATGATGCGGTTTTCGATCTGGTCGCTCATGCCGAGGCCGTGACGACCGCCGATGCGGTTGGCTTCGAGGAGGAGGGCGACGGGGTCGGGGTACTCGGTGCCGTTGAGAGCGACGGGGAAGCCTTCTTCGAAGCGGATGGTGATTTGCTCGCGCTTGATTTCGGCTTCAGAATCGTCTCGCCAGTGGGCGACGCCCATGATGGGGGCGACGATGTGCATGCTGCTGGTGAGGAGTTCAAGGTCTTTGGCTTCGTGGGTGGCGCCGAGGATGTTGGAGTCCGTGGAGTAGGCCTTCTCCGACGACATCTTGTAGGCGAAGCCGGACTTCTGCATGAAGGCGGACATCTCGGCGCGGCCGCCGAGCTCGTCGATGAAGGTTGCGTCGAGCCAGGGCTTGTAGACCTTGAGATTGGGGTTGACGAGGAGACCGTAGCGGTAGAAGCGCTCGATGTCGTTGCCCTTGAAGGTGGAGCCGTCGCCCCAGATGTTGACGTCATCCTCCTTCATGGCGGTGACGAGCATGGTGCCGGTGACCGCGCGGCCGATGGGGGTGGTGTTGAAGTAGGTGACCCCGGCGGTAGAGATGTGGAAGGCTCCGGACTGGAGGGCGGCGATGCCTTCGCGGACGAGCGGGAGGCGGCAGTCGATGAGGCGGGCCTTTTCGGCGCCGTATTCAAGGGCCTTGCGGGGGATCTCGTCGTAGTCGGCTTCGTCGGGCTGGCCGAGGTTGGCGGTGTAGGCGTAGGGGAGAGCGCCCTTCTGCTTCATCCAGTGGAGCGCGGCGGAGGTGTCGAGGCCGCCGGAGAAGGCGATGCCGACTTTTTGGCCGAGGGGGAGGGATTCTAGGATTACGGACATTTGATGCGGACCTCAGGGGTTCGGGTTGCGGGGGAAACTCGTCGGTCTGGAGTAGTCATCGATGTGGCGCCCCGAGTGAAGTCAAGAAGAGGCGGGTTGGCTAACTACAACCGCTCGCCAAGTATTGTTTCCAGATTGCAGGGTCATTCGCTACGTAAAAGATTGGCTCCATCTTTCTATGTTCGAGAATCTCAGTTACGCCATGGATGGTGATTGGTTCATAGGCCGGATAACCAAGATCGTGTTCCTGAGCGGGATTTTTCAGTTGGACCGGTTCTTTACATATCAGCTTGCCATCGGCCTTTCGAATGACACGTTGTGTGTCTTGCACTGTGAAGCTAGCCGTTCTGCCCCATGGTTTTGTGTAGTAGCTCATCGTCATCGAAACGTCGGTCCGTCTTGTCCCGGGTGGGAGAGTCACCCACCCGGGCAGCTTCGAGTCGCTCGCTAGCGTGAACGTTGACTCAGGAAAATATCGGCACCCAAATGTTGAAAACGCTGAAATTGGTAACACGATCACCAAAACAGAAGTCTACATATGCGGTGAAGTGCTTTCATGAGGTTGGGCTCTAGGTGCGTTTGCGGGCCTGGATGCCGCGGCTGCGTGAGTTGGAGATGCGCTTGGCTCCGCCTAGAAGCATTAGAAGGATGGCCTTCTGGGCGTGCATGCGGTTTTCGGCCTGGTCGAAGACTGCCGATTGCGGGCCGTCGAGGACTGCGTCCGTGACCTCGGCGTTGCGGTGGGCGGGGAGGCAGTGCATGAAGATGGCGTGGGGCTGGGCGTGGGCCATCAGGGACTCGTTGACCTGATAGGGCTTGAAGAGGGGCGCGCGCTTGGCGGCTTCGTGCTCAAAGCCCATCGAGGTGCAGACGTCGGTGTAGACGGCGTCGGCGCCGGTGACGGCTTTGACGGCATCGTTGGTGAGGGTGATGGAGCCGCCGGTGGACTCGGCGATCTCGATGGCCTTGTGGATGATGTCGAGCTTGGGCGCGAAGCCCTTGGGCGTGGCGACGATACAGTGGGCGCCAAGCTGTGCGGCGGTGAGCATCAATGAGTGGCAGACGTTGTTGCCGTCGCCGACGTAGGCGAAGCGGATGCCCTCGGCGGAGCCGAAGCGCTCTTCGATGGTGAAGAAGTCGGCGATGGCCTGGCAGGGATGCTCGAGGTCCGACAGGGCGTTGATGACGGGGACCTTGGAGGCCGCGGCCATCTCGGTGATGGTGTCGTGGGAGTAGGTGCGGAGGACGATGAGGCTCATCCAGCGCTCGAGATTGTGGGCCATGTCGGCGAGGGATTCGCGCTCGCCGAGGAGCTGCTGGGTCTGGTCGACGAAGATGGCGTTGCCGCCGAGGGTGTTGATGGCGGCCTCGAAGGTGACGCGGGTGCGCAGGGAGGCCTTCTCGAAGAACATGACCATCTGGCGGGCGTCGAGCGCGTGGCGGAAGTCTTCGGGATGATTCTTGACGGCGTGAGCGAGCTCCATGACGGCGGCCATCTCCTCGACGGAGAGGTCGGCGATGGAGCAGAGGTCGCGACCGATGAGGCGCTTGGAGGCTTCGGAGAAGGCTACGTCGGATTGAATGCCGAGGGTGTGGACCTGCTTCGGGATGGAGTCGATGTCGTTCATGTCGGGCTCTGCCTCGTGCGGTTTGGAGTTGATGACGAAGGTTTTGCTACCCATGGGTGATGCCTCCTGCCAGCACGGGGCTGGCGTCAGTGGTGTTCGTGTTTTTTGTTGCGCCGGATTCTGATTGTCCGGCTTGGTGTTCTTTGAGCAGCGCGTCGAGCTGATCGACGGCAATGTCTACGTGCTTCCGCTCGAGGATGTAGGGCGGGAGGAAACGGAGGACAGTCTCGCTGGTGCGGTTGAGGATGATGCGGTGTTCCATCATCTTCGCGGCGAGCCATGTGGCAACTTCGGCGGAGTGGAGCTCGAGGCCGAGCATGAGGCCGACGCCGCGCACCTCCTTGATGAGTTGGACGTCTTTGTAGGCCTTGGCGAGAGCATCGAGACGGAATTTGAAGTAGGCTCCGACGTCGGTGATGTGGGCGAGGAGGTTATCTTCGCGGATGGCGTCGATGACGGCGATGGCGACGGCGCAGGCGAAGGGATTTCCGCCGAATGTCGTTCCGTGCATCCCGGGGGTGAAGGCGCGCGCGGCCTCTTCGCTCGCGAGCATCGCGCCCATGGGGATGCCGCCTGCGATGGGCTTGGCGACGGTGACGACGTCGGGACGGACGGTGTGGTGCTGGAAGGCGAACCACTTGCCGGTGCGGCCAAGACCGCACTGGATCTCGTCGAAGATGAGCAGCGCGCCGGTGGAGTCGCAGAGAGCGCGCGCGGCGTTGAGGAACTCGGGTGAGACGGTGTGGATGCCGCCCTCGCCCTGGATGGGCTCGATGAGGATGGCGCAGACTTCGTGGTTGAAGCGGAAGCAGAGGTCGTCGGCGTCGTTGAAGGTGACGAACTCGACGGTGGGGATGAGTGGGTTAAATGGCTCGCGGTATTTGGCCTTGTGGGTGGTCGACACCGCGCCCATGGTGCGGCCGTGGAAGCTGTGGTCGAGCGCGAGGAACTTTGTTCCGATCTGTGGCTCGGTGGGGCGCTCGGAGTTGAAGAGCTTGGCGTGGGCGCGGGCGAGCTTGAGTGCGGCCTCCCAGGCCTCGGCGCCGGAGTTGCAGAAGAAGACGCGGTCGAGGCCGCTGATCTCCGTCAGGCGCTGGGCGAGCGGGACGGTGTGCTCGTGGTGGAAGAGGTTTGAGGTGTGGATGAGGCGCGAGGCCTGCTCGGTGATCGCCTTGGTCATTGCGGGATGGCTGTAGCCGAGGGCCGAGCAGCCGATGCCGCTGAGGAGATCGAGATAGTCCACACCGTTCTCGTCGCGGAGGTGGACGCCGTCGCCGGAGACGAAGAGGTAGGGGTTGCGTTCGTAGGTCTGGAGCAGGAGCTTGCGCTCGGCTGCCTGGATGGATTGAAGCTTGCTCATGCGACCATCACCTCGGTTCCGTCGTTGACGCGGGTTGTGCAGATGTCGGGGAGGAGCTGGGCGGACTCTGCGGGGAGGATGCGGACACGCTTGACCCCGTGCTTGAGGGCCTCGCGGCAGGCGTGGAGCTTGGGGAGCATGCCGCCGGTGATGACGGCGTCCTTTTCGAGCTGGGTGATCTGGGGGAGGGTGAGCCAGCGCATGACCTGGCCGTCGGCACCCTTGACGCCGGGGACGTCGGTGAGGAAGACGAGGGTGTCGGCCTTGGTGGCGATGGCGCAGGCGGCGGCCATCTCGTCGGCGTTGATGTTGTAGTACTCTCCGTCGAAACCTAAAGCGATGGAAGAAATGACCGGGACCGCGCCCATGGTCCAGATGGCGTCGAGCCAGCGGGGGTCTGTGGAGGCGATCTCGCCGACGAAGCCGAGGTCGGGGTCGGTGATCTTCTTGCGGGCGCGGAAGACGTGGCCGTCGCCGCCGGAGAGGCCGACTGCGGACTGGCCGTGGCTGGTGAGCGCGGCGACGAGCGACTTGTTGACGCGGCCTGCGAGGACCATGAGGGCGGCGTCGCGGGTTTCGGCGTCGGTGATGCGGAGGCCGGAGACGAACTCGCTGACCTTGCCCATCTGGGCGAGGGTGCGGGTGAGCTGCACGCCGCCGCCGTGGACGACGGCGACCTGATTGCCGTCGCGGACGAGCTCTGCGATGGCCTTGCCGCAGGCGTGCAGGAGCGCTTTATTTTCGAGCGACGCGCCGCCAAGCTTGACTACAAATTTCAATCGAACACCTCGTGTTTCTGTTCGGCTTCTTTCACTATTTCATTCAGAAGCGCTTGCGTTAGAGGAGGCCTTCGGCCTCGGGCCAGCCTGCCATCACATTCATATTTTGCACTGCCTGCCCGGCGGCTCCCTTGAGGAGATTGTCGAGGCAGGAGATGAGGACGAGCCGCTTGCCGTCGGGGGCGAGCTCAAAGCCTAGATCGCAGACGTTGGTGCGGACGATGTACTGGATCTGGGGGAGATGGGGGCGCACGCGGACTAATGGGCTGTCGCGGTAGAAGTTCTGGAAGAGCTTGGTGAGATCTGCGTGCGTGGCGGCCGAGTTGAGGCGGACGTAGATGGTGGAGAGGATGCCGCGGGGGATGGGCAAGAGGTGCGGGGTGAACTGGATCTGGTCGGCGGTGAGGTGGAGCTGCTCGAGCAGCTCGCCGGTGTGGCGATGGCCGAAGACGGCGTAGGCCGAGAGGTTGTCGGCGGCGTACATGAAGTGGGTCTTGGCCGTGGCGGCTTTGCCTGCGCCGCTGACACCGGATTTGGCGTCGGCGATGATGCCGACGTGGAGGTCGGCGAGACCAGCCTGGAGGATCGGCGCGAGGGCGAGAATGATCGAGGTTGAGTAGCAGCCGGGGTTCGCGACGATGCGGGCGGTGCGGATGGCTTTGCGATGCAGCTCCGGTGAGCCGAAGACGGTCTCGGACTGGAGGCGTGCGGCGCGGGTCGGGTCGGCGTCGGTGAGCTTGTAGACGGCGGCGTTGGTGGGGTCGTCGAGACGCCACGCGCCGCTGAGGTCGACGATGCGGAGACCGGCGTCGAGCAGGCCGCGACGGTCGGCTTCGACGACCCATTCGCGGGACTGCTCGTGCGGGGTGGCGAGGAAGAGGACCTGGGTGCCGAGCTGGGCGAGGAGATCCCAGGAGAAAGGGACGATCTCGGGGGCGTGGCCGTCGGCAGAGGCGAGCTGGGGGTGGAGATCGGTGAGGTAAGTGGGCTTGCTGCCCGATGCTGCTTCTTGTTCACGGCCCATAAAGACGGGCTTCGATGCGGCGAGGCGCGGGTGGGCGAGGAGCAGGCGGGCGAGTTCGCCACCGGCGTAGCCGCTGACTCCGGCGACAGCGGTGCGGAGGGTGGCGGGCGCGGCCGAAGGCGACGCGGGGGAGACGGATTCGATGGGGTCTGCCTGAAGGTTAGCCAATGTAGCCTTCGATCCTCGCTTTGAGCGTGCTGGACTGCTTTTCGTCGGCGCAGATGATGAGGACAGTATCGTCGCCAGCGATGGTGCCGACGACCTCCGGCCAGTCTTCATAGTCTATTCCGGCGGCGACGGGCTGGGCGGAGCCGGTGGTGGTGATGAGGACGAGGAGATTGGCGGCCTGGCGGGCTTCGAGGCCGAAGCTGCGGAGAACTTCGCGGATGCCGGGGCCTTCGTCTTCGTCCTCAGGGGTGGAGGGGAGAGAGTAGCCAGTAGGGCCTTTTGAGAGCTTGAGCTCGTGGATATCGCGCGAGAGCGTGGCCTGGGTGACGTGAAAGCCTTTGGCGGCGAGGCGGCGGCGCAGGTCGTCCTGATTGGCGACGGCGGTGTTGGCCTGGGCGCTGGTGAAGAGCAGATCGCGGATTGCGGTGTGGCGTTGCTGTTTCATGGCAGGGAACTTTCGGAAGCTGTTGGCGCGGGCGGAGAGTAGGAGCGTGAGCCGATTTGTAGTAGCCTGTTGGTTCACTATCTAGTTTTGTCGTTCTGTAGTAGCTGCCTCGGAAACGTTCTCGACGCCATACCTAGAGTTCTCGATACTGCTCCAGAGTTTGATTGAATCGCACGATGGTTACAACGCCGTGACGAGTGCATAAAAATACATTAGCATGTATAAATATACATAAGCAACGGGTCAAGCCACAACCTTCGTTGATTTGCTTATGGTTCGGAATCGGGAGACGCCTTCCAGGGCGGAGCTGTATTCCAAGAGCCAGCATCGACCAGCATGGTCGGGCAGCATCACGGAGGAGCAGGATATTTCCTAGTTGACTTCAAGCCATAGAGAGCTCCGGGGCACCGCGACGTGCTACCGGAGAATGGAGTGACGCACATGGTCCGGTCAGACGCAGGCAGTCTCGAGTCAGTTTCCCTTTCCTTGAATTCAGCGGAATCCTCCGTGCCGTCGCAGGTATCCTCTGCCGGGCTAGTTATTCCGCCGTTTTGCGCACCGGAAAAATCGTTGCTCGATGCGCGGTTCGATCAGGACTCGTGTGGGGTGGGGTTTGTAGCGTCTGTGGATGCGGTTGCGTCGCATACGATTTTGCAGCAGGCCTTGACGGCGCTGGCGCGGCTGGCGCATCGTGGCGCGGTTGCGGCGGATGGTAAGAGCAGCGACGGTGTGGGTGTGATGACGGCGGTGCCACGGGCGCTGCTGCTGCGCGAGACGGGTCTTGAGCTGAAGGATGAGCAGACGCTGGCGGTGGGAATGTTGTTTCTGCCTGCGGAGGAGACGCGGGCGGAGGCGCTGCTGGAGCGATGTCTTGAGCCGCATGACCTGAAGGCGCTTTGTTGGCGGGACGTGCCGATCGAGACGGGCGTACTGGGTGAGATTGCGCTAAGCACGATGCCGAAGATCCGGCAGGTTTTGATTGTGGATACGGCGGAGAGCGCGGGTGGCGCGGCTTCGGCTGATGCGGACAATTCTGACAATTCCGACCTGGAGCGGCGGCTGTATCTGGCGCGCAAGCAGTTTGAACGGGCGCATGAGCAGGGTGAGGTGACGGGGTACGTCTGCTCGCTGTCTTCGCGGACGATTGTTTATAAGTCGATGTGCACCGGGACGCTGCTGGCCGAGTTTTATCCGGAGCTTGCTGCTGCGGATTACGTGACGCCGTTTGCGGTATTTCATCAGCGCTATGCGACGAATACGCTGCCGACGTGGCATCGCGCGCAGCCGGGACGGGCGCTGGCGCATAACGGCGAGATCAATACAGTTTGGGGGAATCGCGCACGGATGACGGCGCGGGAGTCGACGCTGCCGGTCGAGTGCAAGCCGGTGCTGACGCTGGGTGGGACGGACTCGACGAGCCTCGATGAGGTGATTGAGCTGCTGTCGAAGAATGGGCGGACGCTGGCGGAGTCGGTGCGGATTCTGCTGCCTCCTGCGGCGGAAGGGCACCAGGGTTCGGAGTTTCTGCGGTATCACGCGGACTGCGCGGAGCCGTGGGATGGTCCGGCTGCGATTGCGTTCAGCGATGGAAAGATTGTGGGTGCGGCACTCGATCGCAACGGTCTGCGGCCTTGCCGGTATGCGATTACGACGGGCGGGCTGGTGGTGGCTGGGTCTGAGATTGGGTTGGTCGATCTCGATCCCGATACGGTGATTGAGAGTGGACGGCTTGGGCCGGGGCAGATGCTGGTGGTCGATCTGGGCGAGCATCGCGTGTATGACGATGAGGCGCTGCTGGAACGGTTCGATCGGGAGAACGATCATGGACCTGCCCGTGAGGATGCGCCGCTGCCTGCGTTGGCGGTTGAGGCGACGGATGCGGCGCGGTTGAGTGCTGTGCAGCGTGGGTTTGGTTATACGCGCGAAGATGTTCGGATGATTCTGCAGCCAATGGCTGTGGACGGTAAGGATGCGGTCTGGTCGATGGGCGACGATACGCCGTTGGCGTTTCTGGCGCGGGCTCCTCGGCCGGTGTATGGCTTCTTTCGGCAGCGGTTCGCGCAGGTGACGAACCCGGCGATCGATCCGCTGCGCGAGGCGTGCGTGGTATCGCTGCATACGCGCCTTGGACCGTGGCCTCATTTGTTGGATAAAGATGCACCGCTGCCAGGGTTTTCGCTGGACTCACCGTTTCTTTCGCTGGGGCAGGTGGCTTCGCTGCGCAAGGGCGAGCATCCGCATCATGCGGAGTTGCGGCTGGCGGAACTGGCGTGTGTGTTTTCGCCGGGCAAGACGCTGCTTGAAGGGCTGGACGCGATCTGTGGGCAGGCCATTGAGTTGGTGCGGTCGGGTGCGCGGATTCTGCTGCTGACCGATCGTGCGGCGAGCAAAGAGGCGTTGCCGATCCCGATGGCGATGGCGACCGGTGCGGTGCACCAGGCGCTGGTGGCGGCTGGGCTGCGGACGCTGGCTGGTATGGCGGTTGAGGCTGGGGACTGCCGCGATATTCATCATGCGGCGGTGTTGATTGGCTATGGTGCGGGTGCGGTTTGCCCGTGGCTGGCGCTGGAGACGGCGCTGAGCCTTGCACCTGCGGGCACGGAGCCGGAAGCGGCTGAGAAGAAGATGCTGAAGGCGCTTGATGCGGGGCTGGCCAAGGTGATGTCGAAGATGGGCATCTCGGTGGTCGATAGCTATCGTGGGGCGCACCTGTTCGACATTCTTGGGTTGCATTCGAGTGTGGTGGAACGGTGCTTTACGGATACGCCTGCGCCGTTGTCGGGGATTGGATTCGCGGAGCTGGAACGGCATCTACGCGAGACGTGGTTGAAGGATGAGGCGGCGCAACCTGCGGCTGCAGACCTTCCGGATCATGGCTGGGTGCGCTTCCGCAAGGCCGATGGCGCGGAGCCGCATGCGTGGCAGCCTGCGACGGTGAAGGCGTTGCAGTCGGTGGTGGGCAGTGCGCGCGGTGTGACGCAGGTGGTCGATCCGACGGCGCAGTTCCAGATCTTTACCAAGGACTTGATTGCGCGCGATCCTTCGGTGCTGCGCGATCTGCTGGAGATTCGTCCGGCTGGGGCGGAGTTGAATATTGCTGACGTCGAGGCTCCGAAGAGCCTGGTGAAGAAGTTTGTCGCGAGTGCGATGTCGCTGGGCTCGCTGAGCCCGGAGGCGCACCAGACGATTACGATGGCGATGAATACGCTTGGGTCGCGCTCGAATACGGGCGAGGGCGGCGAGGATCGCGATGTGTACAAGCTCGAGCCAGTGGCGGTTGGTGGTGCTCCTGCGGCTGGGGCGATGCAGGCGCAGAGCTCAGGCAGCGTGGCAGTGGCAGAGCCCTTGATTGAGGCTCCGGCAGTGCAGCGGCTGTTGAACAACAAGATCAAGCAGATTGCTTCGGGGCGGTTTGGTGTGACGGCGGAGTACCTCGCACATGCCGAGGAGATCGAGATCAAGGTGGCGCAGGGTGCGAAGCCGGGTGAAGGCGGACAACTGCCGGGACACAAGGTGAGCGGGCTGATTGCGCGGCTGCGGCATGCGCAGCCAGGGGTGTCGCTGATCTCGCCGCCGCCGCATCACGATATCTACTCGATTGAGGATCTGGCGCAGCTGATCTATGACTTGAAGCGGATTAATCCTAAGGCTGCGGTGGGCGTGAAGCTGGTGTCGAACTGCGGCGTGGGAACGGTTGCTGCGGGTGTGGCAAAGGCCTATGCGGACTTCATCGTGATCGCCGGGAACACGGGCGGGACGGGTGCGGCGGCGCTGTCGAGCATCAAGTATGCGGGCAATCCGTGGGAGCTTGGGCTGGCTGAGGCGCAGCAGGTGCTGATGCAGAACGGCATGCGGGACCGGGTACGGCTGCGGACCGATGGTGGGCTGACGACGGCACGCGATGTGCTGGTTGCGGCGCTGCTGGGCGCGGATGAGTATGCGTTTGGGACGGCGGTGCTGGTGGTGTTGGGCTGCGATATGGCGCGGCAGTGCCACCTGAATACGTGTCCGACGGGCATTGCGACGCAGAAGCCGGAGCTGCGGGCGAAGTTCCGGGGCAAGCCGGAGCATGTGGTGCGGTTCTTCGAGGAGCTTGCGGGGGATCTGCAGCATCTGTTGGCGCGATATGGGCTGCCATCGCTTGAAGCTGCGGTTGGGCGTGTGGACTTGCTGGAGCAGGTGCGTTTCGACGGCAGTCTGGACCTGCAGCCGATGCTTGCGAAGGTTGCCGATGGGCCGACGCGTTGGATGGGCGGACGGAACGACCGCCCTGAGCCGACGCTGCCGCTCGATGAGGCGTGGGTTGAGCCGGTGCTGAAGGCGGTGGAGGAAGGGAAGCCGTTCTCGGTCGACGCGGCGATCAACAATGGGGATCGGTCTGTTGGGGCGAGACTTGCCGGTGAGCTGGCTCTGCGTTCAGCGCAGGGTTTGGGCGACGTGGTTGATGTGACGTTGAACCTGACTGGGACGGCTGGACAATCGTTTGGCGCGTTTTTGACGCCGGGCGTGAAGCTGGTGCTGCACGGGCAGGCGAACGACTTTGTCGGCAAGGGACTTTCGGGCGGCGAGATCGCGATTCGTGCGTGTGGACTGGCGAAGAACGATAGTGGTCACCATGTGATCCTGGGCAACGTGGCGCTGTATGGGGCGACTTCGGGCACGCTGTTCGCGGCGGGACGCGCGGGTGAGCGGTTCGCGGTACGGAACTCGGGCGCAACGGCTGTTGTGGAAGGCGTGGGCGATCATGGCTGCGAGTACATGACGGGCGGAACGGTGGTTGTGCTGGGGCAGGCCGGGATGAACTTCGGCGCGGGCATGACGGGCGGTCTGGCGTGGGTGTATGACGCGGACGGGCGGTTCGTCGGGCGGAACCGGTATCATCCGGAGTTTCTGGACGCGGCTGGTTTCGCGGAGGCGGATGAGGCTTCGCGGGATGCGCTGAAGGCGCTGATTGAGCAGCATGCGGCGGAGTCGGGCAGCAGCCTGGCGAAGCGGATGTTGAGCGACTGGCCTGCGCAGGCTGGGGCGTTTGTGCGGTTGACACCGAAGCCACAGGCTTAAACGGGCCCGCTACGCGCGGGGCGGTCACTTCGTGACCTGTGATCCGCTTCACGATGGTGCTCCCGATGGTCGCAACAGAAGATTGTGCCGACCATCGGGAGGGCAGCGCGAAGCTTTCACGCACCACGATGGGTTCGCCGCCCGCGGAGGGCGCTCTTAGCTGTTGATGGCTTCTTCGGCGTCGAGGGTCTGGATGGTGTTACGTCCGGACTCTTTTGCGCGGTAGAGGGCTTGATCGGCTAGTTCGAGCAGGCTGAGTTGGGAGGTGTCCTCGGTGGGGATTGCGGAGACGCAGCCGATCGAGACGGTGACGCGACCCCAGGGTGAGGGTGCGTGCGGGAGTTCGCTCGTGAAGATGTTCGACTTGAGAGTTTCAGCCAGCTCGAGCGCGTCTTCGAGGGACGTCTCCGGAAGCATGACGATGAACTCTTCGCCACCGTAACGGGCGGCGAGGTCGCGTGGGCGGCGCGAGACTTCGAGCAGCATTCCGGCGATGGTCTGGAGACAGGTATCTCCGGCGAGATGGCCGTAGGTGTCGTTGTAGCGCTTGAACATGTCGAGATCGATCATGAGCAGCGAGAGCGGAGTGCGATTGCGCTGGCCGACGCGCCACTCGCCGTCGAAGCGCTGGTCGAAGGCGCGGCGGTTGGCGACGCCGGTGAGGCCGTCGGTGGCGGCGAGCAGGGTGAGTTGCACGTTTGCGTCTTTGATCTGGCCGGTCATCCAGCGGCGTTCGAGGAAGACGATGGAGGCGGGGAAGAGGGCGAAGAGGTGGAAGGCGAGATAGACCTGCAGGGCGATGTTGCGCTCGGTCGGCGAGAAGGCGAAGTGCTGGATGACGGGGGCCGGGTGATAGATGGTGAGGTAGATTGCGAGCAGACTGGCAACCAGTGCGGCGAGGGCGGCGCCAGCGAAGGAGAGCAGGAGATCGGTCAGCAATAGGACGGGATAAAGCAGGAAGAATAGGGGATACTTCGTGACGCTGAAGGTGAGATAGACCGTTCCGAAGCAAAGGCCGAGGGTGGCGAGTGTCCTGGGCAGGGAGCGGAGGCGAAAGAGGTCGCGCATCTCGACGGTGCGGACGGAGAGGACGAAGGGAAGGGTCGCGACGATGCCGATGGAGTCGGCGGTTGCCCAGTCGTTCATGTTGTGCAGGAAGGACTGATGCGCGGTAAAGGGCGCAAAGAGCGAGGCGGGGATTGCGGAGATGCCGGGGCCGAGGATGAGCGCACAGTACATGCGGAGCGAGAGGCGTGGGCTGCGCATCCAGGACTCGAGGGTGACGAAGGGAGGGAGGATGAGAGCGCAGAGAAGGACTTCGAGTGCGGAGAAGGTGCGGGTGAGGAGGGTCTGAACGATGGGGTTGCCGCTGCCGTAGTGCTCGCCCAGACCGATGCCGATGGCAATGGAGCCGATGATGAGCGGCCATTGGCGACGTGGGCTCATCAGGAGCAGGCCGACGGTGATGCCGTTCAGTGGCCATAGGATCGACCAGCCGTCGCCGAGCGCGTAGAGATTCATGCTGAGGTCGGCAAGCAGATAAAGGACGCAGAGGATCGTGGCAAGCCTGAGCGATGGCCACAGGCCGCCTGAGGATTGCGATGCGGGATTTGACGTCAAGGGAGCGTCTATCTGCATGCACTTCAGCCGTTTCGAAGGGATCGTCTCCTCAGTCTATTGCGTGTTCTGTGATTCTACGGATCTTCCTCAACTCTGATGGTTGTCGATGAGGTTCGTTGGGGCGTCTCCTTGCACCGTAATCTTTCTTCTTTATCGGATTGATTGACCGTGTGGGCGAGAGCGAGGTTTTGATTTCAACGCTTCGGTTAGCGGCTGGAGAAGACGAGCTGGTTGCCGTCGGGATCTTTGAAGATGGCGGTGGAGCCCCAGATCTCGCGCTTGGGTTCGGCGACGAGTTCGACGCCACGAGACTTCAGGGTTGCGGCGGTGGCGAAGCAGTCGTCGCACCAGAAGGTGACGGGCTGGACGCTGCCGATACGGTCCTGGTGGCCCTTCGGGGTGAAGAGGGCGAGGTTGACGTCGGAACCGGGGATGAGCAGCTCGATCCAGCGCTGGGAGGGCGATTCGGGCGAGGGGGATGGCCGATCAGTGGCGACCTTGAAGCCAACTTTGCGGGTATAGAAGTCGAGAGCAACCTCCTGGTTGCTGACGGGAATGCTGACGATCTTGATGCCACGGATCATAGGATGACTCCTGGGTACGGTTTGCTCAGTCTTGCGTTCGATCGTGGCCGAGTCCCGGACTCATCCGGGCCGTTGCGAGGGCGTCGGGAAGCACTCTGATCGCGAGTGCTATAGTGACGATCGATATAGATGGGTATAGACCATCCCCTGAGGTGGGTAAATGACCCATTTGGATGAGTCTTATTGGGGTGGCGGCAGAGGGCGGCGCAAGGTGAGCGGCTGGATCTGCTGAGGGGATGAAGGCGACGGTAACGGCTATGTCGTGTATCGGCGATGCGGCTCGGGAAGAACAGGGAGCTTGCGGTGGAACGGCTGAATAAATATTCAGTACGGGGGGAACAATTGGCGCAAAGGCTTGCGTTTGAGTACAGTGACTGGGTTGATGAAGTTTATGGAGGGTGGGCTGAAGCGGACGGGGACGAAGGCGAAGTTGAATGGACCGGGCGGAGAAGCCGCGGCAGGTGGTCTACGCGAGGGTGAGAACGTGAGCAACGGTAAGGGCGGGCAGGGGCGGGATGAGCCTCCGGCGGGACCGGCGGGGGAGAAGTATGAGCGCATTCTGGATGCGGCGGTCGAGGTGATCGCGGAGAATGGATACTTCAACTCGCCGGTATCGGCGATTGCAGCGCGGGCTGGGGTGGCGGATGGGACGGTCTATCTCTACTTCAAGAGCAAGGACGATGTGCTGCGGACGGCGATCGACCGGAACTTCGGGCGGTTTCACCAGCAGGTGCTGGAGAAGTTCAAGGAGATCGACGACCCGAGGGCGCAGCTTGAGTACATTGCGCAGGTGCATTTGGAGAGTGGCTCGGAGAACCGGGCGATGGCGATCCTGATGCAGACCGAGGTGCGGCAGAGCGCGAAGTTTATCGCGGAGTTCTCGCATCATCATTTGGTGAAGTACATCCAGATGGTGCGGGAGGTGATCCGGCGAGGGCAGCAGCAGGGGATCTTTCGGCAGGATGTGTCGGATGGCGTGGTGGCACACTGCATGTTTGGGGCAATTGATGAGTTGTTGAGTTCGGCGGTGTTTACGGGGCGGAGCTACGACGCGAAGGCGACGGCGGCGCAGGTTCTGGATGTGCTGCTGCATGGCATTACGAGAGGATAAGTGCGCCCTGCGCGGGGCACTTCGTGCTGTCCTGGGCTGCGCGTCGCTCCTCCCGTTGGTCGGCACAGACTTCTATTGCGACCATCGGGAGCAACAAGCGAAGCGATATACACGTCACGAAGTGACCGCTGCCGCGTAGGGCGCTTTTACGTCTTGGCTTGTTCGAGCGCTAGCACGGCATAGGCAGTGGCGGCGTCCTGCATGAAGAGGTACGCGTCGCTCTCAGGATCGCGTTTCTTGTTGAGAGAGGCTGCCTTCCAGGTGCCGTCGCTCTGCTGATGCTGGGTGAGCCACGCGAGGCCACGCGTAAGGGGTGGGACGTTGCTTCCCGAGGCTTCAAGCGCTAGAACGATCAGGGCGGTGGCGTAGCCGTCACTCTCGGTGGGGGCGGCGGATTTGTCGGCGCGTTCGCGGGGGGTGACGGTCGCGAGGGAGGTAGTGCGCCAGCCGCCGTCGGGCTGCTCAAGGGGTGCGAGGGTGCTCAGGAGGGTCTTACGATCGGCGGGGGTGAGGAGGTCCGGTTGGCGTCCTGAGGCCCACAAGATGTAAAGCTGATTCAAGACCGGTTGGGTGGGGTACTCGCGGCGCAGATATTGGGTAAGTTGCTCTAAATGCTGATGGTTGGCTGGGTTGGCCGCGAATTCCTTTGGGAGGTTTAGGGCCTGGATGAGGAGGAGGGCTGCGCCCTGGTAGGTGGATTCGCCGGACTCCCAGGGGCCGAGGTGAAAGTCTTGCCAGATCCAGCCGCCTGCGTCGGGGCCGTCGGGTTGCTGGAGAGCCCAGGCGTTGTCGAAGGCGGTCTGGGTGATGGGGCGGACGGTGTGGAGGCGGGCGTCGCGGCTGGCGAGGATGGCGGCATTGAGGACGGCTTCGGTGGCGTGGGATTGGGCGGTCTTGCCGGCGCCGTTGCGGGCGTCGGAGTAGAAGGGAATCATCTCGGACCAGTTGGCGACGCGGGTTTCGACGCTGGTGAGGAGGACCTTTTCGGAGGGCGTGGGAGCAGTGGCGGAGCCGAGGGCGGGGCGGGCCATCGCGTAGGGGAGGGTGGTGTGGCAGGAAATGCAGACGGTGCCGTGTTCCTTCTGGGCGGGCGCCCACTGCTGCCACCACTGCTCGCGTTGGTCGAGGTAGGCGGCTGCGGCCTGGTGGTTGAAGGTGGGCGCAGTGGAGGCGGAGCGCGGCTCCGCTTGGACGGCGGAGGTTCGGGTGAGCGCGGCGGCGAGGCACAGGAGAGCGACTGCGAGCGAGGCGGACAGGAGAAGCGCGGAGGAGGAAAAAGCGCGGGGGGTGCTCGTCATGCGTGGCTCCAATCGGACGGAGAGACTGACCTTCGACGGCGGGAAGCGAGTGCGACGGCTGATGGGGCGGCAACTGAGGCTTGTGGACTTGAGAATAGCGTGGATTCGAGCAGGAGTGGAGAGATAGTTGGGCGATTTCGGTGGGGGCGGCGTTCCGGAGCCTGGAACGGGGTGGGTTAGGGGTGGGCTATCGTGCGGCGGCGGGTTGCGCTTAGAATGGGCGGGTTCGTCCAGAGAAGCCGAAGTCTGGCGGCGGTTGCGTGTCCGCTGGACGAATGAGATGTTGGATGATGGAAGCCAAGGGTGGACGATGAGCGGGATTGATGTGTCGACGGTGAACGACGTGTTTGTGAAGGCGGCGAGCGGGGGAGACCGCACGGCGATGCAGTGGCTGGATGGAGATGGGACGTGGAAGGCGATCTCGTCGGCGTCGCTCTATGGGCGGGTTCGGGCGCTGGCGGAGGTGCTGCTGGGGTGGGGCGTGGAGCGCGGGGAGCGGGTGGCGATCCTGAGCGAGAACCGCTGGGAGTGGGCGGTGACGGACTTTGCGGTGCTGGCGATTGGAGCGGTGGATGTGCCGCTGTACTCGACGCTGACCGCCGAGCAGGTGGGGTATATGCTGCGGGACTCAGGGGCGAAGGTGGTGGTGGTGTCATCCGCCGAGCAACTGGAGAAGGTGCGGCAGGCGGGTGAGTTGCGCGGGGTCGAGCACATCGTGGTGATGGACGCGGGGGAGTATCCGGGCGCGGAGAGCTTTGGGGAGTTGATGCGGGCCGCGCAGGGGAAAGAACGGCGGGATGAGCTCTTCGATGGGCTGGTGGCGAAGGCCGACCCGTCGGACCCGATCACGATCATCTATACGTCGGGTACGACAGGCGAGCCGAAGGGCGTGGTGTTGACGCATGGGAATCTGGCGAGCAATCTGCGGTATTCAACAGGGTCGTTGGGGATTGGGGATGGAGATAGCTGCATCTCGTTTTTGCCGCTTTCGCATGTGACGGCTCGGCATGTGGATTATGCGTTCCTGATACGTGGGGTGATGATCGCTTATTGCCCGAAGTTCGATCAGTTGGCGGCAGCGATGAAGGCGGTAAAGCCGACGATCTTCGTGGCGGTGCCGCGAGTGTACGAAAAGATTCGGCATGCGGTGACGGCGAAGTCGGCTGCGTCGCCGGTGAAGGCGAAGATTCTGAGCTGGGCGCTGGGTGTGGGGAAGAGCCATCGGGCGGAGACACTTGCGGGGACACGGCCGAGTGGGCTGAGTTCGAAGCTGGCTGGGAAGCTGGTGTTCTCGAAGATCGCCGAGGCGTTTGGCGGGCGGGTGAAGGTGTTTGTTTCGGGCGGCGCGCCGCTGGGGATGGATACTGCGGGGTGGTTCGCGGATGCGGGGATACGGATCTTCGAGGGATATGGGCTGACGGAGACGTCGCCGGTGATCGCGGTGAACAACCCGGCGGCGCACCGGATCGGGACGGTAGGGCAGGCGCTGAAGAATGTCGAGTGCCGGTTCGCGCAGGACGGCGAGCTTGAGGTGAAGGGGCCTTCCGTCTTTGCCGGGTACTGGAACAAGCCGCGGGAGACGGCTGAGGCGTTTACTGCCGATGGGTGGTTCAAGACGGGCGACATCGGAATGGTGGACAAGGATGGATACCTGTCGATCACGGATCGGAAGAAGGAGCTGCTGAAGACGAGCGGCGGGAAGCTGATTGCGCCGCAGCCGATCGAGAACAAGCTGAAGGCGAATCCGCTGGTGAACGAGGCCGCGGTGGTGGGGGACAAGCATAAGTTCGCGTGTGTGCTGGTGTCGCCGAACTTTGCTGCGCTGGAGCGGTGGGCGAAGGAGCAGGGTGTTGAGGCGGAGGATCGCGTGGCGCTGGTGCAGGAGGCGCGAGTGATCGCGCTGTATGAAGGGATTGTGAAGCAGGTGAATGGGACGCTGGCACACTTCGAGGATCTGAAGCGGGTGCGGGTGGTGGCGGAGGAGTGGTCGGTGGAAGGTGGGGAGATGACGCCGAGCATGAAGCTGAAGCGGCGGGTGGTGGAGAAGAAGTACGCAGGCGAGATCGAAGAGTTCTATCGGGATGAGGCGACCGCTTCGCGGTCGTAGCAAAGCGCTCCTTGCTGCGTGCCTTCTTGATCGACGAAGACGCGCCGCAGAGATTGTCCCGTGGTCGGAGACTTCTTTGCGGCGCGTCCTTTGTCTGCTTCGACGGCGTGCGGCCGATACCAATCGCGTTCTATGACGCTAGTTCACCGTAAGGGTGAGGGGGGTCGTGGCCGCAATCGACGTGTTGACCGAGTCGGTTGCCGTCAAGGTAAGGGTGTAGGTGGCTGGCGTAGTGGAGGATGAGCTGGCAGAGGTGCTTGCTCCGCTGCCGCATCCGGATAAGCCAATGGCCAGGACTGCTGCGGATAACAGGGACAACAGGGACAGCAGGACAGGGAGTCTGCGCCGGCGTCGTCCGGAGAAGAGTCCGCAGAGGACGAGACCGCCAGACATGGCTATGGCGACGATGGTGCCGTGGGTGGGATCCTGCTTCGCATTCAGCGCATGGCTGGGTAGTACGCGGAGGGTTCTGCGGGCGGCAGGAAGGGCCGAGTTGCAGGCGGTGCCGGTGCCGAAGACGAGCTTGGCGGTGGTGACGGCGGAGACGGCAACCGAATCGATCACGTAGCAGCCTGAGAGTGCTGTGGTGCCCGTAGTGGTTGCCGAAAGCGACCAGACAACCTGTCCGTGATAGCCGGAGGTTGGAGTGACGGTAACGACGGTGCTGGAGCTGCTGTTGTTGGCCACGGTCAGGTTGGCGGCGGAGAGAGTGAGACCACCGGAGGCATAGGCATCGCCGACAAGGAAGGAGAAGGTCGCGGTGGAGGGTGCGTGGACGGAGTCACCGAGGTAGTTCACGGTGACCAGATGCGAGCCAGTCGTCTCGGGAGCGGTGAAGTTGTAGGACGTCGTCGCTTCTCCCGGGTTGGCGGTACCGAGAGGAGTGAGTGCGAGAGGAGCCCCTGTGCTCACGCCATCGATCAGGATTGAGACACTCCCCGAGGCCGTGACGGTTTGGATGGGGATGAGAGGAAATATGTAAATCACGACTCCGACCGGGGTTCCGGGTGAGGCCGAGTTGGGCGAACCGACGAGAATGGTTTCGGTGTTGGTAAGACTCGCCGTCGCACTGGCAGGCCAGGCGGTCGCTAGGGCGTTGAAGTCAACGCTGCCGAGGCCTGTGGCCTCGTCGTAGCCAGTGGTTGCGGCGTAGCTCGACTCTCCGGCGGAGGCGCAGGTTCCAATGCCCGCGGTGCAAGCGTTGGTTCCAGAGGTGATGTCGTGGAAGGCGGTGGCGTAGGTGTTGGAGTTGGCTGCCAGCTTGTATAGAGTGGGGTTGATGTTCCCGAGCCCGGTGGTGTGCTGGGCCTGGTTGAGGATGGCAAGGAAGCCTGCGAAGATTGGAGCGGCGAAGCTGGTGCCACCGGCAGTGGTGTATTGTCCGCTGCTGCCTTCGAGGCCGTTCGTACAGCTTTGAGCCTGTGAGTCGAGCAGGTAGGAGTCGCTGGTGCAGATAACGTAGCCGGGAGCCTGGATGGAGGATTGCAGCGAGATGTCAGGGACAAGGCGAAAGGCCCCGGAGGGGATCCCGGGAACGCCGGTCTGCCAGGTGGGCCGGGTGAAGTAGGTGCTGGTGCCCCCACCGCCAGCGACGATGTCACGTTCGGCGGTGTTTTCGTTCCAGACGACTTCAGGAACGTAGGACAGCAGGGAACTGAGGTTGTCGAAGTTGGTGGCGCTCGCCCAATAGGTGCTGGCCCCAGCGGTGTAGGTTCCTGCGGCCATCTGGGTTCCGCCGACGGCGGTGACATAGGGGCTGTCTGCGGGGTAGTTGACCGCAAGAGCCTGCTGCTCGGCGAGCGTGGCTTCACCGGCAGCGGTGTAGGGCGAGCAGGCTGTGGATCCGGTATCTCCGGAAGAGGCGACGATGGTCTGTCCCTGCGCACCGGCCTGCTCGAAGACCTGATTGCCTTGTTCGAAGAAGCTCTGGCTGATCAGCGACTCGCATTCTCCGTAGCTGATGGTGATGACGGGAGCGATGTTTTCTTCAATCGCGAAGGAGAGGGAATCGAAGACGCTGTAGGTTGAACTGTCGCCGACATAGACCAGAAAAATATTTGCGCTGTTTGCGATACCGGAGGCGTACTCGAGGTCGATCTCCGACTCGCCTTCATCTCCCGGAGAGATGGCGTCGACACCGGATCCCGGGACCAGCACGGGAGTGAGCGAAGCGTTGAGGGCGGAGAACTCGACCTTGAAGGTGTTGATGCCGGAGGAAGCCGAGGTGTTGACGTAGGACTGGCCGACGACCGCGATTCCCTGGCCTTTGCCGTATCCAACGCTCGCGACGAGCGGATTCAGATCGTACATCGTGTCGATGTCGAAGGGCGAGAGATAGTGGGTCTGGGTCGAAAGAGTTGTGTAGTTGGGATCGAGGTGGATGCGGGCAGGGGTCTTGACGTTAGGGCGGGGCCGGAAGTCTTCAAGGTGAAGGACGGCGGAGGTGATTGCTGCGAGTTCGGCTGGGAGGGTGAGGTCAGAGGAGGGAGCGAAGTGCCGCTCTCCCTGAACGACGTAGTGGTGTAGCGGGGTTCCGAAGGCGGACTGTACCTGTGCAGCGGTTCCGGAGAAGGTAATGCGATCGCGGGCGCGGGAGACACGGCCGAGATGAAAGCCTTGCTCGGTGAGCCAGGCCTGTGTCATTGCGATGTCTTGGTCGGCGATGCCGAAGCGGGCGGCGAAGGCCTCCGGGGTCAGCCAGTGGCGATACTGTGGCGAGGCCGGATCCTGCTGAACGTTCAGCAGATCTTTGAGCGCGGATTCCTGCTCGGGGGAGCGCTTGAAGACCAGGGTGATACCGGCAACTGGGGTGCCCGGAGAAAGTTCGCCGAGATCCTGCGCGGCGCGGGTCTGCGGAGAGCTTGAGCCCGCAAGCGCAAGCCGGGCTGTTTCATGGATCGTTCCGTTGAGCCTGGGTGTGGGGTGCTGGGCAAATACGGGCAGAGAGCAAAAAAACAGAGCCACCATAAGGAGTGGCAGAGAAGCACGACAAGTCTGCCGCATGTGAGAGCAAACCCTTCCTGGAGTTCCGAGGATAAAAAATGGGATCTGGAGGAAAGGGTAGCAGATGACGGTCTTGTCTCAGCGACTTCCTTACGGGGAGCAGATGCATGCGATGGCCAGAGGGACAGATCGGAAGGACACTTTCGTCATACAAACACCTGCGTCAATTATCTCCTGTGGAGGAAGGAGCTTACGGCCGCTCCGGCCAGGAATGACGCGGATAACGCCGCATCAACTCGCGACGAACCGTCGGATACAGCCGCTCCCAGAAACCTGCCAGGTCAGTCGTCGTCTGCACCGCGCGCTGGTTCGGAGCCAGCAGGTGAATCACAAGCGGTGTTCGATCTGCGCCGATACGAGGTGTCTCGCGCATCCCGAAGAAGTCCTGCAATCGTGACGAGATCCACGGTGGTCGCCCCTCTTCGTAATGCACCTTCACGGTGCGCCCTCCACTCAGTCGAACGCTTGCCGGAGCCCGTTCGCCGAGCAGCCGGGAGTCGACCTTGCCCTCCAGCAGCGCAAGGAAGTCCTTGCCCGCAGAACGCAACTCCGCGAGACTATGCAGGCCGAGACTCATCTCTCCCAGAGTCTCGGCGAGGTTTGGCATCTCCAGTCCGGCAAAATGCATACGAGCGATGAAACCCTCAAGGAGATCCTTATCGACGAACCGCTCGATCCCTTCTTCGATCGCCGTGCGTGCGAGCAGCGTCGCTGCCTCGTGATCGGACGCAGGCCCGCGTGACTCCTGCAGCACAAGCTTGTCGTACAGCAGGGAACTGACTTTCTCGACCCGCTCCGTTGCGCGGTTCCACACGACGCTCTCACGCTCCTCGATATGCGCCGGAAACAGGTCGATCAGCCACTCCGGCTCGATCCTCGCTGTCATGCGAACCAGAGGCAGAGCCCGCTCGGTGCGATCCTCTGCGTCAAGCGCCACGAGGAACTCGTAGCCCGGCGCGTCAACGGCCATCTCTCCCATCACACCATTCGCCAGCAGGATCTGCTTCTCCGAACGCCGCCGAGCGACCCGGTCGGGAAAGCCTGAGAGCACCGAAAGCAACAGCGCCTCGTCATCGTGATGGCTCTGCTTCGCTGGGCGTGCGATCCGGCGAAGTTGCTGGAGCAACTGCAGCGTCCGTGCATCGGGCGGCAGGTCCAGCGCCGTCAACAGGTCGCTGCTTGTTGTTCGCGCACCTGAGGCAGGCAGCGCGACCGCGCGGCATCCATCCTCACCCGCACCTCGTCGCATGGCTTCGATCAGGATCCGCGCAAGCCGCGGCGCAAGTGGAAAGCGTGCAAGCTGCTCCTCTATTCCATCGCAAGCCCCCAACCGATCGAGCAGCGCCTCGGCCTTCTCGACTGCCTCACGAGGTGGTGCATCGAGCCAGTCAAGCTCCTTCGGGTCGGCGATCTTCATCACACGCAGCGCAAGACAAAGCTGCCCGAGATCGCTCCGGCCAATCTCCGGAACATCGTGCTCCGGGCGCCGCAGGTAGTCCTCCTCAGGATAGAGTCGCAACACTTGCCCTGGCCCCGTGCGCCCGGCCCGTCCCGCCCGCTGGGTCGCGGACGCCCGGCTGATCCGGCCCAGTTGCAGCGTAGGCAAGCCCGTCCATGGAGAGTGCGTCGCGACCCGCGCCAGCCCACTGTCGATCACCGCCGTGACGCCTTCGACTGTCACTGAGCTCTCCGCGAGGTTAGTCGAAAGGATCAGTCTCTGCTCTGCCGACGGCGCGACCGCTCGATCCTGCTCGGCTGGACCGAGGTCTCCGTGCAGCGGCAGAACCAGCATCCCGGTTCGTTGTGAGACCGCTTCCAGCTCGCGCTGTGCGCGCCGTATTTCAGCGGCTCCAGGCAAGAATGCGAGGATATTGCCCCGGTGGCCCTCGCCGACAAGCCGATCGACCGCACGCTTCATCTGGAGATGTAACGCGTCTGGCGAGTACGGCAGATGCTCGATCGTCAACGGGAACAACCTTCCCTCGGAGCGCAGGATCGGGCAGTTATCGAGGAAGCTCGCGATCGGTGCGGCATCCAGCGTGGCCGACATGACTACGATCTTTAACTCGGGCCTTCGCGCCTGCAATCGCTTCAAGAGCGCCAGCGCGAGGTCGCCGTCCAGATGCCGCTCGTGAAATTCGTCGAGCACCACTGCATCCACGCCTTTCAGCATCGGGTCCGAGATCAGTCGGCGCGTGAGGATCCCCTCGGTCACGAAGCGCAGTCGAGTTCGTGGCCCCGCGACCTCTTCGAACCGCACCTGGTAGCCTACCGTCTCGCCCGCCTCTTCGCCTCGCTCCCAGGCTACGCGGCGGGCTGCCATACGAGCGGCGATTCTGCGGGGCTCGAGTACGATCACTTCGCCAGCAACGAGATCAAGCAGCGCCGGAGGAACCCGGGTCGTCTTCCCCGCACCCGGCGGCGCCTCAATTACGAGGCTCGGCGATTGCCGCAACAGAGACAGCATCTCCGGCACGATCGCATCGACTGGCAGTATTGGTGTACGACTCACTCTCTTCGATCGAAACACGATCGAAGGCCGCTGTCGAGGCGACATGGATTCGCCGAGCTTGCCATTTGAGACTGGAGTTGGAGATTGATCTTACCGGCGTCGTCCGTTAAGACGTCCAGGTCGGCGTTTCAATCGCAGGGACTAATGGATAAGATGGCCCGGCAAGGTCTCTCCCTTATGCCGCTTGCTCTGCTTGGCCACATACATGGCGGCGTCCGCGGCACTCAGCAGGCTGTCGCGGGTGGTCCCGTCCGCTGGATAGACAGCGATTCCAATGCTTGCAGACCCGTGGACCGTGCAGTCTTCCCAGGTGAAGGGGTGCTCAAAGCATCGCTCGAGACGCAGAGTAATCTCCTCTACATCGGCGAGGCTGCGCGCGCAGGGCAGAATAACGGCAAACTCGTCGCCGCCCGGCCGGGCCAGAACGTCGTCCGGCCGGAGTTGAGCCTTCATGCGCAGGGCCACTTCCTGCAGGTAAAGATCTCCGGTGTGGTGCCCGAATCGATCGTTGACCAGCTTGAAATCGTTGAGATCGATATAGAGCAGCCCGAAGATGCCGGCAGACTGTCGGGCGGCATCAATCGCGGTCTCGATCTGCTTTTCGAACGAGAACCGGTTGTGACTGCCGGTGAGCTGGTCGAACTCCGACCGATACACGAGATCGGAGTAGAGCTGCGAGGTCTCGATGGCCAGCCTGGCCAGTCCTGCCGCTTGTGTCAGGGCTTCGATTTCATCGGCGCCCGGCCTGGTGTGTAGACCGAAGGCGGCGCAGATAATGCCCAGCGCGGGCCCGTTGCGAGAGAGAATCGGCTGCTCGACGACTCGCAGCCCGGCGCGCGAATTCTCTAATACGAAATTTCCCAGCGTGGCGCCGTCCCTCACCTGAATCCAGCACGACACACCTCCCAGCCGCACCGAAACCAGCTCGTTGATGCTCTCCAGAATCTCCGCCAGTGGCCGGGAGTTGTTGATGTTTTCAAGAATCTTCCCACGCCGACGCTCGAGAGCGGCCATTGTCGCGTTGCGGAGGCGAGCCTGACGCTCAGTCCATATCACCCGGATGCCGATGAGGAAGATGACAGTCAGCAGGATCTCGATCAGCCGAGTGAGGTTGCCCACATTCAGCCAGGATGGCCTGGCTACCACCTGGATGTCGTCGAAGGAGGGTAACAGGACATCGAATCCAGCCGGGGTCTCAAACGGATTGGAGCCGTACGATACCGACGGGATGCCGGTGACGCGAACCCTGGCGCCCACGGGAACCTGCTTCATTGGCGGCAACTCGAAGCCGAGGTTCTCGTCGGTATGCCGATAGACAACCGAGAAGAGGTGGCCGCCGGTGGTGAGCACATACTCGTCCTGATATTCCTTCCGGTCTTCCTTGACCACCTGGCCTTCAATCGAGATCAGGTCGAACGCATTTGCACCGGAAGACAGCTCGTCCCATCCGATTTTTTGCGGCGTCATCGGCGATCGCTGGTAGCTGTCTTCGACCTCTGCGGCGGTGAGGGTCAGCACGCCGTCGCGGACCGCGGGATAGCCCGAAGCGCTTGCCCGGTCGCCGATGTTGAGCGGTTGTTGGTGCTTGGTCTGGATCCACAGGCTCCTGGAGCCGTTCTGCAGTACCACTGCCGCTCCGGGAAGGTAGTACGTGATGGTTCCCTCTACCCGCACCCGCTCCGAAAGGTCCCGAAGATACGAGTGCTGAAGAATTGCGTCCATCGGGGTGAACGGGAGTGCTTCAGGGCTGCGGGGAGCCTCTTTGAGAATCTTCACGTCCGAGGTCGTAAAGACCTTCAGAACGATTCCGGTCAACTGCATCTTGCTGTCAAATTTCCCTGACGTGGAACCGGCTACTTCAACCTCGGCGCCGCGTAGCTTCTCGAGCATATCGCCGTCGCTGCTGTTGATGATGGCATTGATGTAGCCACCGTCCATCAAGAGCTCCAGATAGATGCTGACCTGCTTCCCGTAGGTAACCAGGTCGGCGCTTCTCACCTTGCCGCGCACCGCTACGCGGATGCAGTCGAAGTCGCCGCGAACCAGCCGCGTGTAGGTGGCGGGAACCGGCGTCGGCACCGCTCCGTGGCCGAGAACGGTAACGCTTTTGGCTATGATTTCAGGACGAAAGCCGATGTGGGTCACTCCGCGCACCAGAACCCGGTCGCCGGGCGTCAGCACTACATTCTCTGGCGCATCCGCATAGATGGCAAAATCGCCGTCCTGGACGAAAAGGCCGATGCTGCCCTTGATGTGATAGGCGACTATGGCTTTGAAGGCGACGGGGATGGAATGGGCTGCGTCGTCGTTGGTCAGCGAGTGAAGTGCGGCCAGGGAAGTGATGGTGTCAGGCGGAGCGGCAACCGCAAGTGCGGAAGATGCGGCGACCAGCGCAATGCCAAAGATGCGACCGCAGAACCGGAACCACGCCAGAACTTGTGTGCCGTGTTGCCGGGTTCCTCGTTGATGGATCATGCGGTAAGCCTCAGTTTCTCTATCTCCCCAAAACGGTTGCGGCAACGTTACCGCAAATCGGTACCGCATTCAAAATGCAATGCGCCCAGTGGGGATGAAGGCACAGTAGTCCCCGTCCGCTGGAGCGCTTTGCGACCAGGTTGTCGGGCCGCGAGCCGATGGCATGCCTGGAAGGTGAAGCTCCTTCCAGATTGAGAGATGGCGCAGGAATACACGCTCTTATTATCGGCAGTTTGGCCCCTTGAATTCAGGTCGAATTCGTGTGACGGCAGTCGCCAGAAAATCGCTCAGGATTCTTCGCCTTCACGGAGGCATTCAGCGGATTGATCAACGCAAAATACCACTTCCGGGTATGCTAAACCGTTCAAAACCTGTTCGCGACAGCACCCCGACTGCATTGACACCCCCCAGATCAAGCTTCCTTTCGCAGCCAGAAGAGAACGAGAGAACCTCGCCTGATTGATCGTCCATCGGGACTGAGTTGAGTGGGTAGATCTCAGCGCCACGGCTCGAAGCAAGTGCAACACGCTGCGTCTTCTTGGACCTTATGGGAGAATCATGATCGGAGACTCTTCGTGCCGTTGGTGCGGGAGGTCTTTTTGGACCACGACTCATGTACGTGAGACACGGTGATGAGAATTTCGAACTGTAACAATGGAGGAACTCGAATGCGTAAGATGTTCGCGGCATTTCTACTGTGCGTCACAACGGTGGCATTCTCTGCCACGACGAAGCAGATCTATACCTTTCAGCTGAAGACGATCGACAAGGAACCAACGTCGCTCGCAAAGTATCAAGGCAAGGTTCTCATGCTCGTGAATGTGGCAAGCGCGTGTGGATATACACCGCAGTACGCTGCATTGGAGTCTGTCTATGAGAAGTACAAAGACCAGGGATTGGTCATTGTCGGCATTCCCGCCAATAACTTTGCGAATCAGGAATCGGGTACGGAAAGCGAAATCAAGACATTCTGCAACCGCACGTACCACGTCACATTTCCCATGATGTCCAAGGTGTCTGTTCTTGGTGCAGACCAAGCTCCCCTCTATCAATACCTGACGGACAAGACGAAGAATCCGACTATCGGTGGCGACATCAAGTGGAACTTCACCAAGTTTCTCGTCGACCGCGATGGAACGCCAGTGATCCGGTTTGAGCCAGCCACAAAGCCGGATTCCCCTGAAGTGATTGCGGCAATTGAAGGTGCATTGAAGAAGAAGTAGCCTGGAGCGTCTCTTCCACTCGCCAGAGCTTGCTTCTAACAGCCTTCATCAGCAGATGCAGCCCGCGTTCCTCGGCCGGCCCATAAGCGATTGGCTCTGCTTTGGGTTGGCGCATGTTTGGACAGGAACACGACACCATCATCAGCACGTGGATCTCATCGTGGCTAGCGGCCTGACGAGATCCACATGGTATCCGTCTCAGGATTCTTCAGACTCAGGGTTCTGCGTTTAAGTGGGCGTGAGAGGATCCTGAGCCCGCTCGAACACCGATCTCTCATCAAGTCCTCACACTCTCAACTGTGAATCTCCTGCTTTTCGTTAGGCATCGCGCTCTACGACCCATCCAACGCCTCGCCCCACGCTTTCGCGTTGCAAATAAACGACTTATCCGCTTTAGCCAATACGAGTTCCTCCCCTTTCCCAGCATCCAGGTCTGGCACGCAAAATGCGTTCTGTCTCTCTGCATCGGCAGCGCTCCGCGGTTCTCTGGAGTCTGCCCAGCTTCACCAGCTATGAGGGATAGATTCAAACGCTATGTCCAGTCTCGTCATCTCGAATCGAACCTCCGCCATCCTCAAGAAGGGGAGAGCCCTTCATCGCGCCGGCCACACCCGTAAAGCCTCCGAGCTTTACTCGGAGATCCTGACGATCGACCCTGGCCACGCCGACGCCCTGCACCTTCTCGGCCTCCTTGCCCGCCAGTCAGGCGAGCTGAACGAGTCTGAATCTCTCATCCGTCGTGCCATCGTCAGCTCCCCCTCCGTCGCCCTCTACCATCGCGACCTCGCCCAGACCTGCAAGCTTCTCGGTAAGCTCCACGAGACCATCGAAAGCTATCGCACCGCCATCGTTCTTGAGCCGCACGACCTCGACACGGTCCAACAACTGGCAAACCTCCTCTTCGATACGGGCGACCTTGCCGCCGCCGCAAGCCTCTATGAGTCCGTGCTTGAACGAAATCCGCACGCGCTGGAGGTCCTCTATAACCTCGGCCGCCTTCGCCGCCGCTCGGGCCAGCTCGACGCCGCAATTCTCTGCTATCGCAGGGCCGCCTCCCAACGCCCCAGCTCTCCGGATATTCACTTCAACCTCGCCGCCGCCCTCTTCGACTCCCGCCACTTCGCTGAAGCCATCCTCTCCTACCAGCAGGTCATCGCTCTCCAGCCGCAGGACGCCGAAGCCCACTACTCGCTCGGCGTCGCCCTGCAGGAGACGGGCGACTTCCAGGCCGCAGCCGACTGCTACCACCGCGCTCTCGCTCTCAAGCCCTCCTTTCCGGATGCTCTCTCGAACCTCGGCTCCGTGACGATGGAACTCGGGGATCTCGATGCAGCCGAAGACCACCTCCGCCGCTGCCTAAGCCTCGCTCCGCAAAACGTCAATGCACACTGCAATCTTGGCAGCGTCCTGCAGAAAAAAGGCGAAACCCTCGCCGCCATCGATTGCTTCCGTAGCGCTCTCACGATCGATCCACGCCACGTCTCCACGCTTTGCAACTTTGGCACCGTGCTCGACCTCCTCGGCGAAAGCGAGGGCGCCGCGCAGTGCTATCGCGCAGCTCTTGCCTTCGAGCCTACCTGCGACCTCGCCCGCTTCTCCCTCAGCACCCACCTGCTCGCGTCGGGCGACCTCGCCAACGGCTGGCGCGAGTACGAAGCTCGTTGGGGAACCCGCGAGTTCCGTCCCGCTCTCCGCACCTTCACCCAGCCTCAGTGGCGCGGAGAAGACATCCGAGGCGCGCGTCTCTTCGTCTACGCCGAGCAGGGCTTCGGCGATACCCTCCAGTTCGTTCGTTTCGTCTCCATGGTGGCCGACCGTGGCGCCGACATCATCCTCCAAGTCCAGCCGAGCCTCCTCCGCCTGCTCCGCAACCTACACCCCTCTGTACAGGTCATTCCCAGCGGAGACTCCGTTGATCCTGCCACGTTCGACTGGCAGTGCCCCTTGCTCAGCCTCCCCCTCGCCCTTGGCATCGAACTCAGCAACCTGCCCGCCAGCGTTCCCTATCTTTTCCCAGAACCGGGCGAAGTTGAATCCTGGCGCGAGCGACTAACCGCCAGCGGCCTGCGCATAGGCCTCGTGTGGTGTGGCAATCCGAAGCACACCCGCGATACCCAACGCTCTATCTCTCTCGACCAACTGCTCGCCCTCAGCGGTCTAACTAACGCCACGTTCTACGGGTTGCAAAAAGGTCCCGCTGCGGAACAGTGCGCAACCGCTCCCACTGGCACGCCGCTCGTCAATCTCGACGAGCACCTGAAAGACTTTGCCGACACCGCAGCAGTCATCGCTAATCTCGATCTTCTTATCACCGTCGATACCGCCGTTGCCCATCTTGCCGCGGCCATGGGCAAGCCCGTGTGGATCCTGATCCACAACGCACCCGACTGGCGCTGGCTCAGGAACCGCAGCGATAGTCCCTGGTACTCCACCGTGCGCTTGTTCCGTCAGAAGACCGCAGGCAACTGGAACGAAGTCTTCCTTGAAGTCCAACAGGCGCTGCAGGCGCTATAGGAGTTCCAGGCTCTAAAGATCCAGAACTCGAATCTAACGATCGCTGACTGACCTTAGGGCACTACACGCCAGGCAAGGAGTTTGCTTTGGATGGCGCTGGCATTCATATTCTGAGTGCCTAAGAGCAGTTCGAAGTGTGGGATCGTGCCATCCGGACGTTGGATCTGTCGCAGGAATGGAAGCAGTTGCGAGTCGTCCGATACAAAGTCCCACGCTCCCTCGGTTCCGGACATCGAGGTCCCCTCGACGATAAGTGCGCTGCCATCGCCCGCAAGATTGGGGACATACGCGATCAGGCAGTAGACGCGACGCTGCGGGTCGTTAACTGCGGAATCCCACTGTGCGGGTTCACCCTTTTGCGGAGAACGATTGAAGACGGAGAACACATTCTTCTGGTAGTCGTTGTGAAAGACAAAGTTCATGTTGCGTTCGAAAAGCTCGACCCACGGGTTTGCCTCGGAGGCGCCAAACAGGACTGCGTTCCCCGTCTTGAGATCATTTGGCCGCAGATCACGGGCGTAGCGCACTTGCAACTCGCTTTGTGAGGTTTGCGCCCGGCGTTCAAGGCTCAAGATCGCGTTGAGATCGACGACGGAGGTATAGCGTCGCGTGGCGAGGTTCGATGTCCAGTCAGTGATCGAACCGTTCGGTTTGTATCCTGTCGCTGCGGTGGTTTGGGAGCGATAGTCTCCCAGAAGATATTCATTCAGCCCGATCGATTTTCCGGAGACGTTGTGAAAGAGGACGAGTCCGGAATCGGCCGGTACGGCGATCGTCGGCTTCCCTTTGACGAAGATGTGGCTCCAGAGCGGATGCGTGGCGGACGTGTTCGCGGAGACCGAGGATAGAGTGCGGCGGTTCTGCATCCACAAAACAACTACGGCTAAAGCAAGAACCGCGCACAGGAGCCATGGGAACCATCCCGATTGGGACGGCCCCTGGTTGACGCTTGGGATCGCCGTCGGGGGAGCCGAGACGGGAGGACCTGGTGAAACCAGTTGGGGTTGCGGTTCGATTGCAGCCGAAGTGCCGGTGGAGCGGGGTTCGAAGACCGGGACGTAGCCGCCGCGAGGGATGACGAGACACACTGGCTCCCCGGCACCTTCCTGCTGGAAGTACAGCTCCAGCCGCTGACGGAGACGGCTTGCCTGGGTGCGGACGATGCCGTCGATTGCCGAGTCGTAGTCCTGTGAGCGTCCGAAGACGGCATGCCCGATCTTCTGCTCGTTGATCTCGGCCTCGCGCCCTTTGAAGGTCATGTCGCAGACATAGGTCAGCAGCGTGCAGAGGCGTTCGCTGCGAGCGAAGGTGGGTGAGACAACGATGCGCCCCAGCAGCTCCCGGTGGGCGAGCGCAGGCCAGTTTGTGCCTGAAGTCTCTGCCGGTTCAGAGCGTGCATGCGGCACTCCGAGTACTCGCTTCATGGCAGTCCTTGAGATCTGTTGATTCCACTATTGAAACAGCTGTTGATGAACTCAGCATAAACGGTGCTGTAACGCTCCATTCACTGTATCGGGATGCATGAATCTGCGATAAATGATTGATTTTATGAGCTTTATTTCGTGTATCGGTAACGTCGCGGTGAATTGTTTAGGCGGCCGGGAGCAGGGCTGCTACCTCTAAGGCGTCCCCAACGGAATGCGCGGAGCGAGTGGGATGCGGTTATGCCCAGCAGTGCCCCCGTCACGGTGTGACCGGCGGACTGGGGATAGAGATCAGTTCGAAACAGACAGTCTCAACAGAGAGTCAAGGAGCGAAGACAATGAAACGGCAGACGCATGGAAGCATGGGCGCATGGAGACGGATGGGTTGGTCGACGGTGTCGCGAGTCGCACTCGTCCTATTGCTTACCCTCGGAGGATGGATCAGCGCGGGGGGGCAGTTCGACTCAGGTGCGGTCCTCGGAAGCATCAAGGATCCATCGGGCGCGATCCTGCCGTCGGCTACGGTGGAACTGTCGCGCGTCGGGCAAGGGACCAAGGTCGTGCGCCAGACCGACGCAGGCGGCGGATACGAGTTCGATAGCGTGCAGCCGGGAGACTATACGATCTCGGTCACGGCACAGGGCTTCGAGGTCTCTCAGACGGATGTCTTCCACGTCAACGTTGGCGCGCGCCAGCGGGCGGACCTGGTGCTGAAGCTGGGCGCGGCCAGTGACACGGTTACGGTTTCTGGAGCGGCGACGTTGCTCGAAACGGACACGAGCGATCGCGGCGAGACGGTGCCGGGAGCGGAGGCGATCGCGCTGCCGCTGAATGGTCGCTCGTATGCCGACCTCGCACAATTGGTGCCTGGGGTTCGCCGCTCGTTGATTGCCACGGTGGCTTCGAATCCGCCGCGGGATGCGTCGTACGATGTGAACGGCCTGACCTCGATGGATAACAACTTCACGCTGGACGGCATTGACAACAATGCGTACCAGGAGGCCAACCAGGGGTATTCGAACGAAGCGGTGATCCCTTCGCCCGACTCGCTGCAGGAGTTCAAGGTGCAGACGGACAACTACTCGGCGGAGTATGGCCGTGCCGGAGGCGCGATCATCAATGCGACCACCCGGAGCGGCACCAACGCTTTCCATGGCGGCGTCTACGACTATCTACGCAACACGGTTCTGAATGCGTTTGGACCGTTTTATGGAACAGGCGTGAAGCCGACCCTTGTGCAGAACCAGTTCGGCGCGACGTTTGGTGGACCCGTGCTCAAAGACAAGCTCTTCTTCTTCGTGGACTATGAGGGGCTGCGCTCGGTGGCGCATCAACTGACCACGGCAACTCTGCCGACGCCGACCGAACTGACGGGTCTCTTCACCTCCGACGGCACTGCGACGGGCAAGCCGATTCCGATCAAGAATCCGTACACGGGTGTCGTGTACAGCAACGGCCAGGTGCCGCTGAACGATGCGAATATCGATCCGGTGGCACTCGAGACGTTCAAGTATCTGCCGACGCCGAATATTCCCGGCGCGGCGTTGACCGCTGCAAACTACCAGAACCTTCCTGCAGCGACAACCACGGACAACAAGGGCGATGCGCGCGCGGACTACATCTTGAACTCGAAGCAGAATGGATTTTTCCGATATAGCCAGCGGGGCGTCGTCTACTATCAACCCGCACCATTTCCGGGGATTGCAGGCGGCAATAACAACGGAACACTGTACGCGCAGACGCGGCAGCTTGCGGCGGGCTGGAACTGGACGCTGACGGCAAACTCGATTCTTGAGCTGCGCTTTGGCCAGACATGGACGAAGAGTGGAAAGAGCCCCATCTTTCTTGGGGCGACGAACTTCTATACGGCGGCGGGGATTACCGGGGTCAATATTCCTACGGACCCTGCCTACACCGGCGGACTGAACGCGCAGACAGTCACTGGATTTACGGCCTTCGGCGAGCAGACAACCAACCCGCAGTTCAACTATCCGACCCAGACCAACCCGAGAGTCAACTACACCGTGGGGAAGGGCCATCACAGCCTGAAGGTTGGCTATGAGTTTGGTCTTCTCAATCAGGCCATCTCGGACTTTCATCCCAAGTACGGCAGCGATGTGTATGCCGGTGCGTTCAGTTCGACCACGGGCTCGACGTCACAGGCCGCGAACCTCACCGACTTCCTCTTCGGTGCGCGCAACAACTACTCACTGAATGCGTACAACGAGATCAACTACGAGCGTTACTGGCATATGGGCTACGTCCAGGACGACTGGAAGGCGCTTCCGAATCTCACCATCAACGCGGGGCTGCGGTATGAGTTCGTCTCTCCGAACTACGAGCAGGATAACAAGCTGCTGAACTACGATCCGGTTGGTCAGCGTCTGTTGCACGCGGGTACGGGCACCGATGTCAGCAACGCGGCTGCGGGGCATATCTACACGCTGCACTATGTTGGCGGAAGCTCGCTGGCTGACCGCGCGCTGGTGAACCCGGACTACAAGGGCTTCGGGCCGCGGCTCGGCTTCTCGTATCAACCGATGCCGAAGACGGTTGTTCGTGGCGGCTACGCGATCAGCTATGCCTATCTCTTCCGCTTCGGTGGTGAGGGCATGATCGGCTACAACGGACCGAATAACTACGACGCCACGATCAACCAGACTC